>Ga0074046_10003448_pt1 | contig 13225 bp, 12 predicted proteins | sample BogForMeECP23OM3_FD_94441 | JGI IMG/M metagenome (GOLD analysis project Ga0074046, IMG submission 94441) | Bog forest soil microbial communities from Calvert Island, British Columbia, Canada - Bog Forest MetaG ECP23OM3 | ecosystem: Environmental > Terrestrial > Soil > Wetlands ...
CGCCATTCACCCGCTTTGCCGTCGCCCGTTTTGGAGGCGGTCGACTCGACACGGAAGGGCTGCGCGTCCTGCGCCCAACCACGGGCCGCGATGTAGCATTTGAAGAAGCCGCTGCTTCCGGTGATCAATTCAGGGGCCTTGGGTTGACTCGGTTGGGAAGTTGCCGGCTTGCTCGGCTCCGACGAGCATCCGGACATGGCGGCCACCAAGAGAATTGGCAGCAATAGTTTTTTCATCGGGCGGTCCTGATCACGCAAGATTCGAAATTCGAAAATGATCCGATCATTGTACTGTATTGAGCACCGCTGAACCGGGAGTGAATCCTATAGAATTGCCGGAATCCTGTTCTGCCGTCTTTGCGCGCACCCATGAAACCCTATCTAGAAAAACTGCCAGAAGAGCTTGAAGCGGCGATGGAAGGCGCGACCCGCGACGCTATGCAAAAGGCTCCGGCGGGAAAGTGGAACTCAGCCCAGATTGTCGAGCATCTTTATCTGACCTACACGAACACCAACAAAGGGATTGCCAAGTGTTTGGATGGCGGGGCCCCTCTGGCGACGCGCGCAACGCTGAAGCATCGTGTGAAGAGTTTCGTGGTGACGAGGCTCGGGTACTTGCCAGAAGGCGCCAAAGCACCCGAACGCGCCGTTCCGCGCGGGATGGCGCTTGAGGAAGTTCGCGAAAAACTCGTGGGAGAGATTCAGAGAATGGCTGCGGGACTGGACGATTGCGAACGCCGTCTCGGCGCGAGCGCCAAGATCATGGACCATCCCGTTCTGGGGCCGCTCACTGCCAACGAGTGGCGGAAGTTTCACTGGTTGCATGGGTGCCTTCACGCCCGGCAGATTCGGCAACGAATCAAGCTCGCACGAACGGAGTTGTGAGGCTGAGGCACCGGAAGTTCTCCACTCCAGCAAAAGAAGCTTGAATGGGCCACTGCGCCCATTTCTACTTCTTTTCCGAGTCGTCCTTGCTGTTGTCTTTTTTGTCTTTGTCGTCGGTGTCTTCTTTTTTCTGGTCGATCCCGGCCTTGTGCGCGTCTTCCTGCAGTTGCGTGAGCTGCTCCTTGGCGGAATCGATCGCCTTCTGCTTGCTTTCCATGTCGGATTTGTATTGCGCGTCCTGCTTATCCCAATCGCCGGCATCGCGCAGGCGATTGCCCGCGTCGCTGTAGAATACCGCCGCGCGCATCCGATACTCCCGCTGCTCGAGGTCGAGGTCGTGGCTTAGTGAGTCGAGTTTTGCCTTCTCGCCGTCGATTTTCTTCTGCAGGTCTTCGTTGGCCTTCTGCTTGTCGGCGGCTTTCGGAGCGGTGGGTGCGGCAGATGCTGCATCCGCCTTTGCCGGGTTGGCCGCCGGGCTGGATTGCGACGGGACCGGGCCGACTACGCTCAGCGCTCCATTCGTAGGAAGATTGTCATTGTCGTAGTGCTGGCTGGGTGTGTTTGGTTCCGGCTTGTTCTTGCGAATGCTACGCGCGTAGTCGCCAAGAGATGTGTTCTGAGACTGAGCCGCAGCGCCAGAAGCCAGCATGAGCAGAGCGGCCGCCGCTATCCATTTCATCGTCATCGTTTGCTTCATAGAATCATCCTTCCGCGGGGCTGATTGCGTGTCCCGCCAACGCTGAATTCAGGAACCGGTGGCCGCAGCCTCGCGTGCCTCCAGGAAACTGCCAATCGTACGGTCCAATTTCGCCGCTTCGCCTGCGATGCTGTCGGCCAGATGCCGGGTCGTTTCCGCGTCCTGGCTGTGAGCCAGCTTTTGTGCGCATCCAGCGATGGTCGCGAGAGAAGTGCGTAATTCCTCCGCCATCTCTTGCGAGATCTCCTGGTGGACGCGCTGATCGTGGCGGATGCGCTCGATATCGGTCTTGTCGCTGAGGACCAAAGTTGTGCCCATCAGGCTGGCATCGTCGGCCATGACCGGAGATGCCGTTACCTCGAGCACACGGTTTTCACCCGAGCGCGAGACATAATTGAGGAGCAACCCGCGCACGGCGCTTTTCCCCGAAAGCGCAGGCCCGAGCGCTTGCTTGACATCGGCATGCGTGGCTACTCCGTCGGTCGAGCGCACGATGGCTGTGCGGAAAAGGTCGCTTACGTCGAGACCGATGGGCGATGCGAATCCGAGCAGCGAGCGCGCAGCCGAATTTGCCTGCCGGACTAACCCAGCGGTGTTCAGGAACAGTACTCCACTCGGCAGATTGGCCAGCACGGTCGAACTGAGCGAGTCCGAAGCCTTTGCCTTGCGGCGCTCCGAAAGTTGCTGGGTCGCGAGTTCATGCTTTTGTTGCTTCAACTGCTGGATGACGGCGTGGTAGGCGTGGACCGGCAGACCCTCGGTCGCCAACGGCGTGTGATTGAGGGACTCGGGTTCTGCGGTGAGCGTTTTCCGCATGCGCCGGATTAGAAACCATCCGAAGGCGAAAGCGAAAAGGGCAGAGAGAAGTAAAAGGCCCATGCGCAGCGCGACCGGATTGACCAGGAGCCTCACAGCGCCCTCCAATACCAGTGCAGAAGCCGGTCGCCGAACAGGAACGACAGGATGGCCATGGCGCCCAGGAAAACTCCGAAAGGCATCTGGTAGTAGCGGAGAACAAGGCAGGCCGAATGCCACGCGCGCCGGCGCGCTTCCACCGTGGGAGTACCGCGGCCTCGTATGCGGCGGCTACGCTTGAACCACACTGCGAACATGGTGCTCAATCCAAAAATCGAACCCGCCAGCGAGGCGGTAAATATCGTCAGGACCGTAAGCTTGGTTCCAAGGAAGGCGCCGATCATGGCCATCAGCTTGACGTCGCCGAAGCCCATGCCTTCGACTCCGCGCGCACGAAGATAGATGGCGGCTGCTCCGTAGAGGAATGATGCGCCGACGGCCGCTCCCAGCAGGGAATCGGCAAGCGACCACATTCTCCAGGGAATCTGGCCGCGCATGCTGGCCGAAACCAGGCCGGGTGCGATTCGGGAGGCCAAATCATGAACCGGGACGAGAAGGCTGAAACCAATGCCGGCCGCGAGTCCAGGCAAGGTGAGCGCATCGGGGAGCAGCTTGGTTTCCGCGTCGGTGAAGATCAGCCCGAGCAGCAGGAAACCGAGCGTGGCGTACTTGAGCATGGCAAAGCTCAAACCAAAGTGCAGGTAGCAGACGAGGAACAAAACTCCGGTGAGTATTTCCACTACCAGATAACGCGGGGAAATCGGCTGCTTGCACGAGCGGCACTTACCCCCGAGAATCACCCAGCTCAGGACCGGAATATTGTGATAGAGCGGGATCATGGTTCCGCAATGCGGACACGCGGAGCGTGGTGCGACTACGGACTTGCCGAGCGGCAAGCGGTAGATGCACACGTTCAGGAAGCTGCCCCAGCACAGGCCCAGAGCGAAGATCGCGGCTTCAAAAATGGTGTCCAAGTTAGCTAAGTGCCCGTACTATCAGGGTTTGCATGATTATAGGCGGTTTGTGGGTTCCCCTTCTAAGTACGAAAGTCACTGTACCGATGCCGGAGTCGAGGTCGTTGCTGGGAATGAAGGAAAGTGCAGCGAATGGCGGCTTTCTTGCGGCCTCAACCGCAAGAGCTTTCACTATTTACACGCCGCCAAACCTGGGTTAAACTCGCTCATTCTGTTCCCCCCCAAAAGACTGGCCCCTGCGGCGCGATTGTGCGAACTCCGAACGCCGTAACTGATAACAACCTTGGCTTCCATGAGTTTTAGAGGATCCGCAAAAATGTCTGGACATCTTAAAAGAAACTCGACCACAGGCCCAATGGCTAAACTCGCTCTTTTGCTTCTCGTCGGCGCGACCTGCGCGCTGGCCGTGGGTCAGACCTCGGTCACGACCTATCACTATGACAACAACCGCACCGGGTGGAATTCGAAAGAATCGATATTGACGCCTGCGAACGTGAACGCGAAGACCTTCGGTCTGCTGCAGACGGTAACGCTGGACGATCAGGTGGACGCGCAACCGTTGGTCGTGCCCGGGGTTGTGATCACGGCTGGAAAGTACCAGGGAACGACGCATGACGTAGTTTACGTCGTCTCGGAAAACAATACGGTGTACGCGATCGACACGAATTCCGGGACCATCCTGATCAGCGTGAATCTTGGAGCGCCCGTCCCTTCTCCTCTCGGCTGCAATAATAACGGCCCCAATGTGGGCATTACTGCGACGCCGGCGATCGATGCGGCCAACAAAATCCTTTACGTGATGGCCTACACGCAGAAGAACGGTGTGCAGAGTTACCAGCTACATGCTCTCGCACTGGGAAGCTTGAAGGACACAGTTGCGGCGGAAGTGGTTACGGCCTCGCACAAGCTGACCGATGGAACCACATCCAACTTCAATGCGACTTACCAGCGGCAGCGACCGGCGTTGTTGTTTGCGAATGGTAATGTTTACGCGGGGTTTGGCAGCTTCTGCGACTACGGCACCAACATTTCGCGCGGCTGGCTGCTGGGCTGGACCGGCGGAACGCTGAAGCCGCTGGCTTCGAACCAGTTGGTGGATGTGCAGGCGACCGACGGCAGCGACTTCTTCCTTTCGTCGATCTGGATGTCAGGATATGGGCCGGCCACCGACGATTCCGGCAGCATTTTGTTCGTGACCGCGAACTCGGATCCTTCCAGCTATGACGGCATTACCAACATTCAGGAGAGTGTGGTTAAAGTCTCTCCCACGCTGAGCACGGTAGAGAGTCTGTTCACTCCCAGCAATCAGGCGGTCTTGGATGGCGGCGATGAAGACTTCGGCTCGGGTGGCGTACTCGTGCTCCCCAATCAACCGGGGACAATTCCGCATTTGGCGGTGGCGGCCGGGAAGAACGGGAAGATGTACCTGATGAACGAAGACAACCTCGGTGGTTTCTTTCCTCACAGAAACAATGTGCTAGGCACTTACAATATCGGGGGATGCTGGTGCGGGCAGTCGTATTATGTCGATCCCACAGACGGATTGGGACGGGTGGTTTCGAGCGGTGGCAGGACGGCCATGGTCTGGAGGATTCAAACGTCTCCCAAGGTTGCGCTCCTAAAGCAGACGTCGTCTCCCTCGATTGGGGGCGGGCAGGACCCCGGGTTCTTCACGACCATCTCATCGAATGGCGGCAGCAATCCGATCATCTGGGCGCTATCGCATCCGCCCAATTCGGGCGCATCGCCCATTTACCTGTTTGCCTTTAACCCAGATTCAGGCGGAACGAGAATGAAGCAGCTCTTTAAAGCGCAAGCCGGCTCTTGGCCGAATGTAAATGGAAACGCGAATCTGGTTCCGGTGGTCGCCAATGGGCGGGTGTTCGTTGCGTCCAACATGCAATTGCAGATGTTCGGGTTGACGGGCACAAAATGAAGAAATAGCGGATTCACCCTTTCCCCCTAAATCGCTCTGTCCTCCGGATTGAGGACGGTCGATTTCAATCTGGCCGTATGAAGAAAGCAAAGAGAATCGCGACCGCCAAGGGCGACGCGCCAGGGCGTAGTTGGCCCCAGCGTCTGCGCGAAGTCCGTGTGCCACTGCTCGTCTGTGGCCTGGCGCTGCTGGTCTATACGCGGTCGCTGTTCTGCGGGTTTGTGCGTGACGATCTCCCGCAGATCGTTCACAATCCGCAAGTGCAGTCGTGGGACTACCTGCCCCGGCTTCTGGGCTCACATCTTTGGAGCCAAGTGGGACCGGACGAGACCATTCTCTTTTATCGTCCCATTTTCTCCGTGTGGATGTTGGTCATGCATACGTTTGGCGGAGTCGCGCCGTGGTTCTGGCATCTCTCCAACATGCTGTTGCATGCAGTGGCGACGTACCTGGTTTTCAGACTTTGCCAGCGGCTGACGGGGAGCGACGTGGGCGCGGCGGCTGCTGCGGCTATTTTTGCCGTGCATCCGATTCACGTCGACGCCGTCACCTGGGTCTCCGCCAGTTGTGAGGTCCTGTTCACGATCTTCGCGCTGGCCGCCATGCTGGCCTTGCTGGACACTGACCCGGATGCAGAGCCCCGGATATGGGTCAGCGCCCTCTGGTTCGGCGCGGGGCTGTTTGCCAAAGAAACGGGCTTGGTGATGTTAGCGATTCTGCCTGTTCTCTGCTGGATCCAGCTCAAAGGCAGGGCTGAAGGGGGAAAGCGGCTTTGGCAGGCCATCTATCCGTACGGCGCAGTGAGCGCAATTTATTTGCTCGTGCGGTGGGCCGTGATGAATCGAGTCGGCGTGGAGAATGGCGAGCATACGTGGGCGGAGGTGATCTTCAGTGCTCCCTCGATTCTGCTGTTTTACCTGAAGAAATTGTTCTTGCCGTGGCACCTGAGCGGCTGCTACGTGAACCCGCTGACGGCTTCGCCCACGGGGTTGTTCTGGCTGCAGTTGACAGGCATTTTGATAAGCCTCGCCGCCATCGTATGGCTCGCATTTCGCTATAACTCTCTGATCGGTTTGGCTGGCGCGCTGATCTTGATTCCTGTGCTGCCTGCTTTGGCGGTGACAAGGATCTACCCGCAGGGGGACATAACGCATGATCGCTATCTCTACGTGCCGTCGATTGGGCTTTCGTTGCTGGTCGCGATGCTGGTGAAGCGAACCTGGTCTCTCGAAAAGCCCGCCAAAGCGGCGGCGGTCGCGGTGGTGACCGCGGTGCTGGTGGCATTCTCTGCGGAAACGATTGCCCAGCAGCGGTATTACCAGGATGACGTCACCTTTTACTCCAGGGTGCTCGAAATCAGCCCGTCGGACGGAATGGCACGGGGCATGCTCGGCAACGTCTACCTGGATGAGGGCCGCAACGATATTGCTCTTGAGCAATTCTGGAAAGCAAACCAAACTTCTCGCGACAACCAGAAGGTCGCCCTATTTCTGGCACGTGGGCTGTTTGCGACAGGAAAATATCATGAAGCTGAAAGCGTGCTCAACGAATTGCTGCAAGTACCGAACTTGAACCCGCACCGGCGGAAAGCGGCGCTCTTGTCCCTGGCGAACGTGGAAATCACTTTGGAGAATCTGGACTACGCGCAGCAACTCCTGGAGCAGGTGTCACAGGGGGATGACAGGTTCCCGGAACTTCATTGGGCCTATGGAATGCTGTACCAGAAGCAGGGGCTGCTTCCGCAGGCGCTTGCCGAATACCAAAAGGAAGTCGAAATCACCGGGGACGAACTCGCCCAACGACGATCTGCAACGCTAGCGAGAATGATTTACTCCCAATCAAGCAAATGATTCCTCGCGATCGCGGTCAGGCAACATGGCTGACCGCATATTGGCAGGGGAGAAAAACGGAGAACACCGTTCCTGTCTTTTCCCCGTGAACTCGGCTGCGGACGTTGATCGAGCCGCCGTGTTCACGCGCAATGCCGCTCGAGATCCACAAACCAAGGCCCGTCCCGGTGTCACTCTTCGTGGTGTAAAAAGGCTCGAAGATGCGGTCCAGATTTTCCTGTGGAATTCCGCTGCCCGTGTCAGCCACTGTAATCCGGACTCCCTCGCGGTCATCGAACCAGTCACGGCTCGGCGCCACGCGCACGTAGAGGCAACCCTCTTTTGCCATGGCATCGGTCGCATTGACAATCAGATTGGAAAACAGCTGCCTCAGTTCGCCTGCGTTTGCAGGGATTTTGCCGGTGTCGCGATAACGGCGCGCCACGCGAATCCGGCGGGCCACGAGTTTGTGGGAATACAACTGGAGGATCTCGTCCATGACGGCGGCCGGTTCCACCGAGCCCGGGGAACTGGTGTCGCGAACAAAGCCGAGGGTCTGCTGGGCGATGCGTGCGAGGCGGCCGATTTCCTGCTCCGCCATGGTCAGATGCTCGTTGGCGTGGGCGGGATCGTGGCGCACGAGGTAGAGAAGGTTGATGACCGCCTCGAGCGGATTGTTGATTTCGTGGGCGATCGAAGCAGCGAGACGGCCCGCAGTGGCGAGCTTTTCGCGGCGGCGTATGGCCTCCTCCGACCGCTTCTCGGCCGAGATGTCGCGGGCAATGGCCGAGGTCCCCACAAATCGCCCGTGCGCGTCGAGAAGCGGCGAAACGGACAAGAGAACGGGCCATCGTGTCCCATCTTTGCGGCAACGTTCGGTCTGGTAAGGATCGACGTGCCCGCCTGCGTTTAGAGTCTGGAGGTTGCGTTCGACCTCGACGCGTCGCTCGGGAGGCGCCAGGTCGACGACCGGCATTCCGAGAGCTTCTTCGGCGCTGTAGCCATACAGACGCTCAGCGGCTCGATTCCAGCTGGTGATATTGCCATGTGGACTAGTGGAGAAGATGGCGTCGCGGGAGGACGCCACGATGGCGGCCATCTCGCGAACTGCGCGGCCGGCCCGCGATTCGGTCAGCGTTTTCTGCCGGGCCATACTGCCGGCAAAAACGGATATGGCAAGGAACACCGTGAGTCGTTCAACATCAAGACGATGGCTGATGGTGAAAGAGAAAGATGGCGGAAGCACAAAGAAATCCAGGCAAGCAGCGGACAGGAACGAACTGAAAATCGCCGGACCAAAACCGAGATAACGGGCCGTGAGAAGGACCGCGGAGAGGAACAAGGCAGAGGCATGGCGATGGAGTAGGGAAGAGAATGTCCAGAGACTCAGCGCAACCCAAACCGCGAGCGCGGCTCCGCCATAGCGCACCAGTGGAGAGTGGACATTTCGCGCGATCCAACTCCTTTGATGAACGAAAACTTTAAGCATCGGCTTAACGCGGTCGGGCGAGTGGACGGAAACGCCTTGTCTCGAACCCAGGCAGATCTGTCGGCGATCAAACGTTACGGAGAGAACTTTACCAGCAGTCGAGAGGGAGATCAACGGTCTCGACGCAGGGCGGCAACGCACTCTTCTGGGCGTCCCCGCCTTATGGATAGAGGCTAATAAGAGAAGGCTACTTCTTCTGTATGGATTCGACGTACTTGTTCAGGTTGGTTACCCGCTGCTGGACCTCGGCTTCGTGGCCTGCACTCATGCTCCTGAATAAATTACCCCAGATTGGCATGTCTTTAGTGCCATGGGCTGCAAGCACTTCCTCCCCGTGGAGCATCGCCGTAACTTTCATGGCCGGATACTTGCCGCCATTTTTTGTGGCCATGGTGGTCAGGTCGGAGGGCGGCACTTTGAGCGCCTCCGCTGCCGGGCCGCTTCCCTTGCCATCGGTCCCGTGGCAGACCGCGCAATAGGTTTTGTACATTTCCGCACCCGACGCCGGCGACGTTTGCTTAATGGGCACGTGTTTGATTTCTGGCTTCGCCTGATCTTGTGCCGATGCCATGGTCATCAGGGCGAGAATCATGGCCGGAACGATCCAGCCGCTTTTGAGTGTACGCATGGAAATTCCCCCTTGGGAGATCCTAACCTCCCTTTGTTGCAAATGCGCCAAACAACTTTACTCTATTGCAGTGTCGGATGCGCAACGGTGAGAGGCATCACAAGCTGAGGTGATGAAAGACGCAACTTATGGCTGACGGCCGATAACCTATGAAAACGACAGAAAACAAGCGCCCTCTCGTGCGAGCCTCGTTCATCGCTTAGCCAAGGTCACTGAGGGGTATCCAGCTTAGGACGCCCCTCCGCCGGACCCTTGTCCACTTGTGTCACAGTCAGTGGCGACTGGAGAGTAAATATCAACACCGTTTCGCTCGCCAACTTGATCTGCTCGCCTTTTCCCGTTGCCTGGACACCGCCGCCCACTCCGCCGCCCGCCGCCGCTCCTATTCCGGCACCCTTACCGCCGCCGAGAATGCCGCCCAGGATGGCTCCTATGGCCGCTCCGCCGCCGACCTTTTCGGCGGTATTGGTGGAGCGGTTACTGCCCTGGCGCCGAAACCGGTCAGTCTGAAGAATATAGGACTTGCCGCCAACGGAAAGCCGGTCAAGTTGGAGAACGAGCAAGGATTGGCCAGCGAACTTGCCCGCGCTCTTCACATCGACGACATGCCCTTCCACGGTGTATCCGGCTGGAATCGCCACTTCGCCGTTTGACGATATTGGCGAGTCAAGCGTCGCCCGAAAAGTCTGTCCCAGTTGCGCGGTCTCGGAATTGATCGCGTCCACCAGGCGAACCGTCACGGTTGCGCCGGAGTCGATCGTCAGCATCTTCGGTGCCGGATCTTGAGGTGGAGCGGCAGGCTCGGCTGGCGGTTGGGAGGCACCGGAATCCGCAAGGGCCATTTGGTCGCCGGTTGTACCGCTGCCCGCGTTGGAAGAATCTGCTGAAGGTGAGTCCCATTCTGAAGGGTCCCGACCGGAAGACGTCCCGCTCTCCTGGTGGCGCGGGATCCCGGCTGCTGGCTTAGTCGCCGGCTGCGGCTTTGTTGGAGGTAGAGCTTCCGCCGTTTGTGTGGCAGGTGGTGTCACCGGCGGTGCTCCCACCTCGAGGTTATTCACAACCTGCTTGATTCCCGGAGTGGCGGAAGCGTAGCGGGCTGCAGCCACGCGTTGCGCGTCGTTATCGACGCGGCCGGCAAGGGTGACCACGCCGGCCGCCGTCTTGACCGTGATCGATTTCTGCTGCAAGCCGGAATCCTGGCTGAACTTCGATTGAATCTGCTGGGTCAGCTGGCTGTCATCGGGCGCCTTCGCACAGCCGAGGCCCAGGGATAGAACGGCAATCAACAAGACGATGACTAATTGATCTCGCCGGAACCTCATAAGTGCTCCTGATAGATGTGGAGACGATTACGCCTAGTTTAGATGCAACGAGCTTCCCGTGCAGGGGAAAATCGAGCAGGGAAGGTAACGGCAAGGGATCGCAGAAGACTGGGCTCAGTATTGCAAACGCGGCCGTGCCGCGGCTGTTCAGCGCTGGTGCAGAAACTTGTAATCGAGGATCGAAGCCGCCAAGCCGAATGCGTCTTCGGTGTTGTCCACCGCGTCCTTGAGGCGGATTAGCCGACCCTGGCAAAGAACGTTGCTGTTCTTCTGGCCGGAGATTTCTTCCGGCATCTCGAAGATCATTTCGATCAGAGCATTCACCGGCAACTGCTGCGGCCCGTGGAACATTACGCCCGACTGGCTGATGTTCTGGATCGAGCCCTCATACCACGTGCTCAGATTCTTACCGCGATAGCGGACAGGCCCCGTCAACTTGACGCGCCGGGCGCGCGGCATCCAGCTCGGGTGCCTCTGCGCGGAACGGCGGCGTATCGTGGTGGGTTCGGAGATCGGCTCCTCAACCCGGCTGCCACGCCGCATCGTTTTCCAGTCGTACTGGTAGGCGGTGGCGCACAGCAGGCAGACCTGGTAGTACTCTCCGCTAGCCGCGCGTCGCGGCCAGGAAAATTCGTGCGAACAGCGTCCCAGCATGAGAACATCCATGAGCTTCTGCGTCATAAATGGCTGTGCCCAAACGGCGGCGGCCAACACCTCATCTTCCGCCCGCCGGACTGTTCTGAACAGGTTACTTCCGTGTATGGCAGGTTAGGACTTATGCTTTTCCATAGCGGCAGGTGAAGCCGGTGACGAATTCTAAGTTCTTGAGCAATAAGTCCCAAGTCTCGCGTGCAGGCTTTCTGCTGGCGGGCGGCAAGAGTTCTCGCATGGGCGCGGATAAAGCGTTCCTGGATTTTGGGGGCGGGACCCTGCTGGACCGTGCGTTGGGCGTGCTGAAAAGTGCCTGCGGCTCGGTAACGATAATCGGCGATCCCGCCAAATTCGCCGTGGCCGGACCGGTGATTGCGGACGTGTTCCCGGGCTGCGGACCGCTCGCTGGCATCCACGCGGCGCTGGTGAATTCGCGGGCAGAATTAAATGTGATTCTCGCCGTTGATATGCCGTACGTCTCGGCGGAACTCGTTGGTTTTCTCCTGGGGGCGGCTGAGGATAGCGGCGCAATCGTAACCGTTCCCCGCACCCGGGCCGGTTTTCAGCCCCTATGTGCCGTCTTCCGCCGCGACTTTGCTGCCACCGCGGAGCAGGCTTTGCGAGAGGGAAATTACAAGATAGACGCGACGTTTGCCGGCGTGCGGCTGCGAATTGTCGAAGAGCTGGAATTGGCTGCGACTGGTTTTTCAGAGAAGAACTTCCTTAACATCAACACCCCGGAAGACCGCCTCGCTGCTGATCTGGCCTCGCAGTCGTGAAGCGGTTTGCGCACTTCCAGCCTTGAGCCCAAGCCTTGTCTCATGCCATGCTGGTGACTATGGGCGTGGCGGGATCAGTGCCGGCGGACCGGATCGCTCCTTACATCGAATTCAAGGATGTATCCAAAGCATTCGGCAAGCTCGAAGTTCTCAAGGACGTCAGCTTTGAAGTTTTGCCCGGGGAAATGGTCTGCATCCTGGGCCGCAGCGGCGTGGGAAAGTCGGTGGCCCTCCATCACATCATGGGTTTCCTCAAGCCGGACTCCGGGCGCGTTATCGTCGCGGGCGAAGACATCACGGATTACGATGAGGTGAGGCTCGAAGAAATCCGCAAGAAAGTCACGATGGTCTTTCAAAACGGCGCGCTCTTCGATTCCTTGACGGTGGGAGAGAACGTTGCTTTCCCGCTGCGCGAAAAGGGAGAGCTGTCGGAAGATCAGATCTACCAAGTCGTTGACGGCTTGCTCGAAATGGTAGGGGTCAAACCAATGCGCGACCAACTACCCTCGGATCTTTCGACCGGTATGAAGCGCTCGGTCGCCATCGCGCGCGCCCTATCGGCCCAACCAGAGTGCGTGCTCTACGATGAGCCAACCACCATGGTCGATCCGCTGATGGGGAATTTGCTCGGCGACCTGATTGCGCGGCTGAAGCTGCAATTGCACCTGACATCGGTCGTCGTCACGCACGACATGCGCCTGGCCAAGAAACTTGCCGACCGCATCGTCTTCCTGCACGAAGCTCGGGCGATTTTTTTCGGCCCCTACAAGGACATGGAAAAGTCCAACCACCCGATCATTCAGGAATTCCTCGAGTTGGATGAACTGAAGCTGGAAGCGTAGAGGCCTATCACCGGCAGGTGCCGTCCGTGAGCCAGTCGCTGCTGCTGTTCCTTGCAAAAGATACTCTCGCCCGTCCTTGACCTGCGCAGCTTGCTATTCAAGTCGCATGGGAAGAAAATACTAGCGCTCCTAAGGAGGCACTCCATGAAGGAACCGTTTCGGTTATGCGTGGTGGCGCTTTTGCTGACGATGGCAGCTCTGGCCCAAAGTCTATCTGTACCGAAAGCGCCCGATACACCCAAGCGGCCGGTCACCGACGAATACAACGGAGTTAAGGTTACCGATGACTACCGCTGGCTGGAGAACTGGGACGATCCGCAAACCAAGCGGTGGAGCAGC
>Ga0074046_10003450_pt1 | contig 13223 bp, 14 predicted proteins | sample BogForMeECP23OM3_FD_94441 | JGI IMG/M metagenome (GOLD analysis project Ga0074046, IMG submission 94441) | Bog forest soil microbial communities from Calvert Island, British Columbia, Canada - Bog Forest MetaG ECP23OM3 | ecosystem: Environmental > Terrestrial > Soil > Wetlands ...
CGGCCCGGCCGGCCCTCGCGCGGATCGCTACGGACGCGGCGCGCGCCCCGTCGCGGCGGCGGCTCGTCCGTTTCGCCCGCGACAATCTCAAAACGCAGCGCGCCGGCGAATGGCGCCGCCTCGACAAGGCGGGCGCGCACTGCGTCGCCGAGCCGGTAGGTGACGCCGCTCCGGGTTCCGACCAGCGCCCGGATTCCCTCCTCGAAACGGAAATATTCGTCGCCGAGCGTTGCGGCCGGCACGAAGCCGTCGGCCCCGGTCTCGGCGAGCTTGACGAACAGCCCGACCCTGGTCACGCCGGCGACGCGCGCGTCGAACACCGCGCCGACACGGTCGGCGAGATGCGCGGCGACGAGACGGTCGACCGTCTCGCGCTCGGCGGCCATGGCGCGGCGCTCGGCGGCGGAGATGTGCTCCGCGACCTGCGCCAGCTCCCCGCTGCGCATGTCCTGAAGGCCGCCGTCGCCAAGACCCAGTGCGCGGACCAGCGCCCTGTGGACGACGAGGTCGGCGTAGCGCCGGATCGGGGAGGTAAAGTGGGCGTAGCGTCTCAGGTTGAGGCCGAAATGGCCGTAATTCTCGTGGCTGTATTCCGCCTGGGCCTGGGCGCGCAACACGACTTCGTTGACCAGCGCCTCGACCCCCTGGCCGCGGACCCGGCTCAGGACCCCATTGAAATGGGACGGCCTGACGCGGTCGCCCTTCGCCAGCTTCACCCCAATCGTGCCGAGGAACTCGATCAGATCGTTGAGCTTCTCGACGCTTGGCGAATCGTGCGCGCGATAGAGGAGCGGCGAATGCTGCGCCTCCAGCGTCTCTGCGGCGGCCACGTTGGCGAGGATCATGAACTCCTCGATCAGGCGATGCGCTTCCAGCCGTTCCGGCCAGCGCACGCCGGCGAGGCGTCCCTCCGTGTCGAGGACGAGCTTGCGCTCGGGCAGGTCGAGATCCAGCGGATCGCGCCGATCACGCTCGATCTTGATCGCGGCGTGGGCGGCGTAGAGCGGCTTCAGCACGGTCTCGAGAAGGGGCGCCGTCGTATCATCTGGCCGCCCGTCGATCGCCGCCTGCGCCTGCTCGTAGGAAAGCCTGGCGGCCGAACGCATCATGACGCGATGAAAGCGGTGCGATCCCTTGCGCCCGTCCGCGCCCAGAATCATCCGCACCGCCAGCGCCGGCCGGTCTTCGGCGGGCTTGAGCGAGCAGAGATCGTTCGAGATGCGTTCGGGGAGCATCGGCACGACGCGGTCGGGGAAATAAACGGAGTTGCCGCGTTCGAGAGCGTCGCGGTCCAGCGCGGAGCCCGGCCGCACATAGGCGGCGACGTCGGCAATGGCGACGGTGACGACGAAGCCGCCCGGATTGGCCGGATCGGGATCGGGCGCGGCGTGGACCGCGTCGTCGTGGTCCTTGGCGTCCGGCGGATCGATGGTGACAAGCGGCAGCGACCGCCAGTCCTCGCGCGGGCTCTGAAGGCGGACCGGCCGCGCGGTTTCCGCCTCCTTCAGCGCGGCCGGGGAAAAAACGAACGGGATATGGTGCTGGGCGAGCGCGATCAGGCTCACCGCTTTTTCGGACTTGACCGAGCCGATCGACTCCACGACCCGCGCGCTCGGGACCCCAAGGCGGCTCGCGCGCAGCGGCTCGATCGCGACGAGGTCGCCGTCCTCCGCCTTCTCCGCGAACGCAGCCGGCACGAAGAATTCGCGCTGAGCCGACCGTTTCTCGACCGGCAGGGCGCGGCCCGAGCCGTCCTCTGCCTTGCGGAAGACGGCGAACATGCGCGCCTTGAGCTTCTCGAGGATCTTGACGACCCGCCCCAAATAGGCGGGCTCCGTGCCGGTCGCATCGGGGTTGAACTCGACCCGCATCAGGACGCGCGCGCCCAGGCCAGGGGCAGGGGCGTTGTCGCGCCTGACGCGCGAGCGGCGGATCAGAATACGCGGCGGCGGACCGTCCTCGTCCCATTCGACGGGCTTGGCGACGAGCTCGCCGTCACGGTCGCGCTCGGCGACGTCCGCCACGACGATCGCCGGCAACCGGCCTTGGATCTGCAGCGCCTTGCGACCGCGCCCGATCGCGCCTTCGTTCTGCAAATCCTTGATGAGCAGCTTCAGTTCCGACTTCGCTTCGCCCTTGACGCCGAAGGCGCGTGCGATGTCGCGCTTCGTCACCCGCGCCGGCGGTTTTTCCCCGTTCGGCGCCGGCGCCCCGGCAATGAAAGCGATCAGCTCCTCGCGCGACGGCAACGCGTCGCGCGGCGCGGCCGGCGGCGCGGCGCGCCGGGAAGGGGACGATTTTGGCAAAGGATCAAGCTCGGTCAGTCCACACAAAGCTAGTGGTCCCCCGCCCCCGTTACAAGCGAGGGGGCCGGACCGTCGGCGCTCGTTCCTCGCTGGAGGATGCCTCACGCAGGCGCCCGTTCGGCAGCGCTACGACAGACGGCGCGGGCCTGCCCGTCGGATCCGGGGCGTCGGTGTCACCGAGCCGGTTTCGCGAACGGATTGACGATCGTCAGGCCGGCGACGTCGCGGCCATGCTGCATGTCCTCGCTGTAGAGCGTGTCGCACTCGGCCTCCAGCGCGGCTGCGACAATGAGCGCATCGTAAAAGGCGAAACCGTGGTCACGGGCGAGCGCAACGGCGCCGGCATGCGTGGCGGACGTCAGGGGACGACGTCGCGAAACCACTTGTGGACGACGTCGATCGCCGCCTCGATCTCCGGCCAGGTTCGCGTTGAGCGCCTGCGCGCTGATGACGCCGCCCTGCGCCAAAACTTCGAGGGCCCGCTCCCGCTTCTCGACGTCCAGAAACGCATAGACGAGCACGTTGGTGTCGAAGAACAGGCTCAACGCTCGTTCGCCTCGTCACGGTCGAACTTGTAGTCTTCAGGGGCCGGCCAGCGGAATTGGTTCATCGCGTTCAGAAAATCGGCGCGTCGATCGCGCTTCTCGACGACGATCTCCGTCTTGCTGGCGGCGATCACGCTCAGTTCGTCTCCCGGAGCGAGATGAAGCTCGTCGACCAACGCCTTAGGCAGCCTCACGACAAGGCTGTTGCCCCATTTGGAAACCTGCACGGCAGACTCCGGGATATCCTGGATCATTCGGATATCCTGCGGATGATATCATTTGTTGTTGGCGCCCGGTCAAGGCCTTGCCCGCGCCCTACCCGGGAAGCTGAGTCCCGCAGCCAGCCGCCGAACAGAGCCCCCCGCCCTCGTCAGACCGCCCAGTCGACCACCAGCAGCCCCGGCACGCGCTCGAACTCTGTGACATTGTGCGTGACGAGGGTCACGCCGCGACGCCGCGACTGCGCGGCGATGAGGATGCCGTAGGGGCCGATCTCCTGGCCGACGCGTCGCAGCAAGGCGCGAATCGCTCCCGCTTCCGCAGCGTCGTCCGAGTCGAACGGAACGATATCGATTCCGCCGGCGAGCAGGGCTTCGAGCGCGCGCGCATTCTCTTGCGGGCGCGCGCTGTTGGCCGCGCCGAACCGCAACTCGAACAGCGCGACGCTCGAAAGCAGGAGCCGGCGGCCGACCGCTTGCGCCTCGGCAAAGCGCTCCCGCACCTTCGGGCGCTTCTGCCCAAGCAGGTCGACGACGACATTCGTGTCAAGGGATATCATCACGCCGGTCAATCGAACTCGACCGTGTCGTTGAGTTCGGGATGCAAGTCGTCGTCAGTCACTTCGGGGAACGGCTCGTCGCCGCGCAGCGCATCGATCTTCGCCCAGAACGCCTTGGCGTCGAACGGCTTTTCCGCTTCGATAGGCTCCAGCAGCACCGCGTTCCCGACGCGCGTGACTCTTGCTTCCTTGCCCGGCAAGCGGAATTCCTTGGGCAGCCGCACCGCCTGACTGCGGCCGTGCATGAAAATCTTCGCCGTGGCGGACATGGCCGCCTCCCATCTCGCAAGAAATAGCTATCACTGATAGATATCACGCTACGAGCGCATCGGTCAATTCTTCGAGGAGCTTCGGCCGCCGGCCGCCGAACAACACCCGAGCCCGGATAATGCCGCCTCGTGCCTCGAATTCCTGCGCCTCCGAAAGGTCATCGGTCGTCGCCTCGACGTTGATGGCGAGATGATCGCGGCCTTCGGCCTGCGCCCTTATGCTCCGCGCAGCCGGGCAACGAGGGCGCGGGCGCGGGGCAATTGGCCTTCATAGTAGGAGGCAAACGGGCCATGTCCCGCAGCTGCCATCGTGGCGTGGGCGGTCTCGATCTCAGCCAGCGCGGCCTCCGCGACGGCCAATTCGCCCGTCCCTTCGGCGGTCGTGACCATCGCGACGCCCATTCTCCCTGGCGTCATCGCCCAGTCGAGCGGCACGCGTTCGCGCGTCCTTTCCTCCAGCGCCGCGCGGAAGGCCGCGACCGCCTCCTCGAGCCGCGCCGTCCTGCTCTCCCGCTCCCCGAGCGGTCGGAGCGCGGTGCCCACGCCGAGCGCTTTACACGAAAGCAGATTTCGCATGAGCCTAGCCCGGTTCCCCCGATCGACTGGCGGCAGACTGCACGGCAAGGCCATTGTGTGGAACGGATTTCAATGTCAGCGCCGCCCGACGAGGCGCCCATTCGCATTTTCTGACGATCAGAAATGTCTTGCGGTTTATCTGAATATATGGTACTCATATTCCTGAGAGACGAAATCGAAGGAGCTCTCCCATTGTCCGAAGCCGCCGAATCCCCTCCGGCGCCCGCCGTCCGTCGCGACCGATCGCCCCAGGCGCGAAGGGCGGCGAGAGCGAAAAAAGCCGAGCGGGAGACGCGGATCATTGGGCTCATCAACCGCGGCGTTTCCTTCGCCGAGATCGCTCAGCGGGAGCGCGTCACGCTGAACCGCATGCGGAAAGTGGTGCGAGCCATCCTCGAACGGCGCATGCCAAGGGCGCCTGCAGAGTATGTCCGCGACGGCGCAAGGGTTCATGGAGCATGGCGAGCCGGTTGGCTTCGAGGACATGCCGAGGCTCGACTTCTGCGTGGTCGGCTGCGTCGCGGTGACGCGGCGCGGCGGCCGGACCGGCAAGGGCGCAGGCTTTGCGGACCTCGAGCAGGGGTTTTTCCGCGAGCTGGGCCTCGTCGAAGACTCGACGCCGATCGCGACGACGGTCCATTCTTCGCAGGTCGTCGACGATTCCGAGGTGGTCATGGAGGGTCACGATTCGGCGCTGGCCTTCATCGCGACCGAGCTCGAACTGATCGAGACGCTGACCCCGTTCCGCCAGCCGGCGGGCGTCGCCTGGGACAGGGTCCGGCCCGATCAGTTCGCCGAGATTCCCTTTCTCGCCGACCTCCGCGCCTCGCTCGAACGCCGGAAGCGCGCGCCATGACGATTGGGGCGCTCGATCGGCGGCGATCTCCTCCCCCCTTGTGGGGGAGGATAAAGGAGCGGGGTCTCGCCCGACCTCGAAAGCTGTGCATCGGCATCCTCCGCGGCGAGTGCCGCGCGCCCCCCCACCCCTGCCCGCCCCACAGGGGGGGCGGGAGTTCACGAAGCGGTCAAACTTTTCGCGGCGCCGGAGGCGCGCGCGATGATCGTCGACGACCCCGCGACCAAGGCCGAGGTCGAGGCCGCCTTCGCCGCCTACGAGCGCGCGCTGGTGACGAACGACGTTGCGGCGCTCGACGGCTTTTTCCTGCCGAGCGAAACGGCGATCCGCTACGGCGTGGCTGAGAACCTCTACGGCTACGAGGCGATCAAGGCGTTCCGGGCGGCGCGCTCGCCGGCCGGGCTCGCGCGCGAACTCGAGAAGACCTGCATCGTGACCTACGGCCGCGATGTCGCCATCGCCGCGACTCTCTTCCGGCGAGACGGCGCGCCGGGCAAGGTCGGGCGGCAGATGCAGACCTGGGTGCGCTTTCCAGAGGGCTGGCGCATCGTCGCCGCCCATGTCAGCGTCATCGACGACCCGGCATGAGCGCAACGATTTCCGGCGTCATTCTCCTGCCAACCGACGGCGCGCCCGCGGGGCCGCCGGTCGATTTGGCCATCGAGGATGGCGTTATCGCGGCGATCGCGCCGGCCGCGAGCGCGCCGGAGCGGCGCCTCCTCGCCCTGCCCGCGCTGGTCAACGCCCACGACCATTGCCGTCCACTCTCGCCGACTTCGTTCGGCGCCGCCGCGAAGCCCCTGGAAACCTGGCTTTTGCGTCTGGCCGCGATGCCGCCGATCGACCCCTATCTCGGCGCGCTTGCAGCTTTCGGGCGAGCGGCGCGGGGCGGAGCGGGCTCGGTCATGGCGCACTACACCCGCTTCCACGGGCCCATGTCGCCAGTCGAGGAGGCGTGCGCCGTCGCGCGTGCTGCGGAAGAGGTCGGGGTGCGCGTCGCCTTCGCCGTCTTCCTGCGCAACCGCAACCCGCTCGTGTACGGCGACGACGCCGCTCTCCTGGCCGCCCTGCCCGACGCGGCGCGCGCGACGATCGCGGCGACCTTCCATGGGACCATGCCGAGCGTCGAGGACCAAATCGCCCGCGTCGAGGCGATCGCCGAGGCGGTCGAGAGCCCGAGCTTCACCGTGCAGTTCGGCCCCAACGGGCCGCAATGGTGCTCGGACGCACTTCTTGCGGCCATCGCCGAGCGGTCGCGCGCCACCGGCCGGCGCGTGCACATGCACCTCTTGGAGACCCGCTATCAGCGCGCCTTCGCCGATCGCGCCTATCCTGAAGGCGTGGTCGAACGGCTCAAGACGCTTGGGCTTCTGTCGCCGCGCTTGACGCTCGCCCATTGCGTTTACGCTCGCGCGGAGGAGCTCGACCTGATCGCCGCGTCCGGCGCCGTCATCGCGACCAATCCGAGCTCGAATCTGCATCTGGCGAGCGGCGTCGCGCCAATCGGCGAGGCGATCCGGCGCGGCTGCCGCGTCGCGCTCGGCGTCGACGCCTCGGCGTTCGACGAGGACGACGACATCGTCCGCGAGCTTCGGCTCGGCCATTTCCTGCACGGCGGCTGGGGCTTCGAGCCGGTCGTCACGCGGGGCGACTGGCTCGCCGGCGCCGTGGCCAACGGACGCTTCGCCAACGGCGCGCCGGGCGACGGGGCGCTGACGATCGGAGCGCCGGCGGACATTCTCATTCTCGACCTCGATCGGCTGGATCGCGACGCCGTCATGCCGGTCGAGCCGGTCGACCTCGTGTTCGCCCGAGCGACCGCCCCCCATGTCGACCGCCTCATGGTGGCGGGGAAAGACGTCGTGCGCGACGGGAAGCTCGCGTCCGTCGAGCTCGACGCCGCCGAGGCCGCGCTGCGACAGGCGTATCGTGACAAGATCGGCTCCCGCGCCGCGTTCCTCGACGCGTGGCGAGACCTCGAGCCCGCGGCGATTGCGCATTATCGCGGCGGCTTCGGCTGTTGTTGATCCCCGTTCAGAGCGATGCGAAAATCGAGAGAGCCCGCGCGCTTGACCCGCCCTGAGTGGGGGCGGCCACTTCGATGCGAATTGCCCTGAGGACGCCGGCCCATGACCGACTCGCTGCCCGTCATCGATCTCGCGCCCCTCGGCGAGGGCGAGGCGGAGCTTGTGCGCGTCGCGGCGGCGATCGGCGCGGCCTGTCGCGACGCCGGCTTCTTCTACGCAGTCAACCACGGCGTCCCGAGGGCGGTGATGGACGAAGCCTTCGCCCAGTCCCAGCGCTTCTTCGCGCTGCCGCTCGCCTTGAAGCAGGCGATCGCGATCGAGACGGTCGGCGGCAACCGTGGCTATTCGGGGCTCCGCCATGAGGCGCTCGATCCCGCTCAGGGCCCCGACATGAAGGAGGCGTCCAACGTCGGAGTCGACGTTGCGCCCGACGACCCGGAGCTTCTCGCCAAAAAGCCGTTCCGCGCGCTCAACGCCTGGCCGGATCTCGTCGGCTTTCGCGAAACCATGCTCGGCTATTTCGACGCCTGCGCCGCCCTGGGCGCCCGCCTCCATCGCGCCTTCGCGCGTGATCTCGGCCTGCCGGCCGGCTTCTTCGAGGACAAGTTCGACCGGCCGATGGCGACACTGCGCCTCCTTCGCTACCCGCCGGCGGCGGACGACGCAGTCGGCGCCGGCATCCATACCGACTACGGAAACATCACCTTGCTCGCAACCGACGACGTCGGCGGGCTTCAGGTTCGCCGGCGCGACGGACGGTGGATCGACGCCCCGCCCCTCGCCGGCGCCTATGTGGTCAACATCGGCGACTGCCTGATGCGCTAAACCAACGACATCTACGTCTCGACGCCGCACCGCGTCGTCAACGCGAGCCCGCGCGAGCGTTTTTCGATCGCGTTCTTCTATGATCCCAACCCGGACGCCGAGGTCGCTTCCATCCCGTCATGCGTGACGGACGGCGTTTCGAAGTATCCATCGATCATGGCGGCCGACTATCTGAAGCTCCGGCTCGACGCGAGCGCGCCGAACTAACGCGAGCGAGGCGGCGCCTCGCGCCGGACAGAGGAACGAGGGAGGCTCCCATGTTGCAAACCTGGCGCTGGTTCGGGCCGGACGATCCGGTCAGTCTGGAAAATGTCGCTGAGGCGGGCGCCGTCGGCGTCGTGACCGCGCTCCATCACAAAAACCGCGGCGAAGCGTGGCCCGTGGACGACATTCTCGAGCGCCGCGCCGCGATCGAGAGCGCCGGGCTCGTCTGGCCGGTGGTCGAGAGCATTGGCGTCGGCGAAGAGATCAAGACGCGGAGCGGCGACTTTCGCCAGAAAATCGACAACTACAAGCAATCGATCCGCAACGCCGCCCGCTCCGGGGTCAGGGTGTTCTGCTACAACTTCATGGCGATCACCGACTGGACGCGGACGAACCTTAACTGGCGGCTCGCGAACGGCGGAACCGCGCTGCGTTTCGACGCGCTCGACTTCGCCGCCTACAATCTCTTCATCCTCGAGCGCGCCGGCGCCGGGGACGATTATCCGCCCGAGCGCATCGCCGCCGCGAAGGCGCGGTTCGAGGCGATGACGCCCGAGGCGAGGGAGTCGCTCGAACGGGCGCTGATCGATTGGCTGCCGGCGCGCGACTTCACCTACGACCGCGCGAGCTTCCGCGAGGCGCTGGCGCGCTACCGGGACGTCGGCGTCGAGGACATGCGCGACAACCTGATCGCCTTCGTCCGCGAGATCGTGCAAGTCGCCGAGGAGGAGGGCGTGCGGCTCGCCATCCATCCCGACGATCCCGCCTTTCCCATTTTCGGGCTGCCGCGCGTGCTGTCGACCGCCGAGGACGTGCGGAAGCTGTTCGAGGCCGTGCCGTCGGAGGCTTGTGGGATCACGCTTTGCGCCGGGTCGTTCGGCTCGAACCCGAAGAACGATCTCGTCGCCATGGCGCGCGAGTTCGGGCCGCGCATCCACTTCGTCCATCTGCGCAACGTGAAGCACGAGCCCGACGGCTCGTTCTTCGAGGCGGACCACCTCGCAGGCGACACAGACCTCGTCGCGCTCGCGGCCGAAATCATGACGGAGGAGGCGCGCCGCCGCGCGGAAGGCCGCGCCGACGCGGACATTCCGATGCGCCCGGACCACGGCCATCTCCTCGGCGACGACCGGCTGAAGCGCTCCAATCCCGGCTATTCCTTCATCGGCCGCCTCAAGGGCCTCGCGGAGTTGCGCGGGGTGATGCAGACGGTCGAGGCGTTCCGGTCCGGCCGGGTGGGGTAAAGTGCGGCGCGACGGATTTCCGTTCAATTCCGATATCACCGAGCGGCCGGTCCGCGACAAAGGCCTGTCTCTTCGAAGTCACTCCCAGGAGTCGCCAAGAAAGCCCGATGCCGAAGGATTTGAGAGGCGCGGACCTTTTCGACAGAGCGCCCATTCCGATTCTCCGCAAAGACTGGTCCGGCGTGAAATCCGCCCTGGCGCAGATCCGAGCCTCGGGCGTCGGCGACGTCGTGGCTCACCTGGCCACACGTCCCGATGTGATCGAAAAGTTGCGAACCTATCACCGCTTCGTCGATGCGAACCGCGCCGCGATACGCCTGCTCGGAGCGGAATCGAAAGAGCATTTTTTCGCAGTCGCCCGGCAACTGCTCCCGGCGAACGTCGCGAGCAACATCAAGGTCCTGGAAGCGTTCGAGCGCGGAGAGACCACCATGCAGGGCGAGCGGACGCTTCGGACCTTCGATGGGCGAACCGTTCCGATCATCTGGCGCGGCGTGATTCTCGACGAGGACGCCCAAGACATTCTCTTCTATGCGTTCGACGTCTCCGAGCAGCGGCGGGCCCAGGACGCCCTGCGGGCGGCGCAGGCCGAGCTTGCGCACGCCTCTCGCGGGTCGCTGCTCGGCGAGCTTTCGGCTTCGATCGCCCACGAGGTCAAGCAGCCGCTGGCGGCGATCAAGATCTTCTCGGACGCCGCTCGGCGCTGGCTGCGGGCCGATCCGCCGAAGACGCAGGAAATGGCCAACGCCATCAATCAGATTGCGCAAAACGCAACGCGCGCGGCCGACGTGGTCGACCGCATCCGCGCCTTCAGCCGCAAGGCGCAGAGCGACCCTGCGATCGTGGACGGGGCCGCCTTGGCGCACGGCGCCCTCCTCCTGGTGGAACGGGAGGCGAGGGAGCATGGGGTCGAGCACCGGCTGGACGCCGCTCCTGGGGCCCCGAAGATACGCGGCGATCTCGTCGGGCTGCAGCAGGTCCTGGTCAATCTCCTGCTCAACGGGATCCAGGCCATGGCCGAGGCCGGCAGCCGGCCTCGTCGCCTCGCCGTATCGGTCGCCCCGAACGCCGATCTTCGCAGGCTCGAGTTCCGGGTGCGGGATTCCGGCCCGGGAATTCCGGCGGAAAACCGCGAGCGCATTTTCGCTCCGTTCTTCTCGACCAAGCCGAACGGAATGGGCATGGGCCTTCCATCGTCAACGAGCATGGCGGAGAGCTTCAGTTCGAGGACGCCGAACCTGAAGGGGCCTGTTTCTTGTTCTCGCTTCCGGTCGCGCGAGGCGTGGCTCTGGCGTCCGTGGGGGCGATCAACCGGGCCTAAACATTTGTATGATTTAGTCGCAACGCCATTCGACGCTATAGCGTGTTAACCGGTCGCATCCTGCGCCGACGGCTCCGCGCGGAGGCGCCCCGAGTGTCTGTTTCTGCGACGATCGCGATCATCGAGGACGACGATTCCGTTCGCGCGGCTATCGTGAGCCTCGTCCGGTCGCTGGGTTTCGTCGCCACATCGTTTGCGTCGGCCGAGGCGTTTTTCGGCTCGGCGACACTCGGCCGCACGGACTGCATCGTCACCGACGTGCAGATGCCCGGAATGAGCGGGCTGGAGCTTCAGAGCCATCTGGCGGCGCAGGGCGATCGAACCCCCGTCATCTTCATCACGGCCTTTCCCGAGGAGCGCGTGCGCCGGCAGGCGATCGCCGCCGGAGCCATCGGCTTCCTCGCCAAGCCGTTCGACGGCGACGCGATGAGCGCGTGCATCGAGCGCGCTCTCAAGGCAAGCGGCCTCTCCGCGAGCTCCTGACCGCTTGCGCCGGCCCGCGCGGCGGGTCCGCCGATCGGAGGATGGTCCGACGCCGCGTGTCCGATGTATCCTCTTTGGTTCGGAGACGGCGGCATGTCGGCGAGCGAGCGCGACCTTGGCAGTTCGAGAAGCCTTTTGTCGGGGTTGCTCGCGCTGCTGCTGGTCGCGGCGGCCGCCTCGCTCAGATCGCTGGCGACGGCGCCCGCTCTCGTGTCCTGGTACGGGGGGTTGGAAAAGCCGGCGTTCAGCCCGCCGATCGCGGTCTTCCGTCCGGTCTGGGCGGCGCTTTACCTTCTGATGGCCTTCGCCTTCTGGCGCGTCCTCAGCCTGTCGCCCCGCGTTCCCGGCCGCCGGCTTGCGATTGTCCTCTTCCTTGCCCAGCTCGCCCTGAACGCCTTCTGGTCGTTCCTCTTCTTGGACGCCCACAGCCCGCTCATGGGCCTGATCGACATCGTACCCCAGTGGCTTCTGATCGTCGCGACCATCGCCGCCTGGGTCGGCTTTGCCAGCCTCCACAATTTCGAGGTCTGGCGGTTGAACTGAGCGGGGCCGCCGCCGCTCATCGCCATGGTGGCGCTATGCGCGCGGCTCCGGCCCCTCGTAGCGGGCGCGGGGGCGGATCAGCGTCCCGGTCTCGGCCTGCTCGACGATGTGGGCGGCCCACCCGACGCTGCGGCCGATGAGGAACAGGGAAAACGGCGCGCTGGCCGGCAGCCGGCTTGCCCGCGCGAAGGCCGCGAGCGCGAAATCGACGTTCGGCCCGGCCCCGGTCGCGTCGTAGGCGGCCTCGCGGACCGCGCGCGCGGTTTCATCGATCGCGAGTCCGTCGAGCATCGCGATCGCGCGCGGGTCGCCGTCGGGATAGAGCGGATGGCCGAATCCGGGAAGATTATGCCCGCGCGCGAGCCAGCCGCCGACCGCCGCGCCGGCGCCGCGCTTTTCGGCCTCGTCCATCAAGGCGGCCGGCGCCCTCGCCGCGCCGCCATGCCGGGGACCCGACAGCGCGCAGAGGCCCGCGAGCAGCCCGGCGGCGACGGAGGCGCCGGTCGACGCGGCGACGCGCGCGGCGAAGGCGGAGGCGTTGAGTTCGTGATCGGCGACCAGAACCAGAGTCCGCCGCGCCCGTTCGACGTCCGCAGGCTCAAGCGACCATGCGCGGCCGAGACGCCGGTGGATCGGCGCGTCGCCGTCTCCGACGCCGAGGCTCGCCGCGATGTGGCCGATCGCCGTCTCGGCGTCCCGGTGCAGCCGGTCGGCGCTCCGCCCCAATGTCGGGGCGGTTCGCTGCGCCAGCGCCCCGAGGGCCTCGAACGGATTCGCGCCGTGCGACTCCGGCGTCGGGAAGCACGGTTCTGCGCCGGCCCGCCACAGCAGGGCGGCGGTCGTCTCCAGCGTCGCCGTCTCGGCCCATTCCACGGCGTCGACGCCCCGATAGACGAGAACGCTGTGACGCACGGTCGAAACGCTTGTCGTGATCGCCGGCTCGCCCCAGTGAAACGCGCCGGCGGCGATGTCCGCGGTTTTCCGCCCGCGCGCCTGGCGCGCGCCGAGCGTGGCCACGTCGTCGGCCCGGTAGAGGCTGCGCCGCGGATCCGCAGGATCGGGCCGCACGCCGACGCGGCCGCGGCTGACATAGGCGTAGAGCGTCTGCGTTCGGATCCCCAGCGCGGCGAGGGCGGAGTCCCGCGTCATCCAATCGGTCATAGATTGATTGAACGAAGCCGACTGCGTCGGCGGAGCGGCGTCGAAATTGTCGTTGATGTGAGACGGCTACGCAAGCAGACCAACC
>Ga0074046_10003451_pt1 | contig 13222 bp, 12 predicted proteins | sample BogForMeECP23OM3_FD_94441 | JGI IMG/M metagenome (GOLD analysis project Ga0074046, IMG submission 94441) | Bog forest soil microbial communities from Calvert Island, British Columbia, Canada - Bog Forest MetaG ECP23OM3 | ecosystem: Environmental > Terrestrial > Soil > Wetlands ...
ATAGGGGTCAGCCATAATCGCCGTTTTGTATCAGTAAACTAGCAAAGTGTCTGGGAGCATTTAGAGGAGTTTGCCCCGTCTAACAAGAGCTCGTCGGCGGCGCGAAACCCCTTAAGCAAGGTTCACTGCACCTCGACCTTCTGTTTCCGGTCGGCGGCCGCGCCAACGATAGTCTCCGGTAAATTTGACCCATAACGGTCTTGGCGGCGCGGGTATGTCAGACAGCTCGGCGGGCGAGCAAGCCGGTCGCCCCGCCCCAATAGTTTGCGCGCCGTAGCTTAGAATCGGATGGCCGGCATAAAAACAGATTATTCGTATAACCAAGCTTTTATGGCTCCGCTTAAGCATTGGATGGAAGCACCTCTGTCTTTTTTACTGAACACGCCCTCGCGAAAAGTCTTTGCCCTGCTACGATATTGGATCTATTGTCTCGCCAGAGGCCGGATATCCTGTGGAATATCATCCATGTTTGCGTTCCGGCGAACATCACCGGTCCAATTGCAAGAGCAGCGTTCGGGCGTGAGCGGTGCTTCTGACGCCCAGTCCTTAATTAACGCCGCCATTTGAAAGCTGCGCCGTTACTGGGGCATGTCTGGGAAAGTGCGGGAGCCAGTCCGAAGGCGCGAAGGCGGCGTTCGACCGGGCGAGGCTGTGAGCAATGGGCGAAACGGCAATCGGCGGCATCGATCTCACGAATTGCGATGCGTGCCGATCCACATTCCTGGCGCCATACAGCCCCATGGCGTTTTGCTTGCTGCCGATGTCAGCACGCTCGCGATTGCGCATCGGCGGCGATACTGAGCGCCTTCTTGGCCGTCAGCCCTCTGAGCTGCTGGGGTATGGGCTGGAAGCGCTGATCGACGACGCTTCGATCAAGAGTTTGCAGGCAATTGGGACGAAGGAAGTCGGAACCTTCGCTTTCGAAACCGGGATAGAACACGCCGGACGGCCGTTCGATGCCGTTGTTCATCAAAGCGATGGCATGCTTGCCGTCGAGCTCGAACCACGCCCGTCAGGGCCGCCCCTCAACGCCTTGGCGTAGGTTCAGAGCATGATGACCCGCGTCCAGGAGGCCTCGGAAGTTTCGGCCTTTTTGCAGGCTACCGCCGAAGCCGTTCGCGCAGAAACAGGCTTCGATCGAGTTATGGTCTATCGGTTCCAGCCGGACAATAGCGGGGTGGTGATCGCCGAGGCCAGGGACGAGGAGCTGGAGCCCTATCTTGGACAGCGCTACCCCGCGTCGGACATCCCAAAACAAGCCAGGGACCTCTACTTGCGCAACCGGATAAGATCGATTCCGGATGCGCGCTACACGCCTGCGCCACTCATCCCTGCACTCAATTCGGTCACGGGCAAACCACTTGACCTTACCTTCAGCACGCTGCGGTCGGTGTCGCCCATCCATCTTGAATATCTCGCCAATATGGGCGTTGCAGCGTCGACGTCGCTCTCGCTTGTGATCGACGGCAAGCTTTGGGGGCTGATCGCATGCCATCATCGCACGCCGAGGTACCTTTCCCAAGCGGTGCGAGGAATGTGCGAGCTGTTTGCCCAGATGATTTCGCTTCAGCTCGGCGAGAAACTGGCCAACGAATCCCAAGGTGAACGTCTTCGCATGAGACGCATTCATGCCAAACTCGTGGAAGCCATCGTCGGGCAACATCGCCTCGATGAAGCTTTTATCCGCAACAGCAGCTCCAGCCTCATGGACTATATTCCAGCGGACGGCCTCGCTGTTTGGTGGGAAGGGAAACTCACAAAACTCGGCCAAACGCCCACAGACGAGCAGCTTGCCCCTTTGGTGACGTGGCTAAACGCATCCGTGCCAGAAGGTGTGTTCATGACGGACTGCCTCGCCGCGCATTTTGCTCCCGCCAGGGACTATGCCGATGTTGCGAGTGGGCTCCTCGCACTTTCTGTGTCGCGCTCGCCCCGCGATTATCTGCTTTGGTTCAAGCCGGAGCTACGTCGCATCGTGACCTGGGCCGGCAATCCGATCAAACCGGTCGACATCGCTGATGACGGCGTGCGCATCGGCCCAAGAAAATCGTTTGCGGCGTGGCAGGAAACGGTGCGGGAGCATTCCAAACCCTGGGGCGAGCACGCCGCCGAGGCCGCCCAGTTGCTTCGTGGATCGATACTTGAGGTCGTCCTCCGGCATCTAAGGCAGGCGCGGAAGTCATCGGGCCGCTCGGACGGCTGGAGCGCGCTCTAAGCAGCGCTGAAAAAGAACGTCTCGATGCTGCTCTCCTCGACATTGACCTCCATGGCGAACGGTGCTGGCCAGTCGCCGATATGCTGGCTCGAAGGGCCATTCCTTTTGTCTTCGCGACGGGGTTCGCGACTGAGATCGTCATGCCCGAACGATTCGCCGGACGTGCTGTCCTCTCGAAGCCCTATCGTGAGCGGGACATGCTGGAAGCCCTGGGAAAGGTATTGGGGGAAGCCTCAACTTCGCGGACACCGACTTAATGAGGCGCGAGGCCCTGTGCCTCTGCGATTTTCCATTGCTGTCGCCGGAGTTGGTTCCGAAATTTCTCGATTTGGCCCGGCGCAGAATTCGCCTTTTCGGCCGGGAGCTGGAGAAAAGAGGCCGCACAAGCAAGCAGGGAATATCGGGTTAGAGAAATTCTGCGAGCATCGCCCTAAGGAGCGCCAAATCTTGCGGGCGTGACAGCCGATGTTCGCCATCCTTGATGAGCGTCAGCCGGATATCGGCCCCGCCAACACCATCGAGCAGGTCGAGCGAGTGCCGCCAGGGCACATCCGGGTCCTGGCAGCCGTGCATGATTCGGATTGGCGCATCGAGCGGCACTTCTCCCTTGCCCAGGACGTGGTTCTCTCCATCCTCGATGAGCCTCTTCGTGATCGGGTAAGGGGCGCCGCCATAAGGGGCGGGGCGATAGAAAACGCCGTCGCGCTCGATGGCGGCGCGTGCATCCGGCGGCAAACGCTCCCACATGAGGCGGGTCATGTCCCAGGCCGGCGCGATCAGAACCATGCCCTTCGGCAGCGCGGCGCCCTCTTTCGCTAAACGCCGGGCCAGAAGAAGCGCGATCCAAGCTCCCATACTCGACCCGACAAAGACGGCCGGGACGGCTGGTACGAGCGTTGCCGCATGGACCGCAGCCGCTTCATCGAGCCAGGCGCTGATCGTGCCGTCCTCGAATCGCCCGCTCGAACGGCCATGGCCCGAATAGTCGAACCTGAGGCACCCCGCACCGGTTTCCCTGGTCCAGCGCGCGAGCACCTCCGCTTTCAAGCTTCCCATCTCGGATCCGAAGCCGCAGAACCAGACGAATGCCGGGCGGTTTTGTTCAGGTTTCTGAAACCGGTAAGCGATGGATGTTGTTGCGTTACCGGCGCTGTGAACTTGGAGCAATTGCGATTCTTCGCTGTTCATCCTATGCTTCTTTCATGAGACCGAGCACGAAGGTCACGTTCATTAGAAATCCATCCCCGAACATGGCCGCACTCTCACATTCTGGCGCGCGCTGATGTTAAATCGAAATCCTTGGCCGGTCATACTGCAAGTCATCCCGGAGCTTTCCACCGGCGGAGCCGAGCGGACAACAATTGAAATCGCCGAAGCCGTAACCCTTGGCGGCGGTCTCGCGCTCGTCGTATCCTGTGGCGGCAGGCTCGAAAAGGCACTGGCCGATGTAGGAGGCGAGTTGATTCGATTCCCCTCCAAAACGAAGAATCCGGGCTTGATGCTGTTCAATGCCCTGAGGCTTTCGCGACTCATCCGCCAGCGCGGCGTGAGCCTCGTTCACGCGCGAAGCCGGGCGCCTGCCTGGAGCGCCTTCGTTGCCGCCCGCAGAACCAAGCGGTGCTTCGTAACGACCTACCACGGCATCTACAATCAGAGCGGCCGTCTGAAGGCCACCTACAACAGCGTGATGGCGCGCGGCGACGCGGTCATCTGCAATTCCCAATACACGGCACGCATCGTGCGCGAGCGTCACCCCGAAGCCTCCGAGCGCGTTGGCGTCATTTACCGGGGGCTTGATGAGGCACGCTTCGATCCGGTGTCCGTTGCGCCGGAGCGCGTCAGGGCTCTTCGCGAGGCTTGGGGCGTCGTGCCGGCGGCGCGAATCGTTTTGATGCCCGCCCGCCTGACCCGATGGAAAGGGCAGCGAGTTCTTATCGACGCGGCAGCTCTCTTCCGCGCGCGCTCTCAGCACGACGACATCGTATTCGTTCTTGTGGGCGATCATCAGAGTCGGTCTCCCTATCGCGCCGAATTGGAGGCTCTCATCCAGTCTCACGGCCTGTCCGGCTGGGTTATTATCGCAGGACATTGCGACGATATGCCCGCCGCCTTCAAGTCTGCGTGCCTGACGGTGCTGCCGTCGATCGAGCCTGAAGCGTTCGGCCGCGCATCGATCGAAGCGCAGGCCATGGGCTGTCCCGTGATTGCCTCAAATATCGGCGCTTTTCCCGAAACGGTTGGGTCGGAGCCATCCCTCCTGGCTCGAGTCGTGAGCATGGCGGAAGGCGGCGTTAAAGATCCCGAGCCGCATCCCCGGCCCAATCCGTGGCTTTTCGAGCCGGGAAATCCTCAAGAGCTGTGCGAATCGCTTTGCGCTGCCCTCGCTTTGCCGGTTAATGAGCTGGAAGCATTGCGGGAGCATTGTACGGAGCGCGCCCGCACCGCTTTTTCAAAGCGTGCACTGCAACTGCAGACTCTGTCCGTTTATGATCGGCTCATAGGCACCCAGCTTGCATCAACGTTCAGGAATGCAATACAAAAGTAAACACCGGGGCAGACTTCCGGGGCGGCTGCCGATCTTGTATGCTGCAACATGCCGCTTGACTTGTCTAATCGTGTTTTTATCCTCATTTATAGGCGTGTCCGGGGGGAAGCCGGAGTGGCCTGTTATTCGTCAACAAACATAGGAGAAGTCAAATACGCCGTCCAATGAGAGAAGCGCCCGCCAACAAAGGGGGGCCGCGCATAAACGACGCCATAATTGCGCGCGATGTTCAGCTCATCGATGAGACGGGCGAGAATCGCGGCACGACAAATAAGCGCGACGCGCTTGCCAGGGCTCAGGAGGTTGGTCTCGATCTCGTGGAGATTGCGGTGAACGGGGAGGTTCCCGTCTGCAAAATCATGGACTTCGGGAAGTACAAGTTCCAGGCTCAAAAAAAGGCCGCAGAGGCGCGCAAGAAACAGAAGACCGTTGAGGTCAAGGAGATCAAGCTGCGTCCAAACATCGATTCGCATGATTACGAAGTAAAAATGCGCTCGGTGAAGAAATTCTTCGAAGAAGGCGACAAGGTGAAAGTAACTCTTCGCTTTCGCGGGCGGGAGATGGCCCATCAGGAGCTTGGAATGCAGCTTCTTATGAAGGTCAAAGAGGAAACCGGCGCCATAGCGAAGGTGGAATTGGAGCCCCGGCTCGAGGGGCGGCAAATGATCATGGTTCTAGCTCCGCGCTAGCGCTATGAAGGGACAGAGGCGGCCAGAGAAAAAACGAAGTCGGGAAGATGTTGCGGGCGCATCTATCGCGCCCATAAAGTTTTTTCTCCCAGCAGCCTCAGAACTTTCCCCTTGGTTGAAATAGTTTTTATGTGTTGCGCCAAATATTCGCCCCATATTATACTATGGTGTGCGAAACCGTCCAAACTTGAACGCCAGAACCCAACAATAATGAAATGACAATCAAGGTAACAGGCAAAAATATCGATCTCGGTGAGAGTCTGCGGGAATATGCGTTGAACCGCGTGGATACGGCTCTCGATAAATATTCCGGCCGTTCGCTTTCTGGCCAGATCAGCGTTGAGAAGAATCACGATGGGTTTTTCACCCATTGCGCCATTCACCTTGCTTCAGGGCTCGACGTTCAAACGACCGGAAGCGGGGCGGATGCTTACGGAAGCGTTGATTCAGCCATGGAGCGCCTGGAAAAACGGTTGCGCCGCTACAAACGCAGGCTTAAAAGTCATGGGCAAGGCGTAGACGGTTCGGCGCAACTTTATGATAGCGCCGGTATTGACTATGTGATCGACGCGGAGGCCGCCAGCGCCGAAAGTGGAGCGGGAGCGCCAGCTGTGATCGCTGAAACGCCAGCGCGTGTCCGGGCAATGTCAGTGAGCGACGCAGTGATGCAGATGGACTTGGCCGACCAGACTTTTCTCGTGTTTCGTAACGCTTCGCACGGTGGGATTAACGTTGTGTACCGGCGTCCCGACGGGAACATCGGATGGATTGATCCGAGCGGCATTGTCGCCGGCGCCAAACCTTAACGTGCACGGGTGCACATGGAGGACGTTAACGCGTGGGACAAGACATGGATCTTAGCGACCTCGTAACGCCGTATGGCGTCATTCCGTCCCTCAAAGCCGCCAATAAGAAGCAGGCACTTCAAATGCTCGCCGAGCGTGCGGCGGAACTCACGGCGCTGAGCAGCTTTGAGATCTTCAACACACTTATCCAGCGTGAGAGGCTGGGCTCGACCGGCGTTGGGTCCGGCATCGCAATTCCGCACGGCAAACTTCCAAATCTGCGTCAGACCGTTGGTGTCTTCGCACGCCTCGACGAGCCCGTTGAATTCGACTCCATCGACGAGGAACCGGTCGACATTATCATGCTCCTCCTGGCGCCCGAAACCGCGGGCGCCGATCATCTCAAGGCGCTTGCCCGGGTTTCCCGCCTGCTTCGTGAGCCAGGGTCTGTGGAAAAGCTTCGTGCGTGCCGCGACCGCGCGGCTATTTATGCGGTACTGACCGAAAAGGCCGCGTCTCACGCGGCCTAGGTCAGACCGCTGACAAACCCCGTCTTTTTGGCGGGGTTTTTTGTCTGATTGGCTGATTTTTGCGGACACCGGCGCGTGCTGCCTATGCTGGCAGGGGAGCGAGTTTCGTCAGGGCGAGGGCGATCTTTTTATGTTCTGCGCTGCGGCTGCGAAGAGGTATTGGCAGGAGACCTTGATCAGGCCGCGAAAGCGCGCATAACGAGCTGGTTGGCGTCAGCGAAGGAGCGCTCCACGATTTCCTTGCGGCGCTTGTAGTCCATTAGACATCCGCAGAGTGTACGGAGAGGCCGTCCAATCTGCTGCTTCCCATCGACAAAGAAATAAGCCGCATCGAATGCGGCTTAGGGACGCGGGAGTAGAAGTTCTGAAAAACTAGTGAAGCGTAACCAGCTCCAGTTCGCTTTCTTCAACATTCTCCAACGCAGCCGAGCGGCTGTCGGTCAAAACCATAGGCGTACCGTCAGCGGACACCACGGCGTAAAGGTCGATGCCATCGGGCAAACCGCCGAGTTGCGGGAAAAGCTCTGCCACATCTTTTGCCTTAAGCTGCTTGATGTAAGCCAGCTCGCCTTCCCCCCAGGCTTCGAGCTCGAAATCTTTCACAGATTCTTCCACGGTAAGCACCTCCTCGTGCGAAATGCACACTCCGGCCTGTCAGCTATTTCGCCGTTGCCCGGCGATATGAGGACGTGTCCGATGTGGACGTGATAAGGAGCATATATGGTGATCGCGTGGTGTTTCAAGAAATACACATCGACGCGGTATAGAACAAATAACCGTTAGTTTTGGTGGAGCCAGGCGGGATCGAACCGCCGACCTCTTGAATGCCATTCAAGCGCTCTCCCAGCTGAGCTATGGCCCCTTCGGCAGCCCAGTAACGGGTGTGCCGACAAGCACTGCTACTTAATCCTTTGAGAGGTGCACCGCAAGAAAAATGCGGCGATGCACCCGCACTCTCAACCGCCCTGTTGCATCAGCTCTCGTCGTCCTTGCCGCCGACGCCAAAGCCCGACACGTCAGCTTCTCCCTCGTCTTCGGCTTCGAGGAAGGGCTCGTCCTCGGCGCTAGTGTCGAGCGCCTCGTCGTCGTCGGCAACATCGGCAATGTCGCCACCCTCGATATCGGGCAATTCCTCCTCGCGCGCAGCAACTTCATCAAGCGGCACGAATTCGAGGGCGCCTCTCCCCGCGTCGAGCACAGCATCATCGTCGGCGTCAAGATTGTTTCCCCCGGCCAAGGGCCGCGCCTGCGCTCCGCCATCCTGATACACGGATTGGCATATCGGGCAAATGATGGGATTGCGAATGAGATCATAAAACTTGCTGCCGCACGATTGGCAGACACGCTTTGTGCCGCGCTCAGCTTTTATGGACATCGATCTGAAGGTTCCTTAACTGTTGGGTCGTGGCGCCACGCGCCGAATATTTTGCATTGGGATAGTCAGCAACCTCTTCGCCTGTCAAAGGCAAAGCGCGCGAAAAGCGGAAATTGTGCGGCGCGGTCCCGCGCTGATTGACACCGTCGCATAACATAGGTCTATCACGGGCGAAAGTTCCCGCTCGTTTCCAAAGAAGGCCGTTCCCATCGATGTCCGAGCTTCAAGCCGCAGCAAAGCCGTTGACCTCAACAAAATCGGGTGCGCTTCACGGCGCCTTTTCTGTGCCGGGAGACAAATCCATCTCGCACCGGGCCCTGATCCTCGGCGCGCTTGCGGAGGGGCGCACCGAAATAACCGGCCTTCTCGAATCCGAAGACATCCTCTGCACGGCTCGCGCCTTGCAAAATCTCGGGGCGCATATCGAAAAGGCCGGCAGTGTCTGGACCGTTATCGGCAGGGGCCTTGGCGGCCTGACAAGCCCAACTTCGGATCTCGACTTCGGCAACTCCGGTACGGGCGCGCGCCTGATGATGGGTGTTGTCGCAGGCCATCCTGTCCGGGTCGTATTTACCGGCGATGCCTCCTTGCGCAAAAGGCCGATGGCGCGCGTCCTCGATCCCTTGAAAAGAATGGGGCTCAATATCGAGGAGGAAGGCAGCACGCTGCCCTTGACGCTGTGCGGCACGTCGAACCTCGTGCCAATCGCTTACCGGCTTCCCGTTCCTTCGGCGCAGGTGAAATCCGCGGTTCTGCTTGCGGGGCTGCTCGCATCGGGCGAGACATCGGTGATCGAAAGCGAGAAGACAAGAGATCACACCGAGAAGATGCTCGCCTATTTCGGCGCGCACGTCTCTTCGGGGCCGGATCGTGAGGGCGGCGTCCGCATTTCGGTCGAGGGGCGGAAAACTTTCAAGGGCAAGCCCGTCGCTGTCCCCGGAGATCCAAGCTCCGCCGCATTTCTCGTCGCGGCAGCCATTCTTTGTCCCGGCTCGAACGTTCTCATCAAGAATGTGCTCATCAACCCGACGCGCACCGGCTTCTATAAAACCTTGAGCGAAATGGGAGCCGATATCTCCTTCGAAAACGAGCGCGAGGAGAATGGCGAAAAGGTCGCCGACCTTCGGGCGAAGACGAGCCAACTCACAGGCGTCGAGGTTCCCGCGGAGCGAGCGCCTGCCATGATCGACGAATATCCGATCCTTGCCGCGCTCGCTGCTTTCGCCCAAGGCAAGACGATCATGAATGGGCTAGCCGAACTCCGGGTCAAGGAAAGCGACCGGCTTGCGGCCATGGTGGCCGGGCTTTTGGCCTGCGGAGCGAAAGCCGAAAGCCGCGGCTATACGCTCGTCGTCACCGGGTTGTCCAGGGTCCGCGGCGGGGCTACCATTCTCACTCATATGGACCATCGGATCGCGATGTCGTTCCTGGTTCTGGGGCTTGCCGCCGAAGAACCCGTAACCGTCGACGATGCGTCCATGATAGCGACGAGTTTTCCCGAGTTCCGGCATTTGATGCAACAAGCGGGTGCTGTGATCGAAGAGTCGGAAGATAGAGCCCAACATCCGCGCGGAACAGCAAGCCAATGATCATCGCGATTGACGGACCCGCCGCTGCGGGGAAAAGCACGCTCGCGAGGCGGATCGCCCAGCATTACAGTCTTCCGCATCTCGACACAGGCTCGTTGTATCGGGCCGTAGCGCGCGATGTGCTGCTTGCCGGGCGTGCTCTCGACGACGTCGAGGCCGCAGCGGAGGCCGCAAGGAGAATCGATCCTGCGACGCTTTCCGATCCGGGTCTTCGCCTCAAAGGAAAGGGAGAAGCGGCGTCGGTGGTCGCAGCCTTCCCACGGGTGCGCGAGGCGCTGTTGACGTTTCAAAGACGTTTTGCCGCCCAGCGGAGCGGCGCCGTTGTCGAGGGCCGCGACATAGGCACGGTCGTTTGTCCACAGGCCGACGCCAAGATCTTCGTCACCGCCTCCGCGGAAAGCCGCGCCAGCCGCCGATACAAAGAGCTCTTGAGCTATGGCGTTGAAACCACGGAAGAGGCTGTCCTGCGCGAAATCAAGGATCGCGACCGGCGCGACAGTCAGCGCCCGATTTCACCTCTTAAACCCGCGGACGACGCGCTCTTGCTTGATACTACAGAGTTAGATATAGAAAAAGCCTTCGCTGCTGCGCTCGATCTTATTGATAAAGTTGCGAGCCGCGGATAAATCACTGGCAATATCGCCTTCCGGGCAGCCGCTGATCGATGGGCCCTTATGGTTCCTTCCGGAACCGGCCGCTTTCTATTGGCAACCCGAATACGCATACAGACGGCTCTGGACCACAGCATCCAGAAGGCCGTTCGGTTCAACACTAACGCAGACGTGGGCTTCGGCCGCATCGGAGTTTTAATGATCGCAACGCAAACAATAGAGCCCAAGGCCAGGGAGTACTCTCCGACAGCCGACGACTTTGCTGCTCTTCTCGACGAATCGCTTTCCGGATCGGCGCCGAGCGAAGGCGCGGTTGTAAAGGGCAAGATCGTCGCCATTGAGAAAGATCTCGCAGTTATCGATGTGGGCCTCAAGACCGAAGGCCGTGTCCCTCTCAAGGAATTCGGCTCGTCGGTGCAATCGCCCACCCTCCATGTCGGCGACGAGGTCGAGGTCTATGTCGAGCGGATCGAGAACGCGGCGGGAGAGGCCGTCCTTAGCCGCGAGAAAGCTCGCCGCGAGGATAGCTGGACGAAGCTCGAGCAGAAATTCAACGCGGGCGAGAAGGTCGAAGGCGTGATTTTCAATCGCGTCAAGGGCGGCTTCACCGTCGATCTCGATGGTGCGGTAGCGTTCCTGCCCGGCAGCCAGGTCGACATCCGGCCCATCAAGGACGTAACGCCTCTCATGAATGTGCCGCAGCCCTTCCAGATCCTCAAGATGGATCGCAGGCGCGGCAATATCGTTGTTTCCCGCCGCTCCGTGCTTGAAGAGACGCGCGCCGAGCAGCGCTCGGAGATCGTCGCGAAGCTCGAAGAGGGCCAGGTCGTAGACGGCATGGTGAAGAACATCACCGACTACGGCGCCTTCATCGACCTCGGCGGCATCGATGGCCTGCTGCACGTAACCGACATGGCGTGGAAGCGTGTCAACCATCCGACTGAGATCCTGAACGTCGGCGACACGGTGAAGGTGCAGATCGTCCGCATCAATCCAGAGACGCAGCGCATCAGCCTTGGCATGAAGCAGCTCGGATCCGACCCATGGTCCGGCATCGAGGCGAAATATCCCATCGGCGGCAAGTTCAAGGGGACCGTGACCAACATCGCGGACTACGGCGCTTTCGTCGAGCTGGAGCCTGGCGTGGAAGGTCTGATCCACGTATCCGAAATGAGCTGGGTCAAGAAGAACGTTCACCCCGGCAAGATCGTCTCCACGAGCCAGGAGGTCGAGGTTCAGGTTCTCGAAGTGGATGCGAGCAAGCGCCGCATTTCGCTGGGTCTGAAGCAGACCCAGGAGAATCCGTGGAACGGCTTCGCCGAGAACCACCCGAAGGGCGCCATCGTCGAGGGTCAGGTCCGCAATATCACCGAGTTCGGGCTGTTCATCGGTCTCGATGGCGGCATCGACGGGATGGTGCATCTGTCCGACCTCGATTGGCAGCGCTCCGGCGAAGAAGCGATCAAGGAGTTCAACAAGGGCGACACGGTGCGTGCTGTTGTGCTTGAGACCGATGCCGAGAAGGAGCGCATCAGCCTTGGCATCAAGCAGCTTGCAACCGATCCGTTCCAGTGTGCCGCGACGCTCAAGAAGGGTGCCACCGTCACCTGCGAAGTGATCGAGGTGAAGGAAGCTGGCATCGACGTGAAGATCGCCGGCACCGACGTGACGGCCTTCATCCGGCGGGCTGATCTTTCACGCGACCGCAGCGAACAGCGTCCCGAACGCTTCGCTCCCGGCGACATGGTCGATGCGGTTGCCACCCAGATCGACAAGAGCGGCCGGAAGATCGGCCTTTCGATCAAAGCCCTTGAGATCGCGGAAGAAAAGGAAGCCGTCGCTCAATTCGGCTCGACCGACAGCGGCGCGTCTCTCGGGGATATCCTTGGCGCGGCCTTGAACAAAGCGCAGACCAAAGACAAAGAGTAAAGGCGCATCAGCGCCTTGGCAGAGAAGGTGAGTAGCATGGCTGGAGCGAATGGTTGCGCCAGCATTTAGAGCAGGAATGGTTGCGCCAGCATTAGAGCAGCCCGCGTCCATGCGGACGCGGATCAAACTGCTCTAACAGTTTATAATCGATCAATTTCCGCCTTTAATCGAAATCGATTGAAGGCGGGTTGATCTAGTCTTTCAAAGGCGAATGCATGACACTGGACTCTGACATTCTCATCGATCGCCGCCGGCTCAAGCGCAATCTTACTCTTTGGCGGTTGCTCGCCATTCTGGCAGTTGTGGCCGCGATCGCTTTTGCCTCTTTGAAGAACGACAGCGCCGCATCTCTGTTTGGGATTGGACGCGACCACATCGCGCGCGTTAGCGTCGACGGCTTCATCGGCGACTCGAGACAGCGCCATGAATTGCTGACGAAGCTTGCCAAGAACGACCATGTGAAAGCCGTCATCGTCGCGGTTGACAGCCCCGGTGGCACGACCACGGGCGGAGAGGCTCTTTACGAGGACCTCCGGGAACTTTCCAAGGCCAAGCCCGTAGCGGCCGTTTTCGGAACGGTGGCCGCGTCTGCAGCTTACCTTTGCGGTATAGGCACCGACTACATCGTCGCTCGCGGCAATACGATTACCGGCTCGGTGGGCGTGATTTTCCAATGGGCCGACGTTACGGACCTGCTCAACAAGGTCGGCGTGAAAGTCGACGAGGTCAGGAGCGGGCCTCTGAAGGCGAAGCCCTCGCCATTTACGCCGCCGGATGAGGCATCGAAGCAGCTTACCGAGGAACTCGTAAAGGATTCGCAAGGCTGGTTCCTGGGCCTCGTCGCCGAACGGCGCAAGGCTGCGGCATCCTCGATGGACGACATCAAGACGGGCCGGATCTACACTGGGCGGGAAGCCCTCAAGATCGGTCTCATCGATGCGATCGGGGACGAGC
>Ga0074046_10003452_pt1 | contig 13219 bp, 10 predicted proteins | sample BogForMeECP23OM3_FD_94441 | JGI IMG/M metagenome (GOLD analysis project Ga0074046, IMG submission 94441) | Bog forest soil microbial communities from Calvert Island, British Columbia, Canada - Bog Forest MetaG ECP23OM3 | ecosystem: Environmental > Terrestrial > Soil > Wetlands ...
ATCCGCCATCACATTCCGGATCGTAGCCGCACTAAGCCCCTCGCGGCTGGAGCGAGCCAGCGTCCGCGACCCCACCGGCTCTCCGCTGGCAATAAATGTCTCGACAATGGCGGTAAGAATTTCGCGTTCCCGTCCGCCCGCTGGCCCTGCTGGCATAAGTCCCTAAACAAAGGAGAGGGTGCCCCACTCATCGCGTCCTCTGCGATGAGTGGGAGTCGGAACCCGCCCCTCTAAATTCTTTAGATGCAGTGGCTTAGATTAAGATTCTGTCCAAGCCTAAGGGAATTCTAGGGAGTGGTGAGAAGGGTGTCAAGGATGGCAAGGGGTGAGCATTCTACCCCCTCGAAAGTACCACAACTCAACCTTAATTAGATGCCTTCTCCTGCATGGCCTGCAAGGGGCGACAGGGCCAGGCTAGACAACCTCGTCTCGGCCACGTGGAAGATGTAGAGACAAAGGCGCAGAATTAGTGCAGGACACTGAAATGGACATTATTAAAATTGGAGAGAGCGAATTTCCCCCTCTGTTGGACAAAGAGAAGACTCTCGGAGATGTTAAGCGTGCATTTTCTGCACAGCTCGAAATGCTCCGCGACGTTACCAATTACGGCACGAATCTCATTCCCCGCTGCTATGGATCGAGCGACAAAGCATTGAAGGATATTGTTGTCCTCGCAATTTTGCTGCGCCAAGTCGTTGCGATGCTCGATGGGGTTGAGCTGCTGGTATCGAACGGGTCCGTACATACTGCTGCGCTCCCGGCGAGGGCTTTATTTGAGGTATCTGCCTACATTGACTGGATTCTATCTGCGGATAGCGAAAAGAAGGCTACTTACTATTACGTGCACAACCTGAGAAGGCAACGCCGGTGGGCGCAACGCTTTCAGCAAGGCTCGCCAGAAGCAACCGCGTTTGCTGCTTTAGGGGCCGATCTGCCGTCACTGCGAGATCAGAACGCAATAGATCAGGCCGCGAAGACTCTAAAGGAAATTGATCGTGTTTTATCACAGACCGCATTTGCAGTAGCGAGCCAAGCATTTGATAAATGTGCGGCCAAAAGCAGAAAAGGTGACAAAGCTTGGTACGCACCGCTCGGCATGCGAAGTTTAAGCGGCATCGCTAGCGCTATCGGGCGGTCAGCCGAGTACGCGATTTTCTATAGCACTTGGTCTGAAACGATGCACTCTTCTAACTACGCACAGCATGTCCGCGTGGGGCAGGGAACCGTTACGTTCGAGCCTATACGAAAGCTTTCTGGATTCAGGTCATTGTTTACATCCACTGCGGCAACAGTATTGAACACGTATCGGAAAATCCTCGAACACTATCGCCCCGGAGAATTGCCAGCGCATTTCCGAAAGTATCGTGAGAATTGGCAAAAAGCTCTCATGGAAGTGCCGACAATCAAATATGAAGTAACAACCCGCATCCCCACTCTTTAGCACCGGCTTCTGCCGCTTCTCATGCCCCGCGCAGGCAATCGTGCTAACATCCGGGCCATGTCCGATCACTGCATTCAATTGACGATGCTGATCGTGCAGATGTTGGCGGTGATTGGCCTAGCCATCTATTGCGTTGAGACCTACAGGATTCGTAAAGCGTCTCAGGATCAGGTGACCGCTTCCCAAAAGCTTATCCAAGCCGCAATGGATCAGGTGGAAGGTTCGTTAAAGCCGTGCATCGCTTTCGTGGCACGCCTGCGAGATGCAGCGGACGCTATTCTCGAAATGCACGGAGCTGTGGGCAATCTGATCGTGGACCCGGATCAAGGTAGCTACGTCATACACAATATCGGCAACGGCGCGGCACTGAATCTCCGATATTTCTTCACAAGACCCAATGTTGCCGAGCCGGACTGGCGATACCTACAGGCCGTCCTTGTCGCCCAACGCGCTACCTTAGTCGAGACTCTCGGAGGCTATAACGCCGAGCATGTTGCGACATTCGAGTATGAGAGCATCGGCGGCAGGAAATACCGCTCCACGATCAGTCTCAATCATCACGTCATCACTGCCTTTAATTTTGAGGAAGTCCGCCCCACCGCGCACTAAGCCGGGTGCCCCATCCTAACGTCGTGCTTTTCGACGTTAGGGTGGGATTCCAAAACCGTCTAAATCCTAGGGTTTTTGCTTGACCCGCCAAGGCCCCGAGATTTCCACCACCAATCACCCGCGCTCGAAATCAATTGACTTAAGACCCGTCGCGCCCGACGATAACGATCTGATTGGAGCAGTTTGACTGCCCCAAACCCATTGTCAGCGCTCTTTGACAAACTAACTCATTGATTTATAAACACTTTACCCGCAAGTCCTTTAAACTCAAAGATCTGGCGGGTGGCCCGTCCTATCGCGAAGCGAAGGGCGGGGCAGGTGGGCGGCCCACTCATCTCCGGCGCCTCGGTAAGACGCGCGATGCCGCTGGTAGCATGAATTTAGATGTTCGTCATCACTCGCGATAGCACAGTACTGGCGACATAGCAGGCCAGAGAAATGCAGATGCCGGTGAGCGGCGTGTGGCCCACCCTTAGGTTCTGATCGCGCCAGCGCTACCACGACCGGGGGTGGCCCATCCTTCGCGTTTTTTGCGAAGGGTGGGGACCCATCTGATCGCGCGGTGGGATTCCGGCGAGTGGGCCACTCTAACCGGCCGGGTGCCCCATCCTTGCGCGTTCTGTGCGCAAGGGTGGGATTCCACTCTGCGTTCCTTTTGAGATTTTAGGATTTTTCATCACCACCACCCCAGATCGAAATCCATTGACTTAAGACCCGTAGCGCGTCACGCTAGAAATCTGATTGGGGCAAACCGCCCCAAACCCATTTTCAGCGCTCTTTGACAAGTCGTAACTCGTTGGTTCTTAAAGACTTTACCCGCAAGTCCTTTAAACTCAAAGATCTGGCGGGAGCTTCCTCCTAAGTCTTTGATTCCAAAAGACCGGGGTAGGGGGAGGGGGGTACCCATAAACATGGGTTAATACCTTAAGAGTAAATAGAAGAAATCGAGCCGCAAACTCCCCGAGATATACTGCGCCAGCATGACCACCAAGCCGCACATCGCAGTATTCGGCGCAGGCGCCTTAAGAAGGTTCACGCGTAATAATCTCTGCGAACTCCGCGAACTCTGCGGTTCAGCTTTTTGCAGCCCTACTGAATCTGAATCACGCTCTCCGAACTGCCGGCTTTGATCTCCTCCACTCGCGCCGCCACATTGCGAGCAAACGCGAACAGCGACTTCGCATGAGGCGAGTCTTCTCCCTCAAGCACGGACGGAACGCCACTATCGCCCGATCTCCGAATCTCCGGATCGAGTTCGACGCTTCCGAGATAGGCAACGTCAAACTGTTTCGCAGTCTTCTCCGCGCCCCCGCGCGAGAAGATATCAACTTCGTGCTGGCAATGCGGACAAATGAAATAACTCATGTTCTCGACCATGCCCACGATATCCACCTTCATCTGCCGGAACATCTCGATCGCCTTGCGCGCATCCTGCAAAGCAACATCCGAAGGCGTAGAGACCACGATAGCTCCCGTCAGCGGCACAGTCTGAATCAGCGAAAGCGCAACGTCGCCGGTTCCCGGAGGCAGGTCAATCACAAGATAATCAAGCAATCCCCATTCCACCGATCCCAGAAACTGCTTGATGATCGAATGCAGCATAGGACCGCGCCAAATCAGTGGCTTGTCTCCCGGGTTAAGGAATCCAACCGAAATAACTTTGAGCCCATGGGATTGGATGGGAGCAATCTGCCCATCTCCCACCACTTTGGGTTGCTCGTTGATGCCGAGCATAAGCGGGACGTTCGGCCCGTAAACGTCGCCGTCCAGCAATCCGACTTTGTACCCCATCTTGCTGAGTGCGATTGCCAGATTGACCGCGAGCGTGGTCTTGCCCACTCCGCCCTTGCCGGAACCAACGGCAATGATGGCGTTGACGCCAGGTAAAGGTTGCGGCGAAGGCTGTTGCTGCCCAGGATGATGGGAATGAGCGCTCATCCGAAGATTATACGGGAGGGAGATTGTGTATCGGGTGATCGGGTCATCGGGCCATCAAAAAATCGGCTGGGAACTTGGGTTTCGATCACCCGATCACCCGATGGCCCGATCACCCGATGCTAGTAGTGTCCTTCTCCCAGCTGCACCTTGCCGCGAAACATGCGGTAGACGAACACAAAATAGCCCACCGCAAGCACCGCGCCCAGCGTCCACCAAACCAAGCCGACGCTCAGTCCGTGAATGCCAGCGGCGGTGTTGTAGATGGTGAGGTCGTATTGATGGTTGCGGGCAGGCAGCACAACGGGATACAGCGCAAACGCCGCGCCCACCAGCATGAACGTGATGTACAGGCTGGAGGCAGCGAACGCGAGTTTCTCTTTGCCCTTGGGATTGGCCCAGAGCATCACGGCCAAGCTGGCGAAAACGACGATCGGAACCAGTATCCCGACCGGGTGCTTCCCGTAGTTCACCATAATTTCGGGCCTGATGAAATAAGTCGCAACCAGGGAACTGCAGGTCAGAAAGAACTGCACCGGCCAGCAAAGCAAGGCGATACCGCGGGCGCGGCGCCCAAGATCCTCGTCGGTCTTAAGCGCAACGTAGTAAGAACCGTGCGCCGCCAGCGTCACCAACCCGATCACCCCGGTAAGTACCGTGTACCAATCCAGGATGCCCGTCTGCGGGCCAAGTTTGAAGTTGGTCCAGAGCGGCTCAAAGAAGTAGCCGGTAGAATCCAGTGGAACTCCACGCACCACGTTGCCCAGCGCCGCCCCGAAAAACACAGCCAGCAAAATACTCGAGACGCTGAAGACCGTGTCGAAGAAGGCCTGCCAGACCCAGCTTTCGATGTGGGCGCGAAACTCAATGCCGACGGCGCGCAGCATCAGCAGCCACACGACAATTATCAGCGGAAGGTAGAACCCGCTAAAGCTCGACGCATAGAGTTGAGGGAACGCAAAGTACAGAACGCCGCCCGCCGCCAGCAACCAGACTTCGTTCCCATCCCACACCGGCCCGATGGCGCGCAATACACGGCGTCGTTCGTCATTAGTCTTGGCCGCAAACAGATAAATCGCACCCGCGCCCAGATCGAATCCGTCGAGCACGACATAGGTAGCAACCATTACTGCGACAACCCAGAACCAAAGGCTAGCCATATCTACTTTGCCTCCGTCGCCGGCCCAGTCACCGGACCGTGTTCAATTTCCCGCCGGATCAGAAACAGGCCCAAAATGCCCAGCACCATGTAAATGCCCATGAACCCCAACAGAGTAAACATGCCATTGCCGGCCGACACCACCTTGGAGTAGCCGGCTTCGGTACGCATCAGTCCATAAATCAGCCAAGGCTGGCGGCCAAGTTCGGCGGTCATCCATCCGGCAGTATTGGCGATGTAAGGAAATGGCGCTGCCAGCATCAGAATCCACAGCATCCATCTGGCGTTAAACAGGCTGCCGCGCCACAGCAGCAACAATGCCACAATCATGACGGCGACGAAGACCGTCCCCAGCCCAACCATGATGTGGTAGCTGTAATAGAGCAATGGAATGTTTCCCGGCCAGTCCGGTTTGGGGAAAGCGTCGAGCCCGCGGACGTTGGCATTCCATCGTCTGTATGTCAGCATGCTCAACATTTTCGGAACTTCCAGCGGGTTATCAATCTTGCCTTGCTGATCATTAGGCTGCCCGACGATGACCAGCGGCGCGCCGGACTGTCCCTGAAACAATCCCTCCATCGCCGCCAGAGTCACGGGCTGCGAGTCGGCGACCATCTTGCCTTGTCCGTCGCCGGTCGGAAAAATCTGCAGCACGCAGAACACGCAACCGGCGATCACTCCGACGTTGACGAATATGCGCGCATACGCGGTCCACTTCCCGGAAAGCAAATAGAACGCGCCCACCGCCGTCATGATGAACGCGCCAGTGATCGCCGCTCCGCACATGTTGTGCGCATATTGCCATCCTGCCCAAGGATTCAGCACGAAATCCCAGAAGCTCGCCAGCTGCAAGCTCCCATCCGCGGCCGTGAAATAACCGACGGGATGCTGCATAAAAGCGTCCGTGGCAATGATGAAGTATCCCGACAACCACGACCCCACAAAGACGGCGACCGCCGACAGCCAATGCGCCTTCGGACTTAGCCGTTTCTCTCCGTAGAGAAATAATCCAAGAAACGCCGATTCGAGGAAGAAGGCGAACATGCCTTCCATGGCCAGCGTCTGGCCGATGACCCCGCCCGCGAATCGCGAAAAGATTGACCAGTTGGTGCCGAACTGGAATTCCATCGGAATGCCGGTCACAACCCCTAGCACGAAGTTGATGCCAAAAATCTTTCCCCAGAAGCGGGCCGCCTCGTGATACACGGGATCGTTGCGCCGCATGCCGATCGTCTTGAGCACGACAATCAGCAGAGCCAGTCCCATGGTGAGTTGCGGGAAGAGATAGTGGAATGTGGCGGTGAATGCGAACTGCAGGCGGTGAACCAAGAGTGCGCTGTCCATAAACAAGGCCTCAGGTCTCAGTTATAAAGTCTCAGCCAAGAACAAACAAATAAAATAATTACGCTTCGTATGAAGTATCGCTTGAGCGATACCCAGTGCATATCAGCGTATCGCTTGAGCGATACCTTAACTTTCCCTAAATCAAAGCCCCTTTAGGGGCTGGCAATGCATAACTAATCGTGAACGTCTTTCCTGCGCGCCGACTCCTTGCGGCGTATCTCCCGGCGTCGCGCGGCGCCCTCGTAGCGGCGCTTTTCATCTTCGGTCTCGGGGATAACAGGTGGTACCACCATGTGATTTCCCTCGGCATCTACGGCGACAAACGTCAGATAGGCAGAACTCACATGAAGAGTCTCTTCGGAGCGATAATACTCCACCCAGACCTTCACGCCCACTTCCATCGAAGTGTGGAAGGCGCGATTGACCGACGAGCGCAGGATCACGAAATCTCCCACCCGAACCGGCACCAGAAAATCCAGATGATCAATGGAAGCCGTCACCACGTACGCGCGCGAATGCCGGTGAGCGGCCATGGCCCCGGCGAGGTCGATCCAGTGCATCAGGCGTCCGCCCAGAAGAGAATTCAACGGATTGGCATCGTTCGGCAGCACGATCTCAGCCATTTCCGAGATCGATTCGCGCACCGGCCGAGGCCGCATTAACATTGCCTTGTCGTCGTCATTCATAGAGGGTCTGTCGGGCGCGATACGATTGCAGATAACAGTCTGCGAGTCTGAGCACACGTGGGTCCGAGTGCCGGTTGAGCCAGAAGTCGTTCACCAGGTCAAAGGTCAATTCCCCATGTTCGATCGGAGCGTGGTCTAACTCGCAAACAAAGCAGATAGTAACCTGCTCTCGGCCACCGCGGGCCACCGAAAAGCGAATCGCATCCCAGTCCCGCCGCGAAGGAAGATGCGGACAGGCGGTCGCGTAACCCAGATTGCAGAATTCCCGTATGTGGCTGTCGGATGCCGCCAGTTCCTGTCCCGAAGCACGGCAGTTCCCCGTCCATCCCGCTCCCAACGGCAGACGCGAAGGATGAGGCCAGGAACCGTCGTTCACCATTTCAAGCGGTACGAAAAAAGGGCAGGCCAATCTGCTCCCTCAAAGAACAGCCATTGTAACGCCGTCCGTGATATGAATGGAAAGCTTTCAGTTCCGAGCCTTTGGTCGTTACTGAGAGCTGAGAGCTGACAGCTGAAAGCTTCTTTATGGATCGCATTGCCGCGTTGACCGAAATTCTGACTGAGAACCCCGAGGATGCGTTTGCCCGCTACGGTCTGGCCATGGAGTACTCGAAGGCCGGACAAATTGAGCAGGCGATTCAGGAATACAAAACGTTGATCGAGAAAAATCCTGACTACACCCCCGCCTACTTCATGGCCGCGCAAATGTTAGCCGGCGCAAGCCGAGTCGCCGAGGCCAAGCGATGGCTGGTAGATGGCATCTCCTCAGCAAGCCGCACCGGAAACGCGCACGCTCAATCAGAGATGACCGCCATGCTGGAAGAGCTAGGCAGCTAGAGCACCCACGTAGGGGCGGACGCATTCGTCCGGCCCCAGCGGAGCGAAGCCCCGCAAATTTGGCGCGCCTTGCGCGCCAGCCCGGACGAATGCGTCCGGGCCTACGCGAACCTTGCCAGTGCTACACTCTTTTGTTCCACGGAGGCACGCATGCGCCGTCTAGCTTTTCTTCTCGTTCTTCTCTTCTCTCTCCCCGCCTTCTCGCAAGCCAAGCACCCCTTCACTTTCGAAGACATGATGAAGCTGAAGCGCGTAGGCGAGCCCGTGCCTTCGCCCGATGGCAAGTGGGTCCTCTTCAGCGCGGTCGATGTGGATCTGGCCGCAAACAAGAAGACGCCGCACATCTGGATCGTCCCGCTGGCGGGAGGACCAGAGCGCATTCTCATCCCCGATCAGGACGGCGACCGGCCGCGCTGGGCGCCGGATGGCAAGCGCTTCGCCTTCCTCTCGACCAAAGAAGGCGGCTCGCAGATTTGGATTGCCGATTTCGATGCCGCTGTTGGCGCAGTCACTGGCATCCACAAGCTGACCTCGATAGCAAGCGAGGCCGGCGGCGAACTCTGGTCACCAGACGGCAAGCACGTTCTTTTCACTTCGGATGTCTATCCCGAATGTGACGGCGCGCCCACCGCAGAGGAAGCCTGCAACGCGAAAAAGGTGAAGGAGAAAGAAGACTCGAAGGTCAAAGCGCTAATCTTCGACCGCCTCCTCTATCGCCACTGGAACGCCTACAAGGCGGGCAAGCGCTCGCATATCTTTGTCACTTCACCTGACGGTGGTGCAGCCCGGGACCTGACTCCAGGAGACTACGACGCGCCCGAGTTCTCGCTCGGCGGGCAGGATGACTACGCCTTCTCGCCCGACGGGCAGGAGATTTGCTACACCTCGAACCACGACAAGGTCGAAGCCACGTCCACCAACAACGATCTCTGGATCGTCCCGGTAAATAATGGAGCGACGGGCGCCCCGCCCGTCCCCCCGAAGAACATCACCGCCGACAATCCCGCCAGCGACTCGACTCCGCTCTATTCTCCCGATGGCAAATACATCGCCTACCGCGCCCAGCAGCGCCCGGGATACGAGAGCGACCGCTTTCGCCTGATGCTGTATGACCGCAAGACGGGCGAGAAGAAGAATCTGACGGACAATTTCGATCGCTGGGTGGGTAGTTACACTTGGCTGCCGAACTCCAAGGCGATCTACTTCAGTTCCGAGCAGGAAGGTCATGTCCAGCTATTTAGGGTCGGCTTCGATTTCGGCGTTACGAGCATCCAGGACGGCACATTCGACGATCCTGCGCTCACATCAGACGGGCGGAACTTATTCCTCACACAGATGGGGATTGAATTTCCAAACCGGATTGTTCGCCTGGATGTGAGTAAAACCGAAGAATACATGGCTCAATCGCGAGCGAAACTTGACAAAGGAGGCGTGGTAAATCAAGGGATCATCGGGCCTGGACCTTCGATTGCCGCCGATCCCAATCACGAGGTTCTCTCCCAAGTCGCAATGCCCCCGCTCGAATCCTTCTGGTTCACCGGGGCGAACGGCGACAAAGTCGAAGGCTTCCTCGTCAAGCCGCCGAACTTCGACGCCACCAAGAAATATCCAGTGAAGTTTCTCATCCACGGCGGCCCGCAGGGTGCCTGGGGAGACGACTGGTCGTACCGCTGGAATCCCGAACTCTTCGCCGCCAACGGATACGTGGTCGTCATGATCAACTTCCACGGCTCGACCGGCTACGGGCAGAAGTTTATTGACTCGATCAACGGCGACTGGGGAGGCGCTCCGTTTGAGGACCTGATGAAGGGCCTCGACTACGCCGAGAAGACTTACCCGTTCATCGATAAAGACCGCGAGTGCGCGCTGGGCGCGAGCTTTGGTGGATACATGGCCAACTGGGTGCTCGGCCACACCGACCGCTTCAAGTGCATCGTCTCGCACGATGGCACGTTCAATAACGAATCCGACTATGGCACGACCGAAGAGCTGTGGTTCAACGAGTGGGAGTTTAAGGGCACACCGTGGACGAACCGCGAGTTGTATCGCAAGTGGTCTCCGCATTTGTTTGCGACGAATTTCAAGACGCCCACGCTCGTCATCCACGGACAGCTCGACTACCGCCTCGATGTGAGCGAAGGTTTCCAGCTCTTCACCACGCTGCAGCGTCTGGGCGTGCCGTCCAAGATGCTCTACTTCCCCGACGAAGGCCACTGGGTGCTGAAGCCGCAGAACTCGCAGCTTTGGTGGAAGACCGTCACCGACTGGGTGGATCAGTGGACGAAGAAGTAGTGGAGTATGTTCCATAAGTTGCTTTGAAAGGGCACGGCTTCAGCCGTGCCGCCCAGAGCCAGATAAGACGCGGGCTTTAGCCCCTGAGGGAATTGACTGCCCCCTTAAGGACCTTCTACTTGTACACTTCCGGCACAAAGTTCTGCTCGTGAATGGGAGGCCGAACGTACTTGACTCCTTCAAGGGGCGGAAGCTTCAGCGGTTCCGGCGTCAGGTCTTCATATGCAATCTGTGACAGCAAGTGGCTGATCACGTTCAGCCGGGCACATTTCTTGTTATCCGCGTTCACCACGTACCAGGGAGCCTGTTTGACGTCCGTGTGCGCGAACATCTCGTCCTTGGCGCGTGAGTACTCCACCCAGTGCCGTCTCGATTCCAAGTCCATCGGGCTCAGCTTCCAGCGTTTGGTGGCATCTTTCATGCGGTCCTGAAAGCGGCGCTCCTGCTCCTCATCGCTCACTGAGAACCAATACTTGAGCAGGATGATGCCGGAACGCACCAGCATGCGCTCGAACTCCGGACAGCCGTGCAGGAATTCGAGGTACTCGTTTTCCGTGCAGAAACCCATCACGCGTTCAACGCCCGCCCGGTTGTACCAACTGCGGTCGAACAGGACCATCTCGCCGGCCGCCGGCAAATGCGGAACATAGCGTTGGAAGTACCACTGCGTTTTTTCTCGCTCGGTGGGAGTGCCCAATGCCACCACGCGGCAGACGCGCGGATTCAGGCTCTCCGTGATCCTTTTGATCGCGCCGCCTTTCCCCGCTGCATCCCTCCCCTCGAAGATGGCCACCAGTTTCAGGCCCTTCTGCCGGATCCACTCCTGCAGTTTCACCAGCTCGACTTGCAGCCGCCGCAACTCATCGTTGTAGTCGCAGTCTTTGCCCAGTGTCAGGGTGCGGGCAGAGGCACTCGCCGGAACCGCGCCGTTCTTGGTTTTTGCCAGTGTTTTCTCCGAATCCGAAGAATGCCTTTGTGGCATGGTCAACTCCAAAGGTCTCAGCCCGGCTGCTTCGCGGCAGCGTTACTCTTGTCTGATTCCGTTGCGTCCGCCGGCGGTTTGGTCAACGGCTCGGTTGGAGCCCGAGGAGCTTCGACCTTCGGCAACTCTACGCCCACCTCACAAGATCGGGAAACCAAATCGTCGGAATCCGCGCTGGAATCAGTATCCTGGCGCGCATCGGAACAGGCGCTCTGGCCCGCCACCGCATCCTCCACCAGAGCGCCTTCCGGAAACGCGAACAGAACATCCGAAGCGCCTTGTGACGCGGCGGTTGGCGAGCCCGCCCGCAAATCAAAGTGTGGACCGCCCGGCGCAATCCGGACCTTAACGCCGGGGTTATTCTGCCCCGTAACAATCGCCGCCACGCTCTCCATTTGAACCTGCGCCGTCGAATGGCCCGCACTCACCGTGAGGTACACATCGCACGGCCCCACGCTCCCGGCCGAGGGAACCATGGAAGCAAGCCCGTCCTGCGTGCTCACGACCTGAGTCTGCGATGATCCGAGGATTACGGGCATGCCGTTTTCCGAGACTCGCGCCAGCGTGGTCTGAAAAGTGACATTCACTCCCACCACCGGATTCGAAGCACTCGAGCCGTCGGTCACGCGTATCGCCAGCGGCTGAAACAGTAGCCCTGCCGGCACAACCTGTGGCGATCCGCTCACCGTCTCCAACGTCCACAGCGAAGCTGGCGTGGAGAACAAAGTAAATGTCTGGCACGGCGATTGATTCGGAGCGACACAAGCGCTCACCTGCACATCGGCATTTTGATTCGTGATCTGCGCCGTGATGGTGGCGAATCCCGAGCCGTTGGTGGTTGCGCTGCCCGTCGAAAGCGAAGCTGTGCCCTTGGTGAGTGTGAAATTAACCGTCACACTCGCTTTCGGCACACCTAGGTCCAACGCTTCCACCGTGAGTGGCACCGCAAGCGTCGCGCCTTGCCCAACCCAGCGTGTCGGCGCAACCGCAACCAGGTCGAGTGCGGACGAGGTGCCCACCACCGTAGCCTGTTGCGATTGTGGCGGCGAATACGATGCTGGCGCCAGAGCGATCGTGATCGTGGTCTGTCCGGTCACAGTGGGAGTTACCCAGCTTGAGGATTCTCCCGCTTCATCGCTCAGCACCGAACAGGAAGAGGCTCCGCCGCACGTCGAAAACTGCAAGCCATTCGTCGCGCTCCAGGCAATCGTCGCCCCGCTCACCGGAGTAACTCCATCGGCAGCAACCGCGCGCACGCGAATGGGATTGGCGGCTGCGGACCCCACTGCCGTTGCCGGCTCCGCGCCTTGCAGCAGAAGCAACAGGTCCGTGGCCAGAGCGCCATAGCTCAGCGCATCCGTCATTTGCGAAAAAGCGCCGCTCACCGGATCCGCGACCAGGATCGAAGCCGTTCCATCCTGCACTCCAGAAGGCATCGACACCTCGATCTGGCTCGCCGACGCCGAGAGAATGTTGCCGTTGTTGCCGGAGACGCTGACCTGCAATCCGGATTTGAACCCGATGCCATGGAGAGTAGTCAAGCCGCCGGCAAGACTGAGCCGCGGCGGCGTAACCGTATCCGAATAAAGGAGGTTCGCGCGGTAAAAGTAGTCTGGACGACCGTCGCCACGGAAGTCAGCCACCCCCACTCGGAACATCTCCGACACGCTGAATTGCGCATCCAGTCGCGTCATTCCAAAAGTGTTCGAGTTGAATGCCGAGGGGGTCGACGCCGGTGCCGGGTTGCCGCTCAGGTCACTCAATTCCCAGATCCCAATTACCGGCGACAGTTTGGTTTCGGTGGGCGCTCCGGTTTCATCGAGAGCGGTCACCGCAATCGAGGCGGTCCGGTTCGCCTGCGCTGCGAATTCGAAGAAATCGGTGCTGCCGTAGCCCGAGATCCACGACCCCCATCCACCGCCCTGCGGAAGCGC
>Ga0074046_10003453_pt1 | contig 13209 bp, 4 predicted proteins | sample BogForMeECP23OM3_FD_94441 | JGI IMG/M metagenome (GOLD analysis project Ga0074046, IMG submission 94441) | Bog forest soil microbial communities from Calvert Island, British Columbia, Canada - Bog Forest MetaG ECP23OM3 | ecosystem: Environmental > Terrestrial > Soil > Wetlands ...
GGCGATTGCGCTCCGTCGCGCTCGTCGAAGTAGCGTCCTGCAACGAGCGGGATCTTCATGGCTTCGAAATACCCGGGTTCGACCACATGGCAGGCGGGATTGGCGTACTCGTTCGGCAGGGGCGACCGGCTTTCCACCTCCATGGCATAGCTCTCAATATCTCCCGACAAAGGCAGGTGCCCGATGGCTCCTGCGGATTGGACGCTGGGAAGGCTCCTGACTCGCTCGAGAAGCTGCGCAAAGAAGGCGGCTTTTTGCGGGTCAGGGTACTTGGCCTCGGGAAGGGAGATCTCCATGGTCAACAGATGGTCCGCCTGGAAGCCAGGATGAACCTCCTGCAAGCGCACAAAGCTGCGAAGCATCAGGCCGGTGCCCATCAGAAGGATCATCGCCAATGCCACCTCCGCTACCACCAGAACACTTCGCAGGCGATTGTGGCGAAGACTATCTCCTCCACGCTCGCCCTCCTTGAGAGATCCAGTCAGAGGAATTCTTGAAGTTTGAAGCGCCGGAGCGAGCCCGAAGATCAACCCTGTCACAAGGGAGGCAAGAATAGTAAAAAGCAGCACCGGAGCGTTAATTTGAACGGCATCCGCGCTGGGGAAATTATCGGGGAGAATGAGCTTGAGCAAATTGATGCCCCAGCCCGCGAGTAGAACGCCCAAGGCTCCCCCCAGGATCGCAAGCACCAGGCTTTCGGTGATGAGCTGCTGGACCAGCCGAAGACGGCCGGCTCCCAGCGCCGAACGAATCGCAACTTCTCTTTGCCTACCAACCGCGCGGGCCAATAACAGATTGGCAACATTGGCACAACCGATCAGGAGCACAAACGCCACGGCTCCGAAGAAGACCAGCAAGGCTGAGCGAAAATTGCCGACCACCTGGGCGTGCAGCAGGACAAGCTTCACATCCGAGCCTATGTATTCGCGGGGATACGCTCTGACCAGTTGCTGCTCGATGGAGTTCATATCCGCCTGCGCATACCCAAGGGTGACCCCTGGCTTCAAACGAGCGAGCACTTGCAGATAGTGTGAGGAGCGTTCACCCCAGGCCCTCGGAGTAAGCGCCAGTGGCACCCAAAGTTGAGCGGGTGGGGCGGTGAAAATGTTCACGACCGTCCCCGTGTTTCCCGGAAACTGGAAGCCCGGTGGCATCACTCCAATCACCGTGCAACTCCGGCCGTCGATAGTGATGAACTTGCCCACCACAGATCGGTCGGCGTTGAAACGGCGCTGCCAGAGCCCATAGCTGAGCATTACCACCCCGTCCCGGCCTGGCTGGTCTTCCCCGGAGGAGATCGCGCGGCCCCAAATGGGCTCGACACCCAATAGCTCAAAGAGGCCCGGCGATACAGCGGCCCCATCCACCCTTTCGGGGTTGCCCGCTCCGGCGAGGTTGAAAGTTCGAGACGAGTCGAACGCCGCCATTTGTTCAAACACCCTGTTACGATCACGCCAATCTCGAAAGTTGGCGGCGGCGGGAGGGTTCTGCTCGTAACCCATTTTCAGGTTGCGCTCCCAGAGCGTGAAGAGCCGCCCCGGATCCTTGAACGGCAGGCGTCGTATCAAGACTCCATGGACCATGCTGAAAATGGCGGTGTTCGCGCCAATGCCCAGCGCCAGAGTCAACACCGCGACGGCGGTGAAGCCCGGATTCTCGGCCAGCATGCGCAAGCCATATTTCAGATCTTGGAGCAGACTTACCATCATTCACCTCGCTAGTTCACAAGCTGTCGGCCGTCAGCTTTCAGCTATCGGCAAGCAGCCGGCGACTTTTCCCCTGGCTGACCCGCCGCGGCGGGACGGCTGAAAGCTAGCACCTGGCACCCGACACCTGGCACCGACACCTGGCACCTGACACCTGGCACCTGACACCTATTCATACCGCAGCGCCACCATGGGATCGACCTTAGTCGCCCGGCGCGCGGGGACATAGCAGGCAATGAGCGACACCAGCGACAGCAGGAATGTCACCGCCGCATAGGTCCACAGATCGCTCGTGGTGACCCCGTAGAGCAGGCTTTTGAGGTAGCGTGTAAGTGCGAGTGATATCGCAATGCCCGCCCCCAAGCCGGTGAGCGTGAGTAGCAGCCCCTGGCTCAGCACCAGCCGGAGGACCTCCGCTCGCTGTGCTCCGAGCGCCATACGAATGGCAATCTCATGCGTGCGCTGGCGCGTGGTGTAAGCGATCACTCCGTAGATGCCTACGGCGGCGAGGACTAGCGCCAGTAATCCAAAGGCGCTGGCGAAGGTTCCGGCCAGCCGTTCAAAAATGTTCCCAAGCTGCATGCTGGACTTGAGAGTGGTTACCCCGAAGACGGGCAAATCGGCATTGAGTTCGTGAACGGTTCTTTCCACCTCGGCGGCATAACTCTGCGGATCACCCGACACCCGCGCGTGAATGATCACCAGATCGCGGTAGCGCTGGTAAAGAGGTTGGAAGAAAACGGGCTCCGGGGGATAAACCAGGCGGCGGTACTTGCCATTTCGAGCCACGCCTACAACGTTGAACCACTGTCCGTAGATGCTAATCCGCTTGCTAAGCGGATCTTGCCCGGGCCAGTATCGGTCCACAAACTGCTGATTGACGATGGCAACCCGCTGCGACTTTTCCATATCCTGCTCAGTGAAGTCGCGCCCCGCAATGATGCGAATCCGCATCGTCCGGAGGTAGTTCGGACCCACGATGCCGCGGCTGACTTCCATGGATTCGCCGGGCTTTGGGACGTAGCCATCGGGGAGGACATCATCGGAGTGGAGCGAAAAACTGAGAGGCGAGAAGTCCGCCAGGGTCACCGACTCAACCCCAGGCAGGGCCGAGAGCTTCGAGAGCAGTTGCCGGTGGAAGGCATTGCCTTGAGCCTCCGAATAGCCGACGGGCCCAAGTTCGTAGGAAGCCAGCAGCACGCGGTTGGGGTCAAAACCGGGATCCAACCGCTGGGAGTTTTGCAGGCTGCGAGCGAACAGTCCGGCACATATCAGCAGAAGCAGGGAAAGAGAGATCTGCACCACGACCAAGGCGCGGGAAAGCCTCGACTTGTGAATTCCGCGAGACATGCTGCCCGCCTCCTCCTTCAGCACTGTGACGGGCGCCAAGCTGGAAACGCGTAGCGCCGGCAGAATGCCGAAGATCATGGCGGTGACAATTGAGATGAGGGTCGTTACGGCGAGCACGGTGCGGTCGGCGTGCCCATTGATCGTGAGCGGCAAGTTGGCAGTGGGCGGAAAGAAAGCTGCAAACGTCCCAGCCGTCCACCTAGTGAGCAGCATGGCGACCCCGCCTCCTAACAGGGCGAGCAGCAAGCTCTCCACCAGGAGCTGGCGAACCAGCCGCCAGCGGCCGGCGCCCATCGACAAGCGCAAGGCAATCTCACGCCGGCGACTGACGGAGCGCACCAGCAGAAGATTCGCGACGTTGGCGCAAGCCAGCAAAAGCAGCACTGCCGCCAGCGCCAGCAGCATGGGCAGCGTCTTGTACATGTAGACATTGGCCCCGAAGGGCGAGCGCCAGAGCGGGTCCAGTGTGATCTGGTTGGGGCCGCGGTGCGAATCGGGAAACTGCTCGACGATACGCTGCATTTGAAGATCCAGTTCCTTTTCCGCTTGGCCTCGACTGACACCAGGTTTGAGCCGGCCGAGGACCTGGAGCCAATTGTTGTCGCGTTCGCGGAAGTTGTCTCCCCAATAAACCAAGGGAAACCAGAGGTCGGTTCTCAGTCCAGTCTTACATCCCTGAAAATCCGGAGGAGCCACTCCCACAATCGTACCCAACCGCCGGTTGATCTGGATGGTTTTTCCGATGACGGAAGGGTCTGCGCCGAAATGGGTCTGCCACAAGCTATAACTAATCACGACCGCCGGCAAACCCCCGGGGTTCTCCTCTTCCTTCGGCTGGAAGCCGCGGCCAAGCATGGGTCGCAGGCCGAGCACCTCGAAATAATCCGCAGAAACAAACGCTCCGTAAATCCGCTCTGGCCTATTGGTGCCGGTGAGGGAGACGAAATCGTCGTGGTACGCCAGGAGTCCCGAGAAGGTCTGACTCCTTGCGCGCAGATCCACGTAGTCCGGATAAGAAAACGGCGGCGTGGGGTGTTCACTCCGCTCCCCCCTCATGACTGAGACCAATTCGCTGGTGTCCGCGACTCCCGGAATAGGATCCAACAGCGTGGAGTTGATCCAACTGAAGATGGTGCTGTTCGCGCCAATACCCAGCGCCAGCGTGAGCGCAACCACCGCCGTGAAGCCGGGACTCTTGGCCAGCACGCGCAAGCCGTATTTCAAGTCCTGGAGCAGAGTCACTATCATTCACCTCAATAGTTAGCAAGCTGTCAGCCGTCAGCTTTCAGCTATCAGCATGCAGTCGGCGACTTTTCACCTGGCTGACCGCTGATGGCTGATAGCTGACGGCTTCATTCGTAGCGCAGCGCCACCATGGGATCGACCTTGGTCGCCCGGCGTGCGGGGATGTAGCATGCTGCCAGCGCGACCAGAATCAATAGCCCCGCAACCCCGGCGAAGCTGACCGGGTCATGGGCGCTGACCCCGAAGAGCATGTTTGCCATGAGGCGTGTCAGCCCGAAGGCGGCCACCAAGCCGATGCCAACACCCACGAGCGCCATCTTCGCCCCTTCCCCAAGAACCATCCGCAGCACGTCCCGCTGCTCGGCGCCGAGCGCCATGCGCACACCAATCTCATGCGTGCGCTGGCCGGCGAGATAAGAGATCACACCGTAGATTCCCACGCACGCCATGAGCAGCGCGAGCGCGGCGAAAATTCCTAGGAGAATCATCGAGAAACGCCGCGCCGCAAGCGATTCGGAAATGATTTCCTCCATCGTCCGGATGTTGTACATCGCCTGCTGGCTGTTGGTCTGGTCCACGGCGCGACGAATCGAGCCAACTTGCGCGGCCGGCGACCCTGCCGTACGAACGAAGATGCCGGTGCCGCTGGCATACAGGGATATGACCTGATCCGGAATCTGCGCCAAGCTGACATACATTTGCGCCTGCATGGGCGCGGTAATGCCTTCGTCCAGACCCCATTGTTTCACATGCCCAACTACCCCCACGATTTCCGCCGTGAGGTTCACGCCGATGAAATTGATACGCTTGCCGATAGGATCTTGATTGCCGAAGTAGAGCTGCGCGAAACGTTCGTCAATCACGATGACGACGGGGGAATGTTCGGTATCCGCAGTCGAGAGGAAGCGGCCCCGCCGGAGCGGAGTCCGCAGGACGTTCAAATAATCCGGCTGAACCAGGTAAAGTAGCGTCACCTTCATCTCGGACCGGTTTGCAGGCTTGGGCTGACCCTCGAGCCAGAACGCGACAGAGGAATCGTTCCCCAAAGGCACGGAACCTACCGTGAGAGACGCGGCAACGACCCCTGGAATGGAGTGGAGGCTGTCATCCATCCTGCGCCAAGTGGCTCGGATGGTATCCGGAGAGGTAAGAGGGGGGAACGAGCTGTAGAAGCTCAGAAGGTTGTGGGCGTCGAACCCGGGATCGACCCTCGAGAGCCTGGCTAGACTGCGAATCATCAGTCCGGCGCCGGCCAGCAGAACCACCGCCAGCGCCATCTCGGCGGCCACGAATATCCTCTGAGCGCGATGCCGGGCGCCGCTCAACCCCCGCCCTCCCTCCTTGAGCGTTTCGTGAAGATCGATCTGCGAATTCTTCAGCGCCGGGGCCAGGCCAAAGAAGCTTCCAGCCAGCACGGAGGCGGTGAGCGTGAACAGCAGCACGCGCAAATCCACGTGGATCTCCTCGACTCGTGGAAGTGCGGTGGGCAGCACCTTGAGCGCCGCCTGGATCCCCCAGGAAGCCAGCAGCAAACCCAGAATGCCGCCCACCGCGGCGAGCAGGATGCTTTCGGTCAGGAGTTGCCGGACGACCCGGCCCCGATTCGCACCCATTGCGGAGCGGATGGCGAACTCCCGGGTTCGAGCTGTCGAGCGCGCCAGCAACAGATTCGCTACGTTCACGCAAGCGATCAGCAGAACAAAACCTACGGCGGCCAGGAGCAGCAAGAGAAACGGCTGGATGTCGCCCACCATACTCTGTTTCAGCGGAATCAACGTGACGCCTGTGCCCTTATTCTCATCAGGATATTGTTCGGCCAGGTGTCGCGCCAGCGCATCCATGTCGGCTTTCGCCTGCTCGAAACTGATTCCGGGCTTGAGCCGGCCCACTGCGTCCATACCCATGCCGGCCCCGCGGTTGCGAAACATTGGCTCCTTGAACTGACCGATAGGAGTGTAAATGTCGCTACGATGGAAGTTGCCGCCGGTAAACTGGAGACTTTCCGGGATCACGCCGACGATGTTGTACGCCACACCATTCAACGTCAGAGTCTTCCCCACCGCATCCGGGGCTGCGCCGATTTTGCGTTTCCAAAATCCACCGCCGATCAGAGCCACCGGCGTGGCACCCAACTGGTCCTCCTCGGGACGGAACGTCCGCCCGAGGACCGGCCTCACCCCGAGCACCGCGAAGAAATCCGCCGAGACCATCTCCACCGGCACGCGCTCCGGCTCGCCCCTGCCAGTCAGGTTAAAGTCGTCTCCCCGGTACGCTGCAAGGGCGGAAAACGAACGATTGTCGCGCACCCAGTCGAGGAAGTTGGGATAGGAAATGGACGACTGGGTGTAATTGGCATAATGCGAGTAGAGCGCCACCAGACGGTCAGGCTCCGCGTACGGCAGCGGGTTAAGTAATACGCCATTAACCACCGAGAAGAGAGCCGTGTTGACCCCGATGGCCAGCGCCAGTGTCGTCACCGCTGCCGCAGTGAAGCCAGGACTCTTGGCCAGCACTCGTAAGCCGTATTTCAGGTCCTGAAGAATTGTTCCCATATACCACCTTCACAGTTCGCAAGCTGTCAGCCGTCAGCTTTCAGCTATCAGCAATCAGCAATCAGCCCACTCGCCTTCCTTTAGCCGGCCGCTGACGGCTGAAAGCTCACACCTGACACCCGACACCTGACACCTATTCGTAGCGCAGCGCCTCCATGGGATCGGCCTTGGTCGCGCGGCGCGCGGGGATATAGCAGGCCACGAGCGACACCAGGCACAGCAGCAATGTCACCGCCGCATAGGTCCGCAGATCGCTAGTGGTGACCCCAAAGAGCAAGCTCTTGAGGTAGCGTGTAAGTGCGAGTGATATCGCAATGCCCGCAGCCAACCCGGTGAGCGTGAGTAGCAGACCCTGGCCCAGCACCAGCCGGAGGACCTCCGCGCGCTGCGCTCCGAGCGCCATACGGATGGCAATCTCATGCGTGCGCTGGCGCGTGGTATAGCCGATCACCCCATAGACGCCCACTGCGGCGAGGACTAGCGCCAATAATCCAAAGGTGCCTGCGAAGGTTCCCGCCAGCCGTTCAAAAATGCTCCCAAGCTGCATACTGGACTTGAGAGTGGTCACCCCGAAGACGGGCAAATCGGCATTGAGTTGATGGACGGTTCTTTCCACCTCGGCGGCATAACCCTGCGGATCACCGGACACCCGCGCGTGAATCATCACCAGATTATAGTAAGCCTGGGACAGGGGCAGAAAAACAACAGGCGCCGGAGCATAAACCAAGCGGCGATACTTACCGTTGCGAGCCACGCCGACCACCGTGAACCACTGGCCCCAGGCGTGGACCCTCTTGCCGAGCGGGTCCCGGCCCGGCCAGTAACGACCGGCAAACTCCTGATTGACGATAGCCACGGGCTGCGATTGTTCCCCATCCTGCTCGGTAAATTCACGCCCGGCTACGAGAGGAGTCCGCATGGTCCGAAAGTAATTCGGACCGACGTTGGCACGATCGATTTCCATCGATTCGCCAGCCTGGGGAACGTAACCATCGACTTGGACAATGTCCGAGTGGAGGGTGAAGCTGAGCGGCGAGAAATCCGCCAGGGTCACCGACTCAACTCCTGGCAGGGCTTCAAGTTTCGAGAGCACTTGGCGATGGAACGCGATGCCTTGGGCTTCCGAATAGCCCGCGGGCCCAAGTTCGTAGGAAGCCAACAGGACATGGTTGGGGTCAAAACCGAGATCGGAATGCTCGGCGTTTTGCAAACTGCGGGCGATCAGACCGGCACATATGAGCAGAAGTAGCGAAAGGGAGATCTGCGCCACGACCAAGGCGCGGGAAAGCCGTGATTTGTGAATACCACCGGAAATACTCCCTGGCTCCTCCTTCAGCACGGCAATGGGCGCCAAGCTGGAAGCGCGTAGCGCCGGCAGAATGCCGAACATCATGGCGGTGAGAATTGAGATGAGGATCGTCACAGCGAGTACTGTACGGTCGGCGTGCCCATTGATTGCGAGCGGCAAGTTGGCAGTGGGCGGAAAGAAAGCTGCAAACGTCCCAGCAGTCCAACTCGTGAGCAGCATGGCGACCCCGCCCCCTAACAGGGCGAGCAGCAAGCTCTCCACCAGGAACTGGCGAACCAGTCGCCAGCGCCCGGCGCCCATCGACAAGCGCAGGGCTACCTCACGCCGGCGAGTAACAGAGCGCACCAGCAACAAATTGGCGATGTTGGCGCAGGCCAGCAAAAGCAACGCTGCCGCCAATGCCAGGAGCATGGGGAGCGTCTTGTACATGTAAACATTGGCGCCGAAGGGTGAACGATAGAGCGGGTCGAGCGTGATCTGGTTAGGGCCGCGGTGCGAATCGGGAAACTGCTCGACGATGCGTCGCATCTGAAGGTCCAGTTCCACCTCCGCCTGTCGGCGCGCGACGCCGGGCTTGAGCCTTCCGAGCACATTGAGCCAGAAATTGTCACGCTGGCGGAACTGATCGTTACCGTAAACCAGGGGAGCCCAGATGTCCGAACGGGTCCCCGTCGCACATCCCACAAACCCCGGCGGAGCTACCCCCACAATCGTGCACAGTTGCCGGTTGATCTGAATTGACTTGCCGATGACGGAAGGGTCGGCGCCGAAATGGGTTTGCCACAAGGCGTAGCTGATCACCACCGCCGGCGTGCCTCCGGGTTTTTCTTCTTCCGTCGGTTGGAAGCCGCGACCGAGGATGGGCCGCATGCCGAGCAGGTCGAAGTAGTCCGCGGAGACAAATTCCCCGTAAACTCGTTCCGGCTTGCTGGTGCCGGTGAGGGATACGAAATCGTCGTGGTACGCCAGGAGTCCCGAAAAGCTCCGGGTCCTCTCGCGTAGGTCCACGTAGTCCGGATAAGAAAACGGCGGAGTGGGATGTTCACTACGCTCCCCTCTCATGACTGAAACCAATTCGCTGGTGTCGGCGACCCCCGGAATAGGGTCCAGGACCGTGGAGTTGATCCAACTGAAGATGGTGCTATTCGCGCCAATGCCCAGCGCCAGCGTGATCACAACCACCGCCGTGAAGCCGGGACTCTTGGCCAGCATGCGAATTCCGTAGCGAACGTCCTGGACGAGTGCGTTCATACTTTGTCTCCGGGTGCGCGTGCCACATAGTGAATGGTGAATAGTGAATTGTGAAATGCAGCTATGTAGCCTGTTTTACAATTTACTATTCATAATTTACTATTCATAGCGCAGCGCCTCCATGGGTTCGACCTTCGCCGCCCAGCTTGCCGGGACGTAGGCCGCGAGCGCCGCCACTGCGGCCAGCAGCGCGGTGAGCCCGGCGAAGGTCAGCAGATCCATGCGCACAACGCCGAAAAGCAGGCTGGTGAGGAGGCGGGTCAGCGCCAACGCTCCGGCCATGCCAATGCCCAGTCCGAGGGCGGCCAGTTTGGCGGCGTTGCCCATGACCAGCTTAAGCACATCAGCCCGCCGCGCGCCGAGCGCCATGCGCAGGCCGATTTCGTGCGTGCGCTCCAAAACCGAATACGCCATGACGGCAAAGATTCCAGCGGCAGCCAGGATGAGGGCAAGAATGCCAAAGCCAATCATGGTGCGCGCCGAATAGTCCACGCCGCTGACGTCGTCGGAGATGACCTGTGCGAGCGAGCGCAGGTCGTAGGGAGGCTGCTCGGAGTCGAGCTTCAGCGCTTGGGAACGCACTGCCGCCACCAGCGCCAGAGGATCGCCCGAGGTGCGCACCACCACTCCCATGGAGGCTTGAGGCGCCTGAGCGAGCGGGAAGTATACGGTCAGGTCCGCCTGCTTCTCCCACGCCGCGGGCCGGACGCTTCCCACCACGCCCACCACCGTGCGCCACGGCTCGTTATTCTCCGGCCGGCCGAACCTGAGGCGTTTCCCCACCGCTTCCTCGTGCGGCCAGATTTGGCGGGCCAGGCCCTCGCTGAGGTTGACCACCAGCGGCGCCGCAGCGCCGTCCTGCGCGGTTATGAAGCGCCCCTTGCGCAGAGGTACGCGCAAGGCGCGGAAAAACTCCGGCGTCACCCTCTGCGCGCCTGCCGAGCGAACCTCCCCCAGCGCTTCAGGCGGCTGTCCCTCGGCGCTGTACGGAGTCGAGTTCCAGCCCCACCAGCTTCCCGGCACGGCGGTAACAGCCGCCGCCGACTCCACGGACGGAAGCGATTGAAGCCTCGGGATCAACTGCTCGTAGAATCCCCGGATGCGCTCCGCGTTGGCGTACTTCGATTCGGCCAGCGAGATGCGGAAGGTAAGCACGTGGCTGCGGTCGTATCCCAAATCCTCATTCGCCAGGTTGCGAAAACCCCTGACCATCAACCCGGCCGACACCAGTAAAACCAGGGCCAGGGCGATCTCGGTGACGACCAGCAGGGAACGGAGACGGTGCCGGGAGGGGCTGGCAGCTCCGCCGCGCGCACTTTCCTTGAGTACCTCATTCAGGTCGGGCCGCGAAACGTGCAAGGCGGGTGCAACTGCGGCCAGAATCCCGGCCAGGAGAGCCACCACGATCGTGAACGCGAGCGCCCGCCAATCAGCCTGCAAGTGCTTCAGCCCGGGGATGTGCTGGAGGATGAAAGGCGGAATAGTTCTCTGAGTAAGGTCGAGATCCCAGCCGGCGAGCAACATCCCCGCCAAGCCCCCCAATACGGAGATGAGTGTGCTCTCGACGATCAGTTGCCGCACTACCTGCCAGCGCCCGGCGCCCAGCGCGAGGCGCACTGCGATCTCTTTCTGCCGCCCGGTGACGCGCGCCAGAAGCAAATTGGCGACGTTGGCACAGGCGAGCAGGAGCACAAACCCGGCCCCCCCCATTAACACCCCGACAAACTGCTTGGTACCGAACGTGATGTCATCCACCAAGCCCATCACGTGCACCCCGTGGCCGGCGTTGGTTTGCGGGTACTCGCGGCCCAGGCGGGCGGCGATGGTCTCAAGATCGTCCTGCGCTTTCGCAAGGGAGACTCCAGCCTTAAGGCGGCCTAATACGTGGAGGGAGTGATTGGCGCGGTCCGAAGCTTCTTGGACCGTGAAATCGAGCGGCGCCCAAGCCTCGGCGCCGACGGGAAAGTCGAAATCCGACGGCATGACGCCGATGACCGTGAACTTCTCACCACTCAGCAACACGCTTTGGCCAACAATGGCGGGGTCGGCGCCAAAGTGCCGTTGCCAGAAACCGTGGCTGAGGACAACGACATTGTTGCGCCCTGCCCCGAAATTATCAGCGACAACGTAGCGGCCCAACTGGGGGGGTATTCCCAGCAGAGGAAAGAAGTTGGCCGTGACCTGAGTACACTCGAGGCGCTCCGCCAAGTCCTTCCCAGTGAGATTAACGTCCCAGCCCCGGACTGCGGCAAGCAGCTCGATCCCTTTAGCCTGTTCCTGCCAGTCGCGAAAGTCGGCCGGCGCGACCGCCATGTGCCACTCGTTCTGCTTCGGTGTGGTCTCCCACACGTCCACGGCGCGGTCAAGGTCTTGGAACGCAAACGGACGCAGCAGCATGGCATTGATGCTGCTAAACATGACGGTATTGGCGCCAATGCCCAGCGCCAGCGTGATCACAGCCACAATCGTGAAGCCGGGGCTCTTGCCCAACATGCGTATTCCGTAGCGAACGTCCTGAAAGAGTACGCCCATCATTCACCTCGCTGGTTCACAAGCTATCAGCCGTCAGCTTTCAGCTATCAGCAAACTCCTACCTCCCAGCCTCGTTTCTTCAACTGACGACTGACCGCTGACAGCTCAATTCAGCCGTATCCGATTGAACGCATCCCAAGTCGACATATCGGAAAGGACCACGCGGTCCCCGGGCTTGAGTCCGTCTAGAATCTCTACGGTGTTGACGGAGCTTCTCCCCAACTTCACCTGCACCCGCGCCGCGCCGTTGCCTTCCTCATCCAGCTTGAAAATGCCCACCGTGCTGTTGGGCTGGCCAAATGCCGGCCGGCCCACGTAGATCACGTCCTTCAAGTTCTCGATTTCGATGGTGCCTTCCACGCTCAGGTCGGGACGCGCGCCTTTCGGCAACTCGCCCTCCAGTTTGACGTCCACCGTCACCGTTCCGTTTTGCACCGCCGGGTCAATCCGCATCACGTGGCCTGAAATGATGCCGTTGCGCGTGTCGATGGAGGCAGGTAGACCGATCTGAACGTCCTTAGCCTGGGTCTCGGGAATCTTCAGTTCAGCCTTCAGCCGGGTCGGCTGAGCTATCTTGGCCAGGATCGTGCCCACCGTGACCTGCTGGCCGACTTCCACGAGCAGCTCTTGAAGCACCCCATCCGCGCCTGCCCGCACCTGAAGACGGTCCAGTTCTGCCCGCTTCAGCCCGTAAAGAGCCCGCAGTTGCTCGACCTTGGCCTTCTGGGCTTCGAGTTGGGCTTTGGCGGACGCAGCACTTACGCTCAGCCGGTCTTGCTCGATCTGATTGCGGGTGGTCAACTCGTCGGCCTTGGCCTTTGACAGCTTGGAATTCAGTTCCGCTCCCAAACCTGCTTTGGCCAGCGCGGCATCCTTTTCGGCATTGAGCGCCGCCTGGCGATAGTCAGCCTGAACCGTGGCCGCTGCCGCCTTATGGTCCAGAAGTTGGCTATCAAGCTGCGCCTTCAGACTGTTGTAGTCCGCCTCGGCGGCCTTCAGTTGCCATTCGGCGTCGAGAGCGGCTTGCTCCAACTCAGGGTTTTTCAGTTCCAGGATTACCGAATCAGCCTTCATGGGCACACCCGGCAGAACCAGCCTGCGCACTACTCGACCGTCCGTGGTCGCCGGAATCCACAGGATCTCCTCAGGAACCAAGGTGCCCAATCCTCTCACCTCCAGCAGCATGGGCCCTCGCTTTACCGTGTCAATCCAGACGGTCGCCTTATCCACGCTGGGCGCGGCGGGCTTGAGCCGTGAAAGTCCA
>Ga0074046_10003454_pt1 | contig 13207 bp, 12 predicted proteins | sample BogForMeECP23OM3_FD_94441 | JGI IMG/M metagenome (GOLD analysis project Ga0074046, IMG submission 94441) | Bog forest soil microbial communities from Calvert Island, British Columbia, Canada - Bog Forest MetaG ECP23OM3 | ecosystem: Environmental > Terrestrial > Soil > Wetlands ...
GCTTTCCAATCGCCTGGGCGATCTGGCGATAGGACTGGGTGGCTCCAAAAGGAATGGACTGCAGGTACGTCCAGACGCGGCGTTGGAAAGCGGTAGCGCGAATATCGAGCGGCAGCGAAGAAGCAGGCTCCTTATCGCGGCCGTCGATGTGGCGGAGCAGGGCCTGGACCCAGGACTCGAGTTCGCCGTCATCCCGCTTGCGGACCGCAAAAGGAAATTCGCGTTTCAGGCCTTCGATCAGTTCGCCATCGGATCGGCCGAACTTGATGGCGCAGAGGCCGCGCTCGGTGGCCGCAATGAGCATGCGCCCCAGCGGCGAATCGGCGCAGGTGTAGCGGATGGCGGCGGCAATGGCGCCGCGGCGATACTTGTCAGGCGTCATGCCGAGCTGCGAGGCGGTGCGTTCGTAAAGCCGGCTACTGGAGCCATATCCGGCGTCGTACATCGCGCGTGTTACCGAGTCTCCGGCCTGCAGGTTGCGCTTGAGCAAGCGCAGGCGGCAGGAGTCGGCATAGGCGCGCGGCGTAATGCCGAGAACCGCCTTGAAGCGGCGCTGCAGATGAAACGGGCTCTGGTGAAATTCCCGGCCGAGACGAGCCAGAGTGAGGGGCTCGTCGAGATGCTGTTCGATGTAACGGCAGACGGCTTTCACGCCGTCGGACTGGGCGCCTGGCAGGGATTTCGGGCAGCAGCGCAGGCAGGCGCGATATCCGGCCTGCTCGGCCGGCTCGGGCCCGGAAAAGAACTGGACGTTTCCCCGCCTCGGGCGGCGCGCCGGGCACGAGGGTCGGCAGTACACTCCGGTGCTCGAGACAGCAAACACAAATTCTCCGTCATGAGCGGCGTCGCGGCGAACGACCGCGCTCCAGCGTTCGTCGTCGGACGGTGTGGCCGCAAAACGATCAGCAGGAGATCGGTCACCGGGCGGCGGGACGGCCGGGTTGGGTTGAGGCGTGGGCATTGCCTTCAGGCTTTCTGCTGCGAGTATGGCATTGGTCGTCATGGTAAGGAAAGCCTATGGCAAAGCATGAGAGTGGACTATCCGAATCTTGCGGGCAAAGCGAAAAATGGTGGCCAGGGGTCAGCGCCAGCTCACGCTCCCGGTTGCGCCTGACGGTGGGAATGAGTAGAGTTCCCGTGAGCTTCTCTCCACACTCAAACTCGAGGTCCCATTGTCATGAAAAACATGGTCATGAAAAACATTCGGCTGGCTCTTCTGGGTGTTCTCGGCGCAGCCCTGTTGTCGACCGCTGTCGCACAGCAGGCTTCGAAGCATGTGCTCGGCGGTGATGAACTAAAGAAGGCCGTCCCGGCGGAATTCTTCTTCGCGGGGCAGAAAGCGACGGTGCAGCTGCGCAATGCGGCTGGATTTCAACTAGCCGACAGCAAAATGGCGCTGGCCGCGCTGGTGGATGCGTCGGGTTACGCGACCTCGATCCAGCAGAAGTATCAAGGCCTGCTGATCACGGAAGTGAAACTTAACATCGGAGGATCGGAACTGGCGCCGGGGCAATATGGCTTCGGTTTCACAGAAGGCGGCAAGTTTGTGGTGATGGACGTGGCCAACAACGATGTGCTCAGCACCGCCTTTCAGACGGATCAGGAACTGAAGCGTCCCGTCCCGTTGAAGCTGGTGGAGGATGGCGAAGGCTACAAGCTGTATGCGGGCAGGAAGTGGGTCGGGCTGAAGGCGGAGTAAGCACCCGCCTCGCCTACTGGCTCCGGCCGGACTCTTTCATCAGCTTGAGCAGCTCTTCGCGTCGGGCGCGGTAGAGCGGGCGCTCGGGATCGAGACGGGCGGCGATTTCCAGCTCCCCCAGAGCCTCGTCATAGCGATCAAGGCTCATCAGGCAGGCGGCCAGGGAGTAGTGATTGTCGGCCGAAGGATTCAGGCGCAGCGCCTCGCGGAACTCCTTCTCGGCGGCCTGGAGTTCCTGCTGCTCGAACAAGGCCGTGCCCAGCGTGTGATGAGCCAGGTCGGAGTCAGGGTTGAGAGAAACGGCGAGACGCAGTTCCCGCAAGGCATCTTGCGGCTTGTTGTCGAGCAGCAAAACCTGTCCCAGGATGCGGTGTTCGGCCGATCCGGTGGGATTCTGGCGCAGAGCCAGCCGCAGTTCTTCCACGGCAGCGTCGTAGTTCTTCTTGGCCATGTAAGCGCTGGCCAGGCAGGCGTGTCCCTGCTGCCACTCCGGATGCTGGCGGTAGAGTTCGTGCAATTCCTCCATCGCGGCCTCGAAGTTTCCCTGATCGCTATAGGTGTTGCCCAAATTGTTGCGGATCGAGGCCTCATCCGGGGCGATCTGCTTGGCCCGGCGATATTCGGCCACGGCGCGATCAAGGTTGCCTTCCTCGTGCAGAACTAATCCCAGGTTGGAGTGAGCCTCCCAGAAATCAGGCCGCAAGCGGATGGCATGCTCGTAAGCTGCCATGGCGCCGGGAAGGTTGCCATCGGCATGCAGCGCGATTCCCATGTCGTAGTAAGTGTCGGCATTGTCGTGATCCCAGGTCAGCGCCTCGCCGTAGGCATGGACCGCTGCCTCATATTGACCAGTCGAGTACAGGCCAAGGCCCAGGTACTGATAAGCCTCCGCGTTCTTCGGGTCGAGGCTGAGGGCAGTGCGTGCCTCGGCCACGGCATCGGGGCCATCGTCGTTACGGTAGAAGATGTACGCCAGGGCGCTGTGGTTCTCGGGGAAATCAGGCATCAGCGCGGTGGCCTGGCTGATCTCGTCGAAGGCGTCGTCCCATTGCTCCTCGAAGCGGAGCACGATTCCGAGGGCGAAGTGCAGGGCGGAGTTGCCCTCGTCTGTGCGCAAGGCCTCGCGCAACTGCAGTTCGGCCTCATGGTAGTGCTGCCGGCGGGCTTCTGCGTCGGCCTTCAGCAAGGTTGCCGGAATGTCAGGGCCCACGCTGGCGGACCGGGCATTTCCCGAACTAAGAGCCCGCAGCAGGTCCTTGCCGGCTCCGGCCGACTCAAGCTGGCGGAGTTCATTCCTGGTCGGGAGGGTGGCAACTCCGCGTTCCGTAGCCAGACGGGCTAGGCGGTCACTGGAGATCCCCCCGGTAAGCCAGGCTGCCAGCTGGGTGGTGTTCACGGCTGGGGTCGCGGAAGAAGGGGTATCGGTGGAATAGGCGGCGCTGGCCGCAAGAACGAAGAACGCGAGCAATAGTGACGCCTTGATTCTCACAGGACTCCCCGACGCACGATAGGCCTGCTCGACAACCTCGCCTCAGCTCGGTTGCGCCGCCAGGCCTTGCTGGTGGCGGCTTTTCAGGCAGAAGCCCCTGCCGAAAGCCCCTTGGAAACATAGCCCGCCGGCGAACTCGGCGGTAAGGTCACGGAAGTAACAGGAAAAGGTAACTTGATTGCCCAGCTGCCAACCGGCGCCTGGCGTATGGTGTGATCGAAATCACAGCTAACTGTGGGGTCGTGCACCGAAGGGGAGAACGGCGTGGGGTAGAAAGAGAACACGACGACTAGAAGGCCCAGGGAGAAGGTTCGCTTGACCTTCCCCCCGGGACGTTCGATAGCGTATGATCTCGACAGGTAATAGTGCGCCTTGGAGGCTGCAATGCTTGAAGGTCTATTTCAACCGATGCACCTGGTAGTGATTTTCTTTATCGCCCTGCTGGTGTTCGGTCCCAAGAAACTGCCAGAACTCGGAAAGGGTCTGGGCGAGGGGATTCGTGCCCTGAAGGAGGGTATGAAGGATAATCCCCCGGCACAGGGTTCCAACGAGCAGGGCAAGAATACTGAAACCAAGAGCTAAACCGGCCCGCCGCTGAAAACGCGGGCGCTATCTTCTGGTTTTCATTTCCTGGTGCCTGACTCCGCTTCGTCCCTGTTTCTGGTTTCCAGCTTCAAAGGTAACCCTGGGTCCCAATTGCACCTGTATTCCAAAAACTCTGAAAGGTGGAGGTAGGCTGTGCTGCGTAAGTTCGAACGGTTCACTCTAATCGTGTTTCTTGGACTGTCGGTGGCTGCGTTTGCCGATCAGATTACGTTGAAAAACGGTGACCGGCTCACCGGTACGGTGGTCAAGGGAGACGGCAAGACGGTGGTCCTGCACACCGATGCGGCGGGAGATGTGACCATCCAGTTCTCCGCGATCCAGGACATCAAGACCGACAAGGAGTTGCACATCAGCCTCAAGGGCGGCAAAACGGCCGTTGGTCCGGTCACCACGGCTGACGGGAAGATCGAAATCGCTACGGCGACCGCCGGCACGGTTGAGGCGGCCAGAGAAGACGTGACCCTTATCCGCAACGACGCCGAGCAGGCGGCCTTCGACAAGTCGCTGCATCCCGGACTTCTGTCCGGATGGACTGGCGGAGCGAACGTGGGTTTCTCTGTGGCCCGGGGAAACAGTGAAACGGAGAACCTGGCGCTGGCTTTCAACGCGGTCCACGCCACTCTCAACGACAAGATCACGCTGTACGCCACTTCTCTCTACACGAAGAACGACACTTCTTCTCCACCCAGCGTTGCCGCAAACCTGGATACCGGGGGCCTGCGCTACGACCGCAACTTGAATCCCCGGATGTTTGCCTTTGGCGCCGCGGACTTCATGGCCAACGCTCTCCAGTATCTGGATTTGCGCGCAGTCTACAGCGGCGGCCTCGGCTGGCACGCCATCAAGTCCGACCCCACGACACTGAACATCCTGGGCGGCATCAACTACACGCATGAAACTTATTCGGACGGGGCTGAAGTCCCACCGACTCCGCCTTTGACTGCGCCAACCGGCGTCTACCAGTCCTATGGCGTGACCAACCGCTTTGCGGCTTTGACTCTGGGCGAGGAACTGAGCCAGAAGCTGGGCAAGAGCACAGTGGCGACTCAGAATTTCTATTTCTATCCCGATCTGCAGCAGACGGGTCAATACCGGGGAATCTTCAACTTCGGTACCGTGACCAAGATCAGCAAATGGCTGGGCTGGCAGAACCAGTTCGGCGACATTTACGTTTCCAACCCCCCGATTGGGGCCAAGAAGAACGACGTCCTTTTCACGACCGGACTGAACCTCTCGTTCGCGCACTGAACTCGAAGCCAGAGGCAAAGCAGGCCGCCTGTTCAGGCGGCTTTTTTTCTGGACCGCGGCTCACACCAGCCAGACGCGCTCGAAACGTGCTCTGCGGGCCCGGTTCCGGTAAACTAGGAAGCCATTCCTACTCCTAAGGATCCCGACCATGTTGCATAAGAATCGTCTTTTTACTCCCGGGCCGACGCCGTTGCTGCCGGCGGCCCAGACGGCCATGGCCTCGTTCGCGGCGCATCACCGGACGGCCGACTTCAAGGCGCTGTTTCAGCGCGTTCTGAGCGACATGAAGGAATTCATCGGCACGAAGAACGATGTGCTCGTGCTGGCGTGTTCGGGCACGGGCGTGATGGAAGCGGCGGTATCGAATCTGACTTCGCCGAGTGACAACGTGCTCGTGATCACGGCGGGCAAGTTCGGCGAGCGCTGGAGGGACCTAGCCAAGGCGTTTGGCTGCAATACGGACGTGTTGAGCGCTCCTTATGGCGAGACGTTTTCCTCAGACGAAATTCGGACGCGGCTGACTCCCGACGTGCGGGCAGTTTTCGTGCAGGCGACCGAAAGCTCCACCGGCGTGCGGCATGACATCGAGAAGATCGCGAAGATCGTGCGGGCCCACGGCGGGCCCACAGGAAATGAGACCCTGCTGGTCGTCGATGCGATCACTGGCCTGGGTACGACGCACCTTGATGTGGACGGCTGGGGCGTGGACGTGATCATCGGCGGGTCGCAGAAGGCGCTGATGATGCCGCCGGGGCTGGCGTATTGTGCGGTGAGCGAGCGGGCCTGGAAGCGCATGGATGCGACGACCTCGCCGCGCTATTACTTCGATCTGCGCAAAGAACGCAAATCGGCGGCCAAGGGCGAGACCGCGTACACGCCCGCCACTTCGTTGTTTGCGGCGTTGGGAGCGGCGCTGGATTTCGTGCGCGCTATGGGGAAGGGCAATCTGGCGCAGGGACGCGAGGAACTGGTCACGAACGCCGAGCAATGCGCGGAGATGACGCGTGCGGGAGCGAAGGCGCTCGGATTGGAGTTGTATGCGTCTTCGCCCGCGGCCGCGCTGACGGCGATCTGTGCGCCGGAAGGAATCGACTCGGGAAAAATCGTGAAGGAATTCCGCGAATCCTTCGACGCGGTAGTGGCCAACGGACAGGGCGAGATGAAGGGCAAGATTTTCCGCATCGCACACATCGGCTATTACGATTACCTCGACACCATCGGCATTCTGGGCGCACTGGAACACGTGCTGGCCCGCGTGACCGGGAAGAGCGTTCCGTATGGCGCGGCGGTGCGGGCGGCGCAGGAGGTTTACGCCCGCCATGCTGAGACCGCTCTGGCCGTGCGTTAAGGCCGGGCGGGTGTCACCGCAACAGGGCAATCATCCTGATTCGTAAGGAGGCGCATGATGAAACTCAGATCCATTGGAACCACGCTGGCAGTGACGATCCTGGCAGTCGCCACGAGCCGGGCGGATTTCAAATACACGCAACAGAGCAAGGTAACCGGCGGCACGCTGGTGAGCGTGACCAAGACACTGGGAGTGTTCAGCAAGAACGCGCGGCAGGTGACGGAACCGCAGCTTTCCACCACGATGGTTCATGGCAACCGCCTGCGAACCGAAAACCCGGATGGAACCGTCCAGATCATTGACCTGGACGGCAAACGGTTCATTCACATCGACACCGCGAAGAAGGCCTATTGGGTTCAGACCTTTGAACAGTTCCGGCAACAGGTGGAACAGGCCAAGGAGAGGATGAAAGAGGAGCAGGCTAAGGCGGCGGCTAAACACGATAATGCCCAGAACGTCACCATGGTTCCGAAGTTTGATGTGCAGGCTACGGGCCAGACCACCACGGTGCTGAACGTTCCTGCGAAAGAAATGAAGATGCGCATGGACATGACGTTCAAGTCTACCGATCCCCAAACCGAAGCGAACCTGGAGAAGTCCAACGCGTCCACCTGGATGACCGCCGACGCCTGGTATGGCTCGATCCCGGGTTACGAGGAGGTCCGACAGTTCTACGTCAAAATGGCAAAAGAGTTGGATTGGCTGCCGGGCTCAGTCGGAATCTCCAATTCGCAGATGACCCAAGCCTCCGACGAGTTCCGGAAGAATGCCATCAAGATGGATGGCATGCCGCTGGTCGAGTACTCGAGTTTAGGGATGTCGGCAACGGGGCAAGGCGGGCAGAATGCCGGCGCTCAGGGATCCAGTGGACAGGCATCCACCGGACAGGCGCCGCAACAACCGGACCAGGGATCGCAGACTTCCTCGAGCAACAACAGCCCGCCCACCAGCGCCCACGACGCGATCACCAAGGGCCTGGGCGGGCTTTTTGGCAAGAAGAAGCAGCAACAGCCGAGCGACAGCGGCAGCGCGAGTGGCAGCGGCGGTACAGCTGGACCTCCGCCGCCAGCCCCGGCGCCCGGTTCGATGATGGACATGAAGATCGAGGTGACGTCGTATTCCCAGGACAGCCTCGACGCGAGCTTGTTTGATGTGCCGACTGGATATGCGGAAGTGCAGCCGCCGCAGGGTACCAGCGCGCACTGAGATAGGCGAAGGGCGGCGCAGGCCGAGGGAGGGCGTGAGCCTGCGCCGTGGAATGCCTTTCCCGTCATTTGCTTGTCAGGCGGATTTCTAAGAAAGGCTCACGCTGAAAGAGAAGCGTGAGCAAAGGAACTTGTTCGTGAAAATCATCGTAGCGGAGAAGATTTCTCGATCGGCGGTGGCGGAACTGCAAGAGCCCGGGTGGACCGTCCTCACTGCGGATCAACTGGAAGGCAAGCTGGCGGAGCATCTGGAATCCGCCGATGCGCTGATCGTACGCTCGGCGGTGCAGGCGGACGCTAAGCTACTGGAACACGCGAAAAAACTCCGCGTGATCGGGCGGGCCGGCGTGGGCGTGGACAATATTGACCTGGAAGCGGCCACGCGCAAAGGTATCGCGGTGATGAACACGCCGGGTGCCAACGCTGTGGCCGTCGCCGAGCAAACGCTGGGCATGATGCTGGCCATGGCTCGCCATTTGTGCCGCGCGGACGCACTCATGCACGCCGGCAAATGGGAGAAGAAATCGCTGCAGGGAACCGAACTGCGCGGGAAGACGCTGGGCATCATCGGGCTGGGACGGATTGGATTAGAAGTCGCGCGGCGGGCGCAGGCCTTCGGCATGGAACTGGTGGCGCACGATCCGTTTGTGTCGGTCGCGGTGGCCAAGGAGCAGGGAATCCGGCTGACGGGACTCGATGAAGTCTACGGCGTCGCGGACTACATTACGTTGCACGTGGGCCTGACGCCGCAGACCGTGGGGATGATCAACGCGGCGTCCATCGCAAAGATGAAGAAAGCGGTGAGGCTGGTGAACTGCGCGCGCGGCGAACTGGTGAATGAGGCCGATCTGGCGCAGGCGCTCAAGCAAGGCCACGTCGCGGCGGCAGCGCTCGACGTCTTTGCCGAAGAGCCGCCAACGGGCTCGCCGCTCGTGGCGCTCGAAAACGTGGTGCTCACGCCGCACGTGGGCGGTTCCACCCATGAGGCGCAGGAGGCCGTGGGCGTGCAGATCGCGCGGCAGGTGAAGGAGTATCTGAAGCATGGCGTAATTCAGAATGCCGTGAACGTTCCCTCGGTTTCGGCCGAGGAGTACGCGCTGATGCAGCCTTACATCGTGCTGGCGGAACGCATGGGAGCGTTTCTGGCGCAGGTGTCGGAAGGAACGATTGAAGAAATCTCGATCCGCTATAGCGGCCACATTGGAGAATGGAAAACGGAACTGATCCGCAACGGGGCAATCAAGGGCATTCTGAACCAGGCGCTGGAGGAAAAGGCGAACCTGGTGAACGCGGCTGCGATTGCTGATGCGCGCGGGCTGCGGGTGCATGAGTCGCCTAAGACGACGGCCTCGACTGGGGGCGCGGGCAGCGTGCTCTCGATTTCCCTGAAGAGTTCCAGGGAAGAGCACATGGTGAAGGGAGCCGTGCTGCACGGGAACGCGCCACGGTTGCTGCATGTGGATGGAATTGATGTGGAAGCACCGCTGGAGCGCAACCTGATTTATCTGCGGAACCGCGATGTCCCGGGCGTGATCGGCAGAGTGGGAACGATCCTGGGCGAGGAATCTATCAACATCGCGGATTTTTCCCTGGGGCGGCGCAGCGCCGACAAAGATTCAGACCAGCCGCGGGAAGCCATCGCCGTGGTGCACGTGGACGGGAGCGTGCCGCCCGAAGTGCTGGCGAAGCTACGGCAGATTCCCGCCGTACAGACCGCAAAGGCTGTGAGGCTCTTCTAGGATTTTCGATTGCCGATTTTCGATTTGCGATGGAAGGCCATGTTCTCAGTTCTTCAATTGCGGTTTCTCAATCGGCAATCGCAAATCGAAAATCGAAAATGATCTTAGGTTTCGCGGGCTCGGCTAGGATTCCGTCTCGTCCCGCTGCAGCTTGCGGCTCTCGGCCAGCAGGGCCATGGAGTGCATGAGGTTCTGCAGGGTGACAATGCCGATCAGGCGCTGATCCTCGACCACCGGGATGATGCTGGAATTTCGGGCGGTGAGTTTTCGGAAGGCCGAACTGAGCGACTCCTGGCGCATGGAGACCTCGAAGATCTTGTTCATTACCGCCTGCACGTAGCCGTTGCCTTCCGCCCGCAGCGCGTCGAGAATGCGCTGGCGTGAAATCACTCCCACCATATCGCTGCCCCGAACCACGGGAAAATCGTCCTGGAGAGAATGAACTGCCTTTTCCAGAGCGTCTTCCAGAGTGTCGGCGGGCGAGAGCGTGGCGAAGTCGGTGAGCATGACTTCTTCCAGGCGGACGTTGTCGAGCACCGACTGGAACACGAGCGCGCGCTCCTCCAATTGAGCCGCGAAGAAAATGACTACGCCGACCATGGTTAGCCAGAGGTCACTGAAGGGGCCGGCAAAGATCAGCACCATGGCGATCGCGGTGCTGATCGAAACGGCGCGCCGGGTGGCAGCGGACAAGTCGAGCGTGCGTGAGAACGTTGCCCGCAAGACGCGGCCTCCGTCGAGCGGATAGGCGGGTATGAGATTCAGAATGGCCAGGTAAAGGTTGGCCCAGACCAGGCTGCGGGGCAGATTGCGTGCGGACAGGAAAGGCCACTTCCAAAGTTCGTAGTCGCGGCCGGTGCCACTAATGACCGCTGCTGCCAGACATGCGAGGGTGAGGTTCACCAACGGTCCGGCCAGGGCGAGACGTATCTCCCGCTGCCAGAGCAGCGCGGGCGTTTGTGATTTTTCGGTGCGCGGCTCGTCGTAGAGAGTTACGCCGGTGAGCGGCAACAAGATCACCGCCTTCGGGATCAGGCCAAAGCGGCGAGCGGCGAACATGTGGCCGCATTCATGGGCGGCTACACAAGCCAGAATGATGCCGGCGAGAGCGAGGTCACGCGAGCCGTTGGCGTTGCCTTTGTTTGCCGAATACTCGGTCCAGTAAATGAACATGGGCAGGAGGAAAAAGGTGAGGTGCAGGCGGACATCAACGCCGAACAAACGTCCCACCGGCATGGACCAGCTTCGCATAAGGGCTTGGCTGCTTTTATTCTACATGGGCGGATATATTAGTTGCGGGAACCGAAGGTTCACAGCCATGCGGGTGATCGCGGGGAAATACCGGAGCCGGCCGCTGCGCTCGCTGCGCGGCATGGACATCCGCCCGACCTCGGACCGGCTGCGGGAAACCCTGTTCGACGTGCTGACCGCGGGGAATCCGGCTGCACTCGAAGGCAGCGTCTGGCTCGATCTGTTTGCGGGCACGGGCGCGGTGGGGATTGAAGCCCTCAGCCGGGGCGCAAAGCTGGTGTGCTTTGTCGAGTCGTCGGCAGCGGCAGCGAACCTGATCCGGCAGAACCTCGAGAGCCTCGACCTTCGCAGCGGATTCAAGCTCTACCAGGAGGCATTGCCGCGCGCCTTCTGGCGCATGGCGCGCGAACACGTGGCCGCCGACGTAGTGTTCGTTGATCCGCCCTACCGCATGAAAGAGGCCTACCGCGAAACCTTGCGGGGGCTGGCGGAATCGCCCGTGGTGTGGGCGATGTCGATGGTAATTGCCGAGCACGAAAAGAAATTCGATCCGGGCGAAGAATTCGGCCCGCTGCGCAGATTTCGCAGGCTCATACAAGGCGATGCGGCGCTGAGTTTCTACCGCATGGCAAGCGCAGGGGACGTGCGCGAACGGCCGGCCTTCCGGAAAGGCGCTACATGATCAAATCGTCGGCGCGGCGGACGATGGGATGCTGCATCTCTTCGAGGTCGTTCTTCACCATGTTCAGTCCGTAGACGCAGCTTTCGAAATTTCGCGAAAGACTGGCGAACAAGGGTGCGACCTTGGCGTACTCGAAGTGCTCAAACTGGGAGACGATGTAGTAGCTTTCTTTTCCCGCCTTGATCCACTCCACGAAATTTTCCAGGCGATGACGGCGCAGCCGGAAATGATTGATGCTTTCGGGGAACATCCCCGCGAAGAACAATGTGTAGTCGCCGATATGTTTCCGCACCTGGCGCTCGCGGTCAAACGATGGCGCGGGCCCGTAGACCGGGTCGGATTCCACCAGCATCTCGCCAACGTCGCTGAGTGGACGGTTGGCGCGGTCACAAATCTTGTAGAGCTGGTCCGCTTCGCAGAACTCCGCCAGCAGATGCGAGACATACGCCACAATCTGGGGATCGCGAATGCCGATCTCCTGCGCGTAGTGCCGCCCCACCAGATCCTGAAACAACTGCTGCAGCGGATGCGATTCCGGAATCATAATCCCAGGTCCCTCGAACTCCCGCCCCCTGTGCGGAGTCTGATCACTTGCCGAGTAGATATCACCACTTCAGAGCACGACGCAAGTGACTTTTGTTTATCGTTCCAATCGATTCTGCTAATCAGATGGAACCCGCTGCTGGCGGGAGAGTTGTCGGCGGTTTTCTGCTGGCACTAGGGCAAGATGGCTGCTAATAAACCGCAGGCGGCTTCAGGTCTCTCCCGGGATTGTTGAGACACCCCCCGAAGGGGGGACCTTGTAGAATCAACCGCCACGGAGGAATCGCGATGAAACGGCAGAATATTTCGAGCGGTACGCCCTGGGAGCCGGTTGTGGGTTACTCTCGCGCGGTCAGGATTGGGCCATACGTGCACGTCTCAGGGACGACAGCGACGGGGCCGGATGGAAAAATTGTCGGCGTCGGCGACGTTTACGCACAGGCGGTGCAGACGCTCAAGAACATTGAGAGCGCTTTGAAAAAGGCCGGAGCTGGCCTGAAGGATGTGGTGCGCACGCGCATGTATGTCACCAACATTGCGGAGTGGGAGAAAGTCGGCAAAGCCCACGGCGAGTTCTTCCGCGAGGTTCGTCCGGCGACCTCGATGGTCCAGGTCAGCGCGCTGATTTCACCCGAGATCCTGGTGGAGATCGAGGCCGAAGCGGTGGTGGGAGGATAGTTAAGACCGCGGGCGATTTAGGGGCGGACGCATTCGTCCGCCCCGCCGAGCACAGCGAGGCGTACCCTCATGGCTCGCCGCTAACGCTTTCACTGCGACACCCCACTAGTGTAGTGCGTCAAGCAGATCGTCCTTCATGGTTTGCGCTTTCCGGCTTCTCTTCGCGATCTCTGCGGATGTACCTTTGCGCGCTTTGCGGTTAAAGGCTTTTCCTTTCTTCTCTATCCCCACGCGGAACACCCACGCGACATAACGGTCGCCATTTTCAACGTACTGCCTTCGGTAGGCCAGGCCCATCGTATTTTTTCCTGAATTCCCTTGACAACCGTTTCGCCGCAAGCATAATGCCTCAATCCACTTCCGTCGGTCGATTCCTGGCCCGGCGTAGCGGGCCGAAAGAGGTGCCTATGAGCGTTCTGGAACTTTGCGATCGAGAAGCTGCGGCAGTGGGGCTGGAGGCCAGCGTGGCCGACGCGATTCATAAGATGCTCGACCACCACGTGGGGGCAGTAGCGGTGGTGGACAGTGACTTCCGGGTGGCGGGGATGTTCACTGAGCGCGACGTTCTGCGGAGATTGTCGCTGAGCCATTTGGATCCGCAAACCACTCCGGTGCGCGAGTTGATGACCACGTCCGTCGAGATGGCCACACGGAGCACTGGGGCAGGGGAAGCTCTGACCATCATGCTGGAGCGGCACTTCCGTCATCTGCCCGTGGCC
>Ga0074046_10003455_pt1 | contig 13204 bp, 9 predicted proteins | sample BogForMeECP23OM3_FD_94441 | JGI IMG/M metagenome (GOLD analysis project Ga0074046, IMG submission 94441) | Bog forest soil microbial communities from Calvert Island, British Columbia, Canada - Bog Forest MetaG ECP23OM3 | ecosystem: Environmental > Terrestrial > Soil > Wetlands ...
ACCCAGCATCGAAGAATGTCGCTCCTTCAACTCCGCGCCTGACAGGAAACCGGTATTCCAAGGTCGAACCGGCTATGAGGTTTGCCCCGCTGGGTACCGCAGAGTACGTGGCCGCACCTGAAGGGGAAACAGTGGCGAGTGTCTCATAGGGTCCGAGCTCTCCAGGACGCAATCCCCTTACTAAATCATCGCCAGAGAAAAAGCGCGCATACAGCGGCATATCCCCTTTATAACTGCCCGCGGCACTAACCGCCGTTCGAAAGGCCACTGCATTATGGTGATCGAAAATCTCATCTGGGAAGATGTGGCCATATTCGACCTTCGATTTCAGCAGGTTCTCATTGCCCCCAAGCCAGCCTCCCGATACCGAATTTGCCACCTGTATTCTCTGTTCTCCCGCGTCGTGGGTCCACCCGATTCCCAAGGAGTGGCTGGAAGTCTCGTTGCGCACATCGCTGATCTGCACACCCGTGGTGCTAGTAGGCGGATTGATCGAGTATTCCGTCACCGACCGCGAGAGCCCGAAATTGATTCCGACGGCGTCCACATCAGAGGCGGCATACGTCCATCCTGTGTTTGCACCCTCGGTCTGCGTTCGCGTGAATGGCCCCTGTACACCTGGCGTAAAATGTGGACGAAGGAAAGTGTCAAACACGGAGAGTGCAAGCGTACCTCGCGAGCCAAGAAACCCTTGCATCGCCAGGCCAACGGCTAGGTGCAAAGTGTCCGGCCCATAATCGACTTGGGTGGAAAGGAATTCGTCCAAACCGAGCAGGTTGAAAACCGTGTAGGCGATTCCCACCGTGCTTCCAAATTGTTCGCGTCCACCCGAGAATGTGACGCGTTGTTTGCCTTTCTCATGAATGTGAATGGTCACATCGGCTATGGGTCCGGGTTCATGAGTTTCTACTTGAACGTCTTCTTTTTTCAACGGCAGGAAATATCCCGTTCGTGCCAGACGCGCAAGACCAGCTTCGAGTGCGTATTCGTCCAGAGGCTGACCTTCACTCAAACCGATGCGTCGGCGAAGGTATCGGTCTGGGAACCTCTCATTCCCACGGAATTCGATCCGCCGTACAAGCAAGGGCGGCGTGGGCTCAAAATCAAACCGCACAGATGCTATGTGCGTCGCACCATCGAACATCGGAGTAGCTCGCAATCGATAATCACCACCTCCTTTTTGTCGTTGCAAACTTCGATGGAGCCGTAGTTCCCAGTCACGCTGCAGAGATTCCAACGCATGTTCGGAAAACGGGCGCCCTGGAGCGACATCCGACGATAGCGGATCGCCTCGCTTTGCCGAGTTCAGCTTTTGCCGCAGAGAGGCACTGACCTCTGCAGGACCGAAGGTGTAGAAAGGGCCCGCCTCGACCGGCAAGCCAACGCTCAAGCCGGGTTCAGGCTGGTGGTGAAGCCACCGCAAAGTGCCGCCGGTAACAGCGTCCAGGCGCGTAACCTGAGGGGCTCCCACGCGTGCTTGAGGAAATCCGTGATTCTGCAAATAGCTAAGTAGATTCACCTGATCCTCTTCGCACTTTTCTTGCGTGTATACATTCTTGTTCCGGAGTCCAGAAAACCACGCATCCGGAGAGACTTGACGCATTTGCTTGCGCAAGACTTTGTCAGAAATCTCCGGATGGCCTGAGAAACTCACGCCAATGACCCGCAGGTGCGGACCATCGTTTATCTGAAATTCGGCTTTTACCTGATGGCCCGACAGTTTTTCTTCCCGAATGAGTGCTCGTGCCTCTGGGTATCCCATTGCAGCGAGTTCCGATTGAATCGTAACTGCGATGTGATGCAGCGTGACAGGGTTGGCTGGCGCTCCTACCGGCGGTGAGACCTTTTTGTCTTGAAGCAGTTTCTCGATTTGATGATGAGATAGAACCCTAGATCCGCCGAATTCCACTTCTGTTAGAAACGGAAATTCCCTGACATGGAATTCGAGGCGAAAATGCGGCGGACCGCCAACGGCAGTTTCGGAAGCCCGATCCGATTCTTCCGATTTCACGAAAACATCCTCAAACCAGCCCAGCCGGCTTAGCGCGCGAACGTCTGCCGCAATTCGCGCTGAGTCGAACTGCTCGCCGGAATGAAAAGAGAGTCGCGATTTTGCCGCTTCTGCTGCAATGTGTCGAAGTCCTACGAAGTTGATCTCATCGATGACGGCATCGGATGGCAGGGCAGAGATTGCGCCTGCTCCGATTGCACCGGTGGGATCGTTTTCTTGACGGCTCGCCAAGCCTGGGGCGACAACGAGCAGCCCAAGAAGCGACACGGCTATAGGAGCACTACTGCGCATATCTTCCTGCCCTTGCAAAATAACTGAAATGATGGATGAGAACGGTTCGACTGCAGGTTGCCTAGCTCGTCTGAGTCAGCATTTCTAGTCGAACGGCGTTCACTTGGGCGACGGGTGCCGGTGGCTTGGGCCACTCGGCATTTCCCCACCCTTGCACAGAAGTCCCTTCTTCCAGAAAAGTTTCTGGTTGCTCTCGCGCACACTGCTGTGGGTGAGTGGCGAGGTGTACGAACCATTGCGGAATAGCCAGAAAGCGATGTGCGCCGGGGCCTAGAGTGAAGTGCTCCTGACAAAACATCTAAAGGGGGGAGTAGAGGTCGCTAATCAGGTGGCAGCACCTACTGAAGCGAGAACGGCCACCATGCACCGAGCGAATATCGCTCACAAAAGAGTGCGGATGGAAGGATGGCGACAGAGGCGGCCCGGCTCGAACGGAAGGAATCCACAGGAGGACAAGAGAAAAGAGAAAAATACACTTGACTCATACCGGCCGTCTCATGGAAGGAGTTGGCCCTCGGACCACAACCTGGAAGGCCACCCGATGGGGAACAGCTAGAGGTAGCGGCGGATGGCTTCTGAGTAGCGGGTGTAGAGGTAGGAGACGAGAAGGAGGGCGACGCCGAGGATGATGAAGGTGATGAAGCGGTCGGCGCGCTCCTGACGCCAGACGTCAAGGATCACGATTTTGGCGACGCATACGAGGAGGAGGGCCAAGCCGGCGAGGCGGAAGCTACGCTCACCGACAATGAGCGCGAACAGGAAGGCGGCGACGGCTTCGATGCCCCAGCCGATGGTAACGCGGCCTTGCGAGACTTCGTTGAGGATCAGGAAGGTAACGAGAATCATAGGCAGAAAAAAATAAATTTGTTCGGGGCGCTGCAGGAGGTCGGCGAATTGAAAGCTGACCTCGTTGCCGGACGATGGTTTGGAGCGGGCGACGGCGAAACGCGCGCGCAAGGGGAAGGCGAGGGCTTGCGCGGCAAAGAGGATCGCGGCGGCCGCGGCGACGTAGGAGGCGCGGTCGACGTTCCATGAGGCACGGGGATGACCCTGGGCGATCAGTTCGTAGGAAAGGCCGCGGAAGAAAACGATGAACGCGAGAATCACGCTGTGCTGGAGGAAGACCTCTTGCTGCGCGCTCCAGGAAACGGCGATGAAGAGCAAGGAAAGAGAGGCCCAGGCTACGAGAACCCATCCATTGTTGAAATAGGAGCTGGCGAAGAGCACGAGTGTTGCAGAGCCGAGATAGGCCAGGATGGTGGCGGCGTGAATTTGCTGGTTGAAGGCGAATGGATCAGAGGAAGCTTTCGAAAGGGCAATAGCCGGAGAAAGTGGACTGGTTTTTGGTGCGCCTGAAGCCGGGCTGTCCTCTCGACCGCTAGTGAGGCGCGTGAGGTGGAGATAGACGAAATAGAAAACGAAGGCGATGGGTAGCGTGGTGAGAAGAAGTTCGCGCGGGTCGAAGTGGAGATTGAAGTAGACGAGGCGAAAGAAGCTTAGACCGAACACGACATAACTTTGCAGACACCAGTTGCGGGATTTCCATTGCACACCGATTTCGAATAGAGCCAGAGCGAAGAGGGCCCAGCCGAGCGCGACCGGGTGGGGAGTGAGTTCGTAGTACAAGAGCAAAACAACGAGAGAGGAACTGGCCCAGGTGTAGGCGGCACCGGCGAGCGGAGCTTGCACGAATTCGCCTTTAGCGGCCCAGCGCGCGCAGAGGTAGAAGAGCGCGGCAACCAGCCCGACTGTCACAAGACGCAAGGAAACCCGAGGGTAAACGCTCCAGGGACCAACGGCGTACAGATTGACGGTGACGATTTGAAATAAGGAGGAGACGGAAAGGATGTAGGCCTGGAAATGAAGTTGCATGCGCTTGACGCGGTCGCCGATAACCAGCAATAAAAAGGCGAAGACGGCCCAGGCAACGGCGATCCAGGGAGAAGAGACTTCCTTGAAGGCGAGAACGGCGATGAGGATGGAACCAGCCCAAGTGTGCAGGGCGGAAAAGAGGCGCGCGTAATCAGAATCGCGGGGGCCGCTGAAATAAGCGCAGAGATAGAGGAACGCGGCCATCAGCGTGAAGGTGATGAATCGAAGCGTGAATTGATGCCATTCCTGAGCAGCGTCAATGTTAACGATCAAAGTGCGCGCGAATCCGGCGAGAACGACTACGTGCGCCTGGATGCTGAGATCGCGGCGGTCGCCGTAGATTCCGAGAATGGCGAGAACCAGGGCGAACCCACCCCATGCAACGGCGACCCAAGCCCAGTGGCATTCGCGGTAGGCGAGCACAACGACGAGGATTGCGGCCGCGGTGGTGTAGAGCTCCGAGGGATCGATGGCGTAATCGGAGGACTGCAGGCTGAGCCAGCGCGCGCAGAGGTAGAGGAGTGCGATTACGAGAGAAAGGGTGACGAGGCGAAGCGAGAGGCCGGTGTTTAGAAACGGGCGCGCAAGGAAGTAGTTCACTGTGAGAGCTCGGCAGACGGCCGCTAGCGAGAAGAGATGGGCCTGGTAAGTGAGGTCCTCAGCGGAAAAGGTGCAGGCGAGAACGACGAGAAGAAACGCGGCGACGGCCCAGTGGACAGCGGTCCAGGAATTGGGGAACGCGAGCCAGATGGAGACAAAGAGCATGAGGCCGGCGAGATAGGAAAGGGCGCGGAACGGCACGTCTTCGTTTTCGGAAGTGAGGAGATCTTTCCAGCGGCGTGGGATGGCGAGAGAGTCGGCATAGAAAAGGAGAGCGGCGACGAGGAAGCTGATCGCAAGTTGGAAGTCGGATGCTAATACTGTTTGCGCGAAGGGTCCAAACACTGTGCGAAGGGGTTGCGAGTGGCGAACGTAGAGTCTGGGGAGGGCTTGGTTGATGAGCATGTCCCCAGATGTGAGCAGCACGACGAGCAGGCCCAACCGGCGGAACAGAACTTCGCGAGTGAAAACCCCGGCAAGGATGAGCATCTGCGCTTCGGCGAGCCAGATGACGGCAGTGTTCATGCCGGAGTACTTGAAAGGAATGGCGGCGACCAGAAGAATGATGCCGATAGTGGAGAGGATGATGAAGGCAACGCGACGACGGCGCGTGGCGGGGAGCTGGCCGAGAGTGAGTTCGATGGCGCCGAGGATCAGCAAGCCGTAGAAGGCGAGCTCTGGGCGCGCGGATTGGTATTTGAAGAGGCCGAGGAGCAACGAGGTGTTGAGGACTGCGGCGAAAGTGGAGATGCGTTCCTGTGTTGCGTTCTGGATGCGGCGCGCAATGTACGACCAGCGATAGGTGGCCCAGTAAAGGCACAGAAGTACAGTGCTCGGGACGAATTCGGGAAACATGCGGCGGTGGCCTGCCATGGGCATGATGACGATGGCGAGCCAAATGAAATGGTTGATGTAGGAAGCGAGGATGCCGAAGACTTCGAGTTCGAACCACTCGCGGCGATGAACAATGGTGACGAGGCCGAGCGCTAGGATGGCGCCAGCGGAGAGCGAGTAGATAGTGTTTTGACTGATGGCGACAGTGGTGAAGGCGAGAAGAAAAGCGAGGCCAGTGACGACCTGGGAGTCGTAGCGCAGGGTATGGACGACCATGATGCAGGCGACTAGGAAGAGGAGAACGAGATCGACCCATTGCGTATCAATGACCCGGGTGTAGGGAACGAAATACATCGCGTAGGTAACGAAGAACGTGAGCGCCCATCCTCCGCCGATCAGCGCACGGGCGAAGACGCGATAACGGTCGGTGCGCTCGAGGTATATTCCAGCGCCGAGGATCGCGAAGCTGAGCACATAGCCGAGGCCGATTTTTTCGGGATTGCTAAGCGAGGGAAATTTGTAAGCGAGGAAAAGCGAGATGCCGATGACCAGAGCGACGATGCCAAGCTTGTTGAGCCAGTTCTTGCCGAGGGTTTCTTCGAGCTGGGAGCTGAGCTCTCGCGCGGAGACGGGCGCGGGTTGTGGTGGCAGGGAGAGCGGCGGTGGAGAGGGGCGCACGGGCTGGAGTGAGTGAGGCGGAGTGGAAGTGGGAGGTGTGACTGTGGGTTTTGGGAGTGGTGGCGGAGGAATAGGAGTCTTGGGCAGGGGTGGGTGGATTGGTTCCGCGGCGGGCGGAGGAGGTGCAGGGGGCGCGGGAATCTCGAGAGATGGAGGAAGCGTTACCGGAGCGGGATGCTCGACCGGTTTGGGGGCTGGTGAGGGAAAAACAGGAGCGACGGGTTGCGGCGCGGGGGCGGAAGAGGCGAGGCGTTGTTCGAGTTCGTGAACACGCGTTTCGAGTTTCGTCAGACCCTTAAAGCGGGATTCGAGTTTATTGAGTGCTTCAACGACGTTGGCAAAGCGCTCATCGTCCTTCTGACGCCGGATGCGGGATTGCACCCAACGATAGAAAGCCCACAGCGTGAGAATGAGCACCCAAAATTCCACGGCGCCTCAGGGCCTGGTTCTGTTGGCCATGTTTTCGATAGAAACAGTTTACAGTGTGTCAAGTTCAGACAGTGGAATATTGGAGCAGGATTCCCAGGATAGAAACGAAGAGGAGGGGAGGGTTTAAGGAACTAGGTTGTCGGGGGAAGCTCTGGCCGACAGACTTCTTGCATGGTTGCCAACGCAACGAGCTCGAAATTGATTCCGCGCTTGCCCATCAGAAGGCCAGGCCTGGTGAACGAGCTAACCGGAAAACTGGGTAAAGGTATGGGTTCCGAAAACCCCTCTAAAATACCATCAGCAAGGTGCTGATTCAGCGAGGCTCGATCAGACGCTCCTAGAGGTTCCGAAAGGTTGATTATGGCACTGGCACACGTCGTGCGGAGAGAGACTTATCTAACCGCTTCGCTTACATATTGTGCGACCTGGAGTTCTTCCAGCATCAGTTTACGAAGATTGGTCATGGCGACCTCCTATGACCCGACAAGTTATCTCAACCAACAGGCAACGACTGCTCCGTTCACCTCACGCGCAGTGTCCCGCCGCGCGGCCGGCTTCGTTCAAGTCCGGTTATCTGACTTGATTGTTCTATCGAGGAAGTGCACCGGATGAAAACCGTCGGATCGTGTCGCGAACGGGCGATAAGGGTGTATATTCCAACCTCCAACGCTCGCACCGCACATTTCGTTAGGAGTCTTATGCCTTCACTTGCAAAACGGATTTGTCTCTCAGGTTTCGTTCTCCTGGTTTGTGTCGCAGCGAGCGCGGCACAAGCAGCCCCTGGATTGGAAGCCCGACGGAAGGCCCTGAACGACCTCCTGGCCGAGCAGTGGGAATACCGTCTGCGCACCAGTCCTTTGTTTGCCTCTTTCCTCGGAGACAAACGATGGAATGACAAACTCGACGACTTCTCCCAAGAAGCCATCGACAAGGATCTTCAGGAGACTAAGAAATTCCTTGATCGTTTCGAAGCTATCGACACTTCCGGCTTTCCCGAGCAGGAAGCCCTCAACAAATCTCTAATGGTCCGTGACCTCAAGATGCAATTGGAGGGCGCTCGTTTCAAACCTTGGGAAATGCCCGTGGACCAGCAGAACGGCATTCAGATTTGGTTACCTGATTTGGTTACAGTGCTCTCATTCCAGTCCGTCAAGGATTATGAGGACTATATTTCACGCCTCCGCCAGATACCTCATGTCCTAGATCAGACCACGGTCCAAATGCGCAAAGGCATGGCCGACAAGCTGATGCCGTCCCAGTACTTGCTGGAGAAAGTTGTGGATCAGTGCAAGAATATCGCTTCCCAGGCACCGGAACAGTCTCCCTTCGCCCAACCTTTTTTCAAATTTCCCAAAGACATCTCCGCCTCCGATCAGAATCGCCTGCGCGAAACAGGCCTTGTCGCAACTAAAGAATCTGTTTTACCCGCCTATGCCCGATTTACTGCCTTCGTCCGAGACGAGTACGTACCGAAGGGTCGGCTCGAACCCGGCATCTGGTCGCTTCCGGACGGTGCAGACCGCTATCGCTTCGAAATCCGCCGGATGACCACCACCGAAATGACACCGGAGGAGATTCACACTCTCGGCCTCAAGCAGGTGGACGAGATCGAAGCAGAAATGCTCGCCCTCGCAAACAAGCTTGGTTTCAAGAACCTTGACAGTTTCAACGACTACATAAAGGACGACCGCCGTTTCTATGCCACTTCCGGCCAGCAATTGCTGGACCTGTATGCGAAATATGTGAACGAGATGGAGCCTGATCTCCCCAAGCTCTTCGGACGTCTTCCCAAGAGCAGGCTTACTGTCATTCCCATGGAGGCTTCACGTGCGAAAGAGGCTGTTCCGGCGGACTATACCGATGGCACGGCGGACGGTTCGCGCCCAGGGCATATCAATGTTAATGAATGGGATCCCGGGCACCGGCTCTTGCTCAATGTCGAGGCGATTGCCTACCACGAGGGAATCCCCGGTCACCATCTCCAGCTTTCCATCGCGCAGGAGTTATCCGCTCTGCCTCAATTCCGGAAGTATGAATTTTACACGGCCTTCGTCGAAGGTTGGGCGCTTTACTCAGAGCGTCTCGGCAAAGAGGTAGGCCGTTATCAGGATCCTTACAGCGACTACGGGCGATTGGAAAACGAGATGTGGCGTGCCATCAGATTGGTGGTTGATACCGGCGTTCACGAAAAACACTGGTCTCGCGATCAGATGGTGGCCTATTTTCATAAATATACAGCAATGGATGAACCGAATGTCCAGACCGAAGTCGACCGCTACATCGCTTGGCCCGGACAGGCTCTCGCGTACAAACTCGGCCAACTCGAAATTCTGAAGCTTCGCCAATACGCCAAGGATCAACTCGGAGACAAATTCGATATTCGAGCTTTCCACGATGAAGTGCTGAACGGGGGCGCTTTGCCAATGGATATGCTCAAGGAGCGCGTCGAAGACTGGGTCGCACTCCAGAAAACTCCTTCCGTGCCTTCTAAAGTGAAATGAATAGCCCTGCAGTTTGAACAAGTAAATTCACGCTGTGAGGAACCCTGATGGCTGGACGAATCTACATTTGGTACTTGCGACCGGCCTAAGTCCCGATGAACGCGGTTCCCGGACAAGTCCCGGTACGCGCCGTGATGCCCACCGTTAGCTCCCAACATTTCTGCAATAACATCAAAATCGATTCGCAGCGACTTGAACCGCTGGAACTCCATGCTCTGAATTGAATACATGCTGAGCACCAATAAAATGCCCCAGAGGCCACCGCTTTCCACTCTGCCCCGCACGTTGTTGCGTTCGTGCCTCAGAGTTATCCTCACAACTTCTCCCGTTGCGGTATCCAGGATCGCCAATGGTTGCTCACGGGCGAGGAGTAGCTCCGCTTCGGTGACGGTCGTGAACGTAGTGAACATTGTGAACGTTGCAGCAATTTCGCGGAGGCATTCGGCGGAAGATCTCGACGGGGGCGGGAGCGATGGTGGGGAAGGGGATACGCAAGGGACAGCCCGTACCCCCGACGCTCAATGTAAACGTCTCGACATGATTCGGGTTCCCGAATGGGCACCATCCTGCTCTCGGGAAGACGCGGGGCCGGGCCCTATTATTAATGTTGCGATGGCACACGCCTTTGCAGACATCGCGCCAACACACAAAAGCGAAATTGCAAAACCGCGAACTTCTTGAATGGCTTACATTCCGAGAGTCCAGAGGATCTCTAACTTTTTTTCAACATGGGCGAAGTCTCTGTCGCTAGTGGCGAGGGAGGCTTTTCGATTGACCGCGAGGGCCGCGGCGAAGCAGTCGCTGTAGGGCAATTTGTGTCCCGCTCGCAATTCAGCTGCACTGCGAGTCAATTCGAGATCAGCGTCCACGATTTCCAGCGGCAGTTGTGCGATATCACTGAGAACCTTCCGCGCGACCCCGGGTCCCTTCGCACGCCACAAGGAGTAGTACACTTCGCCCCAATTCACCACGGACATAAGCAATTGGCGCTTGCCGTCGACGCCCAGACGAATCAAATCCTCGACTTTATCCGCCCCAGGTCGATCTTCAAAGAAGGTCATCAGCGCGCTGGCATCGAGGACCGTGCGCTTCATAACTTACGCTCCCGTTTGCGGTCTTCCAGCAGAGCTTTCAGTGCAGATGGTTCGCCTTTAAGGGAGCCGCGGAGGCTGCGGATGAACGCCGCTGTGAGGGGCTGCAGCACCAGGCGGTTCTCTTGCTCCACAAAGGCCACCTGGGTTCCCTCTTTGATCGAATACTTGCGTCGAAGCTTGGAAGGAATGACTAGCTGGCCTTTTGTCGTGACGGTGGAGATTTCTGTTTTCATACAAACTCCGAGGCATGGGATTCGAGATAAGTATAGCGACAGTCTATATGTAAGTCACGATCTAGCATGACTTACATCATAACATGCGTACTACGCCCTTGTGAACGAGATACAGTTGCGTTGGATTAATGCGCGTTGGCATACGGTTTTGCCGGCATCGCCCTAAGTCACAAGAGCCGACGAAGTCGGGGCGGAGGCATGCTCGCGACCAGTCGAGAATGGGAAGTCACGGTCGAGGAATACGTTTGAGATCTGTATGGAATCTAGGGTGTGGGGCAGAGAAGTGCCAAGTTACGCGATTCTAGTGTGGCGTGCAGATCAGCCGAGAATTCAGCAGGTCGATAGAATGGCTTCTCACAGGGGAAGAGTAGGAGTTGCCAGAGGGCGGAGGTAGCTGGCTGCACCAGGGCATGTTCCACCGAGTCTTTCCCGCAGGCCAGTTGTTTTGCTCAGATTTAGAACGTGGCCTTGGGGCGGAAAGGCGGCAAGGCCCGTCGCAATACGATGTGGCTTGACGACGGCAAATGTGATAGCTATCATTTGATATGTACCATTTTGGCGTAAGAATCTATGGTCAGGCCAAAGAAAAAACAGCATAGCCGATCGCGGAAGACGGGATCTCGGCCGGTTGTGGCGGAGGCAAAGGTCTTTATGACGGGACGGAGCCAGGCAGTGAGGCTTCCCAAGGAATATCGTGTTACGGGGAACAGCGTCTATGTGAAGCGCCTCGGCAATTCCATCGTGCTCATCCCCAAAACGGGCGATCGCTGGGCGGGAATGTTCGCGGCCCTCGACGAGTTCCCTCGGGATTTTGCGTTGGAACGCCGACAAGATCAACCGCGCATCGGCCTCGACGAACTATTCGACAAGGCCACGGAATAAGCGCCGTGTACCTGCTCGACACCACAGTGTGGATCGATCTGCTGCGCACGAATTCCCACGCCATTCGCCGACAGCTCTCCGCCCACAGCAAGAGCGTCATTGGTCTTTCGATCATTACGGCGTGCGAGCTGCAGTATGGCCTCGAACGCCGGGCAGCGAAACATACGCACCTTCGCGTGCAGGAACAAAACTTGCTCTCTGCCATCCTCGCACCGTTTGACGTGTTTCCAGTAGACCATGCCGTGGTCGAAATCTACGGAAAGGTACGCGCGGCTCTAGAGAACCGGGGCGCGGCGATTGGCGCGCTGGACACCTTCATAGCAGCTCAAGCGCTAAGCTTGGGGGCCACTTTGGTCACCAGCAACACCAAGGAGTTCGTGCGCGTGCCGGGACTGCAGATCGAGGACTGGAGATGACTCTATCCTGTCGCCACCGATAAGCTGTGCTGCATCACGCTGAGCTATGCTCGCTTGCTCAGCGTGAAGCTCGACATGGTTCCTACCCTTTGCAGGGCCCTATTATTAATGTTGAGTTGGCAGACGGTCTTGCCGACATCGCCCTAAGGCACAAAAGCCACCGAACTGGGGACGGAAGTCCTGCTCGCGATTAGTCGAGAATTTGGGAAGTCTCTGGAATGGTTACTCACGGGCGAGGAGTAGCTCCGCTTGGCATCGGCACCTGAGCGACAGTGCCGGGCAGGGAAGCGCTAAGCCTAGGACAACAGTGACGGTCGTGAACGTCGCAGCAATTTCGCGGAGGCATTGACGGAAGATCTCGACGGAAGTCGGGAGCGATGGCGGTAGGGATTAGCAAGGGACAGCCCGGACCCCCGACGCTCAATGTAAACCTGACGCCATGATTGGCGGAAACTAGCCACGCCACTTCTCGAAACGCCTGTTCCTTCGTTCACTCTGATCGCCCCGCCGAACAAAAGGCGGAGGGGATATTGTCGCGTGTGCCTGGTGTGGTCCGCCTTGGCACCCTGGCGATTGTTCCCGAATGAGGCGCACCACCAAAAGCTGCTTTGGGCATCTCAGTCCTCGATCGGCTTTACAATCGAACGAATCCACTCACGAATCTGCGGAAACCGGAATTCTTTGTGATCCATCGCGGTTGTGATGAACTGGTGGGCCGCTTGCGGATCGACGTCTAGAAAGTATCCGTTCGCTCGAAGCATCACATCCGTCAGAGTAAAACTTACCCGTTTGTTTCCGTCAATAAAGGCGTGGTTGTTTCCCAGCGACTCCAGCAGAGCCGATGCTTCTTCAACCAGATCGTTGTAGTAGCCGTTTTGTGGTCGGAAAATGGCGGACTCCAACAGTCCTATGTCTCGGATACCTGGGAGTCCGCCGAATTCCTCGATGAGCAAGCGGTGGGTTTCAATGGCTTCAGCCACAGTCGGGTAAATGCGAACTGGCATTTACTGAGCCAGAAGCTGGAGGAGTTTGCGGTTCTTCTCGATGGACTTACGAACGTGGGCCATGATTTCAGGGCGAACGGTGTTCTGTGTTGGAGCCACGTATTGGATGTAGTGTTCGGCAGCCCGCTCCAATACATAGGTGGTCGTTTGACCGTTGTCCTTCGCCAGTTTGGCCAGAGCATCGTAAAGCCCGGCGCGCATATTCAGGCCGACTTTTCGGGTTGCCATACTTTCTCCTTGAACGAATCCATTATAACGCTGAATATTCTGCCGTCAAGAACAATCTAGACTAGTCTAGACCATTTACAAGAAGCAGCGTAAACGATTGTTTTTCGTGAACTTTTGCCTGGCTGGCTATA
>Ga0074046_10003456_pt1 | contig 13202 bp, 10 predicted proteins | sample BogForMeECP23OM3_FD_94441 | JGI IMG/M metagenome (GOLD analysis project Ga0074046, IMG submission 94441) | Bog forest soil microbial communities from Calvert Island, British Columbia, Canada - Bog Forest MetaG ECP23OM3 | ecosystem: Environmental > Terrestrial > Soil > Wetlands ...
CAACAATTCCTTCATGTCTAGCACATCGTTGGTTTGCAGACGCGGTTCCGGAAATGCCTCCGGATTGACGTTGCTGGTGTTTTCGAAGTCCGCTCCTGCCGCCGTCAGCGGCGGCGCCTTTTGCGTGCTCACCATCGGGCTTGGATTGCCCTTGGCGAAGTACGGACTGTGCGACAGAAAGCGGAACATCCCCCAAATGACCAGCTCGATGAAGATCCCTGCCACCAGCAGCCCGAGCAAGAACATCAGGATCCCCCGCGGGCTCAAGTCGGTGCGGTCGTAATCCACCGCCGGGTTCTTCAGCAGATCGTATTCGTCGTGATTAGTGGCCATGTCCCGACCCCTGGTGCAGCAAGCTCGGCATCTGCGGCTCGTACGCGGGCAAAATCGGCCTCTGCCGCAGGTTGTAGAAGAAATATCCCAGCCACAGACCGCCCAGCGCGGCAGGCGCAACCAGATACCACAGGCTGAAGTAGAAATGTCCGCGTGCATGCGCGAAGTTCGGCACCACATACCAGTAGATGTCCACCAGGCGCATGAACATCAGCAGGACGGCCAGCCCGATCAGCCGGCGCCCATCGCGCTTGCGCTCCTTCGACAGCAAAAGTGCGAACGGCAGCGCGAAATGGAACAGGATGATGGCCAGCGCCACCAGGCCCCATCCCCCGCGAATGCGGTTCAGGAAGAAGCTGATCTCCTCCGGCAGGTTGCCCGCCCAGATGATCAACCACTGCGAGAACGAGAAGTAGGCGAACAGCATGACGAACGCCAGCATCAGCTTGCCCAAATCGTGAAACTGTTCCGGCTTGATGATCTCGCGCATCGGGCTGTAGCCGGTCAGCACCGTCAGCATGATGATGCAGAACGCCAGCGCCGACAGCCCCTCGCCCGCCATGAAAATCATTCCGTAGATGGTCGAACCCCAGTGCGGATCGAGCGACATCACCCAATCCACCGCGGCAAATGAAATGGTCAGCGCGTAGAGCAGCGCTCCAATGCCGCTCAGAAGCTGGAAGCGTGGCTGATGGCCAACTGCCGACGGTTCGTCCTGCAGTGCCGAGCGCTTGTTCAGCACATACATCAAGCCCAGCCACGTCCCAAAGTAGATCACCTGCCGCAACCACCAGAACGGCATGTTCAGATACCAGGCGCTGTGCTCGGTCAGCGATGGATCGCTCATCCACGCGTACAGGTAGTGCCGCCCCAGGACGAGGGGCAGAAACAGCACCAGCATCAGCGGCAATCCCTTGCTCGCCGCCTCCAGGATCCGCCGGATCGACAAGCCCCATAGTCCGCCCGACAAGTGCTGCACCATCAGCAGCGCCATGCAGCCCAGGCTCAAGCCCAGCCACAGCATGAAGCCGATGAGGTAGCCGCGTATCAACTGTTCCGGCTGCATCACGTAACCTGCGATGCAGGCCAGCGCACCCACAACTCCGATGCCGAGATACATCTTCTGCCAGCCGGCAGCTTCGACGGGAACGGTGTAACTAGTTTGTTGCGCCTGCAGATTGGGTTGGCTCATTGGTTCTGCCCCCCTCCCTGCGCCGCGGGGGCTGCGGCCCCTTGTCCTGACGCTCCCTGCGTGTCGTACGGAGGCGCTACCACAACACCCGCCGGAGGCTCGTTGGCAATCTGTCGGCCCGCTGGAACGTCAGCCCGCGTCGCTCCCTGGCTCAACTGCAGCGCGCGAATGTATGCCGCAATCGCCCATCGATCCTGCGGAGAAACCTGCTGCGAGTAATCCAGCATTGCGCCGAATCCGTTGGTCATCACGTCGAAGAAGTATCCGATGGGCGCCTTGCGCAACCTGTCATTGTGATACGACGGAGGCCGCTTCAACCCGCGCTGCACGATCATTCCCTGACCATCACCCGTTTCTCCATGGCACGGCGAGCAGTAGATGTTGAAGCGCTGCTGTCCGCGCTTCATTACCTCCGAGGTGACTGGGAAGGGCATGTAGTCGCCGTCATCCTGGCCGATCTTGCCGGTGTAGAAGTACGTGTCTGCCCGCAAGTCGCTGCGCGCCACTGTGCCTTCCACCAGCGGCCTCGCCGAGCGCCTGTCGGCATAAAAATCGCTCTCCGCCAGCGGACGCTTGTAGGGCTGGTTCTGCATGTCGGCGCGGCATCCTGCCAGCAGCAGCAGCGCCGTCGCCGCCAGCAGCAGCGCTGTCGCATGTCGCACGCGCCCCGCAGGCTGCCATAGATCAAATTGAGCTGCCCGATTAATGCGGCACCTCCGCTATCGAAAGAGGCTTCAGTCGTTCCATGAATTGTTGGGTGCCCGTCAGATCAAATTTGGGATCGGTCGCCTCCACGCACAGGAAGAACCGGTCGCGAGTCACCTTCGAGAATTGTTCCACGTGAAATACCGGGTGATACGGGCGCGGCAATCCGTTCAACGCGAACATGCCGAACATCCCCACCAGTCCCGCGAACAGAATCGTCATCTCGAACGTCGGCACGATGAATGCCGGCCACGAGTTATACGGCTTTCCGCCGATGTTTAGCGGATACGCGATCACGTTGATCCAGTACTGCAACGCGAATCCCGATGTCCCGCCCAGAATTCCGCCAATCAGCGTGATTAGAGGCACTGCCGACTTGTGAAAGCCGATCGCCTCGCTCGCCGCTTCGATTGGGAACGGGCTGTAGGCATCCATATCGCGGTAGCCCTCGGCATACGCGGCCTTGCATGCACGCACCAGATCGGTCGGAGTCTCAAATTCCGCCATGAGCCCGAAAATGCTGGGTGCCGTCACCGCGTGGCTCACTCCTTTACCTCCGACTGCGGCAGCAGCATGCGCATTTCAAAAATCGAAATCGCGGGCACGATGCGGATGAAGATGAAGATCGCCGCCGTGAACAGCCCGATCGTTCCTGCGTATGTCGCCCAGTCCCATCGCGTCGGCACGTAATGGCCCCAAGACGACGGCAGGAAATCGCGAGACAAGCTGGTCACGATGATGATGAAACGCTCCAGCCACATACCCACGAGCACGACCAGCGAGATCCCGAACAGCCAACTGGTGCTGGAGCGGACCTTTGGCCACCACAGCACTTGCGGAACCAGGAGGTTCAGCAGGATCAGCGCCCAATAGAACGCTGCATAGGGCCCGAACCAGCGGTTGTGCAGCATGAAGCGCTCGTACGTCGATCCGCTGTACAGCCCGATAAACGCCTCGAAGAAGTAGCCGTAGCCGACAATCAGCCCCGTAGCCAGCATGATCTTGGCAGAGTTCTGCAGGTGCCGCATGGTGATCATGTCTTCCAGCCCGTAATACTTGCGGATTGGAATCGCCAGCACCAGCACCATGGCGAAGCCGGAATAAATTGCGCCTGCCACGAAATATGGCGGGAAGATCGTGGTGTGCCATCCCGGAACGATGGCAATCGCAAAGTCGAAGCTCACAACCGTGTGCACCGAGAGTACCAGCGGCGTCGAGATGCCTGCGAGGAGGATGTACAGCGCTTCATAGCGCGTCCAATGGCGCGCCGAGCCGCGCCATCCCAGCGAGAGCATTCCATACACCTTGCGCGCGAAGGGATTGGTCGCTCCCTCGCGCATGGTGGCGAAATCCGGCACTAGGCCCACAAACCAGAACACCGCCGAAATCGTCGCGTAGGTGGAAACCGCGAACACGTCCCACACCAGCGGACTGCGGAACTGCGGCCACACACCCATTGAGTTCGGATACGGGAACATCCAGTACCCCAGCCATGGACGCCCCATGTGCAGCAGGGGAAACATCCCGGCGCAAGCTACCGCGAACAGCGTCATCGCCTCCGCGAAACGGTTGATGGAGTTGCGCCACGTCTGCTTGAACAATAGAAGAATGGCCGAGATCAGCGTGCCCGCGTGGCCGATACCGATCCACCATACAAAGTTGATGATGGCGAAGCCCCAGCCCACCGGAATCTCGATGCCCCAGATGCCAACGCCGCGCAGGAACAGGTAGGTCACCGCCACGCCCAGCAGTCCGAGCAGTGACATTCCCACTGCGAGCCCCGCCAGCCAGCCCAGCCCGATTGGGCGCTTCAGTACGACGTCGGTGATGGTGTCCGTGACCGAATCGAACGTCTGGCCCGGGCCGATCACCGGCGGCTCATCGAGCAACGCCAGGTTTTTCTCGTCTACTCCCGCCATCTAGCTGCGCTCCGACTGTTCAAGTTCAGGATTCGGGTTCAACACCACCGCCATGTATGTGGTGCGAGGACGCGTATTCAAATCTTCGAGCAGTCCGTAGTTGCGGCTGTCCGCCCGCAGCTTCGATACCTTGCTGTTGGGATCGTTCAGGTCGCCAAACGTAATCGCTCCCGCCGGGCACGCCTGCTGACAGGCGGTGATGACTTCACCGTCCTGTACCTTGCGATTATCCTTCTCCGCCGTGATGCGGCCATGCGTGATGCGCTGCACGCAATATGTACACTTCTCCATCACGCCGCGGCTGCGGACGCTCACTTCCGGATTGCGCATCATCTTGTACTGCAGCGTGTCCCAGTCCTGCCACAGCAGGAAGTTGAAACGACGCACCTTGTACGGGCAGTTGTTCGAGCAATAGCGCGTGCCCACGCAGCGGTTATAGACCATGTCGTTAAGGCCTTCGGTCGAGTGCACCGTCGCGCCCACCGGGCACACCACTTCGCACGGCGCGTTCTCGCACTGCTGGCACGGAATCGGCTGGTAGTACGCGGTCGGGTTCTCGGCTCCGCCTTCGTAGTAGGTGTCGACGCGCAGCCAGTTCATGTGCCGCCCGCGCATTACCTGCTCCTTGCCCACTACCGGAATATTGTTCTCCGCCTGGCACGCCACCACGCACGTTTTGCAGCCAATGCAGGAGTTCATGTCGATGGCCATGCCCCACTTGGCCGCCGTGTACTGGAATAGGGGCTCACCAGAAGCCGTGGTGTACAACGAGAATTCTGGCGCAGGAGCCTCGATCCCCTCATGCGCGAAATCCGGGTTCTTGATGAAGTCTTCCAGCGTTGCCTTGCGCACGATGTGCCGGTCGCTCATGTCTTCCGCGCCCGGAATCCCCGACTGGTCGATGAACTGCCAGCCCTGCGGATTCGCAAAGCCGTACCCGTCGCCGACCTTGCTGACCTTTCCGCCCGCGAAGTAGAACGCGTCGCTGGTTCGCAGCGCATACGCGTTGAAACCAACGTCGGTGCCTACGCGACCGCTCTTGGTGCGGCCGTAGCCGAGAAATACGGTGACCGCATCGTCCGGGTGCCCCGGCGTGCGCCACAATCCGCCCTTCACCTTGCGGCCATTGACGTCGATCTCGACAACGTCTTCGGTCTTCAGCCCAAGTTTCTCGGCGGTCTTGACGCTCATCTGCACCGCGTTGTCCCAGCAGATTGACGTCATCGGCTTGGCGGTTTCCTGCAGCCAGGCATTATTGGAAAACGTTCCGTCGTAAATCGTGGGATCGCGACGGAACATCACTTCCAGGTTGGGTGCCCCACCCTTATCGCCCGCGGAAGCGGGCGATAGGGTGGGAATAAATCCACTCTTCGCCGTCACCGCTTTCGCGGGATATGCCGTGCCCGCGACGAATCCGTCGTGCAGCGCCCTGCGCCACGCCGGTTCGAAATCGCCCGTCATCTTGCCTTGCCAGTACGTGCGAACGATTTCGTAGCTTGTGCTCGCCGACGAACCAGTCAACGCCTCAATGAACTCGTACTCACTCTTGCCGTCGTACAGCGGAGCAATCAGCGGCTGGATCAGCGCCGCCGTTCCGTCGATGGTGCGCGCATCGCCCCACTGCTCCAGGTAATGCGTCGCATTGATGTGCCAGTGCGCAAAGTCGGTGGTTTCATTCTGGAAGACGCTGTGTTGCACCCGCAACTGCACCTTGCCCATCGCGTCCCCAAACTTCAGATCAGCAGGTGCGTCATACACCGGGTTGCCGCCCACGATCAGCAGCAGGTCCACCTTCCCGGCGTTCATGTCGTCCACTAGTTCCTTCAGCGCCGCAGTCTGGTCCTGCGGCTTGGCTTCCACCGGATCGGTATAGAACACCGTCGCGCCCACCACGCCCAGCGCCTGATTCATCGCGTGTGCCAGCGCATGTACCGCCGGAGGTTGGTTGTCGCCCGCTATCACCACTGCCGCGCCCTTGTGCGCCTGCAGGTCCTTCACCAGCGCCGCTACGAACTTCTGCTGCTCAGGCTTGGCGGATCCGCCACCGACTCCCAGTCCTGCCGCGACGGCCCGCGCCACCTGCTCCACCTCCGACGCCCGCACAGGCAAACGATGATCGGCCTTCCCGCCAGTATTGGTGGGTGTGCTCTCCACCATGTAGAAGCGCGACATCTTCTCTTTCAGCTCGGGACTACGCCGCGACGCAAACTGTCGCGCATAAAGCAGAAACCCCGGATATCCGCTGGAGAGAAAATCGCCGTCCAGCGAAAGAATCGTGTCCGCCTTGTCGAGGGCATAGCGCGTCTCGACGTACTGCCCGAACGCCAACTGCGCGCCCGCACGCACGTTGTCGCGGCTCAGCGGATCGTATTGCACCCACTTTGCCTGGGGATACACCGCCAGCACCGCATTCAACTGCGCCGCCAGCGTGGGAGAACTCACCGTCCGCGTCAGAATTCGTAGCCCCGCTCCCTGCACTGCCGTCTGTGAATTCAGCGGCCCCTTGACCGCGGTGGCAAAGTCACTCCACGAGCGAATGAATCCCGTGTAGGTGACCGCCTGCGAGCGGTCCGGATCGTACATGTCGAGAATCGACGCCTGCGCGAACACATCGCTTCCCACGCCGGCCGGGTGATCGGGATTGCCCTCAACCTTGGTCGGGCGTCCTTCATGGCTTTCCACCAGCACCGGCGTCGCATAGCCGCCGAACGGCATCGCGCTGGCAAAGTACAGTGGAATGCCCAGGACAATCGGCTCCGGCTGGCGCACATAGGGAACGATGGGTTCCACCGGCTGCTTCACGCACGCCGACAGCCCGGCCAGCGCCATCGAAGCCGTCATCAGCTTCATGAAGTCGCGCCGCGAAGCTCCCTCCGGCCACACCGAGGCCTGCCGCGGGAACTCGCGGTGCACCATCTCGAAGAAGCCTTCGGTTTGAGCCAGCTCTTCCAGGCTCCGCCAGTACTGCGGGCCGCTCTTGGCGCGCGCCAGCTTGTCACGGACTTCCGCCAGCTCCAGCTTGCTGGGACAAACCGCTTCGGACTTACCTTGGCTCTTGTTATCCATCTTCTCGTGGGATCCGCTATTCGTTCTGTCTTAGCATCGCTTCGAACTCGAAGCTTCCTTAAACTGTGACCGGCCCGTCTGGAGCGCCGATTCTTTGCTCTGCCAACTGACTGGCAACTGACAACTCTCTACCGGTGGCAGGTGTTGCAGCTCGTGATGTCCTGCACGGTGCGGACGTGGTACTGCGTCTTCAACGCCGTTCCCAGCTCGATCTGGTCGGTGTACTTCGACCCATCGGCCAGCAGCACCGGGTGCGCCGACGTCGGCTGCTCATAATTCATGTTGAACACCTGGTCGCGCGGCCGCAGGAACTTCTCCGGCGCGCGATGGCATTCCAGGCACCACTCCATTCGCATCGACGATTCCTGGTACATCAGCGGCATCTTGTTAACGGGCCCGTGGCAGGTCGCGCAGCCCACGCCCTTGTTTAAGTGAATGCTGTGATTGAAATAGACGTAGTCCGGCAGGTAATTGACCTTGGTCCATATGATCGACTCGCCCGTCCGGTAGCTTTCCCGCACCGGCTCCAGCAGCGCCGCATTCGTCCAGATCTGCGAGTGGCAGTTCATGCAGGTCTTGGTCGGCGGAATTCCCGCGTAGCTCGACACTTCCACCGACGTGTGGCAGTACCGGCAGTCAATCCCCAGCCCGGCATTATGGTGCTGATGGCTGAACGGCACCGGCTGTGCCTGGTGTACCCCCTGGTAGGTAACGTACGGGGCCCGTTGCATTTCCCACGCCACGCCAAGCAGGACGGTCACAACCACCACCACTGCGAGCATCGACAGCCGCGAAAGACTGTTCGCACTTCGATGAAAAATTTGTGCCATGTACGAAGCTTTCCAGTGTTGCGGGCATGGAGCCGATCACCCCGCCCGGTTCCATGTCATTGCAGTTGTGCAGCTGACAAACTGATCAGGTGTGACGCAGATCACCCAAGTCGGTGATTATAACAAGCCCGGTTAACCGCTTTGCAAGCAAACAATTCGATTCCCCTCATCGGTGCATAATGTTGGTGCAAATTCCTGCGCTTTCAATCTTCGCTTGTTGTGAATCACAACAAAAACAGCCAGCACAATCGGGGTGCCCCACCCTTGTCCGCTTCTTTTGCGGACAGGGTGGGAACACAGGCTCATCGGTCATGCCGAGCGAGGACTCACTGCACCACGTGCATCCGAACCTTAGGATCGGCGGACCTTGGGGAGAAGGCCACCGGATTTTGGCGGCAACAGGCAACTGGCAACTGGCAACTTTTTCCTGCATTTACTGGCAACTGACTACTGGCAACTCTTCTGACTACTGACAACTTTTCTCCTCGCTCTCCAGGATCACCTGCGCCATCGCGAACCCCTTGGTGTGTGTCAAGGAGAGGTGCGCGCGTACTGCACCCAGTCGGGCAAAAAATTCTCCCGCCCTCCCGTGAAACGCAATCGTAGGACGCGATCCGGGCAAACGTCGTACTTCTACATCACGCCAGGTCACTCCCCGGTTCCACCCAGTTCCAATGGCCTTCATTCCAGCTTCTTTCGCCGCAAACCGGGCGGCGTAACGTTCTGCCTGGTTGGCCTTCGACTCACAGTAGCGAATCTCTTCCCGAGTAAAAACTCGTTCGGTAAAACGGCGGCCAAAGCGCGCAATGGTTTGCCGAATGCGGTCCACCTCGGCAATATCAATACCGGTGCCCACGATCATGGCATTTACCATACAACATCTTTGAAACAAAGAACTTGCCGTCAGCATTGCACTACTACCGAATTGGGAAATCGTCTACACCGCTGACAAATAATGACTTACATAGGATTCCGCCAGGTTCACCTCGACCCCAGTCACGATAGTGCTTGGTACTTTTGCACTACGGCTGCTATGATGAAATCGCTCGATTGATCGACGTTGTACGCAGCAGTTCCTGCCTAGCAGCACCCCTGCTTGCTTCACAATCCGTTCGAATCGCAGCTATATCAATTTCGAAGGAACAAGCAACTCCATGGAACAAGGTACCGTTAAGTGGTTCAATGACGCGAAGGGCTACGGCTTCATCAGCCGTCAGAACGGCGAAGACGTATTCGTCCACTATTCTGCCATCCAGGCCGGCGGCTTCCGCAGCCTGCAGGAAGGTCAGAACGTTCAGTTCAACGTAGTCAAGGGCCCCAAGGGCTGGCAGGCCGAGAACGTACAACCCCTGTAAACACCTGAGCACAAGTTCAGTACGAAGGCGGTCGCTACGGCGACCGCTTTTCTTTTGTCCCTCCCCGTTTTGCTGCGATCGCGACTCATCGTGAGATTTAACTGATAGCTGACGGCTGACAGCCGACTGCTTCTTCACACCCCCGCCGCCGCCACTCCTGAGTAGTAGCGCTGCGTGCGTGGTAGCTTCGCCGCGTACCCCAGCAGGAAGAAAAACGCTGTTGCCAGCAGACAGATCACCAGTCGCGTCCTCGCCAGCGGCAGCGGACTCAGCCCCATATATTTCCCCATCCGCCACGCTGCCCAGTTGATCACCTGCGTCGGCACTACGGTCCATATGGCCACGTAGAACCACGCCCGTTCCACGCCCTCGCCAAAGGTGTCGCGTTTGGCCCGAGGCGTCAGATCAAGCGCCGTCGCCGCGACCACCGCCAGCGCCAGCGGATAGTAGGCGTACTGATACATCTCCTTTAACATCCACTGCCCTGTGACCGCCGCGATGCAAAGCCCGAGCACATTAAGCGCAAAAGGGACGATGATGTCGATCCACGCCGCGGTATAGCACACCACGCGATACGGCAAATTCGGCTGATGCACCCCGTAATAATGGATGTACGGCCGCTCCTCACAGCCCGGCATGCGGCCCAGCCATCCCCGCCACGCCACCACCGCAGCGACGACCGCCAGCCAAATCCAGTGCCGCCGGTCAGGCCCATGCGTGTAAAGGTCATAGGTGAGCGGCCAACCCGGCAACACCCAGAAAACCCAGATCCAGATGGGAGTATGGAGAACGCGGTAATACCCCTTGTTGCGTTCCCGAAAAACAGCCTGTTTCATGCGTTATTCGAGCATAGCGAGAACTCTACGCTCCGCGCAAACTCGACCAGTCGCGCTCTCTTCTAGTCTAAGTTGTCATCCTGAGCGGCCATGGGCCTGCGGCCCACCCAAGGAATGAAAAACTTCGCAGACATTGCATCGCAATTGTCATCCCGAGCGGAGCGAAGCGGAGTCGAGGGACCTGCATTTTACCCGCTTACCCTGCCTCGGCCACGTTTTGAGCATGTTTTTCGACAGAGCGGAGCGAACGGAGTCGAAGGACCTGCCCGGTGCCCCGTTCTACCGCCTTCCTTTGGCGGTAGGGCGGGGCAGACTTTTCGAGCTCAGGCTTCTCTACAGGAGTCTGCCGCCGTCGTACACCAGGTTCCCGTCCACTATCCGCGCCTCTGCCATCAGCTTATGCGGACGCAGTGGCCGCTTCTCGTCATCGATATGCAGCACGGTATGCCCGTGCGCCGTCAGGTAGTCGCTGACCAGCATGCGATGACACTGGAAATACACTCGCTCGGCACACATAATGGCCGTTCCCCCGCGATCACCACCATGAATTGTCATCCCGAGCGAGGTCGCCTGAGGCGACCGAGCCGAGGGACCTGCAGTTGCTTCCACCACCTGCAAAAGCCTGTAGACGCCGGCGGCAAACTCCCCCGTCATCATGTAATCGGCGTAATTGCGGAACGATTCGTTGCGCAGCGCAGTGTTCGGTGAATCATCGCGCAGCTTCTTCCTTCGCCCGCCCAGTTCCTTCATCCACACATACGCGATGCCATGTTTCGGCAATTCCTGTTCCAGTGATTCGCGATTGACGTGTGGCAATCGCCTCGACATGGGAAACGACCGTATGTCAACCAGTGTCTTGACCCCATGCCCTTGAAGTGCGGCTACCAGTTCGTCTAACGTGCGGGTCGAGTGTCCGATGGTGTAAATCGTGGCCACAAATCTATGTGAGAGTTGCCCCGTAAAGTTTGAATCTGGGTGCCCCACACAAGCCGCTTTTGCTTGTGTGGGTCTTTTGATGCGTTGCAGACGACAATTGTTGGTTCTTGGTCCGCAGCTAATCGCTGGTTGCTAGTTGCTGATACTCTCTATCGCCGCCAGCACCACCGCATCCTGCTCCGGCTCCACAGTTCGCAGGTCGAGCAGCACTCGCCCCTCTTCCACCCGCGCGATGATCGGCGTAGCCCACTGGCGCAGCTTCTGTGTAATTGTATCGGCGCCCAGATCTGAACTAGACACCGCCAATGCCCGCGTCGGCAGCGTCGCTCCCGGCGCCGAGCCTCCGCCGATCACCGACCGCGTCGCCACCACTTCAACATTGAGCCGCGGGCTGCTGATGTGCAGCTTTCGCATGAGGTGCTCGGCGCGCTCGTCGATGGCCTCTTTCGTCAGCCGCATCATGCGCAGCGCAGGCAGCGAGTCGTAGTCTTCGCGCAGATAGGCCATCAGCGTCGCTTCCAACGCAGCGTAAAATATCTTGTCCACCCGCAGCGCGCGGAACAACGGATTCCCCCGCACCTTCGCCACCAGCTCGCGGCTGCCCGTGATCAGCCCGGCCTGCGGCCCGCCCAGCAGCTTGTCGCCACTGAACGTCACCACATCCACGCCCGCACGCAGGCTGGCCGCAATCGTTGGCTCGCTGTGAATTCCCACTTCGCGCAGGTCAAAGATGTCGCCGCTCCCCAGGTCCTCCATCAGCGGAATCCCGCTCTTCCGCCCCAGTGCCGACAGCTCCTCCAGCGACGGCTGCTCCGTGAATCCAGTGATCTCAAAATTAGAACGATGCACGCGTAGCAGCAGCTTTGTCCGTTCGTTAACCGCCTGTTCGTAGTCGGCGATGCGCGTGCGGTTGGTCGTCCCCACCTCCCGCAGCTCCGCACCCGACTTCGCCATCACGTCGGGAATGCGGAACGATCCGCCAATCTCGACCAGTTCGCCCCGCGACACGATGACTTCACCGCCCTCGGCCAGCGCGTTGAGCGTCAGCAGGACAGCAGCCGCATTGTTGTTGACCACGATGGTCGCGATCTCGCGCCCGATCCCGCCGAAAACCTTGGCGAACAGCCGGTCCACGTGGACATCGCGCTTGCCGCGCTCGCCGCTCGCAAGGTCAAGTTCCAGGTTGGAGTATCCCTGCGAAATTTCAACGACATGCTGCAGTGCCTCGCGGCTCAGTGGCGCGCGTCCGAGGTTCGTATGCAAGATGACGCCCGTCGCATTGATCACAGGCCGCAGCGCGTACGCCATCTCCTTCCGCAGCCGGCACTCGATCTCGCCCGGAGCCCCTTCCACCGCCGCGATGACTTGCTCTTCGCTCATCTCACCGCCGGCAATCCGCGAACGCAGTTCACCCAGCAACTCCTGGGTCGCCGCGACGGTCGCCGCATGCCCCTCACGCGCCACAACCGCCTTCATCGCATCGCCGCGCAGCAACTCATCCAGCGAAGGCAATAGACGAAAAAGTTCAGTCTTTAGAGTTGACATAATCGGCAGGAATCAGGACCTTCGGCGCTCTCGGCCCTATTGCACCTTCATCCACCATTATTCCAACGAATCCACAGCTAATCCACGTCACACGTTCGAATCCACCTGCAATCACGTTCTCAAGTAAAGTCTAATAGGACTTGCAACGGGAAGTGGGCAGTTCGAAGCAAGCTCGCCAAACGAGAATTGTCCCATGCGAGAAATGAGGAATGATGAAAGATACGCCAAAGAAGCGAGCGCGGGAGGTCAAGCCAGCACCGCGCGTGCGTGCGAATGTAAGGCTTTGCGACATTGGCATTCATTGCGGTCGTAAGCCGGAATGCGAGCACCCGGCTTATAGCACTAAGCCGAGTGGTAGGAAATAGCGGATTTAGTCTGTTCATGACGGAGGTGCCGGTTTTGCTCCTTCGACACCCATTCAACGAACAGCGTCTCGAACTCGTCCCGCGTGTAAATACCCTTACTTATAAGCAGCGTGTTCATCG
>Ga0074046_10003458_pt1 | contig 13200 bp, 11 predicted proteins | sample BogForMeECP23OM3_FD_94441 | JGI IMG/M metagenome (GOLD analysis project Ga0074046, IMG submission 94441) | Bog forest soil microbial communities from Calvert Island, British Columbia, Canada - Bog Forest MetaG ECP23OM3 | ecosystem: Environmental > Terrestrial > Soil > Wetlands ...
GCTGGATTTCATTCTCTTTGCCTGATGCCAACCCACAACCTCAACCTCACATTCCACAGCCGAAACGGCTACTACTACTACGAACCCAGCGTTCGCTAACAGGAGATTCATGAAATCCTTATTGCTATTGTTTTTGGTATGGAGCAGCGTTTCGGCGGCTTGGGCCGCGCCGCTGGGCATCTATCAACACGGAACCGTGATTCGCATGCGCATGGGCGACTGCGCGCTCATGCACCGGGGCTTCATGAACCAGTTCGGCCCCCCGCAAGCCCCGGCGAACGAAACCTGCCCGGAATACACACTGGTGGCCGATAAGGTCGTGTTTCTCATCGTGGGCAAATCATCCAATCAACTGGTGCCGCTGGCGGAAGTCATCGATTTCCGTTTCCAGAACCAAGAATTGGCGGTCCGCGTGGATGACGCTCGCCACGAATCCAAGTTTGCCATCAAGGAGATGGCGCTGCGCTCGGAATGGGAGCGCGTCCAGAAGCACATCGAGTATCAACTGAATGATTCGTCGCGACCGCCTGTGGATACGTCGATGGCACTGCGAGCCCGGGAATAGTGTGGGGGCGGGGCGGAGCCTGCCCTGAGCGGAGCCGAAGGGGCCCGTCCGCGCGGGGCGTTAGCCCCGCTTCTACACCCGAACCAAAGCTGGGATTGACGGGAAACACGCCGAGCGCCAGACTGAAAGGGCATGGCAAGACTTCGGGTTGGTATCCTCTTTGGCGGACGCAGCGGCGAGCATGAAGTGTCGTTGTTGTCGGCGGCGTCCATTCTGGAGGCAATCGATAAAACAAAATACGAAGTGGTTCCCATCGGAATCACAAAAGACGGGCGCTGGCTCATGGCGGAGCACGCCGAACGCTTGTTGAAGGGGAACGCGGGCGATGGCGCCCGCGCCACACAGACACATCTTCGGGCGGGCGATCCGGAGGCGACTCCGGGGGCGGTGGTGCTGGCTCGAGGCGAATCTGTGGTCGTTCCTCCGGAACCCGCGCATCGCGAAAGCGGAATGTCGCCCTTTCAAACCGACGCGAATCTACGGCGCGCCGCGGACCGCGCCATCAACGTGGATGTCATCTTCCCCGTGCTCCACGGCACCTTCGGCGAAGATGGGACGATTCAAGGGCTGCTCGAACTGGCCGACATCGCTTACGTCGGCGCCGGTGTGCTTGGTTCCTCCGCAGGCATGGACAAAGACATCATGAAGTCCTTGTTTCGGGCGGCCGGATTGCCCATCGTAAAACACGTGACGGCGTTGCGCAGCCAATTTGAGGGTGAGCCGAAAAAGGTGCAGAAGATGGTGGAAAGCAAGCTGAAATATCCCGTTTTCGTGAAGCCGGCGAACCTCGGGTCGTCGGTGGGAATCTCGAAGGCACACCTTGCGAAAGAACTCGGCCCGGCCATCGCGGAAGCGGCCAAGTTCGATCGCAAGATCGTGATTGAAGAAAGCGTGGGCGGAAAAAAGCACAAGGCACGAGAGCTCGAGTGTGCGGTGCTCGGCAACGACGACCCCAAAGCGTCGGTTGCAGGCGAAATCGTTCCCTGCAAGGAGTTCTACGACTACGACGCGAAGTATCTGGCGGAAGGCTCCGAACTGGTGATCCCGGCAAAGATCACGAAAACGGAAATGAAGACGGTGCAGAGGCTGGCGATCGCGGCGTTTCAAGCGGTCGATTGCACTGGCCTGGCGCGGGTCGATTTTCTGATGGACCCCAAGTCCCGCCGGATCTTCGTCAATGAAATCAACACCATGCCCGGCTTCACCGCGATCAGCATGTATCCGAAGCTGTGGGCAGCAACGGGAGTGCCGTATCCCGAGTTGATCGACCGGCTGATCCAGTGGGGCATCGAACGGCACGAAGACAAGAAACGGAATCAGTACACCCGGTAGATCGTCACCGCCGAGTCGCCGAGTTCGCCGAGAAAGCTTTCTGGGGCTTTTAATTGATACTTTCAGGTTTGCTGTGTCCTCTGGGACCCTTTTGTGGTTAAACCCATGGCCCGCCTCGGCGCACTCGGCGCCTGGCGGTGGAATTCTTAGGGGCCGTTTCTATTGTGAACAGAATAAGAATCGTGGTATCAGACGGCCCGTTTCGCGTTTGACACTGTTCCAAAGCGGTTGCTATAGTCAAAGGGTCCTTGTTGGACGTGATTTCGAACCAGCTGGAATTGTCCTAGGTCGTCCGCCAGGTCGGCCTCAACGTAACCTAAAGACCACGCCAGCAGTCCGCTACGCCACGTCCCGCATGTCGCGCACGAACGCGCGTCGACATAGAGACTATGAACTTGTTCGACGACAGCACCGCCCGTAATCTTGAATCCAGTCTTGAAACCATGACATCTGCCCACGACTCTCACACCGGCGGCTCGGCCGTAGTAGACGCTCCCGAGCAGGCACAATCCTCTTCCGCGGAACCATTGGCTTCCGCCCCTGCCGCTCCTGAAAAGGACGCTCCTCAGTTTGCTTCTGAAACTCCCGCTCACGAGAATGCCGCGGCTGGCAGCGATGACTTCGCTGCCGCGCTCCAGAGCTTTGAGACCGAAACCGAGGAAGCGGTTGGCGACGACCACGTCATTAAAGGCACGGTTGTAAAACTGACCGCGACCCACGTTGTCGTCGATATCGGGGCGAAATCCGAAGGCATGGTGCCGATTACGGAGATTCTCGATCACGAGGGCAAGCCAAAGTTCCAGCCCGGCGCCGAGATCGACGTGATGCGGGACAAGGGCGAAACCGAAGAGGGCTACATCAACCTCTCGCACCTGAAGGCACAGCGGCTGCGGTCGTGGGACGAGATCGAGCGCGCTTACAACGAAAAGAAGCCGATTAAAGGCGTCGTCGTGGAACGCATCAAGGGCGGCCTGACCATCGACATTCACGGCGCGCATGCCTTTTTGCCCGGTTCCCAGGTGGACCTGCGTCCGATCCGGAATCTCGATGGGATGAAGGGTCAGACGATGGAAGTTGCCATCATCAAGCTCAACAAGAAGCGCGGCAACATCGTGGTCTCCCGGAAACAGCTACTGGAAGAAGAGCAGAACCAGAAGCGCGGCAAGACGCTGGAACACCTGCAAGAAGGCAGCGTCCTCACCGGCATCGTCAAGAACCTGACGGAGTACGGTGCGTTTGTGGATATGGGCGGAATCGACGGGCTGCTGCACATCACCGACATGTCGTGGGGACGCCTGACGCATCCGCGCGATCTGGTCAACGTCGGCGATCAGATTCAGGTGAAGGTCCTGAAGTACGACAAAGAAAAGGAGCGCGTTTCGCTGGGCTTCAAGCAACTCACGCCTGACCCGTGGCTGGATGCGGAGCACCGCTACCCCGTGGGCGCGCACGTCCACGGCCGCGTGATCAGCGTCACCGACTACGGCGCCTTCGTGGAACTCGAGCAGGGCATTGAAGGCCTGGTCCACGTGAGCGAAATGACCTGGTCGAAACGGATGAAGCATCCGTCGAAGCTAGTCAACGTAAACGACGAAGTGGACTGCGTAGTTCTGAGCGTAAACCCGACCGAGCGCCGGATTTCGCTGGGCATGCGGCAACTTGCGTCCAACCCCTGGGATACGCTGCACGACAAGTATCCAGTGGGGGCAACGGTCGAAGGCCGGGTGCGCAATCTGACCGAATTTGGAGCTTTTATCGAAATCGAGGATGGAATCGACGGCCTGGTGCACGTCAGCAACCTGAGCTGGACCACGCGCGTCAAGCATCCGTCCGAGGTGTTGAAGAAAGGCGACAAGGTCAAGGCCGTCATCCTGGCCATTGAACCGGACAAGCGCCGCCTTTCGCTCGGCGTGAAGCAGATGCAGCCCGACGTTTGGGATTCGTTCTTCGCGAAGCACCGTATCGGCGACATCGTGCATGGCAAGGTCCTGCGCGTGGCGAACTTCGGTGCGTTTGTCGAGATTGCTGAAGGCATCGAAGGTCTGTGTCACAACTCGGAAGCTGTCGATGGTAACGGGCAACCGATGCATTTGGAACCCGGCGGCGAATTCGATTTCAAGATCATCAAGATGAATCAGGAAGAGAAAAAGGTCGGCCTGAGCATCAAGGCGGTCGGCGAGGAAGCGTCGCGCCAGGAAGTCGAGTCCTACAAGCACCCGTCGTCGTCGTCCTCCTCAACCAGTACCACCATCGGCGACTTGATCTCGTGGAAACGCGCCGGCGGCGACAGCAACTAGCTCCGCGCACGCACATTATGAAATTTAAGGCCACCGCTAGCGGTGGCCTTTTTCTTAGGGGAGCTCGACTCTTTGAATGCGCGTAGGAAGCGAAGGGGCTTATTTGGTATTGATTTTTAAACTAATATAAACCTGCGGACGATCATCGAATTGGCTGACTGTCTTGGTGCCGCTCTTGTGGTTGTTGTACTGTGCATACACTTCGTAATCGATGGTGGGCTGGAGGGCCGGGAAACGGTAGGTGCCGTCCGGACCCACGATATAGGTTTTCACCGAGCGGGTTTGAGTGTTGGTCAGATACACGACCGCGTTCGGCAATGGATTGTCACCGCCGTCGAGCACTTTGCCAGTCAGCAGGCGGGTTTTGTCTTTCTTCGTATCGCGCCCAAACAACTGCGCGGGGGCAGCCAGGACCGACGTTGAGAAGAGCGATGTCAAGAAAGCTGTCGCCAACAATAAAGCCAGCAGCCGAGCGATCATCGTCTTCTTCATGAGTATTCCATTGTCGCAGATTTTGTGAGCAGACGGCGGCTACTCCCACTCCAAATGAAGACCGATGTCAGAACGCTCGTCATCCTCGATATGCACGGTTACTTCGGGGCCCGGCTTCAACTTCCTGCCGGAGGGTAGTTTGTAGTCCTTCACGTCGGCCCAGACTATGTAATCCGCCTTGCCGACGGGCAAGCGCTGAGCGAACTCGCCGGTGTGATTGGAATAAAGCTCCCAGCGGACTTTCTTGTCCTTGTCAGTGGCCCACCGGATCTTCACCTTGACCCCGTAAAGAGCGTGGCCGTCGGGGTCCCAAACCGTTCCGTAGATCAGGGCATAAGGCTTCGGCTTCTCGCGGACGCCAAATTGCGCGCTCGCTGGGGCAAGCAGAGAAACCACGATCAAGACCGGCGAAGCCATTGCGACCAAGCGGCGGAACACCCGGAAATGTGCGGAATTCTTCAGGAATCCTCGTCCTCATCTTCTTCGTCGTCGGCGTCTTCTTCGTCCTCGTCCTCGTCGATCTCGTCTTCGCCGACTACTTTCAGCTCTACCGGATTCACTGTGACCACCTCGAAGTCGGTGCCGCACTCCGGGCAGGAGACGACCGCGCCTTCATCGACCTCATCTTCGTCGATGTCGAGATCCGTCTCGCATTCAGGACAGTACACCATGATTTCCTCCAGGTTCAGGGTACCCTGTTATATTTAGTTTCTTAGTGAGGAAAAGGTCAAGTGGCTAACCAGAAAAATTCTTCAATGACAGAATTTGTCAGTTTTCGCTGCTTCTCCGCCAGCCTTGTGGCAGCCGTGGTGGTTGCCTTGGGCCTGGTGTCTAGCGGCCCTCTGTGCCGTGGGCAGGAAATGGAGCAGGGACCGGCGCCGCGCTTGGCATCCGACCGGCACACCGACACCCACATCGCTGAGGCGATCCGGCAAGTTTCAGCGGACCACATCCGGCAGACGATCGAAAAGCTGGTCAGTTTCGGAAACCGGTCCACGATTTCCATGCAGGACGAGGAATCGATCAAAGCAGGCAAGGGAATTGGTGGGGCCCGGGAGTGGATCAAAACGGAGTTTGAACGCTATTCCAAGGACTGCGGCGGCTGCCTGGAGGTAAAAACCGACACTTTCACCGAGCAGCCCGGCGAACGCATCCCCAAACCGACCGAAATCACCAATGTTTATGCCGTGCTGCGGGGAAGCGCTCCGCAGCAGGCGAGTCAGATCGTGCTGGTTACCGGCCATTACGACTCGCGAAACAGCGATACTTTTAATGGGACCGATTCTGCGCCGGGGGCGAATGACGATGGCAGCGGCACGGCGGTGAGTCTGGAGTGCGCCCGCGTTTTGAGCCAAGCTGCTGGCAAGCTCAAATTCCCAGCGACGATTATTTTTCTGACGGTTGCGGGAGAAGAGCAAGGTCTAAACGGAAGCAAGCACTTTGCCCAGATGGCCAAGCAGCAGGGGTGGAGAATCGAAGCCGTCTTGAACAATGACATTGTGGGAGGCGACCGCAATCCGCGGCAGGATACGACCGTGGTGCGCGTCTTTTCCGAAGGATTGCCAGCGGCGGCGAGCGAGGCTGAACTCAAGCGAATTCGAATGCTCGGCGGAGAGAGTGATTCACCTTCGCGCGAGCTTGCCCGCTACATTGCCGACATCGGGCGCTCGTACGATGCCGGAGTCAAGCCGCTTCTGATCTTCCGACTGGACCGCTTTTTGCGCGGAGGCGACCACTACTCGTTCAATCAGCAAGGCTTCGCCGCCGTGCGGTTCACTGAATTTCGTGAAGATTATAACCATCAACATCAGAACGTTCGTACCGAGGACGGCATCGAATATGGAGACTTGCCGAAGTTTGTGGACTTCGACTATATGGCGCTCGTCACGCGGCTGAACGCGGCGGCCCTGGCCTCCCTGGCATCGGCTCCAGCGCCGCCAACCAGCGTAAAAATGCAGACGAAGAACCTCGATAACGACACGACTTTGACCTGGGACCCTTCGGCCGGAGCGGCCACCTACGAGGTGGTCTGGCGCTCGACGAGCGCGTCCGATTGGGAGTATGTCCAAACCGTCAGTAGCGGTACACGTGCAACCCTGAAGGTTTCGAAGGATAATGTGATATTCGGCGTGCGGGCCATAGATCAAGCGGGACATCACAGCTTGCCGGTTGTACCGGAGCCAGAAAGGTGAGAGACAAGGTTTCAAAGTGTCAGGGGTTCAAAGTCTCAAAGTTAAGACCTGATCGGCATTCGGTTTTGTCTTTGAGACCTTGAAACCCTGAAAAATTTGAAACCTGCCCTTAAATGAGTCGCGGACAAACCATCTCGCTCAGCTTCCCCCCATTTTCAGGATGGGTGAAGCGCATCATCCTGACCTGCACAGGGATCTACCTGTTTAAGGCAGTGATGTCGATCTTTGCCCCGGCCGTTGTTGCTCTCATGCAGGAGTGGCTGGCGCTGATCCCGGTTGACGTGGTCAAGCATGGCGAAGTGTGGCAATTGTTCACGTACTCGTTGCTGCATGCCAACTTCGGGCACTTGTTCTTCAACATGCTGACGCTGTGGTTTATCGGCGCTTACCTGGAGCGCGACTGGGGACCGCGACGGTTCATCGAGTGTTACACGTTCTGCGTCGTGGGCGCCGCCCTGGTCACGATTGCCGTTTCCTACAGCCATTTTCTTGGGATGGACCCGAGAACCGGAACGGTGGGCGCATCGGGCGGCATTTTCGGGCTGTTGATGGCCTTTGGGATTCTTTACGCCGATCAGGAAATGTTTCTGTTTCCGCTGCCGTTCAGGATCAAGGCTAAGTACCTGGTGGGCATTTGGGTGGTGGTTGCGATCATTGCGGTGTTCGACCCCTCGCAAGGCGGAGTCGCGGTTTTCGCCCACTTGGGCGGATTGCTCTTCGGCTTCCTGTGGGTGAAGTTCATGCCTGCTCGCGGCTTCAGCTATGCGGCGTCCGAGCGTTATTTCGGCGTGCGGAACTCTTACTATCGCTGGAAGCGGCGGCGGGCGGCGAGAAAATTCGAAGTCTATATGAGAGACCACGACCGCAAAGTCACCTTCGACGAGCACGGGAACTACATCCCTCCCGACGAAAGCGACAAAACTAATGGCGGATCGAAATCAGGCTGGGTGAATTAGAGTTCGTGTAGCGCGGATACTCTTGTCCGCGTGGGCCCTGAATTGGTTGCACGCACGCGGACAGGAGTGTCCGCGCTACACGGTCTAGCCGAACATCTCGTCAAATTTGGTAACTATGCTTGCCGGGAGTTCTCGCGCCTGCGCCTTCCCTTTGAATCCCAAGTCGTGACCTGCGCCTTCCACCGTCATTAACTCGGTTTTGGCCGGGATTATCCGCAGAGCGTTCGTCATCTCGTCCACGCTTCCGAAGGGATCGCGCGTTCCGTGCACGAACAGGCTCGGAGTTCTCAGGTTGGGCAGATGCTGAATGCGGAGTTGTTCCGGCTTGCGCGGCGGATGCAAAGGGTACGAAAGTAAGAGGAGTCCGGCGACCGGCTCTGGTTCGGCGGCGCAGAGTATCGTCGCCTGGCGTCCACCGTAGGAGTGCCCGCCGAGAAAAATCCGTCGCGTGACACTTTTGCGCAAGACTGCAACCGCGTTGCGGAGGCCCGCGCGATCGCGTTCCGCATTGCCCGGAAAGGGCGGGCCGGTTCGCCGCTCCTGGCGGAAGGGCAAATCGCAGCGGAGAACGACGTACCCATGTGCGGCAAAGGTTTCGCTGAGCGCCACCAGTAGAGGGACGGAACAATTCGAACCCGCGCCGTGCGTCAGGATCAGAGCGTCGCCATTGGGATTCTCGGGCGAGTGCAGGAAGCCGCGAACAGCGGGAACCAGCGAGTCGTCGGAAAACGAGATTGCCGGCTGCATCACATCAAAGCCTTCTGGGTTCTGCACAGTGGCCAGCGAGAGCCCAAGCAGGTCCTTCGCTTCGCTCAGGATGACAACCATTAGCTATTCTGTGATGACCCATCAGCAGTTATTTCTTCTTGCGTCGCGTCGAACTTGCCTGATCACTTTCCCCCACCGTGTGCAACCGCATGAAGTTCGTCGCGCCGGACGTTAGCTTCGTGCCAGCTACCAAGCCGAGCACGTCGCCGGGGCGGAGAAGGCCTTTTGGCAACAATTCTTTCTCGGCGGTCCTGAGCATTGCTTCCGCCGATTCCCACTCTTTCTTGTGAACCGGATGCACGCCCCAAAGGGCATTCATCCGATTGCAGACTTCCGGCTTACGACTAAAAGCGTAAATACAGACCTTCGGACGATGTTTCGAAAGCATGCGCGCCGTATTGCCGCTTTCCGTGAAGACAGCAATCGCGCGCATGGGCAGATCTTCGGCGGCGTGTGCGATAGATTCGCAGATGGTTTCGGCAACCGAATAACGATGTTCCTGATGACGGCGGCGTCGCGCTGGGGGCAGTTGGGCGATACTAGCCTCTGCTTCCAGAATGATGCGAACCATCATCGCGACGGCCTCTCGTGGATAGCGGCCACTGGCGGTTTCCCCCGAGAGCATCACGGCGTCGGTGCCGTCAAAGATTGCGTTCGCTACGTCGCTGGCCTCCGCCCGCGTGGGCCGCGGGTTCTCGGTCATGGACTCAAGCATCTGCGTCGCGGTGATGACCGGCCTGCGCCACACTCCCGCGCGCTGAATCACCAGCTTCTGGATGATCGGCACCCGCTCGGGCGGCAATTCCACGCCCAGATCGCCGCGCGCGATCATGACACCGTTGGTCACTTCCAAAATTTCCTCCAGGCGCTCGATGGCTTGCGGCTTTTCCAGCTTGGCGATGATGGGCACGGACTTCCCAAACTCGCGCATCAGGTTCTTGGCCATGCGGATGTCATCGGCGGAACGAATGAACGACAGCGCAACCACATCCACCCCATGCTTCAAACCGAACGCGAGGTCGTGCTTGTCTTTGGCCGTCAGGGCCGGAATCGCCACGGCCGCACCGGGCAGATTAATCCCCTGCTGCTCTCCGAGCGTGCCACCGTTCACGACTTCGCATTCCACGTCCTCGCCGCGAATCGTGCGCACTTTGAGTTCAATGCGGCCGTCGGACAAAAGTATCCGTGCGCCGGGCTCGACTTCGCGCGCCAAGCCGGGAAAATCCGTGGCAATCAATGCGGTGGTCCCTACCACCTTGCGGGGCGTAATCGTAAGCAAGGTCCCGGCCTTCAGCAGCACAGCCTTGCCATTCTTCAGGAGGCCAGTACGAATTTTCGGACCTTGAAGGTCCTGAAGGATACAGATGGTCCGCTTCAGATGATGGGCGACGCGGCGCAGCCGCCGGATTCGCCGGGCGTGTTCAGAATGCGTTCCGTGGGAGAAATTCAGACGGGCAACGTCCATGCCCAGGCGCATCAGGTCGAGGATCAACTCTTCGGAATCACAGGCCGGACCAATCGTACAGACGATTTTGGCGCGGCGCACGCGTTCGGCCACCTCTTCCGGCACAGGACCGGAAGCCGGCAGATTTCCTTCAACCAGATCGAGTTTGCGTTCCTTCAAGTTGCGAATCCTCTTTGCTCATGTGGGGACGGGACTTTGCCCCGTCCAGGCGGGGCAGAGCCCGCCTCCACACGGTCAGTGAGCCTAGGCGTCCACCCGCGGAGGGGGAACTTTCTTGAGGCCGCGAGGAAAAAGCATGGCATTAAATTCGGCGCCAATCAGCACCACCAGCGAGATGATGTACATCCAGACCATCAGCGCAATGCCCACACCGAGCGAACCGTAGATGACGCTGTAGTCAACATAGTGCTGCAAATAATATCCAAATAACGCAGTGGAGATGAGCCACAGGGCGGTCGCAAGAACCGCTCCCGGCAAAACGCTGTGCCAGGGTTGGGTGCGGGGCACCGCGTTGTGATAGATCAGCTGGATCACGGCGATGCTGGTCAGGATGGCAATGGCCCAGCGGATCGCGCCCCACGCCAACAGAATTAGAGGTCCGAATTCATGCCCGCTGTGAAACAAAATCCGCGTTTCAATACGGCTTCCGAATGCAACCAGAATGGTGGCGAAAGTCAGCGGCAGACCCGCCATCAAGACCAGCGAAATGGCAATCAGGCGCTCCTGAACTAACCCCCAGGTCTTGGGAAGCTGATAGGCACGGCGGAAGCCATCCATCCAGGAAATGATGACGCCGGAAGCGGTCCACACGGTCAACAATGAAGTGGTGATCAGCAGACCTACCGGCCGGTCCGCCTTGCTTCTCAGGTAGGAAACTGCCGTGGCGCTACCCGCAGGCAAAATCGTCCCCAGAGCGTAGGAGATCTCGCGCAGGTAGACTTCACCGCGCTTGAGGGTGGCAAGTATCGCGCCCAGGACCAGTAAGGCTGGGAAAAAAGTGAAGATGGCCGAATAGGCCGAGGCCTTGGCAATCCCGAACGCGTCGTGCTCGAAGGCACGCCAGATCGACAGGCGGAACAGACGCCAGAACCGCGCCAATGCCGGAGCCAGCACCAGTCCACCAGGAACCGGCTCCGGCGCTGGATTGCGGTTCTCAGGTTGCTCAGGCAGGCGCTGTGGTTCCAGTGCTAAGGACATTGGATTTAGAAATCGTCGCTTAGTTCAGCGTCATTCTATACCGAACCCAGGGTTGCTGGGACCGCAGACAGCTGCCGAGCTTTGCACGGCCTGGACGGGCAAAGCCCCGTCACCACACGAGCAAAAACTAAGGGGCGACTTGCGTCGCCCCTGTCTGGATTCGCCCCGTACTACTCCGCGGCGAGTTCTTCGGTCTCGCCTTCGTGACGCATGAGTTCGAGCGCGCGCTCGGCATCTTCGTAGGCTTGAGAGACTTCCTCCTGCACCTTGCTGGCGGCCTCTTCCATTTCCGGAGAGAGACGCACGTTCCGGTAATACTCCATGCCGGTGCCGGCGGGAATCAAGCGGCCCACGATCACGTTCTCCTTCAGGCCGCGCAGATGATCGACTGCTCCCTGAATGGAAGCTTCGGTCAACACTCGCGTGGTCTCCTGGAAGGAGGCTGCGGAGATAAACGAATCGGTGGAGAGCGACGCCTTGGTGATCCCGAGCAGCAACGGACGCCCGGTGGCCGGTTTGCCACCGTTCGCAATCGCACGCTCGTTCTCCTCGTGGAAGCGGAACTTGTCCACTTGCTGTTCAAGCAGGAACTGGGTGTCGCCCACATCCTCGACTTTGACCCAGCGCATCATCTGGCGGACAATCACTTCGATGTGCTTGTCCGAGATGTTCACGCCCTGCAGCCGGTAGACTTCCTGGATTTCATTGACCAGGTAAGACTGCAACTCCTTTTCACCGAGCACGGCCAGAATGTCGTGCGGGTTGAGCGGACCGTCCATCAGCGGTTCACCCGCCCGGACGCGTTCGCCTTCCTGCACGTTGATGTGGACGCCGCGCGGGACGGAATATTCCTTCTCCGTGCCGTTATCAGCTGCCACGTAGAGTTTGCGCTGTCCCTTGGCAACCTCGCCGAAGCGAACCACGCCGTCGATTTCGCTGATGACAGCGGTCTCGCGCGGCTTACGGGCCTCGAACAATTCCACCACGCGAGGCAGACCGCCCGTGATGTCCTTGGTCTTGGTCGTCTCGCGCGGGATCTTGGCCAGCACGTCGCCGGGAAACACCGTGTCTCCATCCTGCACCATAAGGTGAGCGCGCGAAGGCATCAGGTAGCGCTTGCTTGCCTTGCCCTTGATGACAATGGCCGGCTGACGCTTCTCGTCGGGCGAATCCGCCACCACGTGACGCGAAAGACCGGTAACCTCATCCACTTCCTCGTGCAGCGTGATGCCTTCCTGCAGGTCCTTGAACTGGACCGTGCCGCCGATTTCGGTGAGGATGGCAAAGGTGTACGGATCCCACTCGACGAGAACCTGGCCGAGTTGTACCGGCCCGCCTTCCGCGACCTTGACCTTGGCGCCATACACAACCGCATAGCGCTCGCGTTCGCGGCCCTTCTCGTCCACCACCGCAATCGAGCCCTGACGGTTCATGACCACCAGATCGCCAGTCTTCGATTTCACCGTCTGCAGGTTGATGAAGCGAACCAGACCGTTGCTCTTGGCATCGAGGCGCGACTGTTCCGAAACTCGCGACGCCGTACCTCCGATGTGGAAGGTGCGCATGGTGAGCTGCGTTCCAGGTTCGCCGATGGACTGCGCGGCGATCACGCCGGTAGCCTCACCGAGTTCGACCAGTCGCCCGGAAGCCAGATTGCGTCCGTAGCACATGACGCAAACGCCGCGCCTCGACTCACAGGTGAGCACCGAGCGAATCTTCACTCGCTCGATACCGGCAGCCTGAATTGCCCCGGCGAGATCTTCCGTGATCTCGTGATTCACGTCGACCACGACCTGGCCTTCATAGTCCTTGATCTTCTCGAGCGATACGCGGCCCACGATACGGTCGCGCAACGGCTCAATGATTTCGCCGGCTTCGACGATACCGGAGACGAAAATTCCGTCCACGGTGCCGCAGTCGTATTCGCTGATGATCA
>Ga0074046_10003460_pt1 | contig 13189 bp, 21 predicted proteins | sample BogForMeECP23OM3_FD_94441 | JGI IMG/M metagenome (GOLD analysis project Ga0074046, IMG submission 94441) | Bog forest soil microbial communities from Calvert Island, British Columbia, Canada - Bog Forest MetaG ECP23OM3 | ecosystem: Environmental > Terrestrial > Soil > Wetlands ...
AATCTTATCTTGCAACCGGCTCCCTATCGCCCGGACCCGTGATTGGTCGTGTTTAAGGTATTCATTACAAACCGTGTAGTCGACCGCATTTCACGGGACCTAAACCGACCCTTCGAGCGGATTGGGCTTCTAATGGGCACGTTGCAAGATTCGTCTCTCTGGGTTAACGACACCATTCCGGGAGGGACTGAGATTAGTGAAGTATCTTGCGCCTTCCCTCCCCAACGTCTTGCACAGGTGGCAACTGACATTGTTGAGGGGAGGATCGATGGAAGAATCGTTGGCTGGTACCACTCCCATCCAGGACACGGTTTGTTTCTTTCGCAAACCGATGTGGAAACTCACATGCAATTTTGCCAGTTTTCCCCTTACACTGTGTCGCTGGTAGCAGACCCCAAATCTGAAGAGTTTGGAATTTGGGTATTTGAGAATGGGGCCGGAGTTGTGCAATTACCCTCCAGCTACATTCACATCATTTGACCGTTCAAGAAGCATTGTTCCTGTAAAGCCTGGCCGCCATCTTGTACAGCTTATTTGCAGATGAGAGCTTGGAGCCTTGCAGCTTTTTGCTCGTGCTCTTCCATAGATCTGCGAGGATTGCTTTTGGGTAGCCTCTTCGACGATATTCCACAATTTGTAGAAGTATATCCAATCGGTCAGCCGCGTGAACAATCTGTGATTCCATAGTTCTTTCAGCGTTAAACTCTAACTGAAGTTGGGCATACCGCGTCCTGATTGCGCCTTTCTCAATACCTTTGATCAAATGTTTCCAGGCAGCTTGTTCTAATTCACTCTTGATGGATTGACCTCTCCTGCCCAGATATTCGAGGTAGGTTTTGCTTATGTCGAACGTGAGTGTTTCAGGAAGGTCGTGAAGCAACGCTAATCGGAGTACTCGTTCGATGTTGACCTTGCGGCCATTCGCAACTTCAAGATCGGCTAGCAACATCGCGAGGACAGTGGTTGAAAAGGAATGATCGGCGACAGATTCGACGTCTTGAAGGCTGACTCCATGACTGATCCACCCGCTTCTGGGAATCATCTTGATCCTACCGAGGCTGGAAACGAAATCTAGAAACCCAATTCCCTCCACAACTACGAACATCTAGGAAAAGAACAAAAGTTATGGCTTTAATTAAGATTGTTAAATGAAGGTTATTGCACTCAAACGCAACCCACCTGAGAAAATAACCATCATTCTACTATCATGGTTCCAGCGTCAACTATCATAATCTTAATGTTTCTGACAATCCCTACTTGACTACGTGGAAGAATTTGGCTGAGAACAAAGTAATCTGCACCGTCTGTTTCGACCCGGATATTGCGAAAGCGATTGACGAGGAACGAGGACTCACAAAGCGCAGCACCTACCTGAACGACCTAGTGGGCAGAACTCTTGGCTTGAAGGGGCACAAGTGAACGACAATTGACGACGATCAAGATCATCGCAGAACAACCCGAGACTAAATACCTGCAGCAACTCGCCAAAGACCTCGACACTGTGAACATTAAGTTCGCCAACGTGAAGACTGACGCTGAGTCTGACAAGGTTGAGGCCGAACGCGACCGCATCCTTCTCAAACATCAAACCGCACTCGCCGGCGTCGCGGCCTGCCAGCATGCGAGAACAGCGAGGGAGGCAGCCGAGAGAGGTGAGGCCGTGCTCAAGGAAAGGCAACGGATCCAAGATAAGACCAAGAGGATCTTGGCCAAAGGCTCGCGATGTCCTGAATGCGATGGACCCGGCGAACCCTGTCCTGGCTTGCCTGTTCCTCAGTTCTTCAATGCGGGTTTTGTTGAAGAAAAAATCAGCCCAAAGGACTGGTGGATTGACTGGACTTGCGCCAATGAAACGTGTGGGCAACGCTGGCGAACGTGGCCGGACGACCCCGCGCGAGACGAGGGTAGGTCGCCATGAAAGATGATCGTACTTTCCGTCAACGAATGCAGGAAGCGGACAGACTAGTCCGGGAAGCGCGCGAACAATCTGAGGACGAAGCTCTAATTCAGAAAATTAGGATGACCCTTGAACCGTCCGTTGAGGAAAGAACACGGCGCCTCTTGTCGCCAGACGTTGAAGGCGATTTGCGCGAGCGAATGCATCTCAGACCCCGAACTACAGCAACTCGGATCCCAGACGATTCCAGTCTGGAAACCGAACTCAGAAAGCGCATGCATCTGGAGCGCAGAAATCCATGAAGACGTCTTCACGTTCACACACACGAAAGAAAACCGTTCCTCCTACTCGTACAGCAAAACGAAAACAGCAAAGCGGGCCGCCCGCGGCCGGTCACAGTGTCGCCGCGGCTTCTGGCATTAGGAAAGAACCACTAAGCGATCCTCTAGACCACCTCTTGACGAGCTTGCAGGAGTCCCTCTCGAAATTGAAGCAGGGCAACGAACTCATCTCAAGCTTTCTGATCGTGGCTTCCAACACGGTTGACCTTTTACAGTTGGAACTTGGCAGAGGATCCGCTTCCCTGCCCGCGACGGCATACACGTACATTTCCTGAGGAGGCCATGAATTAGAAATCGTAACGGAACGGTGGTTCGCCAGAACCACCATCCCTCACGGAGAACAGCTAGCATGGAAGAATTAGGTCAAGTTGCTGAAAAGTCTTGGGGTACGGTTTGCGAACAGTGTCACGGTAGCGGCAAGAATCCGCTGGGGGCTCGTTGCTTGAATTGCTACGGCTTCGGCCAGGTAACACCGGATCCCCATGCAAGCATCCCAGAGGGCACTAAGATAACCCGGACTATGACAGAAACAATTGAGCCTGCTAAACCACGGATAGATTTCCGTGGCAGAGCTGGGCCTATCAAGTTTGCTAGGATGAAAGACTTCGCAATCACCTTCGAGAAAGCACTACAGGAGATGTCCTCCCCGAACGCCAAGTATGCGAAAGGCGCGGAAATGTACGTTCGGTTGGGTTTGAACGTGAAAGGCCAGGAGCTCGAGACGGAAAGACCAGACCTCTACCATCGAGCCGTAGAGCAACTAACAGCCATCAAGCCGTTGAAACCATGACCCCTCGCAACCATCTATCTGTGGAATCTTCTCTCTCTCTACCCTCGCAAGGGGAAGAACATTCCCTCTCCGGGACTAGGAGCGCGGGCGTGCGTTGTTCTAGCGTTCGTTCTAGCGGTCAGGTTACCCGTGGTATGGGAGGGTGTTCTTGATTGGTGAAGGTTCGTCGTGGTACACGTTCGACTAGACGGGAGGGTGGCCAACCGGGTAATTTGAATCGTCAGAAGTCCGTCAAAATGCCTGACGACTGCGATCTGTCGAAAAGGGAGGGCGTAGAGAAGTTTCTGCGTGAGTTCCTGATTCCTGCAGCGGTCTCCGGGGAACTAGGCGTCCGAACCATCACGGCCTTGACGACTTGCAGCAAGGTTCTGTTGGACGCGCAAACTAACGACTTACTCGAAGCATTGGATCAGAGAATCAAATCTTTGGAAAATGGTAGAGGAATGAGAACAAATTGACGAAACTAGAAGGTCTACAGAAACGTGTCAGTCGAGTCCAAGAATCCACGCTGCCACCTCCAAGCCGAGAGGACATTATCGTGGCCTTCATTAATTCCCTTCCAGCGGAATTGAGGAATCAAATCATCGCCTACGGCCGCGAGCAGGTCAAGTTGGAGCAAGAGGGAAAACTAGATTGACGAAAATCGACAACCTACAGAATCGCCTCGATCGAATCGGAGGGTCCAACGTCTGGGTTCCCCAATGGCTTCTCGATGTGGGAAGCGCAGACGAGATCGCGGAGTGGAAGGCTATCTTTCGGAGTTATCGCGGCCGCGACTTAGCCGACCGCCGAGACGAGTTCATCAGAACGATGCGCCAGCGGCATCCCAACATGGCCAAGGGCTTCGAGGAGCAGATGTGGGAAGGCGTTGAGAAACTGAAAGCGGATCCAGAACTCCGAAGACGTGAGGGCATCACTGAGGAAATGGAGAAAGAGTTTGACGAAGAAGGAGAAACCTGAATGACTCTGATTCAAGTCAGCAATGGCCTAACGGTTTTTGAGGAATGCGAGCAGTTTCACTTGTCTCTCCTATCAAGAACTAGCGAAACCCTAACGAGAGAGGCCATGACAATAATAGGTGATGAGATGGGGAGGAACTTAACCGAATGATTGATGAACCAAAGACGGAAACAATACGGAAACTGCGTGACATACTCGAATCTCACTTCGACCTTACACCAGATGAACAAGTCAGTCTCACCCATCTACTTCGAGACTTAGACAAGGAAAACATTCAATCAGACGATTTTGATTTCATACGCTGGCTCTCCACAAGGCCTCAGGATCAGCAGGCGTTAGGCAGGAAAATCTTAAGGTGACTTGAAAAATGTCCTACGAAATTGACATCAATGTCGTCGCAACCGCAGCGGTCGATGAGGCAGTCGCGGCTCTTGATAGGCTACAGTCCAGTATTGACCAAGTAGGCTCCTCGGCCAGTGTGGGTATGGGTGGTTTTCAGGAATCAACCGATAACGCATCGGATTCAATGGGTGGCTTCTCAGATAGTGCCGGCCTTAGTTTCGGTAGCATCCTCACTCTTGCCTACGGATTGAACAACGTAATCCGCGGTTGGACGATGTATGAGCAAGGATTACAGCGGATTCAGACAGCGAACGAAAAGGTAACTGCGACTCAAGACACGTTGAATGATTCGCTCTACAGGTGGACGGGAAATCAGGAAATAGGAAACGAGATACAAGCGGAAGCGGATCAGAAGAAACAGGAAGCCATTGACATACTTGGTCAGTACGGCACGACTCTTGATCAGGCTACCATGAGACAGCAACAATTTGATCAGGAGCAAGGAAGAAGTGTTACGTTTCTTCAAGCCCAAAACGAGGTTATTGACCAATCTACCTCTGAGGTTCAAGCGAACTCCGACGCTCACATGGCACTGAGTTCCGCTTACGATACGGAATATGCTGGAATAGCACGACTAGGTTTGGGTGTTGCTGGTTTTGCGGGAGGCATCGTGGCCACGTTAGAGTCAACTGGAAATTTGAGTGGAGCGATTGGGACACTTTCGGGGATGCTCGGCCTCGGTGGAACCACTGCCGCAGAATCTTTCACAGCCGCGATGGGTGGCACTACGGAAGCTGCTACTGCCTCAACAGGTGTGTTCGAAGGGTTCGCTTCAGGACTAGCAGATACCAGCGCGGGAGCAGAAGCCGCGGGGGTCGGATTAGGCGGATTAGGTTACGCAATAGCCCCCGTGATTGTTGCGGGTCGTGGAGTTATTCAAGTAGCCTCAGAAATGTATGATGGATTCACGCAGGGAACCGAGACCGCGCAGAGTTTCGGCAACCAAATGCTCACACTAGGGAACCCACTACTTCTCGCTGGTCAAGGCATAGAGAGTTTTATGAAAGATGCAGGTGTGATTCCGCAGCAACTTCCTAGTGTCAGTCAAGGTATCGGGATGCTTCAAACCCAATTTTCCAATCTGGGACAAACGGTAAGCACAACAGTAACCCAAGCCTTCACAGGTCTAGCCCCGAAAATAGCTGCCGCTGTTGCTCCCATAGAGGCGGCTATGGCTCCTGTTGCTCAAACTGTTACTTCTACATTGGGGGATGCGTTTACCGGAGTCGCTACGACTGTTCAAAGTATCGGACCAAGTGTAACACAGATCGGCTCTCAAATCGCTACGGGTTTCGGTACTGCTTTTACATCAGCGGCATCAATGGCAAAAACCGCGGTTGACAGCGTTTCCTCCGCATTAAACGGAATACCTACTTCGGTTAAGAGCGAAATCGCGGTCGATGCTGGCGGTGCAGTGGGTATGATTGAAGAAATCGTCGGAGGGCTAGGGCAGATTGTTAGTAAGAGCATTACTATCGCTATAAATTATGTTTCGTCAGGTGCCGCGGGTGTCATGTCCGGTAATCTAAACATGCCCGGGTTCCAGCTTGGAGGTATGGTCCCAGAAACTGGCCCGTATATTCTTCATACGGGCGAAGAAGTCGTGCCCGCCAACCAAGTTGCTGCTATGTCGCAAATGGCTGCCGTAACTCCAACATCATCCCCTTCAGGATCTTCAAGTGGTGGAGGTTTGCAGCCAATCAACATCAATGCGACACTTGTTATGGATGGGCAGCAGATAGCGCAGTTCACCCAACGATACCTAGTTAATTCTCGAATTAGTAGCCGCACCTAAAAGGGTTCAAGAATGGCTATTACAACTGAAAGGGGAAACCTGAATGACCGCTATCATCCGCTGTGACCCTATCAGCATCATGCAGATCGGCTTACATGAGAAACCATTCTGGGGGCCGCGCCACTCAGTTTTAGAAACAATCACTCGTGTTAAAGCGGTGGATTCCGCGTTGACGCAATCAAGCGTAGGCAATAGTGTCCCCGCGCCACACATTACGGTTAGGGATAGTAGTGGCGGGTACACGCCGACTACTCCAATCGTTGTAAGTAACCCGGTGAGCATCGCGGAAGTTGGGTTGATCCCGTAACACTTCTGGTGGTTTCCCCGTGGGGTTTCACGGAATTGTGCACAACTCCCGCATGTCGACCTGGCCGACTCCACAACAAATACCAGTGATCCCTAACCGAAAGGTGCACCCGTCATGAACCCTGCGGACGTCAGCATATGCCGCTGCGGCGCCACAATCCATTACGCCGGCCAACTCTCAGCGTTCTGCCCAAACTGCCACCAACTGAATGCGCGATCTGGGAAAGAAAAATATGAGAAACCGGTCGCGAACCCCCGATTTGGCTAGTTCCCTCTCAGCAAGGAAAAGAGAGGAAGGGTTAGCAGGCGCCCACTAGGACGCCGTGCTTCCTGCGACATGCAGTTGGGCCTCGATCGGGATCCGTCAAGTGCCAGTTCGTGGGAGGCGGCGGATCAACGGCAACGGTTGAGTTCGTTGCTTTCGCCGGCGTTCTTGAAATTGGGGGGGCGTTTGAGGCGTGGATGCTTCCGAAGAGTCCGAAGAAGATCCTGGGTTGCTGAACGGCTGCCGTGGGCGTTGTGTCAGTCTGGAAGTTGCTGGGCAGGTACATGTTGCCAAGTACGCCGAGACCAGACATGCCGACGATCAAGAGGACTGTCAGAATGACGCCTTTCATATCTTAATCTCACCTCCCTTTAGCGGTTCTCGCGTTAATACACCTTTGGCTACGAAATGTGGATGAGTTCCTGTAATCCGTTCGATTGGATAACTCGCGGTACATCGAACGTGTCATGCGAAGAGTCTAGTAGGGCTTCGACGTCATGAACGATCATATCCACATACCATTCATCCGGTTTGCTTCCCTCGACTGCTGCAAGTTTCGTTATCAGGTTGTGAATTGGTCGGGGCATTTCCACGACTACTTTGACGGTATCTTTCATTTTTCAATCACCATCCTCGCAATACGTTTCAGCGGCATCGTCTGAGAACATGGGACCGTTGCACTCGAAGCATAGGCCGGTAACGGTTCGTTCTGTTGCGTTCATGCTAGAACCACCAACTCTTCCCGTCGATCAATTGTCCCCTGCGGGACATGCTCCTCGAACGTATCTAGGGGTTTGACGTTCTTTCGTAGGTTTGCTCCGTGGTTCTTGCCTTGGCAACGGCAGACGCATTTCAGTTCCTTGGCTTCAAGACAGTTGCCGTTACATTCACTGGCCTCTGTTTCAATGTGGAAGGGTTGCTCGACTGGTTCAATTTTGAATATCTCGGTCCAATCTCTTTCGCTCATGTTAGATACACTTCGGATATACATTGTATGCAGTTATACTTAAGTATATCCATAGTGTATACTCTAGGATATGCCAATAGTCCTGAAACGTAAGATAGTGAAGATCGGCAACTCGCTACGCGTTACCATGCCAACAGAGATATGCGAACAACTGCGACTCAATGCCGGAGATACCTTAGAGTTCACAGCCTCGAACGGTGATATCATAATTCGCAAGGGGAAGGGCTGAGATTTGTCCATATATGGACAAGATCAACGTTGCCCTCAATGCGGTGGTAAGATGAACTACATAGTGGATACTTGGATCTGTTTCCCCTGCCAAGTTGGACAAATCGCAGAACATCAGCGGAAAGAAAAGGGTAAGGGTATGGGTTAGTTGGAATCGGTGGTAACGCTCAGAAAACAGGTAAGCCGCGAATGGCTCGAAGGATCCCGCAAACGCTTAGAGATCGCCCATAGCACCCGCCATACGAATCCTCGGGTTACTATGGAAATCCTACTTCAAGTCCTGGATGAACTGTTGCGGCGTCTTGAAGCCGATGGATAGCCTATGCGTTATCGTAACGACAAAGTCCGCAAAGCCCTAGAGCCTTTCTTACCGAACTTGCTGATTTTCCAGGAAAGTTCCACTGGTTGTACGGTTGCGTCCAGCAAAATCAATTTCCGAGACGAGCAATGGTATGAGGTCACTAAGATTGTTCGAGGCCTAGGCGGGGATTGGGTTAACGCGCACAAATTCCTGAAAGGCCACTGGCGAATCCCAAGAGAGACCTAAGACTTCTTTTTCCTCTTTTGGCGTGCCAGCCACGCTTGGTAACCTTGTGTGCCTAGCTTTCTTTCTCGTTCGACTTCTTCAGGCGTCGGCTCCCCACCTCGAACGAGCTGGACCATGCCACTTTCAAAAGCCTTCTCGACAAGCTCACGCAACTTCTCAGGGTCGCTAAGCGTAGCTGCTGTGCCCTCTGACTGGGTCTCTAACTTCTTGATGCGTGCCTTGAACTGCTCGTTCTCCTCAACCAGTCGCTTATTGTCCTCGGCTACTTGGTCGATTCGTGCACCCTCACCCTTCCATAATTTACGAAGTTCCTTAACGACATTCTCCTCATCTAACATTTCACGGGCGTAACCATAGCGATCTCCGCTTCCATGCCCCATGATGAACTCGGAAAAATTATCGTTAATTTTGGCCTCTCTGCATGCGCTTTTGAACGCAGACCTTAACGTGTGTGGTCCTAGTCCGGGCTTGTATAGGCCGACTTCTTCAGCGGCTTTACGGAATCGACATTCGAGGACTTGACCTGAAATCAGCTTATTCCCTCTAATTTTGTAGTCAAGTGAGTAAATAGGGAACTCGGGAACGTACCCCTTGGGAACTACGGTGAAGTATCTGGTTAGAGTTTGCTTGCGTGGTTCTAGGTCGATTACCACATAGTCTTTGTCATTCTGTAATTGGTCGGCTATTTGCTTCTGAATCTTTGCGCTCCCGTTGATTTCTAGGACTTCATCTATGCCTAAGCCAGCCCATAGCATGAACCGGAACGTGGATTCATAGGGCGCACGACACTTGGCGATTATCTTCTCGGCGTCATGCCATTGCAAGTAGTGCTTTTCCCAGGTTCGCCTAACTTTCAGTTTGCCGGTGATGTGAACGTCGGTCTCGTAAAATTCTAGGTAGCTCTTAACGGCGGCTCGAACGTGGAATGCGACGGATGGGCTTTTCTTGCTTAGAGGCGTGATTCTTTTTTTGATTTCAATAGCGGTGTCGCGGGGATTCTTGAGGGCTCGGTCCACGAAGGCTTTAGGGGATTCTCCAGCGAGATATTGATGTAGTCGCTTGACATAGTAGGAACGAGTGCTTGCCTTGATGTCTATGCCGTCGACCCATTCCTTGACTTCTGGGATCTGCTCGAATTGCGCCAGTTGGGCTTTCTTAGTGACCATGCCGACAACACCATTAGCACCTTCTAGACTGTCCATGACTATCATAAAAATATTAGGAGTATGGCTTTGACCCTTGCCCTTGCGCCCATGAAGCGTCGAAATTTCCTAATTTTCACGATTCTTGTCTATGGATTCACGTTAGCGGGGTTTTGGGTATCCGCTATCAAAACGATGACCATATTTCCAGACAAAGACAGCTACAGCTGGCAGTCGGTCCCACTCGCTAACAACGGTAAATCAGACAACTTCGAGATCGCGTCCTACGACAAACCTCCCTACAATATGCGAGGCTGGATAGAGTTCAACCTCACATCGATTCCAACAGACGTCTGGGTGGTTTCAGCTACGCTGCGTCTGCGACTTTGGCACCATACAACTGAAGACCCAACGCAAAACATGGGAGATTCCACTGGCAGAATATACGGAGCCTATCGTCTCTTACAGCCTTGGGGCGAGAGAACCATCAACTGGTCCAATCAACCAAACTACACTGATATCCACCAAGCAAACTCAACCGTTCCTTCTGAACAAGGGGGATGGTACGGCCCTTTCATCTGGATGGATTGGGACATTACAGGCATCATGAATGATTGGCGATCTAACTCGACAAGCAATTACGGTTTGGTCGTCCGAGATACTCAGGAATACTCATCGGTCTTCTATTCCACCCAATTCTTCACACATGACCAAGTCCCGAACCAGACCTACTACCCAAGGCTGCTGGTGACATATGTTTCACCTCTGGCTGCGGCCTCGTTTGGAGTAGTTTTTGTAGCCGAAGGATTTCTTATCGCAGTGCTGTGGCGAACTAAGGTCAAACATGCAGAGGTCTAGATTGGAGCACTGCTGAAGTTGGGTAACTTAGCTGAGGGAGCAAGAAACGCCGTTGAAGTGTGCATGGCTGTCAAGAAAGGGGAGCATGTACTCATCCTAACTGACCGCGAAACCTTGGAAGTTGGGAAGGCCATTTCAGAAGCAGCAGAGAAAGTTTCGAAGGGAAATGTCAAGACTTTCGTGCTCGAGGACTACACGGAACGACCTGCGAAAGAAATCCCAAGAGAAGTCCTCGAATCGATGCCTTGGGCAAACGTCACATTCTACGCTGCACAAAGCAAACCAGGAGAACTTACCGTAAGAGGCCCGTTCATACGCACAGCGATCAAGTACGCCCGCCACGGTCACATGCCAAGCATCACTAAGGAACTCATGGAGACGGGCATGTGTGCAGACTATCAGAAAATCTCAGAACTGACGAAGAAGATTGATCAGGTCGTCAAAGGCTGTAAGAGCGCCAGAGTCAGCAACAAATCTGGGACGGAACTTACCGCAGAATTTCACCCCAATTGGAAATGGCTAGTCTCTGACGGGTTATATCACGATAAAGGTAAATGGGGCAACCTTCCCGACGGAGAGATTTTCACCGCGGCTCTCAACGCGAACGGGAAAATGGTCATTGACGAGCTTGGCGACTGGTTCAGCCCCAAGTACGGCGTCATAAAAGAGACACCCGTAACTCTTCTGGTTAAGGATTCACGAATCGATTTCCCTACCGTTACCTGCAGCAATGAACAGCTACGAAAGGAATTCCTGGATTATGTTCGATCCGACCCGAATGGAGACAGGTTGGGCGAGTTTGCAATTGGTACCAACATATTCCTTGACAGATTGACCGGAAACCTGCTTCAAGACGAGAAATTCCCATCAGTTCACTGCGCTTTCGGAGATCCGTACTCTGAAGAAACCGGGGCAGACTGGCGGGCGAAGACTCATGTCGACGGAATCATGCTCAACTGCAGCATCTGGATCGACGGCAAACAGATTATGGATGAGGGCAAGCACCTAATTCATTGATTGCCAAGACCCAGTAACTGAGTTTCATACCGACTATGAACTGACGCTAGAAAGTTGTAACGAAAGCAATAAGTAAGCACCTCTAGTATGACTCGCCCGCTCAATTCTGAGGGAACTATCTTTGTCGGAGTTCAAACCAGGAAGAATTGATCGAGTAGCTGGCCCGGTCGTCGTGGCGTCAGGCATGCTCGGGGCCCGCATGTATGAACTAGTCAAAGTAGGTAATTCGGGCCTAATTGGTGAAGTAATTCGAGTCGAATCGGATCGAGCCACTATTCAGGTTTATGAGGAGACTACTGGAATCAAACCCGGAGAAACAGTAGAACGAACAGGGCACCCGCTCTCGGTTGAACTCGGGCCGGGTTTGATCAATCAGTTCTTTGATGGAACCCAAAGACCGCTCCCGGAACTATTGAAGCAACAGGGCGCGTTCATTCACCGAGGGGTCACAGCTCCTGCCCTTGATCGCAAGAAGAAGTGGGAATTCACACCCCTACTGAGCAAGGGTGACAAAGTAACCGGCGGGGACGTACTCGGCGAGGTCCCGGAAACCGTCCTGGTCAAGCACCGCATCATGGTTCCTCCAAACATCGCAGGAACACTGAAGTCAATTGTCTCAAAGGGAAGCTATACTCTCGAAAACCCAATTGCTGAAGTTGAAACTGGTAATGCAACACACAAGCTCTTTCTCATGCATACCTGGCCTGTTCGAAGCCCGCGTCCCAACCGTGAAAAGGTTCCGTCCGACACACCTCTAATTACAGGACAACGCATCATCGACTTCTTCTTCCCCATTGCGAAAGGCGGAACGGCCGCGATTCCGGGCGATTTCGGTACTGGAAAAACCATCACGCAACACCAACTCGCGAAGTGGGCGGATGCCGATGTGATAGTGTACGTGGGTTGCGGTGAACGCGGAAATGAAATGACTGAGGTTCTCGAAACATTCCCCGAACTAAAAGACCCAAGGTCCGGTCATCCATTGATGGAACGAACTCTTCTGGTAGCAAATACATCGAACATGCCGATCGCCGCTCGCGAAGCCAGCATGTACACGGGCGTAACGCTTGCCGAATATTTCCGAGACATGGGCTATGACGTGGCGTTGATGGCTGATTCAACTTCAAGGTGGGCAGAAGCGTTACGGGAAGTATCAGGACGATTGGAGGAGATGCCTGGAGAGGAAGGCTATCCAGCCTATTTGGCCTCCCGGCTTGCTGAAATATACGAGAGAGCCGGCAGGGTGAAGGTGATTGGTCGCGAAGAGAACAAGCTTGGCTCCGTCTCGATCGTAGGCGCGGTTTCTCCTTCGGGAGGAGACTTTTCAGAACCCGTAACACAGAACACACTTAGAATCGTTAAAGTATTCTGGGCGCTCAGCAAGCCGTTGGCTGAGCGTAGGCATTTTCCCGCTATCGACTGGTTGACGAGTTACTCGCTCTACTTGGAGTCGTTAGAGAATTGGTACCAGACCAAAATTGGCCCGGAATGGTCTAGTCTTAGAAAGGAAGGGATGGCATTATTGCAGCGCGACGAGGAACTTCGCGAGATTGTAATGCTAGTCGGGCCAGACGCGCTCTCAGAATCTCAGAGAGTAGTCTTGGAGGCGGCAAGAATGATCAAAGAAGACTTCCTAATACAAAGCGCGCTTCACCCAGTGGACAGCTATTGTTC
>Ga0074046_10003462_pt1 | contig 13185 bp, 12 predicted proteins | sample BogForMeECP23OM3_FD_94441 | JGI IMG/M metagenome (GOLD analysis project Ga0074046, IMG submission 94441) | Bog forest soil microbial communities from Calvert Island, British Columbia, Canada - Bog Forest MetaG ECP23OM3 | ecosystem: Environmental > Terrestrial > Soil > Wetlands ...
AAAGGATTTCGAGGCGACAATCGAATCCTCACTCGCATGGCTCCAATTGGCCCTCGCTTTCCTCCTTATGCCAAGGATTGCGCGGAAAAACGAAGCCGTTTGAATTTCGAGTCGGGCTCTGAGCCTCTGGAACAAGACGCGCGCGATCGCCCGCGAAATCTACGGCGCCGACGACGTGGCGGCGGACGCCGAAGTCCGCGCGAAATTCCGCGCGCTCGACGCCGCCGGGTTCGGCGTCCTGCCGATCTGCGTCGCCAAGACCCAGTACTCCTTTTCCGACGACCCGACGCGCCTCGGGGCGCCGACCGGGTTCACCGTGACGGTCAAGGACGTTGGCCTGCGCGCCGGGGCCGGCTTCGTCGTGGCGCTGATGGGAGACATCTGGACAATGCCGGGGCTGCCGCGCAATCCCGCGGCGGAACGCTTCCGGATCGTCGACGGCGAGATCGAGGGCCTCTTCTGACGCAGGCGGCCCGCCCGGTCACCCGCCGGCGTCACTTCGGCGTCGGCGCATCCTCGCGGATGAGCTTTTCCGCCTTGAGGGACCGCCAGAGCGCAGGCGGGATCTTCCTCGCCATCATCGCTGCGTTGCGCTTGACCTCGCTGGCGCGCTGGACGCCCGGCGCCACGCTGACCACCGCGGGATGCCCGAGCGGAAAATGCAGCGCCGCTTCCGGCAGCATGACCTTGTGCGCCTTGCAGACCTGCTGAATCCGGCGCACGCGCTCCCTCACCTCTTCAGACGCGGGGCGGTAGTTGTAGTGAGCGTCGGCTCTCAACCCGGTCGCCAGAATGCCGGAGTTGAAGGGTCCGCCGACGACGACGCCGATCCCCTTCTCCTGACACAGGGGCAAGAAGCTCGTCAGCGCCTCCTGCTCGAGCAGCGTGTAGCGTCCCGCGAGCATGAACACGTCGAAGTCGCCAGCCCGCGCGAAAGCCTCGGCCGCCTCCCATTCATTGACGCCGGCGCCGATCGCCTTGACGGCGCCGGCCGCGCGCAATTCGTCGAGCGCCCGGTAGCCGCCCTTCATGAACTCGGCGAGATGCCAGTCAGCGGCGTCCTTGTGTCCATGCGTGGTGATGTCGACGTCGTGAGTGAACACGATGTCGATCGAATCGAGACCGAGGCGCTCGAGCGAAAACTCGAGCGAGCGCATCACGCCGTCGTATGAGTAGTCGAAGCGCTCGCGACGCGAAGGCGTCTCGAAGAAGGCGTTCGGACGGGAGCGTTCGTGGGGCCGGCAGACGTCGAGCAGCCGGCCGACCTTGGTGGAGACGAGAAAGGCGGCGCGCGGCTTGGCGCGGAGAAATCCGTTGAGGCGGGTTTCGGACAGGCCAAGTCCGTAAAGGGGCGCAGTGTCAAAGTAACGGCAACCCGTCGCCCATACGGCGTCGAGCGTCAGCCGCGCTTCCTTCTCGGTCATCGGCCGGTACAGGTTGCCGAGAGGGGCGCCGCCGAATCCGAGCTCGGAGAATTGCAGCTCGACGCCCCGCTGCGTCACCAGCTTCCGCGTTCGCGCACCTCGCCCATTGGCGTTCGCCGGCATTGAGCCGCCCCTCCTTGTTTCTCCAAGCCTCGACCCTGCGGCGTCAGCACGCGACTGGGACGCAACGGCCAAGCCTCCCCTTCAAAACGCGGCCGCACTCTACGTCCGGGAGTCCTCCAGAAGCGCAGCGAGTACGGTGATGGTCTTGCGAAACGCCAAAAATACTTCTGCACCGGCCGCAGCGAGTCAAGCCGGACGCAAAACCCGGCCGATCGCTCAAGAGTCGCGCGCTTCAGGGTCCCGTCCGGCGCGCGCCTGACGCGAGATCGCCTTCAAGAATGAAGCGTCGCAATCGCTCCAGGCTCGGATCGCCCGGGACGCGCGCTTCGAGATCCGCAAGAATTCGCGCCAGCGCTTGGCGCGCCGTCTGCCAGTTGTAGTCGCTAGTTGTCGACAACCTCTGCGCGTGGCCGATTGCAGCGTCGACAATGTCAGAAGTCAGAACGCTCATGAAGCGTCTCACACCCTCTCCGTCGCCGCATCCCCAAACGGGATAACAAGACTGGCGCCGCCAGCGTGACACGAAATTCGTACCACTTTGGATCAAGCAGGTTGTACGCTTGAGCGCGGAAGCCGGGTCCACGAGCGCCGGTTCCGAACCTGCTCGGCTGGGGGAATGCTTTCGTCGATCGACCCGGGGCGATGGGAAGGTTTGTTCGGGTCCAGCGCGATCCTTACGGCGTGCGTAGAGCCCACCTCGGAATCCCGCTAAATCCATTTGGATAAGCGGAACTGACCGTAGCGAATCGCGCAGGAAAATCCAATCGCCGCGTGAAGTCCTTCGGAGAAGCCGCTATCTCCTGTAGAGGTTCGGCCGGATCGTGAAAGCGAAGCGCCTGGTCGTCGGCGCGCCTGTTGCGCCGGCGCGGGGAGCTTGACGCGCATCGCCGCCTCCGCGCCGCCTGTCCGGCCGCTTTGATTCTCCTGTTTCATCTGTCGCGCTGGTGGTTGTCGGCGCCTTCGCGGGCTTTTCCTCGGGCTTCCTCGGCATTGGCGGAGGGCTTGCCATGACGGTCGGACTGACGGCGTGGCTCAAGGTTCCCCAACGTCAGGCGCAGATGGTCGGCCTCGCCCTGCTGGCGGCGCCCGTGAAGCTCCCGGCCGCCTGGGTCTACTGGCGCGAAGGTCTGCTGGCCCCCTGGCCGGTCCTGCCTGGCGTCAATCTCGGGCTCGTCGCCGGCACGGACGTCGGCGCCCGGCTCGCCCACAGGGTCAGCGACGAGACGCTGCGCCGCCTCATGCTCGCATTCATCGCCGCCATGGCGCTCTCCATGGCGAGTGAGGCGCTCCAGTAATCACCGTCGTCTGCACACACCTGCCCTCACTGAGTTCGGGAGACTTCGCATCGAGGCAGGGAGGGTTTGCCTTTGCCTGCCTGAGACGCTACTGGCGATCCGCATGACCGCTGAAGACAGCGTCGGACGCCGGAGGCTCAATGACCAGCAGCCGCGCCGGGGTCGCTCAATCTTTGTACGGCACGCCGTCCAGCGGTCCGGGCTTCTCGTCGCGATCTTGATTGCGGGCTTTGGCCTCGGCATCGCCTATCGGTTCTTTTTCGACGAGGCCGATCAGGCGACGCTCGCGAACTTCGCGCGCAGCGGATTTCACGGCGCCGGAATTGGCCTGACGGTTTGGCTCGTCCAGATCGGTTTCGTCTCGAATGCACGGTCGCGCTCCGGCGCTGCGCTGCGGCGCCTGCCGCTCACCACCGAAGTGCTGCTGAAATCGCTCGTGATGACCGCCGCGCTGCTCGTCGTCGGCCTGGCGCTTCAGGCCCTGCTTTATGCCGAGCCCTATCGGCTCCACTGGCTGACGCGGGGCTGGCTCGTCACCGAACTGCCGCGGATCGTCCTGATCGGTTTCGGCCTGTCCCTCATTGTCGGCGCCCTCGCCGAGATGCGTCGGCTGATCGGCGGAGCGATGCTGATCAGCGTGCTCCTTGGAACCTACCATCGACCGTCCCGCCAGCAACGGATCGTCATGTTCCTGGACCTCGCCAACTCGACCCGGCTTGCCGAGTCGATGGGCGAACTTCGGGTCCACGATCTGATTACGCGGTTCTTCTTCGACATCGACGAACCGATTGGCGACTGGAAAGGCGCCGTGCATGCCTATGTCGGAGACGAGGCGATCGTCACTTGGCCTTTGACCGAGGATCCCGCGCTCAACGCGCGTTGCGTCGCCTGCTTCTTTGCCATCGACGACGCCATCACGCGCCTCGCGACAACCTACGAAGCGGAGTTCGGTCTGGTTCCGGAGTTCCGCGCCGGAATGCACGCCGGACCCCTGATCGTCAGCGAGTGCGGCGACGAGAAGCGGCAGCTCGCGTTTTTCGGCGACACCATGAACGTCGGCGCCCGGCTCTGCGATTACTGCAAGTCGGTCAACGCACGCCTTGTCGTGTCGGGAGACCTCGTCCGCATGACAAAGGTTCCGGACGGCCTGAGGGTCGACCAAGCCATCACCGTCGCCGTCCGAGGCCGCGAAGCGCCTGTGGAGGCGCATGTCGTTGACCGGCGGCTATAGCCACACGACAGCCGCAACGGCCTCGGCCAAATTTCGCTTCGAAGCCTACTGCGCCGGCACGCCGAGCTTCACTAGCCGGTAAACAATCCCCTCGACCAAAGCCTGGAACGAGGCGTCGATGACGTTGCCCGAGACGCCGACGGTCGACCAGGTCTCGCGGTCGCCGTCCCCGAATTCGATCAGGACGCGCGTCACCGCGTCGGTGCCGCCCTGGAACACGCGCACCCGGTAGTCGCGCAGCTCCAGATTCTCGATATGCTTCTGGTAGTCGCCGAGGTCCTTGCGCAGGGCGAGGTCGAGCGCATTGACCGGGCCGTTGCCCTCGGCGGCGGAGATGAACCGGTCGTCGCCGATGCGGATCTTCACCACCGCCTGCGAGGCCGAATAGGTGACGCCCGGCGCGACGACCTTGCGCTCCACGCCGACGTGAAAGCTCTCGACCTCGAAAAAGTCCGGCACGCCGCCAAGGACGCCGCGCGCGAGCAGCTCAAACGAGGCGTCGGCCGCCTCATAGGCAAAACCCTGCGACTCGCGCTCTTTGACGATGTCGAGCAGGCGGTTGAGGCGCATATCGGCCGGATCGAACTCGATCCCAAGCCGCGTCAATTCAGACAGCAGGTTCGAGCGCCCGGCTTGATCGGAAACGAGAACCGCGCGCTTATTGCCGATCCTCTCCGGCGGCACATGCTCGTAGGTGCGCGGGTCCTTGGCGAGCGCCGAAGCGTGGATGCCCGCCTTGGTCGCAAAGGCCGACGCGCCGACGTAAGGCGCATGCCGGTTCGGCGAACGATTCAAGAGTTCGTCGAAGGCGCGCGAGATGGCGGTGATCTGCTGGAGCGCCTCGGGCGTGACTCCGGTCTCGAATTTTTCCGCGAACTCGTCCTTCAGCGCGAGAGTCGGGATAAGAGTCACGAGGTTGGCGTTGCCGCAGCGCTCGCCGAGACCGTTCAGCGCGCCCTGAACCTGCCGCGCGCCAGCGCGGATGGCGGCGAGGGAATTCGCGACCGCGTTGCCGGTGTCGTTGTGGGCGTGGATGGCGAGGTTGGCGCCGGGGATGACCTTCGCGACCTCGGCGACGATCCGCTCGACCTCGTGCGGCAGCGTTCCGCCGTTGGTGTCGCAGAGCACGGCCCAGCGCGCGCCGGCCTCGATCGTCGTCCTGGCGCAGCCGAGCGCGTATTCGGAATTGGCCTTGTAGCCGTCGAAGAAATGCTCGAGATCGACCATCGCCTCGCGCCCGGAATCGACCGCCGCACGCACGCTCTCGGCGATGCAGTCGAGGTTCTCGTCGAGCGTGCAGCCGAGCGCGACATGGACGTGATAGTCCCAGGCCTTGGCGACATACACGATCGCGTCGCTGGCGGAGGCGATGAGGGCCGCGACGCCCGGATCGTTGCCGATCGAGCGGCCGGCGCGCTTGGTCATGCCGAAGGCGCAGAAGCGGGCGCGCTTGGTGCGCTTCTTTAAAAAGAATTCGGTGTCGAGCGGATTGGCGCCTGGATAGCCGCCCTCGACGTAATCGACGCCGAGCCGGTCGAGCATGACCGCGACGTGCTGCTTGTCGTCGAGCGAGAAGTCGACGCCGGTCGTCAGCGCGCCATCGCGCAGCGTCGTGTCGAACAGATAGAGGCGTTCGCGGGTCATCGAGGTTCTCGTTCAGTGTCGGGTCTGCGGCTCAGGCTCGCCGAGCGGTTTGGTCATGGTGGTGTGGGCGAGCCACTGGTCGTCGAGTTGCACCAGGCTTCGCAACTCGGCCACGAACCCCAGGCGATCGAACAGGGGCTTGGCCACGTCGCTCGCTTGCGCCGTGAGGCGCCTGGCGCCCCGCGACCGGGCGAGGCGCGCCAGCGCGTCGACGAGCGCCGCGCCGACGCCCTGCCGCCCGGCGGCGGGATCGACGTAGAGCATGTCGAGCTCGTCCGCGCCCTTGAGGCTGGCGAAGGCGACGACGAAGCCTTCGAGCGTCGCGACAATGGTGAGGTCTGCGGCGAGTTTCGCGCCGAACGCCGCTTCGTCATTGGCGCGCGCGGCCCACGCCGCGCGCTGGTCGTCGTCGTAGTCGTCGGCGGCCGAGAACTCGATGGCGTCGCGGAAGATCGCGGCGCAGCGCGCGGCGTCGGATGGGAGATACGGACGGAACAAGACGGCAGTCATGGCTTGTGCTCCCAAGTCGTCGTTCCGTCCTTGTTGTCTTTGATCACGACGCCGAGGCTGGCGAGTTGATCGCGCAGCCGGTCCGACTCTCGCCAGTTCTTCGCAGCACGCGCGACAGCTCGAGCGGCAACGATGGCTTCAATTTTAGCGACATCGATTCCGGCGGCCTGCATCGCCAAGGCCCGTCGCTCGGATCGTGTCTGACCAAGGAGCCCCAACAGGTTCGCGCTGGCCTTCAAAAGTTCCGGGGCCTCCATTTGGCCAACCTCGGTCGGCTCGGCTGTCGCGACCCCCGCAGCCGCTGGATGCGCCAGACGGTGAAGCGCGGCGAGAGCCGCCGGGGTGTTCAGGTCGTCACTTAGAGCCTCCAGGACCGCGTTTGACACTTCTTGGCTAGGTTCGACGTCGCCGATGGCGTCATACCAGCGGTCGAGCGTTGCCTCGGCTTCTTCAAGCGCCTTAACCGTCCAGTCGATCGGCTGGCGGTAATGGGTGCGCAGCATCGCGAGCCGCAGGACCTCGCCCGGCCACTTGCGCCCGCCGAATGTGCCGGTCGCGAGAAGGTCGCGGATGGTGACGAAGTTGCCGAGGCTCTTCGACATCTTCTCGCCTTCGACCTGCAGAAAGCCGTTGTGCATCCAGATGTTGGCCATCCGCGGGCCGCCGAAGGCGCAGCAGGACTGGGCGATCTCATTCTCGTGGTGCGGGAAGACGAGGTCGATGCCGCCGCCGTGGATGTCGAACGTGTTCAGCGCCGGGTCGTCGCACGCAAGGCCGCCGCCGAACGGCTCCAAAAGCTTCGCCATCGACATCGCAGAGCACTCGATGTGCCAGCCCGGGCGGCCGGGCGCGGCGATCCCGGCGGGGCTCGGCCAGCTCGGCTCGTTGGGCTTGGACGGCTTCCACAGCACGAAATCCATCGGGTCGCGCTTGTACGGGGCGACGTCGACGCGCGCCCCGGCCAGCATCTCATCGAGCGAGCGGCGGGCGAGCGAGCCATAGCGGGGCGCGCCGGGCAGGGCGTCCATCGCTGCGGGCGAAAACAGAACATGGTCCTCGGCGACATAGGCGACGCCGCGGGCGATCAGCCGCTCGATCATCGCCCGCATTGTGTCGATATGCTCGGTCGCGCGCGGCTCGACCGTGGGCGGCAGGGCGCCCAGCGCCGCGACATCGTCGTGAAACTGCCGGCCGGTCGCCTCGGTGACTTTCGCGATCGCGTCATTGAACGGCAGATCGGGATAATCACGCATCGCGCGCGCATTGATCTTGTCGTCGACGTCGGTGATGTTGCGCGCGTAAATCACGTGCTCCGCCCCGTAGACCTGCCGGAGCAAACGGAAGAGCACGTCGAACACGATCACCGGCCGGGCGTTGCCGATATGGGCGTAGTCATAGACGGTCGGCCCGCAGACGTAGACGCGCACCGCCGCCGGGTCGATCGGCGCGAACGCTTCCTTTCGGCGGGTCAGGGTGTTGTAAAGGCGCAGCGTCATCGTACGTCTCGTCTCAATGCGCGACGGCGCGCTACGCCGTCCGGAACCGGCCGGATGATCGCTTCTCGAAGGTTTCGTTGGAAAAACGGAGACGCGAACCAGCCAGCTGCAGAGCTAGCAGGTAATCATGCAAATCCGGGCGATGCGGATGGTGCGCGTCATGCGCGTCTCCATCGGGCAGGCCGCGGCGGTTGTCAAGGCGCCTCGGCCAAAGTCGGCTATTCTGTCGCGGCGCGAGGCGCGGAAGGGGTCCGGGCATGACGGAGACGATCGAGGACAAGTCCGGCGCGACGGGCGCCGCCAGGCAACTCGGCCGGCGGGCGATCACCCTCCTCGGCGCGCCCATCGAAGCCGGCGCCGGCGTCGCCGGCTGCGCGATGGGCCCGGCGATGCTGCGCACCGCGGGCATCGCCCGGACGCTCAGGGACCTTGGTCACGACGTGGTCGACCTCGGCGACCTCGCCTCCGGCCAGCCGTTCGCGCATTCGCGGCCGCCCGAGGGCAGGGCGCGCCATTTCGCCGAGATCGCAGCGTGGGCGCGCGATTTGTCGCGCGAAACCCATGCGATCCTGCGCGAGGGGCGGCTGCCGCTCGTGCTCGGCGGCGATCACAGCCTGGCGATGGGGTCGATCACCGGCGTCGCGCGCTACGGCGCCGAGGCCGGGCGAAAGCTGTTCATTCTCTGGCTCGACGCCCATTCGGACTACAACACGCCGGCGACCTCTCCGTCGGGCAACATGCACGGCATGCCCGTGGCGATGCTGAGCGGCGAACCGGGTTTCGACGCGATCTTCGGGGACGAGCCGCGCCCCGTCGTCGACCCCTCGCACGTGCATCTCTTCGGCATCCGCTCGATCGACGCCGCCGAGCGGCGGCTGCTGAGAACCCGCGGAATCGACGTCGTCGACATGCGCAGGCTCGACGAGGACGGCTTCGCCTTGTCAATCCGGCGGGTCATCGACCGGGTGCGGGCGGCCGACGGGATGCTGCACGTCAGTCTCGACGTCGATTTCCTCGATCCGACCATCGCGCCGGGCGTCGGCACCGCGGTTCCCGGGGGGGCGAGCTATCGCGAGGCGCATCTGGTGATGGAGCTCCTCTACGAATCCGGTCTCGCGCCCACGCTCGACCTCGTCGAGCTCAACCCCTTCCTGGACGAGCGCGGCAAGAGCGCGCTTCTGCTGGTCGACCTGGCCGCAAGCCTGTTTGGGCGGCAGGTCTATTAGCGACGGCCTCGCGGTCGGCGCGACGCCAGGGCAGGATCTAACGCTCCGCAGCTGAGAAATAACGACTTTCGGTCGCACGGGAGATCGTTACAGATGACAAAAAATGTCAGTTCACTGCCTAAATTCCTGCGTCCTTAACATCCGGCCGCGGCCGAGCGGCGCGCGCAACATGTTGATGTTCATAATCGATTTACACGCGTCGCGCGAGCCGCGAACGAATTCGCGCGGCCTGCGCCAAAAGTTCGGCTTGATCGCTCGGGATGATCAGCGGATAGCACCCGGCGAACATCCCGGGGTCGTGCGGCATCGTGACGCACGGCTGTCACAACCAGCGGACGAAGAGAGCGGAAGAAATCCCATGGCGCGCAAGAAGATTGCTTTGATCGGCGCCGGTCAGATCGGCGGCACGCTCGCCCACCTGGCCGCGCTGAAGGAACTCGGCGACATCGTGCTGTTCGACATTGTCGATGGCGTTCCCCAGGGCAAGGCGCTCGATCTCGCCGAGTCCGGTCCTGTCGACGGGTTCAACGCCAAGCTCTCCGGCGCGAGCGACTATTCCGCCATCGCCGGCGCCGACGTCGTCATCGTCACCGCGGGCGTGCCGCGAAAGCCCGGCATGAGCCGCGACGACCTGCTCGGCATCAACCTCAAGGTCATGGAGGCGGTCGGCGCAGGCCTCAGGACGCATGCGCCCAACGCCTTCGTCATCTGCATCACCAACCCGCTCGACGCGATGGTCTGGGCGCTGCAGAAGTTCTCCGGCCTGCCGCCGCAGAAGGTGGTCGGCATGGCGGGCGTGCTCGACTCCGCCCGCTTCCGCCACTTCCTCGCCGAGGAGTTCAACGTCTCGGTCGAGGACGTGACCGCCTTCGTGCTCGGCGGCCACGGCGACGAGATGGTTCCCTCGGTCCGGTATTCGACCGTCGCCGGCATCCCGCTGCCCGACCTCGTCAAGCTCGGCTGGACGACCCAGGCCAAGCTCGACGCGATCGTCGAGCGCACCCGCAAGGGCGGCGGCGAGATCGTCGCGCTCTTGAAGGCCGGCTCGGCCTACTACGCGCCCGCCACCTCCGGCATCACGATGGCGGAAGCCTATCTCAAGGACAAGCGCCGCGTTCTGCCGGTCGCAGCGCATCTGACCGGCCAGTACGGCGTCAAGGACACTTATGTCGGCGTGCCGGTGATTATCGGCGCCAATGGCGTCGAACGGATCGTCGAGATCACGCTCGACGAGGCCGAGAAGGCGATGTTCGAGAAGTCGGTCGCCTCGGTCCATACCCTGATCGAGGCCTGCAAGGGCATCAACCCCGCGCTGGCCTGATGGCTCTCCGGAACGCCCGCATGATGCGGGCGTTCGCTCTTTCCTCGAGGTCGTCGTCCCCATGAACATCCATGAATATCAGGCCAAGACCGTGCTCCGCGCGTTCAGCGCCCCCGTCGCCAACGGCTTCCCGGCCTTCACGCCCGAGGAGGCGGTCGAGGCCGCGAAGAAACTCGGCGGCCCCTTATGGGTGGTGAAGAGCCAGATCCATGCCGGCGGCCGCGGCAAGGGCAAGTTCAAGGAGGCTCACGCCGGCGACAAGGGCGGCGTGCGGCTCGCCCGGTCGGTCGAGGAGGTCGAGAGCTTCGCCAAGCAGATGTTGGGCTCGACGCTCGTGACGGTGCAGACCGGCCCGGCCGGCAAGCAGGTCAACCGCCTCTACATCGAGGACGGCGCCAACATCGACAAGGAGTTCTACCTGTCGGCGCTGGTCGACCGCAAGACGAGCCGCATCTCCTTCGTCGTGTCGACCGAGGGCGGCGTCAACATCGAGGACGTGGCGCACAACTCGCCGGAAAAGATCCACAGCTTCACCGTCGATCCGGCGACCGGAATCATGCCCCACCACGGCCGCGCCGCGGCCAAGGCGCTCGGCCTCACCGGCGAGGGCGCCAAGCAGATCGAGAGCCTTGTGACGCGGCTTTACACCGCCTTCGTCAACAAGGACATGTCGATGCTGGAGATCAATCCGCTGATCGTCATGACCAGCGGCCAGCTCCGCGTGCTCGACGCCAAGGTGTCGTTCGACGGCAACGCGCTCTACCGCCATCCTGACATCGTCGCGCTGCGCGACGAGTCGGAGGAGGACGCCAAGGAGATTGAGGCGTCCAAGCATGACCTCAGCTACATCACGCTCGACGGGACGATCGGCTGCATGGTCAACGGCGCCGGCCTCGCCATGGCGACGATGGACATCATCAAGCTCTACGGCGAGAGCCCGGCCAACTTCCTCGACGTCGGCGGCGGCGCCTCGAAGGAGAAGGTCACCGCGGCGTTCAAGATCATCACCGTCGACCCGAACGTGAAGGGCATCCTGATCAACATCTTCGGCGGCATCATGCGCTGCGACGTCATCGCCGAAGGCGTGATCGCCGCGGTCAAGGACGTCGGCCTCAAGGTGCCCCTGGTCGTCCGCCTCGAGGGCACCAACGTCGACCTCGGCAAGAAGATCATCCGCGAGTCCGGCCTCAACGTCATTCCGGCGGATGACCTCGACGACGCGGCGCAGAAGATCGTCAACGCGGTGAAGGCGGCGGCCTGATCTCAAGGCCGCTGAAATTCGCTCAGGCCATCCCCACATCTCACTGCGAAAGTCCGACATGTCCATCCTCGTCAATGCACACACCAAGGTCATAACCCAGGGCTTCACCGGCAAGAACGGCACGTTCCATTCCGAGCAGGCGATCGCCTACGGCACCAAGCTGGTCGGCGGCGTCAGCCCCGGCAAGGGCGGCGGAGTCCATCTCGGCCTACCGGTTTTCGACACGGTCAAGGAGGCGCGCGAGAAGACCGGCGCCGACGCGAGCGTGATCTATGTGCCTCCGCCGGGCGCCGCCGACGCGATCTGCGAGGCGATCGACGCCGAAGTGCCCCTGATCGTCTGCATCACCGAGGGCATCCCGGTGCTCGACATGATGCGCGTCAAACGAGCGCTCACGGGCTCGAAGTCGATTCTTGTCGGCCCGAACTGCCCCGGCGTAATGACGGCCGGCGAATGCAAGATCGGCATCATGCCGGGCAACATCTTCTCCAGGGGCAGCGTGGGCATCGTTTCGCGCTCGGGCACGCTGACCTACGAGGCCGTGTTCCAGACGACGCAGGTGGGTCTCGGCCAGACGACCGCGGTCGGCCTCGGCGGCGATCCGATCAAGGGATTCGATTTCGTCGACGCGCTCGAGATGTTCCTCGCCGACCCGAACACCAAGTCGATCGTGATGATCGGCGAGATCGGCGGCCAGGCCGAGGAGGACGCGGCCCAGTTCCTAGCGGACGAGGCGAAGCGCGGCCGCAAGAAGCCGGTGGTCGGCTTCATCGCCGGCGTCACCGCGCCTCCCGGGCGCCGCATGGGCCATGCGGGCGCGATCATCGCCGGCGGCAAGGGCACTGCCGCGGACAAGATTGCGGCGCTGGAAGCCGCCGGCGTTTGCGTCTCGCCCTCGCCCGCCCGCCTCGGCAAGACGCTGGTCGAGCTGTTGAACGGCAAGTGAGCCAAGCAAGGGAACGCGATCCATGACCCGCCAGGACGTCAACCAGGCGCTGCTACAGACCTCGTTCCTCTATGGCGCCAACAGCGCCTACATCGAGGCGTTGCAGGCGAAGTACGAAAAGGACCCGATGTCGGTCGAGCCCGGCTGGCGCGACTTTTTCGGAAGCCTTGGCGACGACCCGGCGAGCGTGTCCAAGACCGCGACCGGCGCGTCGTGGAAGAAGCCGAATTGGCCGCAGACGCCCAAGGGGGACCTGATCAACGCCCTCGACGGCGACTGGCCGGCGACGGAAAAAGCGCTCGGCGACAAGATCCGCGCCAAGGCGGCCGAAGCCGGGCCGGCCGCGCCGGCGAGCGAAGGCGAGATCCAGCGCGCCACCCGCGACTCGGTGCGCGCGATCATGATGATCCGCGCCTTCCGTATGCGCGGTCATCTGCACGCCAACCTCGATCCGCTCGGCCTCGAGCCGCAGAAGGACCACGAGGAGCTCCATCCGGCGACCTACGGCTTCAGCGAGGCCGACTACGACCGCAAGATCTTCATTGACCACGTGCTCGGCCTCGAATACGCGACCGTGCGCGAGATGCTGGCGATCCTGCGCCGCACGTATTGTGGAACGATCGGCTTCGAGTTCCTGCACATTTCCGATCCGGCAGAGAAGGCCTGGATCCAGGAGCGCATCGAGGGGCCGGACAAGGAAATCCAGTT
>Ga0074046_10003464_pt1 | contig 13182 bp, 14 predicted proteins | sample BogForMeECP23OM3_FD_94441 | JGI IMG/M metagenome (GOLD analysis project Ga0074046, IMG submission 94441) | Bog forest soil microbial communities from Calvert Island, British Columbia, Canada - Bog Forest MetaG ECP23OM3 | ecosystem: Environmental > Terrestrial > Soil > Wetlands ...
CACCTGACGGGAAACTGGCCGCTGCCGGCTGCAACGAGGGCACGATATGCTATTTCAGTGTTCCCGAAGGGCGGCGGATAAAAGAATTCCGGGGATACAGGCAGTCGGTCACTGCCTGCGCCATCTCTCCTGACGGCAACATCCTTGCTGCCGCGGGAGGAGACGGAACCGTCACACTCCGGGGTATTCCCTCCGGGGAACTCCTCCGGACACTCTCGAGCCCCGCTGGTGCAGTAACCGCCCTTGCCCTCACCTCCGGCGCGGGTGGCGCCGGGATAGTTGCCGGGACTGCTGACGGCAGGGTCCGCATCTTCTCCCGTGATGATGGCACCCTTGTCAGATCCATCGATATGTACACGCCGTCGGTCAGGGCCCTTGCGGTCAGCCCTGAAGGGACATACCTTGCCTGTGCCGGGAACGACACAAGCCTCCGCATCTGGGACCTTGTAACAGGTGGCCTTGTTGCCACGTGCGAAACTCCCCCAACCACCGTGCGGTGCCTCGCCTTCCTGCCGGATACAGCCGCATGCATCTCCTGCGGCTGGGACGGGGTGGTGAGGATCTGGGATGTGCCGGGAGGGAAACCGTCAGGGACACTGGCCGGGCATTCGAGCATCATCACCTGCTGCTGCGTTGACCCAAAAGGACGCCTTCTTGTCACCGGTAGCAACGACACGACCCTGCGGATCTGGCAGCGAACCGGCGAAAAGAAGAGTATCGTTCTTGAGGAGGCAAAACATGAGGTGAGCGCCTGCGCGATCTCCCCGGATGGCACCCTCCTTGCCGCAGCAGGCACTGACCCCATGATCCGGCTGTACCATCTGCCGGAGGGGACCGCTGCCGGGAAGATCCCGCAGATCCCGGGGAGACCAACGGCTCTGGCTTTCACCGATGACGGCCTCGCAATCGCGGCGGGATACGACCATGGCACTCTCGCGTTCTATGCTCTACACGGGCACTCCCTGATCCGGACCCTGCCCGCCCATGCAGGCGCAGTCACCGGGATCGTTGCCATAAAGGGTGAAGACTGCATCGTTACCAGCGGTACCGACGGGATGATCCACATCTTCCGTGTCCCCTTCATGCGGCCCCTGTCACGAACCACCCTCGCAGACCATGCGCTCGCACGGGAACAGGAACAGGCCGCCGGTACAGGTGCAATGGCAGAACAGTGGAGGTTCCTCTGCCACTTACTGTCCATCCGGTTCCAGAACGAGATTGAACTCTGCCCGACATACCGCGATGCCGGCATGTACGATATCCAGATTGTCGGGTGATTCCCGTGGACAGGTACGCACAAGCCCTCCAGCCGAATGTTCGCCTCGGGGTAGACTTCGGGACCGGAACGCTTGTCATCGGCATCATAGGACAGGATGGCGGCGGGTTCCGTACCCTCGCGTTCCCCGGCTGGTCGCAGGAAATGCCCGGCACGGGAGCCGGCGGACAGATCCACACGGTACCGGTGTTGATCCATTACGATCAGGACGGGAACTGGACCATTGGCGACGAAGTGATGCGGGCGGGTGATTCCAATCATCTTCGAACGGCCCGATGGATCCGGAAATACCTGCTGGAGGAAAGCCCGGTGCGGATCCCAACCGGTATGGACCGCCGGATCACGTTTCGCGATGCGGCAACGGATTTCCTCGCCACGGTCCTTGCCCGTGCGACACAGGAGTGCCCCGGGTGCTCTTCGGTTGTCTTTGCCATTCCCCCAGATGTGCCGGAATGGTATACCGGATGGCTTGGGGACCTTGCTCACGCTGCAGGCATCAGCTCCTGGCACACGCTCACCGAACCTGCCGCCATTATTGCCGGGTACGGTCTGGCCACGGAGGCGGGACAGGTGTATCTCATCATCCGCTGGGACGAAACAGACTTTTCGGTGTCCGTTGTCCTGTCTGAAGAAGCATCGGATCATGGCCCTGCCGGGGGATTGCGGGTAATTGGCACGGCATGCGATGACACCGGGCATAAGGCTGTCGATGCCTGGATTGTTCATGACGTGCTCTCCCGGAACCACATGAATTACATGAGTGCAAAAGCGCAGAGGATATACGATGGGATTACCGGAAGGATCGGGGAGCTGTACGGACAGCTGGCAGCAGCGGACGAGGCCATGATCGGAATCGAAGATCCGCTTTCCGGAACAACCGTCCCAGTCAGGGTATCCCGTGATGATGTCGACCGGATCCTGATGGAGCACGGGTTCCCGTCAGTTTTGGACCGTACAATTGGCCGTGCACAGGTGGCTGCCAGCTCCCGCGGGTGCAAAGAGCAACAGCCCGTCGCTGTCCTGATGACCGGCCGGGGGTGTGTGATACCTGCCGTCCGGGACTTCATAAAAAAACAGTTTGCGGGAGTGCCGGTCCTGTCCGATCGCCCGGTCGATGCCGTTGCCCGCGGGGCTGCCCTCCTTCTGCCCCCTGCAAACCAGCCTGACCGGATCAAAAACGACTATGCGCTCCGGTACTGGGATCCCAAAAGCCGGGAGCACCGGTACCGCTTCCTCGTGCGCAGCGGGGCGAGGTACCCGAGTGCCGGCCAGGTGGCCCGCATCACCATCAGCGCCGCGTACGACGGCCAGACCCGTCTCGGAATTCCCTTGTACGAAATCAGCACTTCGCCTGATGCGCACGCGCCTGCTCTTGAGCTGGTCTCGGACACTGCCGGGGGGATCCGTCTCGCCGGCCCGCCGGAAGATGCCGGTACCGAAAGCAGGCCGCTCTTCGCAAACGAGCGGACACCCACGCTGCTGGCAGCTGAACCACCGGCACTGAAAGGCGAACCGCGGTTCGAGCTGACGTTCACGCTCGACCGGGAAAAACAACTGCGTGTCACGGCACGCGACCTTGTGACCGGCTCGCTCACAAAAAAGGATGCACCGGTACACAGGCTGACCTGATAACAGGAGGAAAACTATGGAAATGCAGGAAATGGAGATTGTGATCGATAAGGAAGGCAGAATACAGGTTAAAGTAACCGGAGCGCACGGTGCCGACTGCCTTGCGATAACCAAAAACCTCGAGGATTCTGCAGGAGTTGTAGAGGAGCGGACGTATTCACCGGCATATTACGAACCAACGGTGAGTGAAGAGCATAATACCCGTATCCGGCGATACTAAAAAAATTACCGGGCAAGGTCCCGCACGGCCTGGATGTTGCCCCGGTCGTCCCTCCGGTCATCCACCGGCGTTTCGCAGATCAGCGGAAGGCGGGCAAAGGCCGGGTGGTGGAAGATGCGCCTGAAGCCATCCTCCCCAATGAATCCCATGCCGATATGCTCGTGGCGGTCAAGTCCACTCCCGAGATCGCCCTTGGTGTCGTTGGCATGGATCACCTTAAGCCGGTCGATACCTACGGTCTCATCCAGGTGTGCAAGCGTGGCGGCGAGGCCGGCCCCGGTGCGCAGCTCGTAACCGGCAGCAAACGCGTGGCAGGTATCGAAGCATATGCCGATCCGTTCGGATTTTTCTATTCCATCGATGATTGCACGTATGTGCTCGAAACTGCTGCCCACGCCGTTCTTCTCCCCTGCAGTGTTTTCAAGCAGCAGCATCACATCGTTATCGGACGCTTCGAGCGCCATGTTTACCGCTTTTATCACCCGGGCCCTGCCCCCCGCGATCCCGTCCCCGAGATGATGGCCGAGGTGGGTGACAAGATAGGGTATACCAAGCCGCCCGCACCGGTCAAGCTCGGCAGGGAGCGTCTGGACAGACTTCTCCCAGATCTCGGACTTAGGGGACGCAAGATTGGGAAGATAGGGCATGTGGTCGACCGGAAGAAGTCCGGTCATTGCAATTTTCTGCCGGAAAAGGGTGCTGTCCGCATCGGTCAGGGGCTTGAAACCCCACCCCCGGGGATTGCGGGAAAACATCTGGAAGACATCGCAACCGGCATCCTTGGCCCGGTCGACTGCGAGATCGAGAGACCCGGCGATCGAGACATGCACGCCAACTCTTACCTCTGCCATGGGCGGCCACCATCCAGTACGGAAATCATCTGTATCAGATCAGCATTGCGGCACACCGGTACATGGAAGTTGTGATCGTGCCGGGCGAGACAAAAAAGGGGTTAGTTCCTGCGCCGGTGCGCGACAAGGACTGCCATGCCAAGGCCAACGAAGCAGAGAGCTGAAAACGGCAGGGCGGATTTCTGGGTTGTTGTGACGGGAGCAGATGTTGTCGTGGGCGCATATGACAGCGTGGCCCCGGTCGCTGCCGCGTTACTGCCGATCGGGGGGACCACATGGACGATATAATCAGAGACCGGCTGGATCCCGCCGATAAGACCGGAGTGACCGGGGCACGAATCCGATAAGGCTTCACCGTTCATAAAGGTGATATTAACACTCGACGCATCGTTCCTGCCGTTAAAAAAGAGCGACTCCCCGGGAGCGAGGACCTGTTGCGCGACAATCATTTTGCCACTGGTAATAGTAGCATTCGAATACGTGGCCATGCAGGATGTCCCGGTGCAGGCAGAACAGTCAGGGACGGTAATCGCAGATACTGCATAATCCCCGGTAAGCGCGGTGGGGAGGCTCCCGATATCACCGATTTCATCGGTCGCATACTCTGCGCTGGCGCCAGAACCGTACAGTTTTGCAAGCGCGATCCAGGTGCCTCCGGTCCCGCCAAGGCTTACCGCGACAGCCTTATCATTTTGGGCAAACACGGAAAAAGCAGCTGAATCGGGAACAGTACCGGTGAGCGTGGAGGTGTTCAGCGGCGTCCATGAACAGACCGGGGCAGATGTGCCAGACCCGTAATCGCAGCCGTACTGCTGAGGATCTGACAGGGTCAGGGTATTATTCGCAAGCGATACATCTGACACGGCACCTTTGATGGTTACCTGAAGGACAACCGCACCGGCCGGGATCGCACAGGCAAAAAGGAAGAGCAGGGCAGCACACAGGGTTAGACACAGGACGTTTTTCATGGTTCACGCATCCGACTGGAAATCGTCATGGCTTCATCGACCCGGCATTATAAAAATCCTGCGCATTCGAGTATACCGGGACAGAGGGTTCCTGTACCTTGAAGAGGGAAGAACACCAATCTCCGGGTATGCAGGTCACCTTCCTTGGGACAAACGGCTGGTACGATTCCCCCACAGGAAACACGGTCTCGGCGCTGATCTCTTCACGGGATTATGACATCATCCTTGACGCGGGAAACGGTATCGCAAAGGCCGACCACTACATCTCGCAGGATAAGCCGGTCTTTCTGTTTATCAGCCATTTCCACCTCGATCATACCGAAGGGCTCCACACGCTGGTGAAGTTCAGGTTCAGGAAGGGTCTGACCATCTGCGGACAGGTTGGCACCACAGCGGATCTTGCAGGCCTTGTCCGGGAGCCCTATACGGTGCCACTTGAACAAGTCCCCTTCGCAGTGACCGTAACCGAACTTGCAGACGGGCTTCACGAGCTGCCGTTCAAGGTCACGTGCCTGCCGCTCGTCCATCCCGTTCCCTGCCGTGGTTTCCGTTTCGAGCTTGATGGGAAGGTGATCACCTACTGCACGGATACAGGATTCTGCGACAACGCGATCACGCTCGCACACTGCGCCGACCTCCTTATCACCGAGTGCGGCTTAAAGCCCGGGCAGAAGAGCCCCGGCTGGCCGCACCTCAACCCGGAGGATGCGATCCGCATCGCAAAGGCCGCAAAGGCAAAACGTCTCGCGCTGATGCATTTCGGGGCGGAAGTGTATCATACCCTCGCGGAACGCCGGGCATTAAAGGAGCAGTTCGGGCAGGAATGCCCGGGACTGGTAGTATCCGAAGATGGAATGACGGTGGATGTGTGATGGGATATTCCTGCATAGCAATCCCCTAAAAAAGATTATTTCTTCAGCTTCTTCATCACCCATGCCATGTTCTCGCCCAGCACTTTCATGGTGTTGAGCCCTTCATCGTCTTTTTCCACGTCGCCCGGCGCAAGCCCGATCCCAACATTCCAGTAGCACGAGCCAGGCACCACCATCTGGCTGATGAAGAAGAAATGGTTGATCGTGTCGAATGTGTGGATCGCCCCGCCCCGGCGCACCGCCACAACCGCCGCCCCGACCTTGCGCCGGAACATGTGGTCATTTGCCATGGCAACAAAACCCGACCGGTCGATCAGTGCCTTCATCTCAGCAGTCACATCTGAGAAGTACGTCGGCGACGCAAGGATGATGCCGTCCGCCCCGTCCATCTTTTTGATGCATTCGTTGGCAAAATCGTCGATCACGCACCGGTGGTCCTTCTTCTCCCAGCACTTTCCGCATCCAGTGCACCCATGCACTTTCTTTCCCGAGAGCTGCACAAGCTCGGTCCTGATCCCCTCTTTTTCGAGTTCCTTAAACAGTGCCCGTACGAGGATCGCAGTATTCCCGTCCTTGCGCGCGCTGCCGTTGAATGCGATGACTTTCATGGTCTTTTTCTCCGGTAATAATTCACTATGGCATAACCACGTACATAATTATGTCAGTATCCCGGGGGACATCGGGATTAGGGGCTTATCCAATGGGACAGGAATACGGTACGAGGTGAGGAGGAGGGCCTTGTTGTGCCGGTTACTGGGGTATTATCTTATGAGCACGCGCGCCAAATAGTCGTGCGATATGAACTCAAGGTTGCAGTTTTCCGATCTCTCGCTCTCAAAAGAGATCGCGAAAGCCATCGAAACTATGGGCTTTGAAGAGCCCACCCCCATCCAGGCGCTCGCCATTCCCCTGATACAGGCCGGCCGGGACGTGACCGCACAGGCACAGACTGGCACCGGCAAGACCTCAGCATTTGGCATCCCCGTCATCGAAAACATCGACGCATCGCAGCGGGTCGTTCAGGCCATCGTCCTGTGCCCGACCCGGGAGCTCGCCATCCAGATCGCCGAGGAATTTTCCCAGCTTCTCACCCACCTCCCGAAAATTTCGGTCCTCCCGGTCTATGGAGGCCAGCCCATCGAACGCCAGCTCAAGGCCCTTGCACACGGTGTCCACATCGTGATCGGCACTCCAGGGCGCGTGATGGATCACCTCAAGCGCCGCACCCTCTCGCTTGACAATGTCTCAATGGTGGTACTCGATGAGGCCGACCAGATGCTCGATATGGGCTTCCGGGACGATATCGAACGTATCCTGAAACGCGTGCCCCAGAAGAGACAGACGCTTCTCTTCTCCGCAACGATGCCCCAGCCGATCATAGAGATTTCAAAGCGGTTCCAGAACAAGCCCGAGTTTGTCCGGGTCGAGTACCAGGAACTCACCGTTCCCGCCATCGAGCAGTCCTATATCGAGGTGAAGGACCGGGACAAGCTTGAGTCTCTCTGCCGGGTGATTGATGTTATCGACCCTCAGCTGGCTATCATCTTCTGCAACACAAAACGGGGTGCAGAAGATCTCGCCGGCCGTGTGCGGGCACGGGGCTATCGTGCCGAGGAACTTCATGGCGACATGAAACAGTCCCAGCGTGACCGGGTCATGGGAGGATTCCGGAAAGGCTCCATTGATATCCTGATCGCAACTGACGTAGCGGCACGCGGGATAGACGTGGAGGATGTGGACATGGTGATCAACTACGATGTCCCTCAGGATGTCGAGTACTATGTCCACCGGATCGGCAGGACAGGACGGGCAGGGAAGAGCGGGCGGGCCATCACCCTTGTCACCCCCAGGGACTTCACCAAGATCCGCGAGATCCAGAAATACATAAAAGTCCAGATCCCAAGAAAACCCCTCCCGACCGCAAACGACGTGGTTGAGTCAAAGACAAAGACAATTCTCGAAGAGGTACGCGAATCGATCAAGCAGGGCGGCATCGAACCGTATGCCCGTATGGTCGAGCAGGAGAGTGAAGGGGATCTCACCACGCTCGAGATTGCCGCGGCCCTCCTGAAAATGCGCATGGAGCAGGGCACGGACTCCCATAAGGAACGCGCTGCGCCAACAGATTTCGGCGACACCGGGGCTGAGGCCGGCATGGTAAGGTTCTTTTTAGGACTTGGCCGCGACCACAACGTTGCCCCAAAGGACATTGTGGGTGCCATTGCCGGTGAGACCGGCATCCCCGGTAAATCCATAGGTGCGATACGTATCCTCGATACCTACTCTTTTGTCGAAGTCCCCCGTGACTGTGCAGAAGAGGTCTACACGATCATGAAGGAGCGCACGATCCGGGGCCAGCCCACCGGGATCGAACCGGCGCAGGGCAGGCGTGAGTAAGACCGCCTGCCACGTACAAATAAAAAATCATATTACCTGACCGAAAAAATCGCGTATAATGAGCGCCCCAACAGTCAGGGGCTTTGATTATGCCGGATCGGTCCTTATTATCGGGCACACTCAGCGACCACTACGGTCCCCGTATCCTCACAACGGTGGCTGCACTCCTTGCCGCAGGTGAGCTCCTGCTCTTTGCAGGGTTTGGGATAGATACCGGGATTCCGGTGATCATCGCCACCCTCGCCCTCTTTGGCGTGGCGCTGGGACTCTTTTTCCCGCCCAATATGAGCCAGATCCTCGGAACAAGATCAGGGGAGGGCACCGAAGGGGTTGCCTCCAGCATGATGATGACCATCCGCAACATCGGGGCTGCCTTTGGTGTCGCCCTATTCGGGACAATCGCAGTCTTTGTGATTATCAGCACCATGACAGTACGTGCTGCCATGGATCTGTCTCCGGTTATTCTTGCCGCAGGATTCAGGGCCGCATACCAGTGGGGATGTGTACTCTGTCTCTTGTGCGCCGTCATCTCGGCGGCGATCATAATAAAGGATAAGTCTTCAGGAACGGTCTGAGCCAGGCGAGGGTTATCAGCCACCTGCCACACGCAATCCTCAATATCTCGCAGATCGAAATCTCCAGTATGAATATGAAATTTATTTTTGGCGGTATCGCATTCCTGATGCTCCTGCTTCTCGTTGCCGGTTGCACACAACCCGCAGCCCAGCAGGCAACTCCTGCTCCTACGACCGAACCAACTACGGAAGTTCCGGTAACCACGGCTACTGCAGTACCGACTACTTTTATACCTGCCACGCCGGGCCCCACCCAGACACTGCAAAGCAACTGGGCTGTCAGTGTCCAGGTCCAGAGCAACGGCCAGGCGATCAACCCGCAGGTGATTTACACCTTCAACGGTGGCATGGGAATGAATTTAATCCCTGAAATCGACGTCATGCTCACCCGTTCCGACGGCACGGTAGAGATCGGCAATATGACTCAGCCTCTGTCTGTCGGCCAGACCGTCAGTCTCCCGGGTACGACCGGTAACAACGACCGGGCTGAAGTCTGGGTGGTAACCCCGCAGGGAGACAGGGTCAAGATTGTCGACAAGTATGTCCCTTTCCGGTCCTACAGCTAACCTTTTTTGCGACTAAATAACGTGCAGTAATACTGTTGCATCACATACCGGGCACCGTTCCACCCAGACTGGAGATCTCCCCGGCCGGGGGCAGGATATTTAACCTCTGCCCTGCACCATGATTCTGCATCAGCCTTTCCGGTTAACCATCCGCAAGGTGTAAGGTTTGCCATGCGACAGCTCCTTCCTCCACGGCTTTTTTTATCACCCGCTGGGTCCGGGTAAGTGTGGCACTGCCATGCTTCACATCCATGAACACGATTCTGATGGCGGAGCCTTTCTCATCGGCAACCGCCGAAAGGCCATCGAAAATAATATAATCGACCGGCGACCCGATAAACCGGGCATCGGCAGGAAGGTACCTGAATGAGGGGAGCAGGGGTGCCATCTGTTCGGCAATCTTTCCTTTCAGGGTCGAGCGGGACCGGTTGACCGAATCTTTGCGGATCTCCTCGGCAGCCTCCACTTTCCACCGCCCGAGTTCCGCCCGGTAGCGCAGATCGATGGCGGTAATCTGCGCTTTCACAAAAGACCAGCCAAGCAAAAACCCGGCCACCAGCCCGATGACGATATATATGAGGATCTCTTCAAAAGCCATAAGGAGACATAACGTGCCCGCCTTTTATTCAGATCGGCGGGCAGGGTGAAAATAATCGGTGCAACCTTGAAACCGAAATACACTTCATGGCAGCTGCACTGCCCCGTAGATTCCGATCGCGGTCCTCGCGGACAATAGAGGCGCAGTTCGTGCAGTCCCTGTGCCGCTATTGAGCAGGTGCTCATGTATCACCGCAGTTACTCCTCGCTTCCACGATTTTTGACAGGAGACAGCAGACTCTGTTTGCCTTACGCCGGATTTCATCGCCGTTATACAGGGGTCATCCACTGGGGCACGAACCACAATTCTTTTTTCCCGCATGGTAGACTTAGGAAGGTATAGTTATGCAGAAACCTCAAGGCCGCAAATACCAGGTAGTCGAGGAGGCAGAGATCGATCTCGTCCTCAAGTGCAGGGACAGTCACGAATTTTACGAGCAGTACCTCAGGGTATTCCCGGATACAAAGAAAGGCCTCGACAGTATCAGCAAGGTCTGGAAACGTCGGAGCGAATTTGCAAAGAAGCGGCAGCTGACCCTTCCGCAGGCAGAAACGGGTTCAGCAGCCTCCCGCGAGATCCAGGCACTGATCACCGATCAGACAAAGATCATGAGTGATATGGCAGCACTCACCCGGGAGAACCTTGAGGTGAGCCGGAAGATTCTTTCCGCACTTGCGCACCAGAACAGGATCCTCTCGGGGCATCATGAAGAGATCCCGAAAGATCCCGGGCATCCTGCCTCGCTCCAAAAACCACCGGTGCAGAAGAAGGCTCCTGAAAAGCCGACCCCTATCATGGTCGGTTCATGAGGGCGCCCCGATTTTATTTTATTTTTTAAGGGTTCCCGCGCATATCTTTTTTACTCCAATAATCCGGACAAAAATCGCTAATTTTTTGGTTTTTTAAGAAATTCCTTGTGGAGAGTCGGTAGATTTATACTAAAAATCCCGGATTTTTACTCAAATTTTGTGCGCTGTATTGCCGTACGCCCCTCCGGGAACCCTATTCATATATATAGATTCAAGCAAAACTTTTTGTATATGCCAAGAGGACGACCCAGAGGCTCACGGAATCTGAGCGCATATGAACGAGGAAAAGTCAAACGAATGCGTGAGATTATGTCCCAGAAAGGGATTACGGATTTTGACCGGCTGCGCGATCAGCAGATCCTCAATAATATTTATGTCAGTACTGATGGCGAAATTTTTGTGAAATACGGGCTTGGCAAAAATTTCAGTGCAGAAATCAAGGCACCAACGAACCAGGCAGGTAAGAAAATCCTCGCAAAACTGGAAAAAAACATCGCTCTGCTCCGTACCGCAATCTGAAATTGCGGGAAAAAATTTTTACCGGAAAAATTTTCGGTGCCGGGGAATATTTCATTCATGCGAAACCAGTCCTATTTCCATAAGGCTCTTTATACCGGCTCTGCCGTTTCCTGAAGTCCTCCACCAAAGAGCAGCAGCATTCCAGCATAATGAAGTCCTGAATGAAGAATATAAAGGAAGGATCCACATTTTTATAGTCAATTCTCTATGAATATGAACGTGCACTCATTGCCCTGTGTTACCCTCAAGAAAAGATGGACAGGCTTTGATCTTGGAGGGGGGGTTCCGGTTTTATACAACAGGATATGAAATCAGCATATGAATAAAAACCTACACCGATAAAAGAGGATGATGGCACAATAACAATATCCCGTGCCATCCTACCCATTCGTACACACCGGTGGTTATCGTTTCCCTCATCCCAATCCCGTACCGCATCGCCGCCCTCACACAGGAAGAGTACGCTCTTTTTGATTATCCCATAGACCGTCTCGCAGGGATTATAAAGGATGTAGGCTTCCGGTGCACTGCCTGCTCGAAGTGTTGTACCCGGGCATTCAACGGCCATGTTTTCCTGCTCGACCGGGACGTGGCCGCAGTACGGGCGATCGAACCCGATGCACTCGAACCAGCCCCGGATCCCGAGTTCTGTGACCAGAATGGCATATTTTATGTCTCCGGCTATGCACTGAAGGTAAAAAACGATGCCGAGGGGTCGTGCTGGTTTCTTGAAAACGGCAGGTGCCGGATCTATGACCGGCGGTTTGCCATCTGCCGCATCTATCCCTATATGCTCCACCGCGAACCCGATGCTGAGGGAAATGTGGACTGGCGGCAGATATCCGGCCTTGACCGTCACGGGGAATACAACGTGGAGATCACGGATAATGAGTGCCTTGCCATTGCCCGTGAAACGATGGAATATGAGCATGCGTTCCTTGCTCACCAGACTGCATTTCTGGAATGCGTACATGACCGGTTTTCCCAGCTCCGGCTCCGGCACGTCCAGAAAATCTACGATGACCGTATGCGGCAGTACAGGAAGGGAGAACCGATCAGCGTCATGGTTTATACCGATGGGCATTTCGAAAAATACATTCTCAAACCGAAGAAATCCCTCTCGTAGGTAAAACTTGTTTACAGGTTAAGCCAATATCCCCCTGCCGGTTAAACACCGGTGCGTCGTTGACACTTATGCAGAGGCACGGAAACACCGTAAGGGGGATCACCTCTCCACTGCGCGGAGCACCATGAGGGTGATGTCGTCGTGCTGCGGCCGGTCACCCGCAAAGGCGGTAATGGCAGAAAGAATTTTTGTCAGGATCTCATCGGCGGTAAGGGCGCGGTTCTCCATGATCACGGAAAGAAGCCTCTGTTCGCCAAACTCTTCTTCGTGGTCATTGATTGCTTCGGTTACCCCATCAGTATAGAGTACGAGTACGTCACCGGGCCGCAGATCGACACGGACTGACTGGAGATTGACCTCATCGGTCACCCCAAGAGCGATGCCTTTTGCCTTGAGAAGAACGACATCCGACGAGGTGCTCTTCAGGAGCAGAGGCGGGTTGTGCCCTGCGTTCACGTAGTCAAGCGTCATCGCCCCCGAATCGAGAATCGCATAGAAGAGGGTGACAAACATGCTTGTCTTTGAGTCCTCGCAGATCAACTGGTTTGCATGTCCGATTGCTGCAGCCGGATCTGCATTTGCAAGGGTGCTCGCCCGGATCAGCGTGCGCGAGAGTGCCATAAAGAGCGCTGCCGGTACTCCCTTGCCGGAGACGTCAGCGATCACAAGTCCCCAATGATCTTTCCCGAGCGGTATGAAATCGTAGAAATCGCCACCCACCTCCAGCGCGGGAACATTCTTTGCAGCAATCTCGACACCTGATATTCTTGGCGTAG
>Ga0074046_10003466_pt1 | contig 13180 bp, 8 predicted proteins | sample BogForMeECP23OM3_FD_94441 | JGI IMG/M metagenome (GOLD analysis project Ga0074046, IMG submission 94441) | Bog forest soil microbial communities from Calvert Island, British Columbia, Canada - Bog Forest MetaG ECP23OM3 | ecosystem: Environmental > Terrestrial > Soil > Wetlands ...
CAAAAATCATCAAAAATGGATGACGAAGATGCAATCCGAAAATCACAACAGATGAGATCAGGGTGTTGATGAGGGCGATAATCACCTGACCGCCCATGACCCGTCTGAAATAGACGTAAAATATTCTCAATCTCATCTGCAGAAACTTGAACAAAAAGGTCATAAGGCTGTCTGGATTTCGGGTGAATGCCTGTTCGACCTTCTCGGACTCGAAATAGAAAAACAGGTTGATTGCCAGAGCAAAGACGAACTGAATGAACCCTTTATAAAGTGGAGTCAGACTGGTCGCCAGGAACTGCAAAATGCCTGTGCTTGCCTTTAAAATTGAGCCTTTCAATTCATCGACGTCCACATATGCCGGGAGGTTCCATTTTTGGCTTGCCTCTTTGATCTCTTTTACAATCTGAACCTGGAGCTGGTTTGATAGCTCCGGAAGATTCTTCAGCATCATCGGAACGACTTTATAAGTAATTATTATGATGGCCCAAATGACCAGGATATACAGGACCGAAAAGAGCACGGCCTTTGGCAGGAAGGGGGCGATCCGGTGGACGTCTCTGGTCATGAAATCAGATATGAAGAAGAGGAAAAGAAAGGATATTGCGAAAACCAGCAGGTGAGAAAGAGTGAAGGTCACGGCAAGACCTATCAAAAGAACATAGCCGATGAGATAAGGATGATTTTCAACCATAGTGTTGCGCTGGTTTTCCCACTTCCCTTCGAGACCGGACTGATTGCGGATGCAATCGACCATTTCGTCCAGCTCGTGCCTTACGCACTCATCCTTTTTCATCCCATCCGACCCTTGTCGCTGAATTCGATAAATTATAGAAAATATACTCCATCACACTTCATATCGGCAACAGCTAAACTCCGTGCTGACAGTCTTCGCCAATAACTTGTCTCCATCCGCAAATACCGGATGTGAGACTGGCAGTTTCCGATTCGGAAAGGAGGCATTTTTCGTCCCGGCAAGGAAATCGAGGGGTTGCGCGGAGGCGTACATCAGTACCGCCTCGCGGAGCATCGAGATCGGCGATCGAGCCCACCGCAAATGATAGACCCCACCCCGGATTTGTGCCACACTTAAAATCACACATCACAGCGCTTTTCTCACTTGTGCTTTTTGTCTGGATAGCTCGCCTCAATTTATTGGACGTGTTGCACGTTATTTGGGAATTGAACGCCCTGATCGGCGCTGGCGAGGGCTGCGGAATTGAGCGGGTGCGCTTTGGGTCGGCCCCGCGTTTCACCCGCTCGTTCTATGGAGTGCCGTTTAACCGTGTCCATCTACGCGCCTTGGAAAATTGTGGGACGTTTGAACCGGCCGGGCTCAAATCGAGCCGGAATGATTATGCACAACGATCAGGGCGAGCGGTCCCTGTAATACGCCGCCATAGCACCCTATGGTCGTTCTGCATCTAATTATGGTAAACTGCGACATTGAATTGGCATGTCTCCGACATGCCTGGACCCTTTCCGGATGGGAACTAACTCCCAAAGGGGTTCGTCACCATTGGAAACGCACTGACATTATGTCTTCAAAATTTCCTGGAATTGATTTTAATTGACAATCCGGATCTAAGCAGATATTAGTCTAAGGTCAATTTCAACGGTATTTGAGGGGACTATGCCAAGCAGCTCTTTCCACTTCAGCCTCTTTTTTAGCGGGTTCTCATTTTGAAAGCCTGCCCGTGGAAGAAAAGTAGAACCAATCTGAACTGAACCAGAAAATAATAGCCATGGGCGGGCTAAGAAGGAGCCGGGGCCATGGTTTGCATCTTTCCGGGGCTGTGGATTCCGCCAATCCACAGCCCTTTTTGTTACCCGCCTTATGGGTATTCTCAGTGCAAGAGGAGTCCGGGGAATGATTTATGACATTGAATTCGAAACACTGCCCAGGGAAGCGATCGAGGCTATTCAACTCCGCCGCCTCAAAGAAACTGTGGAAAGGGTTTACGCCACGGTTGCCTTCTACCGGCGCAAATTCGATGAAGCCGGCATAACGCCGTCCGACATAAAGAGGCTGGAAGATTTGAAGCGGCTTCCATTTACATCGAAACAGGACCTGCGTGACAACTACCCTTACGGGATGTTCGCAGTCCCGATGGATAACGTTGTCCGCATTCACGCTTCCTCTGGGACAACCGGGAAACCGACGGTCGTGGGTTACACCGCTCGTGATATTCAGACATGGTCCGAGCTGATGGCTCGATCTCTGGCGGCAGGGGGCGCAACTCGAGGCGACATTATACATAACGCATACGGCTACGGCCTGTTCACGGGCGGACTCGGAGTACACTACGGGGCTGAAAAGCTGGGCGCATCGGTAATCCCGATATCCGGGGGAAATACCAAGCGCCAGATACTCATCATGAAGGATTTCGCTCCGACGATCCTGACATGCACGCCTTCCTACGCCCTTCATCTGGCGGAAGTTGCAGCGGAAACAGGTGTGGACTTTGGCACTCTTAGACTCAAATCGGGTATTTTCGGCGCCGAACCCTGGTCGGAGGAGATGAGGACCGAAATCGAGGCAAAACTCCACCTGAACGCTATAGACATATATGGTTTAAGCGAGGTTATCGGACCGGGCGTTTCCATCGAATGCCTGGAAGCCAGGAAAGGGCTGCACATCTTCGAAGATCATTTCATACCCGAGATAATTGATCCCGAAAGCGGCGAAACTCTACCCAACGGCGAACAGGGTGAACTGGTTTTTACATCGATCACCAAAGAGGCTTTCCCGATCATTCGATACCGAACACGGGATGTAACATCGCTTAACCGTGAACCCTGTATCTGCGGCCGTACTCATGTGCGCATGCGAAAGGTGAGCGGCCGCACTGACGACATGCTCATCATCCGCGGAGTCAATGTTTTCCCCTCGCAGATCGAGAGTGTACTCATGGAAATGAAGGAGGTCGAACCTCACTATCAGCTTGTAGTTGATCGCCTGGGTAACCTCGACACCCTTACGGTCATGGTCGAGGTTGGCGAGTCCTTCTTTTCGGACGAGGTCCGCATTCTACAGGATATTGAAAAGAAGATCTCAAAGAACATAAAGGAGTTTTTGGGAGTGTCGGCCAAGGTGAAGCTGGTGGAACCCAAGACAATAGCCCGAAGTGAGGGTAAGGCCCAGCGGGTAATTGACAATCGGAAAATTTAGCTCGTTTCCTAACAGTTTCCGATTCAAAAAGGAGGATGTCCATGGACCATGTGGAACAGATTTCCGTTTTTCTGGAAAACAAGGCGGGGCGGCTTGCGGAGGTAACCAGAATTCTGGCCGAGGCCAATATCAACATTCGGGCACTCTCACTTGCGGATACTTCTGACTTCGGCATTTTGCGCCTGATAGTAAACGATAACAACAAGGCAAAGGAAGAGCTCAAGAAGGCCGGCTTTACAGTGGCCAAGACAGACGTAGCCGCAGTCGAGGTTTCCGACCAGCCGGGCGGGCTTCATCATATCCTGCGTATTCTGCAAAAAGCCAACGTCAACGTTGAATACATGTACGCTTTTGTCCAGCAAAGTGGTTCCGACGCAGTGCTTATTTTCCGCTTCGACAATCTCGGTGAGGCTCTTAGGATTCTGAAGGACAATAATGTGCAGATCATAAAGGGCGAAAAGCTCTACGCAATGTAAACAGGATATCCTACCCCCAATCACAGAGGAAAATTAAACAGGCAAGGATTTGCCTCAGACTATCTTCTGATTAGTTCACGAATGGAAGGGTCACGTCCGCTCAGCGTCCGGCACCATCTCGAACTTGGGGCTTACCTCCTGCACCACAGGCGCGAAAGAGATGTCGTTTCGGATGATATGGGACCGATTTCCGAAATTTTCCCGGTCCGGAGGCAAAGAGAAAAACAGGTCGAACAGCACTGGGCTTTGCTGACAGAGCTATGTGCCCGAGAATGGCTGCATAGCCATAGAAGTCCGGCCTCCAATCTCCTCATCGGCCGCTTTGTAAGGCAAACTTGTCCTGGCAAGGAATCCAGCCGCAATTGATTCCTTTCGGCTCGGTTCACCGAAACGTCCAGGGAGCCTCATATTGCGGGAGTTTCCCGGCTGGCGCCCTCACTGCCTCAAGGAACAACGCGATAAAGAAATTGGTCATTTCTTGAGTATCAGGCCTGATAACTATCGGGCGAGTTTGCACCAATCCTTGCAAAGTGCCTTCACATATCTTACAAGACATCTAAAGAACGGATTCCCGCGTGTCAGGGATTGGAGGCGAAAGGTCGCTGTGATCAATTGAAAGAGATTATAACCAGACCAGGACAATCACCCGCACAAGGTGGACTCAGAGTAGCGCTGATCTATGCAGCCGTTGGAGCGCTGTGGATCATTTCCTCCGATCTGGTGGTGGATTTGATTTTCGGCCAATCCATGGCGGCGCTCGTGGCGCAAACAGTCAAAAGCTGGGTTTTCGTAGGCGCCTCTGCGCTGCTCATCTATCTGCTCACCAGCAGGACCATCTCCTCCATAAAAAAGTCGGAAAAAGCACTCGCCGAGAGCCAGCAGATTCTATCCACGCTCTTTGAGAACCTTTCGGGAATGGTTTACCGCTGCGGGGGCGAGGGCTGCCCGCTCGATTTCGTCAGCCCCGGAGCCGTCGAGTTGACGGGATATTCCATTTCCGAATTGAGTCAAAAGCTAAAGCTCACCGACCTGATTGTGGAGGAAGACCGCGAGATGGTCAGGTCCAAAACCGACGACGCTTTGGCCGACAGGCGGCCCTTCAAGCTGATCTACCGAATCCGAGCCGCCGATGGCCGGATTAAATGGGTGCGGGAGCAGGGCCTGGGCATTTACTCGCAAGACGGCCGGCTAATCGGAATAGAAGGTTTCGTTGCGGATATCTCCGGGCGCAAGCGCATCGAAGAAGCCCTGGAAAGGTCGGAGGAACTCTACAAAGCCCTCGCGGAAGGCACCTCAGACGCTATCTTCATGGTGGACGGGAACCGCGATATAGTTTCGGTCAATCATGCTTTTCTGGACCTTTTCGGCTTTCCGAGAGAAGAAATCATCGGGCAGTCTGTCAGAATATTACACCCTTCAAATGAAAGCTTCATCGATTTCGGGAAACTGGCTCATTCTGCCTTGGAACAAGGGCCTCTCAGGGTGGAATGGGAGTTGAAGAAAAAAGACGGAACACTTCTTCCGGTGGAGGGGACCTTTTCGGCCATCGAGGGACCTGAGGGCGCAATCGGAGGGCATGTAGGAATCATCAGGGATATAACCGAGCGTAAAAAAGCGGATAAGGAACTCCGGGAATACCGGGAAAACCTCGAAGAGATGGTACTTGAGCGCACACGTGAACTCAAGGAGGCGCAAGCTGCGCTCGTGCAAAGAGAGAAGCTCAAGACGCTGGGCGCCACAGCCGCCGAAGTCGCTCACGAGATCAGAAATCCGCTTGTTTCAATAGGCGGCTTTGCTCGGCGGCTCCAGAAAAAATATCCCGAATCTCCTGAGACCAAGATCATTCTGCGGGAAACCGAACGGCTCGAAACGATGCTCAACCGGCTGCACGATTATCTGCGCCCGGTGGACATGAAACCACGAGAATGCCACGTGAATGCGATCCTTACCGATTCGGTCGCGCTGCTCGGTCCGGAACTGAAAAAAGATCAAGTAAGAATCCTTTTAGATCTTTATCCCGATCTGCCCACGGCTCACGTTGACCCGGCCATCCTCACTCAAGTCTTTGTCGCGATGATTCGAAACACCGTGGGAATGATGGACTTGGAAAAAGAGCTAACGGTGAAGACCTATTATGGCGAGCACAGCATCTATGTGGACATGATCAGCCCAGTCGCGCAGAAAAAGCTCTGGGACCCCGAGCTTATGCTTCTGCCATTCGAAGATGGTGGCGAGGGAACCGGGATTTCCTCCACATTTAAGCTCCTTAAGGAAATGGGCGGCGCGCTCTCTTTTTCCAAATACGCCTCAAAGGCCAAATTTACCGTTTCGCTCGTTAAATGCCATGAGGCCGGGCACGGTGAAGTAGTTCAGGGGCAGCAACCGGGGTGATTCAGGTGGTAAAAAGACGCGGGAAGACAACCATCGGACCGCGGTCTAATGCCTTCCCTCAGGGCTGTCCATTCCCAATATCCTGAATTTCAATCTCTCCAGGAGAACAAGGGACTCTCGTTTGCGTTTTCTGGCTGAGCGTTCCAACCTTTTTGCACGGACGAGCAGTTGATTCCAGAAACTCCTCTTCCGCCTTCTTCCCTCTTCGATTAACTGTGAAACCCGCTCGGTGCCTTTGCCGAGCCCTATCAACTCCTCTTGTGAGCACTTTCTTATCCGGCGGCTGAACTCAAAACTGTCGCGCCAGTAATGGAGCAGGTCTGCGGCACAGGTTTTGATCTTAATTCCCCGATTCTGGAAGATGTATGAGAAGGCGACCTGTTCGACCCACTCCATCGTGAAAGGCACATCCCTGCAAAGAAAATCGCAGAGACGCAATGTCTCTTCCAGGAGATCGGGATTCATGGTTGATGGCAGACCCAAGATTCCTGAATTAAAAATCCAGACCGGTTTCGGCGCGCTGACCGGAATGCCCTCCTTTTTCAGGATCTCCGTTTTTCTTAATGCTGCGAGGTATTGCGGAAAAAAACCCTCCGATAACGCGCCTTCACGGTCGTGCATGACCGCACAGCCGTCCTGGAGGAATTCGCATACTTTTGTCGGCCCGTCCGTCCAAAAAGTATCACTGTCCACAAAGACCACATGCCCCCCGGCCTCCCCGAATAAATCCCTGAGCAGCCCCATTTTCATTCGGTGCGTATACCCGTAGGGGCCTCTCCATCTCTTGATCCGGCTTTTGTCAAGCAGAACCGGCTCGGCGGGGAGATTTTCGAATTCTTCGGGCCGATCCGTATATACTAAAATTTTTCCGGGGACCGGCCCTTTTTCGACAAGCGAAGAAATGCTCAGGATCGCCTGCTTGCGAAACTGCCATCCCCCATGGGCCATGTAAACGAACCAGAACCGATCTTTCATTTTAGAGGTGGTCCTCCATTCAGAGCCATTCCGGAAAAGTATCCCGCCAACGCTGAAGCGCCGCTTCCTTTTGGCGCCGATACCCCGTCTTTATTTTATCCTCTTATTGCAGGATTAGGTAGAATACAAGTGGTTATTGCTGCACGCACAGGACCCCCTTCATCAAAGGTTTGCAGCTTATTTTTCCTCGCCTCTATTGAGCAACCCTAGCAGGATAACTAGCTTTCAGTATCTGGGTGGCTTTTCATGCGATGCCAATGGTACCCTGGATTCATCTCGATACAGGAGCTTCAACGTGGATTTCCGAATACCGGTCGAATTCGAAGAAAATCTTAAGAGCTACAAGAAGTTCCTCTCTGAACGCCTCACCCCTAACCTTAGTAAATGGTACGCCGAAAAGGAGGTTCCCAGAGACTTTTTCCGGCAACTTGGCGCCAGTGATTGGCTGGGGCTGGAACCCGACGACAACGGTTACCGCGTGTCGCAGGCGCTCAAAGAGGCCCTCATGCAAGAACATCTCAGCACTATCTCGCCTGGCGTAGGGGTGGCCGTCCTGGTTCATGTCTCACTCGGCACAAACGGAATAACTCTTTTCGGGAGCCCGGATCAGAAAAGCCTCTACCTTCCTTCCGCCGCTCGAGGCGAAACCCTGATTTGTCTTGGCAATACCGAGCCCGGCGCCGGAAGTGACGTCGCAGGAATAGCTTCAACGGCGAAAAGAGTGGACGGAGGATGGACGCTCAGTGGAATCAAATCCTACGTAACCAACGGCTATATAAGCGACCTTGCACTCATTACGGCGGTCTCGGACCCGGACGCACCCCGAAACAGCCGGATTTCCATGTTCCTCGTTGACCTGTCCTCCAAAGGAATTACCCGCTCCAAGCTGCACAAGGAAGTCTGGATTCCGTCCGATCTCACGCGCATTCAGCTCAGTGACGTTTTCGTGCCGGAAGCCAACCTGATCGGCAAGCGCGGACGCGGACTTCAGCAGGTGCTCGAGATATTCACCAACAGCCGCATCACTATCAGCGCGCTAACTCTGGGTACGGCCGAAGGGGCGTTCCGAAGCGGCATCGAACACGCAAAAAAAAGGCAGATTTTCGGTCAGCGAGTGATCGATTTCCAGGCAAAATCATTTGAGGCAGCCGATTTTTACAGCAAAATTGAAGCCGCCCGGTTAGTGCTCTGGAAAACATGCTGGGAAAAAGACCAGGGACTCGATTTCAGGCTGGGGGCCGCGATCGCTAAATATCTTTCGGTCGACCTGGCAAGGGCTGTGGGAACATGGGCGGCAGACCTGTTCGGGGCGGCCTCGGTTATCTTCGAGCACCCCATCCACAAATATCCTATGGACGCATGGGCCTCCTCTCTGGGTGAAGGTACTCAGGACGTCCAGAAACTCATCATCTTCAGGGAATTTATGAAATCCAACGACGTCTGATACTGCATACTCACAACTGGATGCCGGATACCCGATACTTGATTTGGATCATGTATGTTGGATATGATACTACGCATATCCCGGACCATCCAAATATGTGCCCTGGTGGGCCCATTTGACAGATCGTGTTCCGGAGCCCGGTATCCGGACTGAGTTACCAGGCCGTCCGCCTCGCGGGGCATGGGGTTTGATGAAAAACTTACCGAGTCTATCTTGCAAGGCAAAATGAAAGGAAAAGGATGAAAATGAAAAAATGGGGATTGTGCCTTGGTATTGTGGCCCTGTTTACCGGATTATGCACACCCTCAGCCAACGCCGATCTTTACTGTGAAACTGAAAACGTCTCCACCAACATTCCAAACCAGCCTGACGGGACCTCAATCCTGAAATATTATTTCACCCACAACGCCTCGCGAGTGCAATTGGGTGATACCAAGGTCATCATCGTGGACTACAATGCCATGCAGCTCTACTCACTCGACACCAAAGCCAAAACCTTTACTGAGATGAATTTAAGTGAACTGCCGGGGCTTCCTGGTGTGGCCGCTGCCGATAAGAAGAAAATGGCCGAAATGATGGGGGCCGTGATGGGAACCCAGATTACTCCTACAGATGAATTGAAAACCATCGCCGGCTACAAGTGCCGCAAGTATAATGTGCGTATTGCCATAGTGAACGGAGAATACTGGGTCTCAAAAGATGTGCGGGGCTACCGGGAACTGAGGGACATGGGGGCTAAAGTGGGGTCCATCGCGGAGCGCAATCCAATGCTCAGGCAGATCGATATCGCCGGCATGGTAGAAAAGCTTGGCGGTTTCCCCGTTTACACCGTCAATCATGTGATGGGCGGAACTGTCGCAAGCACGCTCAAAAAAATCGAACAGAAGTCCCTGGACCCTGCGCTGTTCATTGTCCCCAAAGACTATGCTATGAAAAAGAGCAGGTGAACCCGAAGCAATCAAGCGAGCAAGCCCCTTCCGGGCATCTTTTGAGATGAGGGGCGCTCCCCATGAGTGGCTTGGATCTCCAAGATCCGGCATCTAACACAGACTGCGATCCCAGCTCTCCCCCGTGTATTCTTCCAACCCTGTGGGATCGAATCCGGCAATATAAGTCCACGCGCAGGTTTGCGAGCCGCTGGGCAAAATTATGAACACAAGAGCCCTTATGTAAGTTGATGGACACCCCGGCTGGAATTCCTCGAGGCTGTCCAGGAGCGGCAGCCTGGTTTCCGGATCGTTAAATATGAGCAACTCCCCCCGGACCTTCCGCCAACCGGAGGCGCCCGGCGATCCCGGGCCTCCAGCTTCCCTGCTTCTCAAAAAAGATTCGAATTTTTCCTGAGCTTCAATGTCAGCGGCGACGCTTGCTGTCCCGTACACGAGAATGTCCTCATCGCGCACAGTCATTGCCGGGATTTCAGGACTGAGCTTGAAAAGCCTTCCCTGAAGCCATGCCGGACAGGTCCGCAACACACCGGCACAGTGTGCATCATGATTTGAAAAGCCCCTTTTCAGGGTCCCATACGCAAAAACCCGCAGTTCCGACGTCATCATAGCTCACGGCGAGGTCATAGGTGGATAATCAAAATTTAACGACTGGAAAGAGACAATACCATTGTCGAGGATGCCTCAGGGGTAAAAAAAAAGGCGCCCGAAGGCGCCCCGGTTCTTACTTGGAAGAGGCCCGCCTGCTTGGTCGTCTATTGAATCTTCGGTGTGGCCTTGGCCGAAGGAAATCCACTCTGATATATTCATGCTTGTTTACGAATGAAACGAACACCCGGTCTATGTTAAGCTCCTTTTGCACTACGGCCCTTATCAGGGCTGGGTCGGAATATTTGCTTATTCCGTGTTTGCGATAATCGTCGGTTTTAATGTAAAGGGACATCGGGCAACCTCTCAGCTAGCCGAGATTGGGGGCCTCGCGGTTTCACTGGACAGATTCAGGCTAATTCGAAAAACCATAGAACCGGAAGGTTTTTCAAAGCCCCCTGTCTGTCCTGGTTTTTCCCCCTGCTTTTATGTTAACAAGTTATAGGGATTTTTCAAAACCTGTTGCTGAAGTATACTACATTTCACTCTCTCATGTCAGCTTTTTGCAAATGGAAAATCAGAATTCGCTAAAAAATACCAGCAGTAAGCTCCAAGGGCTGGTTGAACGGATCACGTTCACCTCCGAAGAGGATGGCTACAGCGTGATTAAGGTCCGGGCCCCCGGATTCAGGGACTTGGTCACCGTAGTTGGAAACTTTGTCTCCCTGTCCCTCGGCGAGACCCTTCTGATGGAAGGGACCTGGGGCAGCCATGCCCGTTTCGGCAGACAGTTTCGAGTCGATCGCTACGAGACAACCGCCCCGTCAACGGTTCACGGAATAAGGAAATATCTGGGATCGGGCCTTATACGCGGGATCGGGCCCAAGATGGCCGAACGCATAGTCAAGCGTTTTGCCGAAAAAACCTTGGATATCATCGAAAACCAAATAGAGCGTCTCCGCGAGATCGACGGCATCGGCAAATACCGTATAGGGCAGATACAAAAGGCATGGGAGGAGCAAAAAGAAATCCGCACGCTAATGATCTTCCTGCGCTCCAACGGGGTAAGCGCAGCCCTCGCATCCCGTATTTTTAAGAATTACGGGAAACAGTCTGTCGATATCGTAAAGGAGAATCCCTATCGTCTGGCAATGGACATTCCTGGAGTGGGTTTCCTCACTGCCGACAAACTCGCCACCAGCCTCGGATTTGCCGCAGACTCCCCCCTCAGAGCCGAAGCGGGCATCCTTTTTGTTTTGCATGAGTCTGCAGAAGAGGGACATGTCTGCATGCCACGTTCCTTGCTGATGGAACTGTGCCGCAACAGACTCCAGATTGAAACGCATATCCTGGACGAAGCCTTGTCCAGGCTGAAGACAGACATGCGTATAAAGGAGGAAAAACTTGCACCTGCCGCTTCCGTGCTGTTCGGAGATGAGCGGGCGATCTACCTGCGCCCGATGCACTCCTCTGAAGTCGGCGCGGCCGGACGACTTGACGCCATCCAGCGCTACAGGAGGCTGCAACCCAGGATAGATTCACAAGACGCTCTCAATTGGGTTCGCGGGCGCCTGAATTTCTCGCTCGCTCCTCTTCAGGAAGAAGCGGTCAAGCTGGCCCTGCGCGAAAAAGTCATCGTAGTAACGGGAGGACCAGGTACCGGCAAAACCACCCTTGTCCGGGCAATTCTTGCCATATACGACCGTATCGGGGCGCGCGTCAGCCTGGCGGCACCCACCGGCCGAGCTGCAAAGAGGCTCTCAGAGACCACAGGGCATCCCGCCGCCACGATTCACAGGCTGCTCGAATTCAGTCCTCAGATTGGCGGATTTCAGCGAAACGAGCAAAAACCTCTTCCCGCCGACCTCGTAATCGTGGATGAGATTTCCATGATGGACATAGTAATTGCCAACCACTTGCTCAGGGCTGTCCCCTCGCAAACAGTTTTAGTCCTGGTGGGCGATGCCGACCAGCTTCCGTCCGTAGGTCCAGGAAAGGTGCTCGGCGATATTATCGAATCTGGCAGATTCCCGGTAATCCGTCTGACAGAGATATTCCGGCAGGCCAGCCAAAGCCGGATCATTACAAACGCCCACCTCATCCGGCAGGGGGCCTTTCCCGACCTGCGGGCCGATAGCGGCCAAAAACAGGATTTCTACTTCATAGATAGAGAAGACCCGCAAGAGGCGTTGAACACGATAGTCCAGCTCTGCACTGAGAGGATTCCGCGCCGCTTCGGGCTCGATCCCATGGAGGATGTCCAGGTGCTGAGTCCCATGCACCGTGGAGAGGTTGGATCGCTAAACCTTAATTTCGCTCTCCAGAACGCTCTCAATCCAAGGGGAATAACGCTGGAGTCAGCAGGCCGCACTTTCCGCATGAATGATAAAGTGATGCAGATAAGGAACAACTACGACAAGGATGTGTTCAACGGAGACATTGGTCGCATCCGAAGGATCGACCATGAAGACGGGGAAATCCGGGTTGAATTCGACGGCCGGAGCGTAAAATACGATTTTTCCGAACTCGAGGAACTCATTCACGCCTACGCCATAAGCATTCACAAGTCACAGGGCAGCGAATACCCTGCGGTGGTCTTCCCACTGCTCACCCAACACTTCATGATGCTCCAGCGCAACCTGCTCTATACCGCTGTGACCAGGGCAAGGAAACTGGTTGTGATAGTGGGTTCGAGGAAAGCTCTCGCGATCGCGGTCAAAAACAACCGCATCCAGTCACGATTCACCTTGCTAAAGGAACGCCTTTCCCCTCAAATGCATTATTAATAGATATTCTTGTGTTTCTTTCACAGAATTGATAAGTAAATCACCGTAGAGGCAGAAACTCAGTGGATCGGCTCGATTCGTTTTCGGCCTGCCGGTCGTTATGTCAACGCTCGCAAAGGTCATTTCATGAAAATAGCTGTCATAGGGACGGGTTATGTTGGACTGGTGAGCGGGGCCTGCTTTGCCGAATTCGGGCATGAGGTCACCTGCATGGATTATGATGAATCGAAAATTATGCGGCTCAGAGAAGGGCAAATCCCCATTTATGAGCCGGGTCTGGAAGCAATAATAAAAAAGAATTGGCAGGCGGGCCGTCTCATTTTCTCAACCGAATACAACCCCGGCATTCCCGAGGCGGAAGTCGTATTCATTTCGGTGGGGACCCCGGCTTCGCGGCGCGGCGA
>Ga0074046_10003467_pt1 | contig 13176 bp, 10 predicted proteins | sample BogForMeECP23OM3_FD_94441 | JGI IMG/M metagenome (GOLD analysis project Ga0074046, IMG submission 94441) | Bog forest soil microbial communities from Calvert Island, British Columbia, Canada - Bog Forest MetaG ECP23OM3 | ecosystem: Environmental > Terrestrial > Soil > Wetlands ...
TGATTGTCGCGCGATTCTCATCCTGATTGTCGCGCCGCAATCAATTTACCTCGACGCTACCGCAGAGCGTCCAGGCGGTCCTTGTCGAACGCATGGAACTTCGCCCATAGGGGGCTGACCTTCTCCCTCTCCGTCACCGTGTGCGATTCGCGACCTTTTCGCGGTGAAGCGCGACAGCGCCGGACAGGCTCGCGGGCTCTTGAGAGCCGTTGGCGCCCCCCGCGCTCCTTGCTTGCCGCCGCGATCGGCAATGGCGTTCGTCTATGTTGCCTCGGTTTCGTCAGTGGACACTCGGTACGGGAGATCATCGACGAGAAGCGCCGCCACTTCGTCAAGCCGCATAGACTCGCGCCCGACCCGCTGCAAACTGTCACCAGCAACTCGAACGTCCGATCTCGACAGTCTGACGCGGTAACTCTCAGACTTTTGGCACCGAGATTCCAAGTCTCGCAGCCATTATCACCAGCGCGGGAAGGGAGTTGGCCGCCATTTTTTGCATCACCCGCCCTCGGTGCGCCTTCACGGTAATCTCGCTGATCCCGAGTTCGTCGGCGACCTGCTTGTTCAAAAGGCCGCGGACGACTAACGCCATCACCTGCCGCTCCCGGCAACTGAGTGACGCGTGACGGCCTCGGAGCGCGCGTATCTCAGCGTCGTCATGAAGCGCGATCTTGCTGAGCTCAAGGGCGTTGCGCATGACGTTCAACAAGACGTCGTCCGCGAAGGGCTTGGTCAAGAACTCGAGAGCTCCGCCTTTCATGGCCTGAACCGTCATCGCAATATCGCCCCGACCGGTCATGAAGATTATCGGCGTGTCGGGGCGCTCGACTGCGAGACATTTCTGTAGCTCCAAGCCACTGAGATCGGGAAGGGAAATGTCGAGAATCAAACAGCTTGGGACAGGCACGCGTGGGCGGCGCAAGAACTCCTGCCCAGACCCATAGGTCTCTGGCCGCCAGCCTGCTCTAAGGACCAGCACTTCAATGGATTTGCGCACCGAAACGTCCTCGTCGACAACGAACACGGTTGGTGCGCTGTGCGACAGAGGTGATGACCTCACCAGTTCTGGTTCGGGCGACTCCACCTTGCGCTGGTCGTGGCCCGTACCCCGATATCGAAGCAGCGACTGGATCATCGTTTGCCGCAGGATCTCGGTTTGATTGGTCGTAGTCTCCGGATCCGAGTATCGTGTCATCGCGTTACGTTGACGGAGATGAGCGGCCGCTTCCTTCGAAACGTTGATCACGTTACCCTCGCCCGTGTGAGTGGGCCGGGTATAAGCGAGGGCGGCACCAGCGGACGCTGAAGTGGCGCCTACGCCGCGCCAAGACGATGTTGACGATACTGTAGGCATGATCACGCTCCCTGAAAGAAATTGCGATCCTCGACATCACTTTCTGTTGCCACTCAATTAGGCCTGCTCATCGTCATCGTCGTCTCACGGAACGCCGCGCTATGTCTCATTCAGCGCCGATCGGAACTAAAGCCGTTGGCGCCTTGGTTAGAAACATGGAAGAGAGAGTCAGGCCGCCGGTCTCCATCGATAGAGCCATACTCGGAATGGCCGCCCGCCCGCCGGCTGGAGGGAGCCAAGCGGCCGAGCGGCCTTGCGCTGACCAGCCGTCGTCCGCTCTAATGGCGTTGCGTGCGCCTCATGATTAGCGAGGCCAAGCGGCATGGGTGGCGTCGACCTCAAAGTCGCGCCGAGCGTGGCGAAGTCCACGCCACGACAATCGTGCGCGTGGGGAGCTCGGTCGCGACAATAGGGCCGGTTTCCGGGTAGAGACTCGCAGTGGACGACCGCGCCAAAACCGTCTCGACGCGATCTGTCGCGGCTCGCCTTACCCATGCGGTCGCTGTAAGGGTGACTCTATTCGGGTATTGGGCGGCCCGGAGGGATGGCCATGCAAGTCGATTTTTCCACGGACGACCTGCCGCCGCGCGACCGCGTAAGGTTTTGGTGCGATTACTTCGCGAAGCAGGCCCATAGCATCACGCCCGGCGAGATTCCGGACCCCGGCGCCTTTCGCGCCGAAGCGGGCGGACAAGTTGCGGGCGAATTTGCGCTGCTCGATATCGAAACGGGACTCGAGAGGGTTCGGCGCACCGCCGCCGATGTCGCCAGAGACAAGACCGAAGCGTTCTTCATCCGCCGATTCCGGCGGCCGCTGATCTGGAGAGCCGCCCCGCGCAGCACGCTGGTCGACCTCATTCACGAGCCCGGCGATTTCTGCGTGAGCTCGACGGAATGGCGATTCGACGCGGAATCGAAGGGCGCAGCCTCGTTCGGGTTGCTGGTCATCCCGCAGGGAGCGCTCTCGCCGCTTCTGGCTGGGGGCCGACTGGCGCGCCCGTTTCGGCTGCCCGGCGCCTCGCCGCTCGGCTCGCTCCTCGGCACAGCCGTGGATGCGGCGAAGGCGCAGGCGCCGCTCCTGCCCGACGAACTCGGCGAAGCCGTGCTGCGCAACCTCTGCGGCCTGGTGGCGCTGGCGTGCGGGGCCTCCGACGAGGGCGCCGAGCAGGGCCGGGTGTCGCTGCGGTCGGCGCAATTCGCGGCGGTCAAGCGCCACGTCGATCTGCATCTCGCCGATCCCGGACTGACCCCAGCCAGCGCCGCCGGCGCACTCGGCATCTCGGTGCGCCAGTTGCATCGGCTGTTTGAGCCAAGCGGCAGCAGTTTCGCGCGATACGTTCTACGCCAGCGGTTGCTCAGGTGCCGCGACACGATCGCCGGAGCGACGGGAACCGGCCGATCTGTGATCGACATCGCCTTTGGCTGGGGGTTCAACAGCATGGCGACATTTTATCGTGCGTTCGCAAGCGAGTTCGGTGGCGCGCCCGCCGTATTGCGCACAGCATCGCGCAGAGAGGACTGAGCCGCTCGCACACGGGCGGAGGAGGACATCGTGAATGCGGCCCAGCAGGAACTCGTCCGAACGACCTTCGCCAGGCTAGTTGTGATGCCGGAAGTGGCCGGGGCGCTGTTCTACGAGCGGCTATTCGTTGTCGACCCGAGTTTCCGCGGGCTGTTCAAGAACGACATGCGCATTCAGGGCGTCAAACTGATGACCATGCTCGCCATGGTCGTCTACAATTTGCATGAGCCGGGTCAGGTTCTGCCTGCGATCCGTGATCTCAGCGTCCGTCATGTCGGGTACGGCGTCAAGCTCGCCGACTACGACGCCCTGCGGGAAGCGCTTCTCTGGGCCCTCGAACAAGTGCTTGGGGAAGACTTCACGCCCGCCGTCCGGGAGGCGTGGACAGTCTGCTACGATGAACTGGCTGGCGAGATGAAGGCCGCGGCCGGCCTGTGACGACAACCCTCCTCAGTTTCGCGACGAATGAGACTTGCGCGGCGCTTCGCCGGACTGGGAAGTTGCGCGGAACCGGCCTCCCACGGCGAGCGCGCTACCAGTCGGCTATCATTGGCCATTTGCGTGACGGCAGTGCGTCTCCATGCTTAATCCAGTTCACTGGGCCCGCGGAACAAATCCAGCCGCGCCGGTGTTCATCGCTCGGTCAAACCAGACACGCATAGTGATGCCGTCCTGAATCTGGAGGATGGCGTCTTCAGGCAGGCTCGAAACCCGAAAGGTCTCTTGGATGCGGCGAGGCGCGGTCGCATCGCACGATCCCCCCCACTCAACCTCGCCGCGAATTCACTCCGTTTACTTCCTCTGGCGAAACCGCGCTGTAATCGACACCAAGGTATCGGCGATACCATTGTGCAATGGCCGTGTGACCAGCTTGCCGCTATCTTTCGCGCGTGTAGTCGCGAAAGCCGCCAGGTCTAGAGGAACTAACCATGGTCAGTGCCGCGATACAAAACTGCATCCGTCAGGTTCAAGGCAACGAGTCGATTGCGTCTGGCGCGACCAGAGCTACGAATGTGCGGTGGGGGCCAGTCGAAGATGGCAGCGCCCCAAGATCCTGAGCCGCCACACCGCTCGAACGATTTGCACGAGAACCCCATGACCGCACAGAGAAACACTGCTCCCCGCGACATAATTTTGACGCTGCCGAGATCCGCGGACGCCCTGCAGAGGCGTTTTGATCGCGTGCGGACGATTTCGGTCGCGCTCGTAGCCGGGCTATCCGACGCAGATGTCAGCGGCCAATCGATGCCCGATGCCTCACCGAGCAAATGGCACCTGGCGCACACGACCTGGTTCTTCGAGACGTTTGTGTTGCGAGACTTCGTCCGGGGTTACTGTCCCTTCAATCCTGCGTTCGCCTTCCTCTACAACAGCTATTACGAATCTGAAGGGGACCGCATCGCAAGGCCATCCCGCGGGATGCTCACCCGTCCATCGCTTGACGAGGTGCTTGCGTATCGTCGGCATGTCGACATTGCGATGATGCGGGCGCTTGACGATCTGCCGGCGTCGGCGCGGCGACTCGTCGTGCTGGGGTGCAATCACGAGGAGCAGCATCAGGAGTTGCTTCTCACGGACCTCCTTCACCTGTTCGCCCAGAACCCCCTGCTTCCGCGAGCCTACGCGCAAGGCAACGTTCGTATCGGCGCTGAAGCTGATGCGCTGCGCTGGGTCGAGGGGCGCCAAGGCCCAGTCGATATGGGGCACGACGGCCGAGACTTCGCTTTTGACTGCGAGGGGCCGCGCCACACCGTCTGGCTGGCGCCGCACGCGCTCGCGGATCGCCTGGTTACCAACGGCGAATGGCGGGCCTTCATCGACGACCGAGGTTACGACACTGCCAGCCTGTGGCTGTCGGACGGCTGGGCATGGGTGCGACAGAACGGGATCGAAGCGCCTTTGTACTGGCGTCGCGATGATAGCGGCGACTGGTCCAGGCATTTCGGACTCGGCGGACTCGCGGCGATGGATCCTGCCAGCCCGGTGCAACATGTCAGTTACTACGAGGCCGACGCCTTCTCGAGATGGGCGGGCGCCCGCTTGCCGACCGAAGCCGAGTGGGAAAGCGCCGCCGAAGGCCTGAACGCCGAACAGGGAACCTTTCTCGATAATCCTGGCGCCGTGCGCCCCGTGCCCGCGCCTGCCGAGGACGGAATTCGCCAACTGTTCGGCGACCTGTGGGAGTGGACGGCGTCCGCCTACCTTCCGTATCCCGGTTTTCGCCCGGCGGCGGGCGCAGTTGGTGAGTACAACGGAAAATTCATGTCGGGTCAGTTCGTGCTGAGAGGCGGGAGCTGCGCAACTCCGCGAGGGCACGTGCGGGCAAGTTATCGCAATTTCTTCTATCCTCACCAACGCTGGCAGTTTACCGGCGTCCGCCTCGCCAAGGATATCTAGCCATGCTCCGTACAGACGATCAGTCTATGCCCCGTACAGGCCATCGTCCGTCGTTCGCCGCCGATCCCGCTTTTCGACGCGACGTATTGAACGGCCTGGCGGCTCGCCCGAGGATGATTCCACCATGTTGGTTTTACGACCGTTACGGGTCAGCGTTGTTCGAAGAAATAACGATGTTGCCTGAATACTATGTGACTCGGACCGAGCGATCACTTCTGCAAAGCGCGGCGGCGGAAATCGCCGCGCTTGTTGGGCCTGGGCGGGCGGTCGTCGAATTCGGGTCTGGCTCATGTTCTAAAACGCCAATTCTGCTTACCGCGCTCAATCCAGCAGCGTACGTGCCCATCGACATTTCGGGTGGTATGCTTACGGAGTCGGCGACAAATATTTCGACGATATTTCGAGAGCTAGCAATACACGTGATCGAAGGGGACTTTACGAAAGCCGTACGGCTTCCGCCATGGGTCGAGCGGCTCCCTCGGCTTGGATTCTTTCCTGGTTCTACCATCGGTAACTTTCTCGTTCCCGAGGCCGTTAATTTGTTGCGGAGTATGGCGTCCACTTTGGGCGGCGGTTCGATGCTGTTGATCGGCGTCGACCGAATCAAGGACCAAAGCATTCTTTTGCCCGCATATAACGACGCGGCCGGAGTAACGGCTGCGTTCAATCGCAATATTTTACATCGAATCAACAGGGAGCTTCGCGGGTCGATTCCCGTTGACGCCTTTCACCACCTCGCACGCTGGAACGATGAAGAGGCGCGGATCGAAATGCATCTGAAGGCGAAACGGGATGTAGAGTTTGCAGTGGACGGTCATTTTTTTCGCATGGCCGAGGGCGAGACGATCCATACGGAAAATAGTTTGAAATACGGGCCGAGGGACGTCGGGGTTCTCCTTCGAGCGGGCGGTTGGTCGCCCACAGCGATGTGGACGGATCAAGACGAGCTTTTCACCGTCATTTTGGCTCAGGAGACCGCCACACTGTCCGGGACCTGGGACGGGCCTCAATCGGAGCGTGGCCGATCGGAGCATTCTCGCTGCCTCAGGGCGATCTGAAAAGGCGGGTCACGACCGTCTCTCCGAAGCAGGGACATCAGGCGAAGGATGCGGAGGCGCTTTCGCAGTATCAGCTGACCGAGTTGCGATCGACACGGATCCGACTTGGCGCGGTCGACCGCGTCGCGTTTTCGCCATTAAGAAATCTGGGAGATCGGACATGAAAGCCACCGAAAAACTGCGCGTCGCGGGCCAGAGTCTATGGCTCGACAATATCACGCGCGACCTGCTCACCTCGGGCACGCTGAAGCGCTACATCGATACGCTGTCGATCACTGGCCTGACTTCGAATCCCACGATTTTCGACCACGCCGTCTCCAAAAGCGCCGCCTACGACTCGGATATCCACGCGATGACCAAGAGCGGCGTTGCAACCGAGAATTTGTTCTTCCAGCTCGCCATCGCCGATCTGCGACAAGCAGCCGACCTCTTCCGCCCGATCCACGAGCGCACGGCCGGCGTGGACGGCTGGGTGTCGCTCGAAGTCTCGCCGCTGCTCGCCTATGACACGCAGAAGACGGTCAAAGCGGCAAAATCCCTCCACGCCGCCGCGGCCCGGCCCAATCTCTTCATCAAGATCCCCGGGACGAAGGAGGGCGCGTCAGCAATCGAGGAGGCGATCTTCAGCGGCGTGCCGGTCAACGTCACGCTGCTCTTCTCACGGGCGCACTACGTCGCTGCGGCGGAGGCTTATATGCGCGGCCTGGAACGCCGGATCGCGGCGGGCCTGAGCCCCGACGTCCGCTCAGTCGCGTCGTTGTTCGTCAGCCGCTGGGACAAGGCGACGACAGACAAACTTCCAAGCGAGCTGCGCGATCGACCGGGGATCGCCATCGCGGGGTCAACCTATGCTGCCTATCGCGAGCTCATCGACTCCGATCGCTGGCAGAGGCTCGAGAATTTCGGCGCGCGCCCGCAGCGGCTATTGTTCGCGAGCACAGGCACGAAGGATCCGAAAGCCTCGGACACGCTCTACATCGGCGCGTTGGCCGCGCCCAACACCATCAACACGATGCCTGAAGCGCGAGTGCGACGCTTTCGGAGATCGTCAAGGCGGGCGTGAATCTCGACGCCCTGGCGGCGGACCTCCAATCCGATGGGGCCAAGTCGTTCGACGAGTCCTGGGCGAATCTCCTAAAGTCGATCGAAACGAAATCGCGCTCTATTGGTGCGTGAAAGAGAACAATTCTTAGCAGAGGCATCGGCGTTCAACCGATCCCCGTACCTCAATGCCTTTGCGAGATCGGCAAGTCGCCGGGCCGGCTGATCTGTGCGCAGTCGAACGCCTGTGGAGAAAGAAAATGAGCAAGTTCAGCGCTTTCGAGTACAGAAAACAACCCGGATTCGATATGAACACCTTCGAGGGCGCGAACCAGGCCATCCCGATGAAGACACTTGTCATTTACTGCTTTGACCCTCGGGCGGCCGAAATCCCACAGGCCATCGCCGAGTATTTTGGGGACGAGGTCTATCCCGGTGAAAACATTCTCGACGAATCTGGCAATCGGATTGGCCACACAAGGACACTATTTACCGAGACAAACGCGGGTGGGAGCGCTGCCTTCGCGCTAGAGTCCGTGGCGGCCATGGACTATATATTCAGCGTTCAGAATGTCGTCGTGGTTCACCACTCTTTCTGCGGCACGACGACTCTAACGCCCGAGCTGCTCATCGAGGAGTTCCATGATCATTATCATACTGATATCACAACGATGTTTGATCCCGATAGCCTTGCCATCATGGATTTCGAGATGTCGATCAAGCATGATATCGCGTTGCTTCGTTCGAGCCCTGCTGTGCCGAAGCACATCAAGCTCTACGGCTTCTTCTACGAAATCAGTTCCGGCAAGTTGACCGAGGTGGTGCGGGACATTCCTGCATAGATCGCAGTGTAAACGAGTGAGTGCAGCGGTGCGACGATACGTTGCGACGCTGCGCCAGTGTGATATTGCCTTGGTGGCGGGCGCACCCTGTTCGAAAGTTTCAACGGCAGGCCACCCCTCAAGCACACTCAAGGCAACGTCGGGCGTCAGGACGCTCCTCGGCGGAACCGCGAAGACGTGGGCCGCGCGCCCACCAAGACTCTGGTCGCGAGCGCTTGTGCGGCCCATGTCGCGCGGCGCGCCGCCGACTACGGAATCAGCGCCGGGAGCGGTCGGCGTCAATTTCGCCGCCGTCATTGGCCGACTCGGCTCGAAGGCGCTGCGGTTTCTCCGCCCGGCGATCTCATAAAATCGACCGTGACGTATCCCTCGGAATTCAGTTATTCGCCCCCTGCTTATGTCTGGGCTCACGGCGCAATGACGCGCGCCTCAAAATCCTGCCCGCGCCAGACCTCGTCGGCTTTCCGGCGCCAGGTGAAGACGAGGTTGCCGCCCGGCTCCATTCCCGCCGTCGGCAATTCTGCGACATGCAGGCCAAGGCCCGTGTCCCTCGTCGCGACGTCGGCCTGGCTCTTCCAGTTGTCGCGCGTGTAGCGGACAATTGACTCGTCGGGGAGATCGAGCCGCAGCGTCTGGCCGGCCAGAACGTTGGCCGCGGGGCAATCCTCGCGCCACGGGCGGCAGCGGGCGGGCCGTTTCTTGGCGAGGTAGCGGCGCATCGCGTGGGGGGCATGTCGAACACCCTGCCATCCGCGAGCGAGCGCAACAGCTTCACATATTCCGCATGCGCCCAGACGAGGGGCATCGCTGAGCCGGTCGGTTTTCCGGGCGCGAGCCCCATTTCGGGAATGGGCGCGGAGTCCCACACCTGCTCGGGGATGAGGCCGCCAGGACTGGTCTGCGCCTCGATCGTCGCGAGCAACGCCTCCGCCTCCTCGCGCTTTCCCGCCGCAAGCGCGTAGTGCGCCCGTTCGCCCGCCAGGAGCGGCCAGACGCGGCCGATCCCGACTCCGTCGAAGGGACTCCCGTCCGCCTTCTCACCGTAGCCGTCGAGGTTATAGCGGCGCCAGCCGGAGCCCTGGGGCAGTTCGACCTTGAGCAGGCGATCGATGACCGCGATCGTGCTGAGCACGCGCGGATCGTCGGGCGCCCTCAGCCCGAACCGGACGAGCGCGATCGCATCCGTGCTGATGAGTTCGTCCGCGGCGATCGCTCCGCCTCCCGCCTCATGGTTGCGCACCTGGATCATTCCGTGAACGTCCGGGCGCCCCATCACGGGAGATTCGGGCGCCACCCGTATGTAATAGCCAGCGACGCCGGCTTCCCGCGCGAGCGGCGTATCCTTGACATAGATCCAGTCCTCGATCTGCTCGTTCCAGGCGTCGGCCGTGTCGCGCAGCAGAGCTGGCAACTCCTCGACGTCGCAGGCTTCGGCGATCTCGGCCGCGGCGAGCAGCCCCGCAATGGCGACCGCGAGCGTGAACGGCGTATAGCCAGCGTTCTCCTCCCAGCGGTCTTGCTTGGTTCTGGGTCCGGTGCGCAAGACGAAGCCCGCCGCGCGCTTGACCATCGGCCAGAACGGTTGCAGGTCCGGAGGCCCAAGCGCGCCCTCGCGTCGGGCCATGTCCAGGAGCAGCACGGGGAAGGCGCACTCATCGAGCTGCACGCCGCTCCTATAGGGCGCGCCGTCGAGCCAATAGTTCTGCCCCCACGACCCGTCTCCCTCCTGGGTCGCCCGCAGATAGCGCAGGATTCGGCGGACCTCGCTGCGCGCGCCGCACGCGAGCAGCGCGCCGGCGGTTTCGCACAGATCGCGGGGCCAGACGAGATGGTAGCCCCCGATATCGTCGTCACCCTTGTTGAAGCCCCACGGAATTGACAGGCTGGCGATGACGCCTCCCGGGAACGTCGGCGTCTCATGAACACGAAGCAGGTTGGCGCTCACCCGATAGATGTTCTGGCCATGAGCGCGCCGCTCCATCGTGCGCAAGCCGGATTGCCAGGCGCGCCAGCCGGCCGAATAGTCATTCAAGATCGTCTCGAAGGGGGTCATGCTCGACGTCCGGGCGTGAAAGGCGGCTTCCGCCCTGGTTCGGCCGAAACCGACCGCGAGAACCGAGGCGCCGTCGGCTCCCGTGGCAAGCTCAGCGGACAAGGCGACGTTCCCATCGGTCGCTGCGTCGTACTGGTCGGTCAGCCGCCGATGGTTGCGAAGCTGCCGCCATCCGTCCGAGACGCCGACGAAGCCGACGGACCTGGCGAGGAACGGCGGGCTCGCCAGCATCGCCAGATGCGTGCCGCCGCCGAGAGCGCAAGCATCTCGTGTCCCTTGTACTCGCCGAGCTGGCCGTTGTTGTGCGCCCCCGCGTTGATGAGATGCGGCGCGAGCAGAGAGAACACGCGGAGCCCCGCCCTGGAGGAGTCTTCGAGGCGAATGTGCAGCACGATCGAATCGCTGCGTGGGTCCGCGATCACGCGATTGATCATCCGGAATCGGCCGCCGCGATGCGTGCTCGTCAGCTGGAAAGCGGGAACCCCATCCTCGATACGTTCGACGACCGTCTCGCAATCGCGCTTGACCTCGGCGAAGAGAGTGTCCCCGTCGGTGACGATGAGCCCGAGATCGCGGACGCAAGCTTGGTCAACGCGTGGGTAGTAGATTTCATTGACGATGCCGTGACTGATGGTGAACCATACCCGGCTGCCCTCGCTGAGGGCGGCGCCGACCCCGTCCTTGGCGCTTGATGTCCACCGAGCCGGAATTCCAGGCCACCCGGGCGCTTCGACCATCTCCTCCTCCCAAAAGCGCCGTCCTTTGCGGCAATGCGAGCCGCGATTGATCGGGTTGCCGTGGTCGGGCTCTTGGCCGATCCGTGCCCCTTGGCTTGCGCGGCCTATAGAAGGCCCTTCACCGCCTCAACAACGTGGCGCGCAGAAATGCCAAACGCATCGACAAGCTCATCGGGTTTACCAGAATGTGGCAGGCCGTTCACAGCCAACAGTTTGAATTTTGCAGGCGCCGCTCCCGCGGCAACCAAGGCATGCAACACGGCCTCGCCTAATCCACCCTCCGGCCAATGATCTTCGACGGTCACCAGCCGGCCGCCCGTCGCGCCGACCTCGGCGGCCAGCGCCTCGCCATCCAGAGGCTTCACGCAGTAGAGATCGATCACGCGAATCGCAACTCCCGCTGGTCTCAGTTGATCCGCCGCCTTCAGCGCTTCGTGCAGGGTCACGCCGGCGCCGATCACAGTCGCCTTGTCTTCCGCGCTCTTGCGCAGCACTTTGAAACCCGGAATTGGGAATTTCTCATCGTTCGAATACAGAATGGGCATTTTCGGTCGCGAAGTGCGCAAATAGTTGATGCCCGCGCGCCGAGCCATCGCCTCCGTCAGGCGCTCCGCCGAGACGGCGTCACTCGGATAGAAAACAGCCGAGCCATGCACCGCGCGGAACATGCCGATATCCTCGAGCGCCATCTGCGATGGACCGTCCTCACCGATCGAGACGCCACAGTGCGACCCGCACAGGTTGATGTTCGCGCGGCTGATGGCCGCCATGCGCACATTGTCATAGGCGCGCGAAAGGAAGCAGGCGAACGTGTCGGCGAAGGGCGTTTTGCCGCGCGCCTGCAATCCTACCGCGACGCTCACCATGTTCTGCTCGGCGATATATCCTTGCCAAAAATGGTCCGGGTACGCGTCGCCGAATACCTGCGAAAAGGTCGAGTTTTTCACGTCGCCCGATATGGCCACCACGTTGGGGTTCGCAGCTCCCAGCCGCTTCAGCGCGAACCCGTACGCCTCGCGCGTCGCCACCTTCGCATCCTTGGCGTAGTCCGGCGCCGCGGGAGTGGCGAATTCCGGCGGCTTCGGCAGTGAGGTTCGCTCGAACGATTTTCCCGGGTCGGGCGGGACCGTCGGTCCGCCGCCCTTTTCCTGAATCGCGGCGGCAAGCTGTTCCTTCGAGAACGGTTTGCCGTGCCAGTTCAGTTTGTCGGCGACCAGGCTGAAGCCGTGGCCCTTAATCGTTCGCGCCACGATGGCCTGCGGCCGCCCTCTCACGGTCTTGGCGCGATCCAGCGCCGCGAGCACCGCGGCCACGTCATGTCCGTCAATCACTTGCGTATCGAAACCTTCCGACTCGAATTTCAGCCGGTAGCGTTCCATGTCGTGCTGGTACATCGTCGGCTCGCTCTGGCCGAGCCGGTTGATGTCGGCAATCACTGTCAAATTATCGAGATTGTAATGCGCAGCGAACGCGGCGGCTTCCCAGATCTGTCCTTCCGCCAATTCGCCGTCGCCGGTAAGCACGTAGACCCTTGTCGGACTCTTATCCAGCCGCGCGCCGATCGCGAGGCCCGAGCCTACCGAAAGTCCTTGGCCCAACGACCCCGTCGCGGCGTCCACGCCATGAATCCGGGGCGTCGGGTGGCCCTCCAACTCGCTGGTGAACTGCCGCAGCGTCATCAGCCGCGAAACCGGAAACACGCCCGCCTCCGCCAGTGCGGCGTAGAGCAACGGCGCAGCGTGGCCTTTCGAAAGCACGAAACGATCGTTTTCATTCGAGTTCGCGTTCTTCGGATCGAACTTCATCGCGTGAAAAAACACTCCGGCCACCAGCTCGGCGGCGGACATGCACGAAGTCGGATGCCCCGAGCCTGCGGCAGTCGTGGCCATCATCGAGTAGATGCTCAACAGCTTGGCTTTTTCCCTGATTGCGTTGACGGCGCTGGCTGAAGGTTCCGCGGACGAATAGGCGCTCATGTCGGCTCCTTTCGAATTGCGCTAGGATGGTGCATTCAAGTCTCGCCCACCGGGGCGAACATTGAGGAATTCCGGAGGAAGTCACACAGCTGGAAGGACAAACTGGACACGGTCGCTCACGCGCCGGGCAGCCATGGCAAATACAATAAGGGCAAGGCTGCAATAAGGGCGCGGCGGTTGGGATCCGTCGTTTGAA
>Ga0074046_10003468_pt1 | contig 13176 bp, 6 predicted proteins | sample BogForMeECP23OM3_FD_94441 | JGI IMG/M metagenome (GOLD analysis project Ga0074046, IMG submission 94441) | Bog forest soil microbial communities from Calvert Island, British Columbia, Canada - Bog Forest MetaG ECP23OM3 | ecosystem: Environmental > Terrestrial > Soil > Wetlands ...
CCAGCCGAGCAACCCAGCGCATAGGCAACCCACATGAGGTAGAACGCGGGCGTGCGCAACGTCTCGCCCGGGCTGAATTCATAGGTGGTCGCGGCAGACTTGGAGGCGGGCGCGGGTGTCCAACCGGGGGGCTTGTATCCGACCGGAGGATTACGCAGCAGGAAGGCGCCGAAAACCGTCATGACCAGGAAGATACCCCCCAGTATCTGGAACGTGGTGTGCACACCATAGGCGGGAATCAGCTTCAGGTTCGCCAACGGCCCAAAGATTGCGGACCCTCCCCCGTATCCGGCCACCGCCAGCCCTACGGCTAGGCCGCGTTTGTCGGGAAACCATTTGGCCATCACCGGTATCGGCGTGGAGTAGCCAAATCCGTTGCCCAGCCCGCCAATCACCCCGAAACACACAATCAGGTAGGTCAAGCTGTGCGTGTAAGAGCACAGGAAGAACCCCACGCTGACCAGTACGCCACCAGTCAGGGAAACCCAGAATGGGCCGAACTTGTCCTGCAGCCGTCCCGCCACGATAAACGTCAGTGCGAACACAACAACCGCCCAGGTGAACACCGAGGAAGTATCAGTCCGCTTCCAGCCAAATTCTTTCTCCAGTGGGGCCACAAACACACTCCAGGCATACAGCGAGCCCAGTGCCAGGTTCATGGACATCCCACCGACCACGTGCCACCAACGATTTAGGTGGGTGGATGCAACATTTTCGTTAGCCACAGTTTTTCTCCTTTACAAGAATGAAATGAGAACCGGGATCCCGGCCTTTCTTCGCAACCACCACGACTCCCTTACGGCACGTGCGTACTGACTCATCCCATGGACCATAGACTTTCGCGCGACATCATACAGCGGTCCAACCTCACGCGCTAGCTCAAATTTGTCCTGCAACAGCAATCCGGCTTACGGCTGCGTCTTTTGCAACCTAGCCGTTACATTCACGACTGAATCCGCCGCTACCGTAAGCTCCCGCTTCCACTCGGCAAAGCCCGGCACAGAAATGACAATGACATGCGTCCCAGTGCTAAGGCTGATTTCGGACGGCGTGTTACCCACGTATTTGCCGTCCAGAGTGATTTCCGCACCGGAGGGCGTCGAACTGCTTCAACATAGACGGTTTCCTCGATGGTTTCCTCCTCAGTTCCGGCTGGGCTCAGGCCTTGGCCCGGAACATGGGCCGCAACCGTATGCCGTTTTCGCGAATTATGCTGTGATGCCAGTCACTCATCGTTGTGACCTGTGTCGTCAGACGCTCCGAAGATAGAACTCATTTGTGACAAGTTGCCCTGCGACGCGTGGATCGTTTTGCTCAGTTTCCGCCAATCAAAGCGGGAGCAGCCCCCCAGACCTGAAGGCGCGCTTGTATTCGTCTTTGTCGTGAAACCGCACTATGCTCTGATCTGCGTCACTACCGACGGCTCATGAGCAGAGCAAGAATGCGCGCCCGCACCCTTTCAATGTTGCCTATTTTGTAAATGAACTTCGGACCAGGACAGTAGAGCGGGCTAGGAATGAAGAAAGGGCGCGGAAACCTCTCCGCGCCCCAAAAGTACAAGCTAGCCGGTTACAAGAACGTTCCCTACTGTACAACCAGCGAAACTCCCTGCGTTTGCGGAGCAGCACTGGTCTCGGTCGCCGTCACGGTGACCGTGAATGTTCCAGGCACAGTCGCCGATTTCAGGGTTATTGTGGCGCTCGCCGATTTCGTCGAGTCCGCTTGCGACGTCGCGGTGACGGTCGCCGACGTTGGCAGCCCGGCAGCAATTGTGGGAGCGGTGTAGTTCCCGCTGGAGTCAATCGAGCCCGCACCAGTGCTTGGCGAAATTGACCAGGTTACGGCTGTGTTCGTGGTGTTGCTCACGGTTGCGGTGAAGGCTTGAGTCGACGAGGGCCAGCCATCCGCCGAATCGTTGGGCCACAGACTCGCGGTGGCCGGGGTAACGGACACGCCTACGGGAGTGCTGCTGCTGCCGCCGCAAGCGAGCATGAACCCGAGAAGCGCGAGCGAGAAGCACAAGAGGGCGATTGCCGATCGCTTCGATACTTTCCTGCCTACTTTCCCGCGCATCAGGCCCAGCATGACCACGCCCGCAATGGGGAGCGTCAACGGCAGCCACGGGGAGCGGTTGGCAGCTCGGTAGCGCAATTGCGACCCCGTGCCCGTTTTTGGGCCCGCGGTTGTGATCGCCACTGAAACCGTTGTTGCACCGGCCGCGGCCGCTATCGACGACGGAGTGAAAACGCAACTGCTTGGCGTCAGCGTCGGGTCGGCGGGCGCGAAAGCACAAGCAAAAGTTACCGCACTGGCGAAGGTGGCCGACGAGGTGGGCGTAGCGAGGAAGGTATAGGTGAGAGTCGTCTGTCCGGCCAGGACGGTATGCGAAGCGCTACCGGTGTTGGCTAAGGTGAAGGCGGGCGCCGCGACATTCACGACCGCGGGCGTGGTGGTTGTGGATGACATGTTGTAGCCGTCGCCGGGGAAGAAGGCATTAATGCTGTCGGCGCCGACTGGCAGAGTGGTTGAGGATCCGGCCGTGGTTAAGGTGGCGACACCGCTGCTGTTTAACGGTGCGAGGCCGAGGGAGCTCGGAGCGCCGGTAACGTAGAAGGTCACTTGCCCAACAGCTGTCGAAGGAACCACCGTCGCCGTCAGCGTTACGCTCTGACCAACGCTGATGCTGGTCGGACTGGCTGTGATGGTGATGGTGGATGCCGTTCGCGCAGCGGCCCAGGCGGTTACCAGGTTATTCATGTCAACCGAGCCGAGACCGGTGACCAGGTTGTACCCCGTCGCCGTATCGGTGTTGGACGCGAGGAAGCCGAGAATCCCGCTTCCCGGGCACTGCCACGCGGACGTCTGGGACGTTGGCGTTCCCGGCACACAGTATTCCTGGTTGTTTCCTTTGGTCAGTTGGTGGAAATAGTTATTGGAACTTGCCTTCGCCAGCTTGTACAGCATGGGGTTAACGTTGCCCAAGCCGGGCGACGCAGCGCCTTGGAAATACTGGTTCAGCAACACCACCATGCCGGCAAACTCCGGTGTCGAAACGGACGTGCCTCCAATGACGGACGGGAAGGGGTTGCCGCCGGAATCGGTGAGGCTAAGCGCATTGGTAATGCCAGCGGCGCCGCCAGGGGCACAAGTGCTGCCCGTGCCGCTGAGGCCCAATTCTGAAAGTTGCGTGCAGAAGATGTAGCCGGGAAAGTTCGGCGTCGCCAGCAAGGAAACGTCCGGTACGAACCGCGCGCTTGCCTGTCCGGTTATCGTCACCGTTTGCCAGGAAGGCTGTGGAAAGCCCCCCGTACACTGGCCGAGCCCGTTGACCGTGAAACAGTTGCTCGGCCCGCCACCGCTAGCGCCGATGCCAATCGCTTCTTGCGCCGTGAGCTGCGAGGTGATTCCATTCGTAGCGCAGAAAGTATTGCTGGGGTTCGCCACGCAGTACGCGCCAAATTCATAGTCGTCGTTCCACCCTTCCTCGGGGACATACCCGAGCGCCGAGTGGCCATCCGCAGGGTTTGGGTTCGGCGTGCCCCAGTATGTTGCGGTGAAATCGGTGAACGGAACCTCGCTTCCGCCGACTCCCGTCACATACTGGCTGCTGGCCGGATAGTTCACGGCCGGCCCGTACACCGCCAGGTTCGGAGGGCTGGTAAGTGGGTTAAAGAAGTTGTCGCACCCGGCCGCCCCAGTGTCCCCGGTCGAGTTCAGGATGGTCACGCCTTCCACATTGGCTTGCTGGAGCTCGGTTTCATCGACAACGTTGGCATACAACTCGCAGGCGCCGTAACTCATGCTGATTACGGGAGCGACCGGCGGACCGCTCGGCGGGTTGATCGCGGCGGCCAGCGCATTCTCCACTCCGCCGCCGCTTATGGCGGTACACTGAGAATTCCAAATGGCAGGGGCGTTAACGTAGACGATTTGCGCATTCCGTGCGATAGCACCAGACCACTCGATGTCGAGGTCCGCCTCAGCTAGATCGCCGCATTTGTTGGGCGCGCCCGGATCGGTGCCCACCAACACGTACCCTAAGTTAGTGGAGTTGCAGGCCGTAACCACGCCGCTCGTATTGGTGGTACAGCCACTGATCTGGTTAAGCCCGAAGCCGGAGCGGAAATCGTTGATGTCGGCGAGATAAATGTCGGTCTCCCCAATAACCGCCAGTTTCTGTCCCGTGCCATCGATCGGGGTGGAAGCGTTGTAGAGCGGGTTGATGTCGTAGATGGTGGCAGCGTCGCCGGGGGCGATAAACTGGGATGAGTATTTCATGTCGCTGAAGTAATAGTTCCGGTGCAATTGGTTTTTGACGCCCATCGCTTTCCAGTGAAAGCTGTTTAGCCCTCGCACGCCGGTTACCACGCCCGACCATGCCGCCGGAATCTTCACCGGCGTTGCGTTGGAAAAATGCTCTTCGCCGTCGATGTTGTAACGGTGAAGTTGGGTCTGGAACGCGGCTTCGATTTGCATAGCCGTGCCGCTGAAGATAATCGAATTGCGGCCCCCACCGACGCTGATTACGGTGAACCCCTGCGCTTTCAGCCACGTTGTGATCTTGTTGATATCGTTCTGGCTGAGACCGAAGCGATCGGCATACTGCGCGGGGGTGAGCCACTTGTGGTAGTTCGACGACGAGGGGTTCTGCTGGTCCGCCATCAGCTTGTCGAGCGCCCTCTGCTGGCTGGCCGAGGGTGAGGTCAGCAACGTGACATAGCCGAACTTGGAGTGCGGATCCACCGCGCCCTGGTCGTACTGCGGTTGCACCCTCGGGTGCAGGCTCCTCGCCAGCGCGACCATCTGACCGGAGCCAATCGAGCCGGTGATGCGGTCCGGCGCGGCGGCGAAGCTGAGAGTCGAGAAGATCAGGATGCAGAGGATGAGCGTCAAAAGTTTGATCGTCGAAAAGTTGGACAAGGACAGCAAGGTCGAGGGCGAACGTCGCATGGTCACTCCGTGGCACAGCAGGATTGTCAGGACCCTATAGCATTATCAATGCTTTCTCCTTGTCTGATCAAGTTCATGCGCGCGGGGTTGTATGGCGGGGAACTGTTAGTTGGCTTTTTTGGGACCAAGCTCGCAGCTATTCTGCGCGACACCTTTCATGAATTGTCATCCCGAACGAAGTGAGGGATCTGCAGTTCGCCGCAAAATGCAGATCCCTCACTTCGTTCGGGATGACAAGGGTAAAGAGTCTCGGGATGACAAAGATTTTCTAGACTTAAGCTCAGGCTCCCTAGACCTCGGCGAGTTCTTCTTCCAGCAGCTGCTTATTGTAAAGATCTGTGTAATAACCGTTGCGGGCGATGAGTTGGTCGTGGGTGCCTTGTTCTACGATGCGTCCCTGGTGGAGGACGGCGATGGAGTCGGCGTTGCGGACGGTGGAAACGCGGTGGGAGATGAAGATGGTGGTGCGCCCGCGCATGATTTCGCGGAGATGGTTGAGGATTTTATCTTCGGTGTGGGTGTCAACGCTGGAGAGGGCGTCGTCGAGGATGAGAATTCGGGGGCTGCGGAGCAGGGCGCGGGCGATGGCGGTGCGCTGCTTCTGGCCTCCGGAGAGCGTGATGCCGCGCTCGCCGACGGTGGTGTTGTAGCCTTCGGGGAAACCTTCGATGTCTTGGGCGATGTTGGCGGCTTCGGCGGCGGCTTTGATGTCGTCGAGTGCGGGCTCGCCGTCTTCCTGCGAAACTTCATGCGATATCCCGTAGGCAATGTTTTCGCGGATGGTGTCGCTGAAAAGAAATGTCTCCTGGGGAACGAAGCCGATGTGGCGGCGCAGGGAGTCGAGAGGGAACTCGCGGACGGGGCGGCCGTCGATGAGGACGGCGCCGGGCGCGGCGTCATAGATGCGGGGGATGAGGTTGACGAGCGTTGTCTTGCCAGAGCCGGTGGGGCCGACTATAGCGAGGCTGGAGCCGGCGGGGATGCGCAGGTTGATGTCTCTTAGGATACCGGTGCCGTTGTAGGCGAAGTTGAGATTGCGGAATTCGATTTCGCCGAAAATTTCGCTGATGGAGAGCCGGGCGTCCCCGCCCGGCTGGACGGGCGAGACGCCCGTCGCTCCATCGTCTAAAGCGAGCGAAGTTTCATCGGCAATCTCGGGCTGCTGGGAGAGGATTTCTTCGATACGCACCAGGGATGCGGTTCCACGTTGGAAGATGTTGATGACCCATCCGAGGGCGATGACCGGCCAGGTCAACTGCATCATGTAGGTGTTGAAGGCTACGAAATCGCCGACGTTCATCTCTCCTTGGAGGACTTGTCGTCCGCCGAGCCAGAGGACGATGACGACGGCCGCGCCGAGCATGAGTTCGAGGGTGGGCCAGAGCATTCCCATCAGGCGAACCAGGCCGAGGCTGCGGCGGATGTATTCCTGGTTGGCGCCCTCGAAGGCGGCGATCTCGGCCTGTTCCTGCACGTAGGCGCGGATGACGCGGGCCCCGGAGAAGTTTTCCTGGGCGCGGGCCGAAATGTCGGAGAACATGGCCTGAATGCGTTCGAAGCGCTCGTGAATGCGGCGGCCGAAATACTGGATGACGATGCTGGCGATGGGCAGCGGCAGAAAGGCGTAGAGGGTGAGCTGGGGGCTGATGGCGAGCATGAAGCCGAGAGCGCCGGCAGTGAAGACGATGGTGTTGGCCGAGTACATGATGGCGGGGCCGAGCAGCATCCGGACGGCGTTGAGGTCGTTCGTGGCGCGGGCCATGATGTCGCCGGTGCGGTTGCGCTGGTAGTAGGAGTAGGAGAGGCGCTCGAGGTGGGCGAAGAGGTCGTTGCGCAGATCGAACTCGATATCGCGGGAGATGCCGATGACCACCCAGCGCGTCAGGAACTGGAAGATTCCCTTGGCCAGCGCGATGGCGATGACGAGCAGGGAGTAAGTGAGAAGTTTCTGGCGGGTTACGCCGGAGTGAAGGTCGTTGACGGCGCGGCGCAGGACTTGCGGAAAGAGAATCCAGATTCCGTTATTGAATAAGACGCAGAGCCCGCCCCAGACGAGACCGCCGCGGTAGCGCTTCAGATAGGGAACGAGGGGGCGTAGGTTCTTCGGCGCCATGATGGGTTGGACCATGAGGTCTTGTAGATGAGATTGTAGCAGCGGTGGGTGCGGATTTTCGGAGGGAGGGCGCGAGGGCCACGAGGGTGGCCGTGAGCAGGAGTGCGGTCCAGACGGACAACATGCCAGCGGCGAGCAGCAATCCCGAGTAGAGCAGGTCGGCGCGTTCCATTCGGTTTCTCCAGTTGCAAAAAGCCGGGCGAGGACGGAGGTTGGCGGTTCCGTTCCCCACCCGGGTTGGAGGGAAACTTTATTCCTGTAGAGACGCGGCTTGCCGCGTCTGCGGCCGCGTCCAAAACGAGACGGGGCCAGCCCCCGTCTCTACAGGAGGAGTTAGTCCGCGGGCGGAGGCGCCATGTGCTTTTGCCTGCGTGCCTCGCGCCTGGCCTCAAACTGAGCGAACTTGGCTTTCTGATCGGCGGTCAGGACCTGCATCATTTCGGCCTTGATGCGGGCGCGCTGGACCTGGAGTTCGATCATGGTCTGTGCGTTTTGCGTGGCGAGGGCGCGGGTCTTGGCTTCGTCGAAGGGACCGCTGGCCTCGAGGGCGCGCATATCACTGTGGTTCTGGCGCATCTGCTGCGTCAGCGGCCGAAGGCTGGGTTTCTCTTTTGCCCAGATCGCCTTCACCTGGTCCTGTTGCGCGCTGGTCAGATCGAGCTGTCTGAGCATGTGGTGGAAGCCGCCGGGACCCCCATAACCGTGTCCGCCTTCCGCAATCGCAGCTGCCGCCACCAGGAGCACAGCAGCGCCGATGGTGAGAATGCGAATATGAGTCGATTTCATTGGATCTCCTTTTGACCTTCTTGATTTCATAGGGTCCGGGAGAACCCGAACGTCTATGCTGATAAGAACACTCTTCTCGAACGCATGGGGTAAAGAGTCGGTCAAGCGCGGTAAAGTTTTGTAAAGATCGGGTCATCGGGTGATCGAAGATCAAGGGCCTTTGACTTTAGATGGCCCGATCACCCGATCACCCGATGACCCGATCCCTACAAATCACAAATCTTTACCACATGGATGCCGACGAAGGTGTGATGATGAGAAGAATGGATCAAGTACTGGTGGTGGATGACGACGTCGAATTGTGCGCTCTGGTGCAGGAGTACCTGACCGCCGAGGGGTTCAGCCTGAAGGCCGTCCATGACGGCGAACAAGGGCTGCAACAGGCGCTGACCAGCGAGTATGCGCTGGTGGTGCTCGATGTAATGCTGCCGGGGATCAATGGCTTCGAAGTGCTGCGGCGGATTCGCAGCGTGTCGAAGATTCCGGTGCTGCTGTTAACGGCGCGCGGCGAGGACGTGGACCGCATCGTGGGGCTGGAAATCGGCGCCGACGATTATCTTCCGAAGCCATTTAACCCGCGGGAGTTGGTGGCGCGAATCCGAGCGATCCTGCGCCGCACCAAGCCGGTCAGGGCAGCGGCCGATGTGCCGGAACTGCTGAGCGTGGGCGACGTGGAACTGGATCCGGCGACGCGCAGCGTGCAGCGAGCGGGGCAACCGGTCGAGCTGACTTCGGTGGAGTTCAATCTGCTGGAAGTGCTGCTGCGCGAGGCGGGGCGAGTGGTGACGCGGGAGCGCTTGGTGAATGCCGTGCTTAGCCGGAAGTTCATGCCGTTCGATCGCAGCATTGACATGCATGTCAGCAAAGTGCGGCGGAAGTTGGGCGACTCCGAAGAGGACGGAGACCATATCAAGACGATTCGAGGAGTGGGGTACATGTTTGCGCGGCCGGCGGCGAAGGCGAAGAAATAGAAATATTGATTCAATGACTCAATGATTCAATGACTCAATAATCCAATGAAGAGCCTATTCCTAAAGATCTTTCTGTCATTCTGGGCTGCGCAAGCACTGTTTCTGGTGCTGGCGATCCTGGTGACGATCGCGCTGCGTCCGGCGCGGCACGGGATCGAGAGTCAGGGTCCGCAAATTTTAGCGGAGGTGGTGAACGCGTACCAGAGTGGTGGAGAGCGCGGCGCCCACGACTATCTGGAAGAACTTTGGCACACGCAGCACGTGCGGGCATTCGTTTTTGATCCGTCGGGCCATGAACTCTCTGGCCGGAAAGTGCCGTCCTGGATCGAAGATCTCCGGCAGGGCGGTGCAGCGCGCGGTGGACCGCTGTACCACCGTGGGTGGATGGACAATCTGCTTCCCGATCGCATCCTGCGGCAGGCACTGACGCTGGATGGAAAACGGTACACGATAGTGTTGGAGTTGCCGCCGGGGCCGAGAGTATTTTTCGGGCCGCATGACATCCCGGGCCTGGGGATAGGGATTGCGGTCATTACGTCGGGACTGATGTGCTATCTGCTGGCATGGTCGATGACGAGTCCGGTGACGCGTCTTCGGAAGGCGGCGCAGAGCCTGGCGGCGGGCGACTTGAGCGCGCGGACGGGCGCGCCAGCGAGTGGCCGACGCGACGAACTGACCGAGTTGATGCGCGATTTTGATCGCATGGCCGAACGGATCGAAGGGCTGGTGGATTCGCAATCGCGGCTGCTGAAGGATGTTTCGCACGAACTGCGGTCTCCGCTCGCGAGGCTGAGCGTTGCGCTCGGTCTGGCGCGGCAGCGGGCGGCGCCCGAGGTCGGGCGGGAAGTCGCGCCGGGGCTCACGCCGGAACTTGAAAGCGCGCTGAACCGGATCGAACTGGAGGCCGACCGGTTGAATCAACTGATCCAGCGGCTGCTGACAATTGCGCGGCTGGAGTCGCGCACCGATGGCCTGCGAAAGACCATGCTATCGCTGCGGGAGTTGGTGGAGCAGGTAGCGCAAGACGCCGAGTACGAAACGCCGGGACGGGGCTGCCGGGTCACGGCGAAGGCCGATGCCGCGGATGAATTTCTGGTGGAAGCCGACCCTGACTTGCTGCGGAGCGCGGTGGAGAATGTGGTGAGGAACGCAACGCGCTATACTGCTGAAGGCACGACGGTGGATGTGCAACTGGAGCGGCAGAAGGCCGCGAATGGCGAAGAAGAAATTATTGTTCGCGTGCTTGATTCCGGCCCCGGCGTTCCAGTCGAAGCGCTGCCCAAGATATTTGAGCCCTTCTATCGGCTGGACGATGCCCGCAACCGGCAGACCGGGGGGGCGGGTCTGGGACTGTCGATCGCGGATCGGGCCATCAGGCTGCATGGTGGGCAACTTCGCGCATCCAACCGGAAAGAGGGTGGGTTAGAGATGGAAATCCGGATTCCGGCGGTTGCGTCTGTTTCGGGGTTTGCTCTTCCCGCTCATTCCTGATACACAAATATATTTCAGCCACAAGCTTCAGTCTCCGTGACGGCTGGCAGGGCATCGCCTGCGGACGGGAAGCGGCTGACTACCCCAGTGGGAGAACAGATGTCGAAGAAGATAGGCGGAGTCGTTGCGCTCTTGGGCCTGTGCGCCCTGAGTTTGTTTCTGCTGAATTGCGGCAGTTCCTCGTCCCGGCCCTCGGGAGTCTTGTATGTGCTGACCCAGGGGATTAACGGCTATGGGAACAACGTGAGCTCCTTTGCCATGGATTTGAATAGCGGGAACCTGTCTTTGGTCAATTACAATGCGAGCACGTGCACTACGGCGGCGAGTACCACCAATCCCGAACCGTGCGGACTTCCCCTGGACATTTTGCTGGACCCGACGGGCGCGACCTCGTTCGTTCTGAATCAGGGTGTACCTTCGGCGGGCGTGGCGCCTACCATCTATGCCTATACAGTGAACTCCGACGGGAGCCTCGGAAAACCGGCGGTCGTCCCCACTCCGTCTCTGATGGCCGGCGATACGGCCATTGCCATGGTGCGGGATGCCGCAGGACAGTTCCTGTTCGTGATCGATCAGGGGTCCTTCCCTTCGCCGGGATATCCGACCCCTTCGCCGACCAATCCGAGCTGTCCGCATGTCCCCACCAGTGCTACCGACGTGTGTCCGTCGATCTCGGTGTTTGCCATGAAGCCAGGTTCAACCACTCTGACGTTGGCCAGTGGAAGTCCGTTCTACCTCAGCAAGATTCCAACCGCGCTTTCTGCCATTACGTTCACCCCAACCACCCCTGCCGGCGCTTTGTCCCAGGAACTTCTCTTCGTGACCAACAATTCCGACATTTGTACTGCCAACTGCGTTCTCCCCCCGCACAGTGACAATACGGTGAGCTTGTATGCCGTGAGTTCATCGGGCAGCCTGACCGAGCAAGTGAATTCTCCTTATATCGTTTCCGCGATCGATCCCATCTCGGTGCTGGCGGTCAACACGAACCCGGTGGGACAGAATACGGGCGGCCTGTTTGTGTATGTGGGCAATGAGGACCAGAATGGCGGCCATTTGTATCCGTTCCAGCTGTGCACGGTGGTCAATGCGGTCTGCACAGCGCAGGATGTAGGAAGCAATCTGATGACTCCATTGGGGGAAACGTGTTCCCAACCACCTTGCAACAACGTGCCGCCAACTTCGGCGGGGTTGAAACCGGTTGCCATGCTGGTGGATCCGACGAACAATTTCCTCTACGTTGTGAGCCAAGGCTCGAACCAGGTTTTTGCATTTCGCATCAACACGACGGCGGGCTCGTTGAGCGCTCTAACCCCGGCGAACCAGCCGACCGGATCGCAGCCGGTCTCGATGGCGCTGCACCCGAGCGTAAACAACACCGGTCAGTTTCTCTACACATCGAACACTAACTCGGATAACATTACGGGCTTTACGCTGAGTACGACGAGCGGATCCATGAGCAGTCCGATCACGGTGATCGCCCCGGCGGCGCCGAGCGGGATGGCGGCGCGGTAGAGATATTGAGTCATTGAGTCATTGAATCATTGAAACCCTAGGTTTCCAGCGGGTTTTCCAATGACTCAATGATTCAATGGTTCAATGACTCAATGCTGTTGATTACGTTGGCATCCGAAGAATCAAATAGCCTCCGATGAAGCCGAAGACCAGGTCTGGAGACCAGGCAGCGACTGCGGGTGGAAGCTGACTCAAGTTGCCCATGGCCTCGAACAGGCCATTGATCGTCCAATAGACAACGCCGATGCCGATGGCGGTTGCAACTCCGGTGAGGGCGGAGCGCTTGCCGGCGGAAAGCGCGAAGGGAATGGCAAGGATGGCCATCACCAGCGTAATCAGCGGATAGGCAATCTTCTTTTGTAGCTGCACGCGCAGGCGCACCACGTCAAAGCCGCTCTGCTCAAGATCGTGAATGTAGCGGCGGAGTTCCTCGTAGCTCATTTCCGAAGACTGTTTGATTTCCTTCTTGAAATAGGCAGGCGCCTCCGCCAACTCGGGGTAGGTCGCCGCATCGAACTTGCGGTAGCTCTCGATGGCGGAGCCGCTCAGGCTGCGCTCCCATCCCTGCTCGTAAACCCACCGGCCCATGGAGTCCGACCAGTGCGCGCGATCGGCGGTGATGCGGTGCGTGATCTGGAAGGTGTGGGGATCGAACTGGAACACGGAGACGCCGCCGAAAACATCGCGGTCGGGATCGAAGAATTGATAGTAATAAATGTCAGAGTGCTGGCCGAAGATCCACTTGCGGTCGGGACGAAGGTAGGTTTGCGCGGGTTTGCCCTTGATGCGGTTGCGGAGCGCGTCCTGCCGCTTGTTGGTGTAGGGAAGATAGAGCTGGTCGGAAAGGAAGAGCACGCCGGCGACCAGGGTGGAGGCGATCAGAACCGGGACGACGATGCGGTACAGGCTGATGCCGGTGGCCTTGATGGCGGTGATTTCGTTGGAGCGCTGCAGCAGTCCGAAGGTGACCAGCACCGCCAGCAGCATGCTGAGAGGCGTGGTGCTGTAAAGAAAATATGGCGCTACGTTCAGCAGATATTCGCCCACGGTGAGTGGGGAGACTTGATTCCGCAGAATATCGCTCAGCAACTCGAACAGGGTAAAGACCAGCAGCAGCAGCAGGAAAGCGGCGACGATCATGGCAAAGTAGAGCGCAAAATCGCGCAGCACATAGTCGTCGAGGATGGTGGGGAAATGAAGATTGAACAAGCGCCTGCGCCTGGACTCGTGGGACAGGATGCCTTCGCGGAGGGCGGGGCGGGAGGACTCACCGTTCGGTTGCAGCGCCGGCTGGCTCGAGGTCGAAGATGTGAACTTAGACGCCCGCAACCAGGAATCTCTGAACCAGGA
>Ga0074046_10003469_pt1 | contig 13173 bp, 11 predicted proteins | sample BogForMeECP23OM3_FD_94441 | JGI IMG/M metagenome (GOLD analysis project Ga0074046, IMG submission 94441) | Bog forest soil microbial communities from Calvert Island, British Columbia, Canada - Bog Forest MetaG ECP23OM3 | ecosystem: Environmental > Terrestrial > Soil > Wetlands ...
ACAACATTGCGACTCTGGTATCCCGAATTCGCGCCGCGGTCGGCGACGAGCCCATCTTCTTCGTGGACGACAACTCGCCCGACGGCACGGCCGACGAGATCCGCCGTCTTCAGCAACGCGATCCCAACGTGCACTTGATGGCCCGACCCGGCAAGGGAGGCTACGGCTCGGCCTGCCGCGACGCCATGAAGAAAATCCTCGAGGAAAATCTCGCCGATTACGTCATCCAGTCGGACGCGGATTTATCGCACCCGCCCGAGATGCTGCCCCGCATGCTGGAGATGCTCAGAACGAAGCCCTGCCAGGTGGTGATCGGCTCGCGCTATGTGCGCGGCGGCGGCGCCAAGAACTGGAGCCCTTCCCGCCGCACCCTGAGCTTCGGCGCAAACCTCTACGCCCGCCTCTTCACCGGAGTGCCGGTGCACGACATGACCGCCGGATTTGTCGGCTACCGCACCGACGTCCTGCGCAAAATCGATTTGGAGCACATCCGTTCCGAGGGCTACGCCTTCCTCATGGAGATGAAGTTCGCCCTGCATCGCAGCGGCGCCAGCTTCTGCGAGTTCCCCATCATTTTTTCGGAGCGCGAGGCCGGACACTCGAAGTTCAGCCGCAAGATTCTGTACGAAGGCATGCGCTTTCCGCTCAAGGCGCTGGGAAAAAGAATCAGCGGCGCGTCGTAGCTAGACAAGAAAGGCCGGCGCCCAATCTTGGTTGCCGGCCACTGTAAGCTCGCAGAATTTCAGTTACGGTGTGATCTCGAAGACAACGCCCATGCCATTTGCGCCGCCGTTATACGCTGTGCCGTAGAGGTTCCCGTTCGCGTCGAACACGATGTTGCTATACGGATTTGCTCCGTCGCTGCCGCCCGTGAAACTGTACAGGTCTGTTTCCGTCCAGTCTCCACCCGACGGTGTCAATTTGAAAACGGAACCTTGCCCAAACATCCCATCGTTGGTCGTCGTTCCGTAGAGATTACCAGCTTGATCCATGATGAGGTTGCCTTGGGGGCCTCCTGTGCCACTGAAGCCGTAAAGGGCACTAAACTTCCAGCTATTACCTGGCGGCATCATCTCGAACACCGTACCGCCGCCACCTTGGCTGCCGCTGCTGGTGGCCCCGTAAAGGTTGCCCAGCTGATCTTTGATCAGGCCTGCAAAGGGAAGACCTCCATCGCTACCGTTCTGAAACGTGTAGAGCACATTCTCGACCCACCCGGATCCCGATGGCGACAACTGACTACAGCCTGGGACTGAAGCGCTGGCATGCGAAAGGGGCGACAGCCGCCCTGCCTTTCTACAAGCTGGCGGTAGAACTCGATCCGAACTTCGCGATGCCTTACATCGCCATGTCGAACGCCTACGGCGCCCTCGGTGAGACGGGTCGGGGGGCAGAAAACGCACGCAAGGCCTATGACTTGCGCGAAAAGGTGAGCGGACGAGAACGGTTCTCTATAGAGGCGGCTTATTACCTGAACGTAACTGGAGAGCTGGAGAAGGCAGCGCAGGAGTATGAACTGTGGCGGCAGGCCTACCCGAGGGACCGTGCGCCTTTTGAAAGTTTACCTTTTATTGCGGGCAGCTTAGGGAACTACGAAAAAGCGCTGGGGGAGTCGCGCGAGATACTGCGCCTGAACCCGAATAACGGGACCAACTACGCCAACGTCGGCGCCGCTTTAGTAAACCTCAACCGGCTGGACGAGGCAGAGACGGTGTACAAGCAGGCGGAAGAGCGGAAGCTGGAGGGCGAGCAACTGAACCCCTACGGCCTGGCTTTCCTGAAGGGCGATGCAGCGCGGATGGCGCGGTCGTTCTCGGCCGCCATGGGCAAACCGGGCATTGAAGACTTCATGCTGGCCACGCAAGCAGACACGCAGGCGTGGTATGGGAAGCTGAAGAACGCACGCGAACTGACTCGGCAGGCGATGGATTCAGCCCAGCACAATGACGCCAAGGAAACTGCCGCTGCCTATCAGGCTGCGGCCGCGCTGCGCGAAGTGGAATCGGGAAACCGGGAACAAGCTCGTGCCGACGCGGACGCGGCAATAAAGCTGGCCCCAAACCGCGACGTGCGGGAAATGGCGGCTGTGGCGCTGGCCCGGGCGGGAAATACGGCAGAAGCGGAGAAGCTGGCTGCGGAATTAGACACCACGTACCCGCTAGACACGCTAGTCCAGAGATATTGGCTGCCGACTATCCGAGCGGCAGTCGCATTAGCGCAGAAAGATGCCAAACGCGCGGTGGAACTCTTGAAGGTAACCAGCGCGATAGAGCTGGGTGAACCCACAATAGTCAACGTATACCTGTGCCCGATTTATTTGCGTGGAGAAGCCTATCTCATGCTGCACGACGGCACCGCAGCCGCAACGGAATTTCAGAAGTTCATCGATCACTACGGTCTCGTAGGAAACTTTCAATGGGGCGCGCTGGCTCGCCTCGGCCTGGCTCGCGCCTATGCACTCGAAGCCGCCAAAGACTCTGCGGCCCGCGATAAAGCCCGCACCGCGTATCAGAATTTCCTCACGCTCTGGAAAGATGCCGATCCCGACGTTCCCATCTACAAGCAAGCCAAAGCCGAGTACGCCAAACTCCTGTGAGTAAACCTCCGATCCTTGGCGCGCTGATCCTTCATCCCCCTGGCCGGAAACATCGTCATCGCTGACCTCACACGCAACCGTGACCTGCGTCCTTGCGGATACTCGGCCCGGCACGGTATCAACTCAAATGAGGACACGGTTGTAGTGTCTCCACGGCGGCCGCACCCAGTCAGTAGTCAGTAGTCAGTAGCCAGTTGTCAGTGGTCAGAGTTTACCGTTGAGCGAACACAGTCATGCTCAAAATAATCGGAACTGGGAATCCTATCGTGCTACTAAGTCCTTGCGAATGTGTTATGAAGCTCTAAAGCCTTTGGAATCTGTTATGTGCGAGGAAAATTTGCGTAAGTCGATGATTCTAAAGTATGGCGGTGGGGGAGGGGTACATCGTTATCGGACGTAAATATCAGGAAACAGTAGGTCCCTCCGCTCGGTCTCAAGCCCTCGGTCGGGATAACAAGGTTGGGCGGAAGAACGAAGAGCGAAAGGCGAACAGCAAACCGCGGCTAATGCAGATACACGACCTTGAGCGGCGCCGCGGAACGCACCTGCACCTGGAACCCCGCCTTCTGTAGCGCGTCCAAAACGCCCTGCGAAGGCTCGATGAGCGCCACCTCCTGCGCCTCGGCACGGAGGTTGTAGAGCCGCCAGAACTGCATCGGATAGAACTGCGACAGATTGAGCAGCAACCGCTGGTGCAGATAAGGGTCGGGCCCGGAGAGCGCCTCGGCCGGCTGGTCGAAGTCGGGAGGCAGCAGCAGAATGACGTCGTTGGGATGCGCGGAATAGTATTGCGCCTCGGAGAAGATGAGTGGCGGGAAGAACACCATGTAGCGCTTCCCTTCCGCGCGCAGCGAACTCTCGAGGCTCAGGAACTCGCGAATGCCCGTCGCTTCCACCGATTGCGGATTGCGCGCGGTAGTCATCTGCTTCCAACCGCCCCACCCTGCAAGCAGGATGAAGATCCCCAGCGCGATGCGAAAATCTTTACCAAAGTTGCGCCACAGCAGACAAGCAAATGCGACTGCGACTCCAGGCAAAGCACAGATAAAATATCTGCTAAAAAAAGCGTTGGTGCCAAGTTCAGCAAGGAAGAAGCCGGCGAGCGGAATGCACAGAAACAGCCATCCGATGGATTCGCTCGCTGCCATCGGTTTCACAACCGTGTCCTCGTTGTCGCTCGCCGACAGAACGATCCAGATCATGATGAGCGCGAGCAGCAGCAGAGCGTCAGGAAACAATTGCGGGAAGATTGCCCTGAGTTCCGCGAATGACGGCCGGTTCCAAAAGCCGGACGAGAACTTGCGGGAGAAAGACAGGATCAGCGGCGACAAAAGCGCCGCAGGAACCATGACGCCGGCGGCACCGGCGATAAGCTTCGAGGAAGGACGTTGCCACGGTTTCCAGCGAACGAGTTCCCACAGCGCATACGGCACGAGACACATCACGGCGTAATAATGCATGGTGACGCCGAGGAAAAGCGCAGCGCCGAAGAAGACTGCCGATCGCAGGTCCGATACGGTCTTCGTCCAGACCCAAAAACCGAGCGCCGCGAACATGAAGTAGATCGCATACGACCGCGCCTCGTAACCGTAGTAAGGCAGGAACGAGCAACTGAGAACCGACAGCGCGATGAGTCCGTGCAGACCGTCGGTCAGGCGCCGAGCGCAGTCGAAGGTAAACAGCAGCCCCGCGACCATAGCCAATGTCGATGGCATCCGCGCGACGACTTCACTATTGCCGAACAGCGCCCCAAACGCTCGCACCAGCATGTAGTAGAACGGCGGCAACGAATCGGCGGCGTGGCTCAGAGCCGTCCAGATCATGGCCCAGGTTGGCAGCCGCGCGATCCGGACGGTGAAGTACTCGTCGAACCAGAAGAGACGATGGGAAGCGATTTGTACGCTAGTAGCGAAATAGAAAACAGCCAGCAGAACTGCCACGAGAAGCGCCCACTTTTCAGCGGCTTTCGGGAGGTGTTTCAGGTCAGAGGTTTGGGGATCCTGCCAGGCTGTCCGCGGTGAACTCTGCATGTCTATGGCGGAAAATAATGGCGGAGAGACAGGGATTCGAACCCTGGATACCCTTTCGAGTATACACGCTTTCCAAGCGTGCGCCTTCAGCCACTCGGCCATCTCTCCGTCGGGAAAGCGTCTTGCAGAAGCGCGACTGCTGCGAACAAGTGCTAATTGCGATGTGTCAGCGCAGCATGCCGCAGCGCAGTTCCATTGTAGCTTATCGCTGGATCGTCCCCGCGTCGGGAGAACGACGCGGTCCGCGCGCCGTTCCCCGTGGAGTTACGCGGCTACTTTTCTTCCTTCAACTGCTGCGCCAGGTAATTTGCGATTCCCATTTCGCCGATGGCATGCAACTGCGCTTCCAACCAGTCGACGTGATGCTCTTCGTCATCCAGAATCTTCTGAGCAAGATCGCGCGAGCCATTGTCGCCCGCGGCCACACAGAGCTTGATGCCCTCATTCAGGCGCTTCACCGCATCGTATTCGAGATTAAGATCATTCTTGATTTGGGCTTCGACAGTTGCGCCGACGTTGATCTTGAAATAATCAGTCATGTTCGGAGTGCCGTCGAGATACAGGATACGCTCCATCAACTTTTCGGCGTGGGTCATCTCTTCGATGGACTCTTTCTTGATCAATTTCGCCAGCCGCTCATAGCCCCAGTTCTCGCACATCTCGGCATGCAGGAAGTACTGGTTGATCGCGGTCAATTCCGCCTTCAAAACCTGATTGAGAAACTGGATAACTTTAGGATCACCCTTCATATCGCCTCGCAGAACTCAATAAGTGAACACAACCCGGCCGACGCGCGCCTTGAACAAGATGCGCTTGACCGAGTATTCCATTGTAGCGCCCACGGCATTCCAAGCCGCCGGAAACAGCCCAATAATTCTCGCCCCGTATTACTTTTCCGCGATCAGATACTGCTCAAACTTTCCGTCGGACATCTCGTAGATGATGATAACCAAGTTTTTCGTCGGGTATTTCACCTCATAGATACGTTGCGTCATCCCGCCGCGAAGAGAAACGCCAGCCGAGGTGAAGCTCTGCGGGACACCCAAAGGCCCGAGACTGCTGGCATAGTCTTTCAGCGCCTCGTCGTTGAAATAGGAATTCGCATTGTCGGTGAACAGAGCTCGGTCGATCTTTCCTTTCTGCAGACCCTCATATACCTTGCGGACCTTGTCGTCCTCTCTCTGGTCCTCGGGATTGAGGGATTTCAAGAGCGCGGACCTTACCTGACTCCCGATCTGCGAGGCGGCCTCGGCCGCATCCTGATTGGTCAAGACGACAATGGCCATCTTGTCGTCGGGCATGACGATGTTCTCGGCGGTAAATCCAGAGACCTCACCACCATGCTCCAGTACACGATGACCGCTCATCATCGAAACACCAACGCCAAGCCCGTAGCGCGTCGGCGCTCCGTTCTTCAGCAATACCACCGTTTCCATCTCCTTGTAAGAGGCTGGCTTGAGCACGGTCTGTTCAATCATCGAGATGTCCCACTTCGCCAGGTCCTTTGCCGTCATCGCAAGTTCACCGGCAGCGAACATCCAACCTTTGCCTTCTTTCGGCGCGGAATGCAGCGGACCGAGCGCATAGCGAAAGTAGCCGCCCGGGTCGGTTGCGGGCAGCGCCTTCTCATTAGTGTCGGTGATGCTGCTCATTCCGAGCGGAGTGAAAACTCGTTTGCCCAGACACGTCCAGAGTGGCATCCCACTGACTTTCTCCACGATGACTCCAGCAATCACGTAATTGGTGTTGCTGTATTGCCACTTAGTGCCGGGATCGAAATCCAGCGGGATGCGGGCCCAGCGATCGAGAATCTCTGCCGGCGTAACAGGTTTAAGCATCATTGGCATTACATAATCTTGCGGCCAATAATCCTGGTAGCCGGAGGTGTGCGAAAGTAACTCGCGAATGGTGACTTCGTTGCCACGCGTCAGCCCGGAAACGTACCTCGATACGGGATCATCCAGCGACAGCTTGCCTTCTTCGGCCAGCATGAGTATCGCTGCTGCAGTGAACTGCTTGCTGATCGAGCCGATGCTGTATCGCATTTCAGGGCTCGCGGGCATTCGCGGATCGAGCCGCGCGTTGCCATAAGCCTGCAGGTAGGCAATCTTCGCATCCTTGACCACGGCCAGGGACGCGCTCGGAACTCCGGTGGTCGCAAGTACCTGATGGGCGACGTTATCTATATTTGCGCGCAAATCGGGAGCCAGATCGGTTTGCCCCCACGACGATGAAACGGTCAGCAATACTGCGCAGACAGACCATAGCAGGTGCTTCCGTAAAATATCTTTCAAACGATGCATTGAGGCCTCGGACCTAAAGTACTCGTAATGAGTTGGTCCAGGCAAACGGCGGCTTCCTCGGTTCAGTGATTGCCTTCGCAGCGAATTGCAATCAGCTGTCGATCGAGCCATTATCCGATTCGCCTGGCGAGCGCGGTGCAGGAGCTACGGGCTCCCCGGCAGTAGCTAGCGCCGTCGAGACACGGGTGTGCCCGGCACCCTCACTATCGACTGGACGCCTCGACTCCGGGACGTAGCCTTCCAACAAACGGTGATTCATGCTATAAAGCGCCAGTTCGAGGCGGTCTGCGACCTGAAGCTTATCGTAGATTTTGCGCAAGTAGTTCTTCACCACTTGCTCTGTGGTGCCAACCTCCCGCGCAATGTCCTTGTTCTTCAGTCCGTGGGTGACGCCCCTGATAATCAGCATCTCCTTTTCGCTGAGTCGCAGCTGTTGTCTCGGCGCGGTTCCTTGCAAGGCTTGCGTGCGATAGGCCTGAATGACCCAGTTCACGCTCTGTTTGTCTAGCCAGGTTTCACCGGCTGCGACTTTGCGCACGCAGCGTACCAACAGGTCAGGAGAGATCGCACGCGTCAGTATGCCTTGGACCCCCCGGCGCAAGTAGTCTACGGTCTGTTCTTCGCCCGTTCGTTGCGTTACCAAGACCAACTTCGCTTCGGGTGGTGCGCGCCGGGCAACTTCGCTAACCGCCTCGGCAGGCGTCGGGGATAACCCGGTTTCAAAGAGAATGACATTGGCAGGGATAGTAGCAACCGCATTCAAAGTCTGGGGTAAACTCTCAGTCTGAGCCACCACTTCCAGGTCGCTTTCGGCAGCAAAGATCTTGGCCATTCCTACACGAAAAATAGCCTCGGAGTCGGCCAGTATGATTCGGGTTGGTCTGGCTCTTGCTTCTTCAGACTCGTGCTCCTTCGAAGACGCCGACGGAATGACGTCGCGTACCTTCCCCCGACTGGAAGACCTGCCGGCCCCTCCGTTTAACTTCTTAGATCCGCTCGAATTGGTATTCATCAATGACTACCGCAACGTTCCGTCCGGTCGCTTCGTTCGAGGTTCGTACGACGCGCCCATGACATTTCACCAGTACCGGATGGTCCGTGCCCAGCGCATCTCCCGGCATTTCAATCGTAAATTCCACGTGGGAGTCCACTTCAATCGTGGCGTCCGTTTGGAAGAGAACTCCGCCTGCCGAGATATCAATAGTTTTGGCGCGGTACTCCTCTAACGGTGTCCTCAACGTAACCTGAAGCTGAAGCGGAAACCGTAACGAATTGCGCAAATCAGACTCGTGGCCAGAACTCATGCTGCCCACAGAATACATCGGCCAGCAGCGAAATGTTCTGTTACTAAAGTACCATTCCGACTGGTTACTATGCGGCGGGAGTTCAAAACGTATTCCTCAGAGCCGCCCCCAATTTGGGCCCACTTGCACAATGTTTTAGCTTGGGACACAGAAAAAGGGCAATCACAGTAATTTGAAGTTCGGTAACCCTGAAAGCAGCCGGCGCAGCGGTGCGTGTATGCAGGTTACCGCATAAACGACTTTGCCACAGCAGCTTAGCTAAATCTGGCTGGAGGATTACAAAACAGGTGGGAATACCATCCCAAGATGATTCGCCCCGACTGAGATCGCCTCCGTATTAGAGTAGTTACCTGCTCCGGTACCGATGATATCGTGTTTCTCGCAGGTGCTGAAGGAGGCGAAATGGCGGTCAGCATCAGAACGATAGTCATGAAGGAGGGCATGCCCAGCGTCGAGCAGGCCCGCGCACGACTGCAGACCGAACTTCGTACTGCACGGCAAAGCGGTGTCAAGATACTGAAGCTGATACATGGCTACGGTTCCACTGGAGTGGGCGGCGATCTGCGGGTTGCGCTCCAGTCGACCTTGCGACAAATGGCACAACGACACGAGATCGGTGATTGCATTTTCGGTGAGAACTGGCGTACCAGCGACGAGCGCAGTTGGGCGCTGCTAAAACGTATTCCGGAGCTGAGGGGGGATAGCGATCTCGGCAGGGGAAACAAGGGCATTACCTTGGTTGTGCTTTAAGTCTCTCTTTCATCACTTCTGTGGCGCAATTTGTGTTCTCCTATAATCCTCATTTGGACTTCGCAGCTGTTCCTCAGGGACGGCGTTTCCACCTTGCGAACGCCTCACCGTTCTGTGTCAATGGAGATCGCCGCGCAAAATCCCGCCTCCGGTATCGAAGCAGCGGTTTCGCCACCGCGCGGAGCCATTGTGGCCTGCATGCTCGCTGGCATGTGTACGTTTCTGAACGTGTACTGCACGCAACCACTGCTGCCATATCTTCAGCGCCTGTACCACGCCACGGCGATCGAGGTCAGCCTGACAGTCAGCGCGACCATCCTTGCTGTCGCCATCGCCGCACCGTTCGTTGGCATGATGGCCGAGTCCATAGGCCGCAAGAAGGTCATTGTCCCGTGCCTATACGCGCTGACCGCTCCCACGATGTTGGCCGCAACTTCGCGTAACTTGCACGAACTTATCTTCTGGCGATTCATGCAAGGCCTGTTTGTTCCCGGCGTGATCGCCGTCATTATGGCCTACATCGGCGAGGAGTTCGCGGGCAATTATGTCGGGAGAGCGATGGCAGCGTACATCTCCGGCACCGTGCTCGGCGGATTTGGCGGGCGATACATTTCCGGTGTGATCGCTCAGCATTTCTCGTGGGGCGACGCGTTCATCACGATTGGCCTTATCAACCTTGCCGGCGCTGCTGTGGTGCAACGTCAACTGCCTCGCGCAAAACGCTTTGTGCGTTCGAACCATTGGCGCGATTCTTTCGCCGACGCGCGGCAGCATTTGCGGAACACGCATCTCGTCGCCGTATTCGGAATGGCCTTCGCGGTGCTCTTTTCGCTGGTAGGGGCCTTTACATATGCCAATTTCCATCTCGCTCTGCCACCTTACCGTCTGAACTCTGAGCAACTGGGCAGTATTTTTTTCGTCTATCTACTGGGCGTGGTGGTTACGCCGTTCTCTGGGCGATTTCTCGACCATTTCGGAATGCGGCTGACGGCCGTCGTGGCCGCCACCTTCGCTGTGACGGGCCTGTTACTGACGCTCTCGCGTCCGCTGGCTTTAATCGTCGCAGGTTTGGCTATATTCTCGTCCGGCATCTTTATCTTCCAGGCGGTGGGAACGGTACAGACCGGATTTGTCGCCGGACGCGCTCGCTCGTCAGCGGCGGGACTGTACGTGACCTTCTACTACATTGGAGGCAGCCTGGGAGCGATTGCGACGGGCTGGACGTGGCAGGCTCGTGGCTGGGCAGCGTGCGTCTATTTGCTGATAGGCGTTGCCTGCGTCGCTTTGGCGCTGGCATTTGCCAGTTCTTGGAACAGAGACTCTCGTTCGTCCAGCGCCGCATAAAAGTGAGCCTCATTTTATTGACGGATCCTCGGGTTGAAAGCTGAGTACAGCAAATCAGTGATGAAGTTCACCAGAACATACGTCAGCCCGATCATCAGAATGCAGCCTTGCACCAGGTAATAGTCGCGATTGGAAATGGCTTGAACCGTCAGCCGTCCAATTCCTGGCCACGAGAAGATTGTCTCGGTCACGATAGCTCCTGCCAGCAACGCTCCAAATTGGAGGCCAACCACCGTGAGAATCGGGATCATCGCATTACGCAGCGCGTGCCGATAGACAACTGTGTGCTCCGGCAATCCTTTGGCTCGCGCGGTGCGAATGTAATCCTGCCCTAACTCTTCCAGCATCGAAGTGCGCACCATGCGCGTCAAGATAGCCGCCAGCGCGCCGCCCATCGTGATAGCCGGAAGCACCAAATGGGCCAGCGAGCCGGAGCCTGAGACTGGTAGCCAGCCCAACTCAATGGCAAAGAGCAAGATGAGGATCGGTCCCAGGGCGAAGTTGGGAAACGACAGCCCCAGAAGCGAAACGAAGCTCAGCACTCGGTCGTCCCAGCGATTACGTCGCAAAGCTGAGCGCACTCCGGCGGGAATCGCCAGACACAGTGCGACGACCAGCGCAGCCAGTGTCAACTGCATGGTCGCCGGATAAGCCTGCGCGATCACTGATCCAACATTCTGGTTCAAGCGCAGCGAGCGGCCCATATCGCCGTGAAGAATGCCACGCCAATAGTTCAGATACTGTTCGCCGAGCGGTACATCGAGGCCGTAAGCATGACGCGCCGCGGCAACGTCGGTCGCAGCCGCACCTTCACCAAGCATCTGCTGGATGGGATCGCCGGGCACGAGATGAATCAGCAGGAAAACTACGGACACGACCAGCCACACGACCGGCAGCATGTACAGCAGGCGGGAGAGCAGATAGCGCAGCATCAGCGGGCCACGGGAGCTGCTGGGGGGAGCTGCAGTTGCGTCTGTGCAGCTTCGATTTTCACACTGTCCACGCGAAGGCCATCCATCGCAACGACGGTGTAACGGTGACCCTGATATTCGAAGCTGTCGCCTGTCTGAGGAATCTTCTGCAGGTGCGCCAGCACAAAACCGGCAAGGGTCTCGAAGCCCTCGTCGCGCGGAAGCGCGATATGGTATTGCGACTCGAGATCGCGAATGTTGACCGAGCCGTCGAGAATCATCGAAGAAGCGCCGGGAGCAAGCGGTTTTTCGGAGATGTCGAATTCATCCTCCATCTCGCCCACCAGCTGCTCCAGCACATCCTCGACTGTCACGACGCCCGCGGTCGAGCCGAACTCATCAACCACGACGGCAAGATGACGCTTGCGCACCTTGAACTCGGTCAGCAGGTCAGGCAGCGGCTTTGTCTCTGGAACGACCAGCACCTCACGCATAATGTGGCGCACCTGCAAACCGCTGGGCCGGCTGACCGGCCTGCCGGAAGCAGTGCGCTGCAGACGGTAACGCATCCAGCGCATCAGGTCCTTGGAGTAGAGCACACCGATGATGTGCTCGGGGCCGCGCTGCGGGTCGTAAACCGGTATCCGCGAGTGTTGCTCGTCCACAACGCGCTGCAGCGCCTCCTCCAACGACATATCGCCCGGAAGAGAAAAAATGTCAGGACGCGGCACCATGATTTCGCGCACCGAGATGTTTTCCAGGTCGAGCGCTCGAAGGATCATCTCTTCCTGCGGCGGCGCGAGGACGCCGAGCCTGCGGCTGGCGGCAACGATCAGCTTCAGCTCGTCGGGTGAGTGCGCGCCAGCCTCTCGGACCTGCCGCATTCCGAACACCTTCAGGACCGCGCGGCTGGACGCAGTCATGAATGCCAGGAACGGCGCGGCGATGGTCATAAAGGCGTCCATCGGCCCGGCGACTGCCAGCGCAACCTGCTCGGTCCGCTGCAGCGCGATGGACTTGGGAACCACCTCGCCCAGAATGACCACCAGATAGGTGATCAGCACGAAGGCGACCGCGACCGCAACGCCGTGCGCATAAAGCCGCGAGTGAGGCAGCGGGCGGAATAGCGGCTCCAGCATGTGAGCCACGGCCGCTTCGCCAATCCAGCCGAGAGCAAGGCTGGCAACCGTCACGCCAAACTGCACCGCGCTCAGAACGTGGTCCAGCTTCTGATGCAGCTTCTGGACGGTGCGCGCGCCGATGCGATGCGCCGCGATCATCTGTTGCAGCCGCGTCTCGCGCACGCTCACCAGGGCGAATTCGGCGGCCACAAAGAACGCGTTCGCCGCGACGAGCAAGACCACCACTACGATGCGCAGCACGACGAAAGTAACCATCAGGCAGAAATCTTACCATCGGGATCGGCTTTCACCGCGCCGTCAGCTCTGATAGCTTCGACCTTCTCAGGCGCGGTCATCCCACATCGTTTCGCACGTTAGCTTGCCATTTCGCGGGGAAGTCGAACCACAGCTCCCTCCACTCGGACTGAAGTCCTCGGTTCGGGATGACAAGTTGAAGAGTGCCTCCCGTTGTTTCTTTTTCCCTCCCGTCATACCCTAGAATCAATAACTTAGACAAAAAATACCGGCAAATAATAGATTCCCAAAGGGTTACACGTACTTACCACATTCGCAAGGACTTAGGATCGCGAAGGATTTCCATTTCGGGACGGACTATTATCTAGTTGGTACCCTCCTCCCTCCCCCCTCGGTTCTTTAGAATCATGGGACTACAGACAATTTCACCGCAAGCTATTGAGTGCCAAAGGCTTACAAGTAAGTTCCTTAGATGCAATACTTGCAGCGACTCTCTTGGAGGGACCTGAGGGGCCACACTCGCGGCCAAATGGCCACGAACGGGCGGACTTGTCAAAGA
>Ga0074046_10003471_pt1 | contig 13172 bp, 19 predicted proteins | sample BogForMeECP23OM3_FD_94441 | JGI IMG/M metagenome (GOLD analysis project Ga0074046, IMG submission 94441) | Bog forest soil microbial communities from Calvert Island, British Columbia, Canada - Bog Forest MetaG ECP23OM3 | ecosystem: Environmental > Terrestrial > Soil > Wetlands ...
ACACAGATCGGAAACCGGGACCTTGTCTAAAAGATGGCGCCGTAGAATGGCCACCTTCTCTTCGGCGGTGTAGTGCTTGCGCTCTTTTCTCATACGTTCGCTCCGCTATCTTAACGGACGAACACTTTCTCCATTTTCAACTGAGGCGGGACATCTGAACTCAGAAACGTCTTGCGCGAACGGTGGGCGGCTCTCGCTCGGAACGATGTGAAGTCCTATGGTGCCTTTCTCGACGATGATGTCCTGATTCCAGACAACGGGTTGGTCTATGACAAGAAGACCTTGATCGAACGGGCTCGCACTCTCAAGGAAACCAGCAGCGACCCACGCGATGTTCAAGTGCATGGTTACAAGGACGCTGCCGTGATGGTCTATCGCACCACATCACACATGCTGTTTGCGGGCCAAGAGATTACAGAAGAGCTAAGAATTGTTGAAACTTATGTGAAACGGAATGGACGCTGGCTCCTGACGGCACGCGCTGAGAGCGAAATCCCGAACGCGAATCGCGTGCCTGCAAAGGTCGCTCCTGAGCTTCTGGACGCCTATGTGGGCGAATATCAGCTTAGTCCGGGCAACGTTGTGAAGATTACTCGCGAAGGGGACAGCCTGATGGAACAGGGGCCTGATGACCCGAAGCCTGAGGCGGATTTGCCAATGTCAGCGAGCAGCTTCTTCCAGCGCGAGCAACCCGGCGTTCTGACCTTTACGAGGTTACCGGACGGTAAGGTTGACGCATACGTGCTGTGGATTTACGACACGACGATCACTGCCAAGAAGATCAAGTGAGACTCGGTGTCCAACAATTTGCTTCAACAAGTCAGGGCAGCGAAGACGTGTCCGCATTCCGTTATCCATAGTAAGCATGGCAAACGGAGACCGTCGTGCGGCATGAGTAGCGAAATACCACCGACAGAATGCTCCTTCTCCACGCCGTAGCTGAAATCCGTTGAAACAAACCCTACTCCGCCAAACGGCACCGCACCCGGGAATCTCATCAGACGAAGCGGACGATCCGAGCTTTTGTAATCGTCCTGTAACGCTGACAAGCTACACTCCATTGTGGGGGAAATCTTGAGAAAACTTGGATCGAAGACAGGACTTCGAAAAGGAACCGTAGTGTGTTCTCAACAATAACGGAAACTGCGGGGAGTTTTTCTTGGCTCACGCGAACTGCTTATTTGGTTCTTTCGGAACCCAAGGATTAAACCAGTCATGCTGACTATTAAAATCCAAAAGACAGGCGACACGGCCGTGGTGAAATGCGCGGGCCGTTTAGTGCGAGGCGAGGCAGTACGGACTCTGCGGCAGGCCGTAGTATCGGCGGGCGACACGCGCATTGTCGTCTTGGATTTAGCGGACGTGCCGATGCTCGACGCGGGCGGCTTGACTGCTCTGCTGTCACTGCACCAGTGGTGCGGGGAGAGAAACGTGCACTTGAAGCTAGTCAACCCCTCGCACTTCGTGCAAAGAGTGCTGTCTCTCACTCAACTGGATCGCGTTTTAGACATTTCGCTGTTCGATCAGACACTGTTCGTGCCGACTGGGAGAGAATGCCAACCTTTGACAGGAGCCACTGATGACAGTGCTACTTCGTAGCTTATGGACTCAAGACAAGGGTCAGGATATTGCCGAGTATGCGGTGATGCTGGCCGTGATCTTAGTGGTCGTGGTGGGCGCAATCCGGCTGGTCGGATCGAACGCCAACAACGCTTTCTCCAGCGTGGCGAGTTCGATTCAATAAGCTGCGCGGGATCATCTCCGCCTCAAGCAACGCCGCTGAAAATGGCCTCAACCTCAATTCCCATGCTTTAAGAAGGCATTCTGGGACGTACACCCGATTCCGGTTGCCCGCACACCAGCGCCTTAGCTCCGCCGAGCCGACGTACCCCTGTGCGGCGAGTCCCAGCCGCCTCGTTGTGACCGGATTCCGGTCATGCTGACCTGCTAACGACAATTAAGGCTCGCGCCTTCATAAGTGCGGGGGTGATCAATGTCCGCCGCCGCCGGAAACTCAATCTTGGTCTCCCATTCAAACTCTGGAGAAATCTGTTTGGTCAGAGCGACATGGTACTCGCTTTCTTCTTGCAGAAACGCAAGGTCGAAGCGCGGCGATTGTCTTTGCCAAAATCAACGTCGGTGTAAGCCACCGATGCGTTGAAAATCGGCAGGCGTATCGAGCGATCTGTTGGTGGTGACAAGGTTTGATCAAACCTTGTCACTACCGATCTGTTGGCATCATTGCTATTTCGCGGCGAAAAGGAGCCTAATAAAAGAGGAGATTCCACCCAGCGGCGGATCTTTTATGAAGACCTCAATACATTTCAAGAGGCACGGGAACGGCTATTTCCACCTACACCCGTTGCACGCGGTGTTCTCTTTTATCGCGAGCTTCGTTTTAGCGGCGCTGATCGTGTTGATGCTCGTCCACTCAGCGAGGTAAGGGACAGAGCTCGCCTGCAGGTTCCGGGAGCCGTAAGAATGCCCGCCAGTTGAGTCCCGACAAATTCGTTCAACTGCTTGGGCGGGTCTCCATTGAAGGCCGGCACGGCAACAGGTTGACGAAGTTGGACTGGCTGTAGCCGAGTTGGGCCGGATTTCGGGCTCGAAGATCAATGCGGCGAGGAGGAACTATGGAGATCTTGGATAAGCCTCTAGTCGGGGAAATGCCTGCGGTGGTCTGTGCTAAGTTCCTGGATGCTCTCCTGGCAAACTATCCGCGGCACGACTTTCAGGTTCGGTTGTGGGACGGCACCACCTGTGGGACGGAAAGGCAGCCGCGCTTCACGATCATTCTCAAACACCCGGGAGCGTTGCGTGCGATGTTTCGCTCACCCAGCGAGCTCACTCTGGGAGAAGCCTACATCCACGACGATTTCGATATTGAGGGTGATATCGAAGCTGCCTTCGATTTGGCCGACTATCTTCTTGGTCAGGAGCGAAGCCTGTGGCAGAGTCTTGATCTCGCCGCGCAGTTGCAGAGGCTGCCAGGGAGTGATCGCCGGCAAACAGGCCGACGTCCCATTCCATTCCCGGGAACGGTCCACTCCAAGGACCGAGACCGGCAGGTTGTCAGACATCACTACGATCTCCCGGCCGAATTCTACGCGCTTTGGCTGGATCAGCGTATGGTCTACTCCTGTGCTTACTTCACAACGCCGGACGAGGACCTGCATACCGCCCAGTTGCGCAAGCTGGATTACATCTGCAGGAAGCTGCGGCTACGCCCAGGCGAGCGCCTACTGGATATCGGTTGCGGTTGGGGTGGATTAATCCTGCACGCGGCTGCACACTACGGCGTGGAAGCTTTGGGAATCACACTCAGCATACCGCAGGCGGAGGTGGCGCGAAAACGCTCACGCGAATCAGCGCTGAATCACCAATGCCGCGTGGAGGTCTGCGATTACCGCGACCTTGAACCGAACCAACAGTACGACAAGATTGTGAGCATCGGCATGTTTGAGCACGTCGGTGAACAGCTCCTGCCCGAGTACTTCCGGCGAGCTTGCGGTCTGCTGCGCCCGGGTGGGGTATTCCTGAACCACGGGATTGCCTACTCTGCTACCCATCGTAGGCACGGACCATCCTTTATCGATGCTTATGTGTTTCCCGACAGTGAACTAGTGCCGATCAACACAAGCCTTCGAGCGGCAGAGCTGAGCGGCTTCGAAGTTCGGGATGTCGAAAGCCTGCGTGAACACTACGCTTTGACACTCCACCACTGGGTCCGGCGGCTGGAGGCCCACGAAGAAGAGGCGCGACGGATCACTGACGATACCACCTACAGAATATGGCGCCTTTACATGGCGGGAGCAGCTCATGGATTCCGGAGCGGACGTTTGAATATCTACCAAGCGCTGCTTGCCAGGCCCCTGCACGGGCACAGTGGCTTGCCGCTGACTCGCGAAGACTGGTATCGAGCCTAGCCCCGAACCAATCCAAGCCCCTCATGACCGGCCGGCGCACAATTCTCGCTGTTGGCGCCCGCGATCCTTATCACCCATTGACCCGAACCGGCCAATTCTCAATTGCGTGTAATGGGAATTTAACACCAACTGACAAGTCAGATAGTGGACAACGCCATGATAGACAATGGGCAGGCAGCAATGCCCGCCCATTCTGCAGTGGATAACGCCCAAGCCCCGGTTACTTACATGGGCGAGTCGGAAATGTACGTATCGGCCACCGCTTTCCAGCTTCCGTCAGCCTGCTTCATGTAGATGGTCAGATATTTCCCCTTGTCCGTCACAGGCTTCTTGGTTTTGGGGTTGGTCATCGTCATGGTGCCGGTGCCCTCCGAATAGACCATGTCACCACCCTTGGATGCCACCATCCGCGTGGACTGGAACGTCATGGCAAAATTCGGATCGGCGAAAAATGGTGCGATTGCCGCCTTAAGGGCCGCCCTACCGTGCACGATCCCGGCTCCAGGGTAAAGCCCGCTGGCATCTTCCGCAAAGTAGCTGGCCCACTTGTCGGCATCCTTGCCGCCCACGTCCTTCACCCAAGCCGCTTCGAGCTCCTTCACCGTCTGCACATCGGCGGCACGCGTGTCGGGAGGTGGTGGCGCGGGGTTATTCGAGCAACCCACAGTAAGCACGAAAAACGTAACGCAAGCAATCAGCCAAATATGACGCATCTCTCCCTCCTTTGAAAATTACGGCGGCAACAGTATACGCTCTGAGGTAGGCCTGCCTGACTGCTCGGGCAATGTGCCGGTCAATTTACAAAATCAGGGTTTACACTCAGAATCCCCGCAAGCGGCTGGGTTGTGAGTGTAATCGGGATGTGGTTACGCCAATTGAGAAGATCGCCTACCACTTGGCGGCTCGGGGTTACTTCCTGGTTGCCGACCATCCACGAACCTGGTTGCCTTGTGGTCACCATGGCGTTAATCGGGTGGCCGAACTAATGTTCCAGGTTTGCGGCTTGAAGTCGCAGATGCAGTCGCTCGTGGTGGGCCGGTGGCAGCCAGATCAGCTTCTCCATTCGGTGAAGCTCACAATTATCACTGAACTAAAGTTGGGGTTTCTAACGAGGGCGTTGCGGTTGCGGCTTCCTATCCCGGAGCTGCTTGCGCGAAGCGCAGCATGTCCATGCCCCGAGCGCTCTGTTGTTTCATCAGATTCTCTTGTATTCTGTGGGGCCGCCAATTCATGATGATCTGCAGGACCTCGTGCACCCTGCGATCAAAGGAGTTTCTGATGTCCGCATCGGCAACTCTCCAACCAACTCATGAGAAAACGGTCATTCCCGGAGTGGCAAAGCTTGTGGTGCTGGCCGTAGTAAAGACAGCCTTTCTGCTCTGCTTCGCCGGCGGCTTCGGATATTATGAGCGACGAGCTTTACTTTCTCGCATGTGCTGCGCATCCGGCATGGGGCTACGCGGACCTGCCGCCGCTGCTGCCGTGGCTGACATGGATCGTGACGCACACACTTGGCTCGTCGTGTGGGCCGTCCGTCTGTATCCCGCGATTGCCGCAGGCGCTACCGTGATTCTCACAGGATGGCTGGCAGCAGAGCTCGGTGGAGGAAAGCGCGCCGTAATTCTCGCATCGCTCCTTGCCTTTATTGATCCGGTGACCTTCGGCTTCGGGCACATTCTGAGCACGAATGCGCTGGACCTTCCGATGTGGCTGCTTTGCGTTCTGCTGCTGGTCAAAATTGAGAAGGGCGCATCTCCGACACTGTGGCTGTGGTGGGGAGTGACCGCCCGACAACCTCGGTTTGGAAGACACTTGACGGGGCTGGTCACGCCCCACAAGAGGACTTCTGGCTCAGAATGATTTCTGGTAACGTCAACCGTAGGCCGCTTGGTTTCTATCTTGAACTCGCGGAACGGCTTCCTTTGAGTCGGCCCGGGTCTCCCGCTAACAAGAGAAGCGCCTGCCGTGCTAATTCACCGTCCGATACCGGCGGGGTTCCAGGCTCGACATGAAACTCAAAAGCCAAAGCGTGTTCTAGATCAGGGCTCCAGGGTGGTGGTTTCACGCCGGAACCTCTGAGGGAGCGCGTGATGGCCAGAAGAATCTGTTCTGCTTTACTATCATCAAGGTTCTGGATCATTCTTAGAAAGATCTCCTAACCCAGCGTCCTCCGAAAGAATGATGCCACTTCACATTTGAGGCAAACCCGCCCTTCTTCGGGGCGCAATAATCCCATAAATTAAAGCGAGAATCTTCGGATTGAACGCGGGCACCATCTTGTTATCATGTCCCTCTTGAGGAGTCTTCTTGTGCAAATATCCGGCATCCCGTTCGTACTCACCGACTGGGCTCAGGTTGAGCGCACCGAGCACAAAGGTGAGACAGGCACAGCATATTGGCAAACCCGCAACTTCGGGGAGGTTCGCGTTCGGATGGTGGAGTACACTCCCGGCTATCTCGCGGATCACTGGTGCAGTAAGGGCCATGTGCTGTTGTGCGTCGAGGGTCAACTCGATACGGAATTAAAGGACGGCCGGAGGTTCACGCTCACGCCCGGCATGAGCTATCAGGTTGCCGATAACGCCGAAGCGCATCGTTCCTCGACGGCGCAAGGAGCGAAGTTGTTCATCGTGGACTAACTCTGGATTTTCAGTTTGGCCGCGGGTTGGGAAGTGCTCGCGCGGGGCCGCTGCGCGCGATGGGGGTAGTGGGCCCGCAAGCAGTTGTACCTCGAGATAGGCCGCCGGGCTTCGCCCGGCCCGGACGGCCCCATTCGACTCGCTTCGCTCTCTCAGGGCAAGCTTCTAGGGCAGCCCGTCCCCACACGGGTCATTCGTTCAACCGATCGGCATGGCTCGGTGGCTGCGAGATCACCAGGAACCGCGCCGCTTTTGACGAGGGATTCCGAAGCTGGTGCCGCGTTCCGGGCAGAACTCGAATCCCGCTGCCGGCAGGCACCAGGGTGGTCTGTCCTTCGCTCTCCATCAACACCTCGCCCGCGAGAACGTAGAAAAATTGTTGTGCTCGCTCGTGATGATGGCGAATCTCCGCCGCTCCCGGCGGCATGAGTTCTTCGATTACGCTCAACTCGGCGTCTTTCACCAGATGCCAGCCATCACAGTCATTTCCCCAGCGGTAGTGCTCGGCGTTTTCCCGGCTTACGGCGCCAGTTTGGGCAGCGTTCCGTGCCATGCTTCCCCCTTTCCGCTCATGATTGTAATGTGGTTCGCATGACCGACGGAAAACCGGCTCCGCCCGCCCACTCGCACGATTCCAATCCTATCGCGGTCGATTCCGAAACTTGGCGTGCATTGCCTCCTATAAAATCCGAAAAAGCGGACGAAGTATATCGCAACGAACTGATGAGGAACAACCCGGGATGTCCGCGGTCGGAACTCATCATACTTCGGCTTGAAATACAGAATCATGCAACCTAAGAACCAGTCGAGGACTGACATTCAAGTTAGTACAATAAAGACTGGCGCTTCAGGGGATAGAAAATGTCTAACGGTGGCCACACTCAATCCTTCATTGCCTTACTTACTTGATCACCTCGCCACCTTTCATAACGAAGGCCACCTTCTCCATGTCTTTGATGTCGGCGAGCGGGTTGCCATCGATAGCAACAACGTCGGCGAACTTTCCAGCCTCGAGGCTGCCGATCTGGTCCGATAATCCCAGCAGTTCTGCACCACGCACGGTCGCGGCCTGCAAGGCTTCGATAGGCGTCATCCCTCCCTTGACCAGAGCTACGAACTCGCGATCAAGATAGTCCGGATCGTCGTCCACTCCGAACGCGATCTTCAGATGATGCTTCAGCGCCCGCTGGAACGCCGCGGCCTGAAACTTGAGTATGGCCTTGCTCTTCTCAGCCTCTATTTGGGACTGGCCTGGGTAAACGTCAGTGGCTCCGCGCTGAAATGTTTCCAGCGTCGGAACCAGCCACGCCCCCTTCTGCTCCATGAGGGTTGCACCCTCTTCGTCCATCATCGTGCCGTGCTCAATCGAGTCGACGCCGGCGCGCACGGCGGCCTTGATACCATCAGGGCCTTCGGCGTGTGCCATGACTTTCTTGTGCGCGCGATGAGCAATTTCGACCGCCTTCGCCATTTGCTCTTCACTCAATTCCTGCACGTTGAAATCGCTGAGTACATCGCTGACGCCGCCCGTCGCCATCAATTTGATCCAGTCCGCTCCATATTTCAGATCATGGCGCACAGCCACACCAACTTCATCCACGTTGTCGGCGAGGTTAGGGCGGTGTGGCAGGGCTTGGTCGGGAGCGAGCGGGTCAGCATCGCCATGCCCGCCGGTGACCGAGATGAAGTTTCCTGCAGAGAGAATTCGCGGGCCGCGCACGAGCCCCGTGTTGATGCTATCGCGCAGAGCCAGTTGTCCGTAGGCAGGGTCGGACTCCCCGGCCTCGCGCAACGTGGTGAACCCTTTTGCCAACCAGATCTGCACGTTGTGATAGCCCCAGAGCACGGCTTGAGGAGACGACATTCTCAGATCGCGGGTCGCAGAATAATCCTTCGGATTCGAAAGGACGTGAGCGTGACAATCGATCAAGCCCGGCAACACGGTGTACTTCGAGAGATCAATCGTTGTCGCGCCAGCCGCATGGGAAGCGACCGGCGCGGCATCGCCTACTTCCTTTATCCGATCACCTTCAACCAGAATGGCTTGGTTTTTGTTGAAGCGTCCGCTGCGAGCATCGAAGAGACTTCCAGCCCTGATGAGCACAAGCGGCTTCGCCGAGCTTTGACCTAAGGAGATAACGCTCGAAAAAAGTAGGTAAGCGGCAAGAATCCTCTGGATCACGTTGATCCCCCGGAATTTGTTTGTTGGATTGATGAGACGGCCCACATTGTACACCCGGGGCAGCTACAGCATCGTTGTCGGCGGGTTGTCAACGTGTAATACGGGGAAGTTGCCAAAACCGCTGCTTCGTATCTTCGAGAGGCGGATCTTTGGTGGAACACGTAGGCGACGGGTGCATCTGTCGGAATATCGCGATAGCACAAGTTGACAGCTAGTCAATGCGTTATAGAAGAGCCCACAGTCATGCCCCAGAAACGGGCTTGTGGGAAATGCCCGGGAAACCGCGTTGCTGGACAAGCCCAGTGTGCCAATTGTGTGCGGGAGTTCATCTGCCAATACGGGCGACCGCGATAGAACGATCGGCTGACTGTTTGAATGCTAAGTCCAGGAGGAGCACGTGGTGTAGAAAAGGCTGAACTCAACGGGAACGTTGATTCAGAAAACAACCACGGAGGCTCCTCAAGGACATATGTATTACATCGGGCTGGATGTGCACAAGAAGACGATAAACTACTGTGTCAAGGACGCGAGCGGACGCGTCTTGCAGGAAGGGAAAGTCGGCGCGACACACTGGGAACTGGACATCTGGATCAAAGCTCTTCCGCAGCCATGGACGGTGGCGATGGTGCGGGATAAGGTGAACGAAATTTTTGCTTAGAATACTCCAAGTATAAGCCGGAGCGGGTCACTCCGCCCCGGTGTAAGTGACGTGCTGCAGCAACTATTCCGATCGCGAGGCCCCGAGGCCGGGGAAACGATGTCGGTTGGTCCACCAGGACCGTGGCAAACGCTGCTTTCCGCTTCGAATGTAGCGGGGTGCCGAGCTTTGTGCTGCCGTCGCCCCTTCCACCATGCTGTAGTTGCATCCCTCGACGCCAGGTGATTCTCGTCGCAGGGGATGAGCACAAAGGCATGGATGGTCGCCGGAGGGTAGTTTTCCGTCGCCGCTAATTTCTCCGCTGTCATTGATCGAAACACTATGTGTCAGTTGAATCCCAGAACCGGCAGGGATCTGGGCGTTGATTTGCGAGGCAAGCCCGCGTGCTGTGGAAGTACGCCGGCGGCGTCGGCACCTTTGCCCTGCCTTCCCCCGACGGCCGTCACCTCGCAATGATGGGCTGGACCAACAATAGCAATATTGGATGCTGGAGAACTTTTGAAGTCAGCATGAGCTCATTTCTACCGGATGGCGTGGGGCGAAATCCTTCAGTGTAGATCTTGGATCTTGGCAGCCTAATTCCCAATTTCGCCAAGCACATAGATATGTGCACAGACGCCTGGATCAAGTTGCTACCAAAGCAGACGCAAAACTTCAACAACTCGACACGGAGCTCACCGGTTCCCGCTAGTGGTGCACTCCCCGCGATCGATCGTCGACATAATGGCGCGGGATTCGAGTTGTGATCCTGCAGAGCACCTCGTCCGGGACTGTGTTCTCAATCTCAGCGTGTTCCCAGGCCGTAATGCAACAGTGTTCTGTGCTCCCGATCAAGATGACTTCGTCACCCACGCAGACGCCCTCAATCCGGGAGACATCGAGCAGTGTAAGCTCCATGGCGATTATGCCAACGATCGGTGCAAAGGCGTCACGCACGATAGCCCGTCCGCGGCTTGAGAGCTGCCGGCTGAGACCGTCGGCATAACCCACCGGCAACACAGCCAGTCGCGTCGCTGCGGCGGTTACATACGTCCCGTTGTACCCCACCGGTTGGTTTGCCGGAAGCTCGCGCAGCGAAATGATTCGGGTCTTCCAGGAAAGCACTGGCGTAACAGACGGGCACGGAACTGTGCAATTAGTCCCAGCGGAGACAAATCGCGGATAGTACCCAAACAGCGACATACCTGGCCGCACCATATCGTGCCAGGTTGCGGGGCGGGTCACTATCGCCGCCGAATTGGCCATGTGAAAATACACCGGCGAAAATCCGGCTTCCAAGACGGTCTGCCGGACTTTTTCAAAACGTGCCATCTGTTCTGACGTGTCCGGCATGTCTAGCACTTCCGCCGATGCCAAATGTGTAAATACGCCTTCCAGTTCCAGCTCCGGGGTAGACCTTAGAGCCCGTAGCACCTCGGGTAAACAGCAATCGTCAACACCTAAGCGTCCCAGGCCGGTGTCCGCCTTCAGGTGCACCGGGAAGGGCCCATCACCGCACCTGCCGATTGCACGCGCGAGACGACTGATGTGCCAGGGTTCCCATACGGCAGGTGTCAACCGACGCCGGAGCACTTCCTCTTCTTCTCCCTGCCAGTATCCAGCCAGCAAGAGTATTCGGTCGGTGATGCCGGCGTCACGCAGGCGAACTCCTTCTTCGGTGGATCCTACTGCGAACCATCGCGCTCCTTCTTCCTGCAAAGCCCGAGCACAGTCGATTGCACCATGGCCGGTGGCGTCCCCCTTGACCACCGGACAAACGACGACTTCCCTGCCTACATGCTGCTGAATGTTTCTAAAATTTTGTCTCAAGTTCGTTAGGGATACTTCAGCCCAGGCAGGCCTCATATGCTCTCGCTAGTATTTGAGTTCATCTTGAAGGCATCCAGACAGCTCATTACTCCGCCGCGGCGCCCCGCTTCTGCGCTCGATGGCTCATGCATCGTCTGCTGACCCAGTGGTTGCGCCCGCCGGAAACTGAGCGACGTATTTTGCATAGATTTCGTTGTAGCGTTTGCTTCGCTGGCCCGGCGTGAAAACTGCGGGCCTGGTCTTTGCGAAGTATTTCTTGCTGTCTATCAGTCCTGTAAGAAGTGCTGCTCCAATCGCTGCCGCTGAACCCAGCCGGAAAGCATGAACGGGCCGGCCGATAATGTCGGCCAGCAGCTGCAACTCTTGTGGAATGTCGGCGATCCACCCGGTCACGCGTACTAATGACAGCGGCCCTCCCTGTTCGAAGACTTCCAGGCAACGCCGAATCTCAAAACCCATGCCTTCAATCAACGCACGCGCAATGTTTGCCCCGTTGTGAGCCAAGGTCAGTCCTGTCAGAGTGCCTCGCAAGTGAGGGTTCCACAGGACTCCTTGTTCGCCGCCCGCAAGATAAGGGGCGAAGAGCAGTCCGTCCGCACCGGGGGCGATCTTATATGCCGATTGCCACAAAGAGGGTTGCATCTTGTTGTTGGCGCGGCGCAGGAGAACGCTGGCCGCCCACTCTCGTGCAGAGCCGGTGGCGAGCAAGTCTGCCTCGCAGCCATACCAGCCATCCACCGCGAACGGTGTAAGCAGATACCTGTTCCGTCGGTCCCAGCGCGGCTGCGAATCGCACTTCATGATCACGGTACTGGTCCCCGTCAGAACGGTGGCCGTGTGCGCGAGCCTTTTGGCGCCACTGAGCGCATAGACACCGGCCACTGAATCTGCACACCCCAGCACCACGGGGGTTCCTAAAGCGCAACCGAGTAGCTGCCTCCCCCGTTCGCTGAGAGGCGCGCGGAATGAAGAACTCTCAATCGAAGGCAGCGTTTCCTTACTGATGCCCCAGAATTTACAGAGTTCCGGATCCCAAGCCTTCGAGTGCAGGTTGTACAAGCCATATCCGGAAGCTGTGGATGGATCGGTGGCCATTGACCCGGTGAGGGCATGGAACAGAAAATCTTTCGCGGAGAGCATCCTGCGTTCTTTCTGTTTCGGCCCTTGATGATACTGGAACATCGGCCCGAGATAGCGGCCGTCGATTAACACGCCCGTTCTTCGGTAAATGTGGAAGCGAAGATCATTATCGACCCGTTCACTCACCCATCCATCTGCGCGTCTGTCTTGCCAGGTAATTGCGGGAGCGACCGGCTTCTGTTTGCTCAGCACTACCAGTGTGGGCATTTGGCCGGTGAGTGCGATGCCTGCCACCCGGGCCTTATGCTTCAACCGCGATCCGATCTTCTTCGCCGCGACGGACAGCGCTTTCAGCCAGTGCTGGCAATCCTGTTCCGCCTGCCCCGCAGCGGTGGAGATCGTATCGTAGGACTCGCGTGCGCTCGCAACCATGTGACCGTCTTGGGAAACGGCGACGAGCTTGATCGCCGACGTTCCGAGGTCAATGCCCAGCACGCACGAGGTTAGCTGCACTTGGCTGTCCTCACTTCTTTAAGACAAATTTATACTTTGGTTGAGCGCGACGAAACAGCAAGATCTCCAGTTCAAATTCATCGCAATCTGCGGTGCATCTCGGGTAATGCGCCCTCGACCGCCTGCAGTGTGCACTCCACATCAATGTCGCTATGGGCAAAAGAGACAAATAGGTTCTCGAACGCGTCGGGGTGAAAGAGCACTCCTTGCTTCATCATCTCTTCCCACCAGACGCGAAACTGGTCCCGCCGCGCGTGACGGATAGCGTCACGGTAATTGCGGATGGGCAAACTTGTGAACCATACCTGGAACAGCGGACCGATCCCGACTATGCTGATCTCGAATCCGGCAGATCTTAGGAGTTC
>Ga0074046_10003473_pt1 | contig 13170 bp, 12 predicted proteins | sample BogForMeECP23OM3_FD_94441 | JGI IMG/M metagenome (GOLD analysis project Ga0074046, IMG submission 94441) | Bog forest soil microbial communities from Calvert Island, British Columbia, Canada - Bog Forest MetaG ECP23OM3 | ecosystem: Environmental > Terrestrial > Soil > Wetlands ...
TTCCATCGGTCACCCTCCGGGTGTGAGTCTAGGATTTCTCACAGAATCTCTATAACACACATCCCGTGAGGGTGATCGTCTTTTCTGTGGTTTTCCGCTCCTCTCAATCGCGATTCTTGGGCCTCTGGAGGTGGTCTCTGACTTGGCCGACCTGAGGAACTTCTCTGGAGAACTGTTCAAACGGGGTTTTCATCTCCTTATTCCAGCGGACACCTTGGAAAATCCTGTCGCCGCTTCCCCGCTTGATGGCAAAGCTTAGGTAATGTTGAGCATTGGACGCAGCGTTCGGGACGCAGTGCAACCCCGGATAGCTCCCCTGTAACAAGTCTTGATCCGAGTCCATCCTGATTGACCAATCGGACAAGATGCTCTGGTTTTCCGAAATCCGATTTTCCAGTGCGTGCCAGAATTCCAGGACAAGTTTGTCTTTCACCCCTTCCACCAGTTCGGCGACATCCAGCGCGACTTCCAGATTCTCTGCTTTCGACAAGAACTTTACAGCTTCATCCTTGTAGTGCCCCGTACTCATGTTTCTGCCTCCGCTACGAAATGGAATAGATTCCCGATCAGGTCAAGGTACTGGATTACTGCATCCCGCACGCGAGAGGCTTCGATGCCTGGGAGTGCTGATTTAAGCCACGCCGAAACGTCTCTTGCATAGGACAGGCAGAAGTAATCCTCCCTAGACGCTGTGGTCGCTCGCCGTCCGTCGGGCGTCAAATAGATGAGCACCCGCCTGTCTGGTGGATAATTACTGCGGCGGCTGAGCCAGTCCTGATAACGACCAAGCTGGTCCATCTGCTCAGGTGCGTCGATCTTATTCTCCACTACCATCAGGAGATTTGATCGCCGAGATTCAATCACGATGTCAAGCTGGCCTCCGGGAACAGACTTCTCGGCAACTACGTCCCAAGACGCTCCCTCGGTCGGGAGGTCTATTCGAGGGAAGCGGTCGAATTGATGACCCTTCCCCAGGCAGTATTGTAGGAATGTGTCCAAGAAGAGGATCCCTTGCCCGTGCGCTCCATTGGGACGGAAAAGATGAGTAAGGAATGCAGAGTGCGTTCGAACCTCGTACCTGTCTAAGCGCAGGACACCAAAAAGGTTGAACCGAGGGGCTATTTGGCGCTGGTAGCGTCGATCCAAATCCGCTAGTGCTTCGAGCGCAGTTCGCACATGCCCGAAACGTGCCGTCAGCGAGTGGAGACGCAGGTCACTCGCCTCCTGCGCAAAGGCCCTGTACCGTTCTAAGAATTGGCCGATCCGGTCTACTGAGTACATTGCGCTCCGCCCTTCGACAACTCTTAATCTTATTCTACTACCCTATCTATCCTCTCCTCATGGCAAACCCTTTGACTCCCACCACCTTGGAACCGGACATACGTATTGACACACAGCCGTTAATCGTCTAGCACTGTTGTTAGTCCCGGCGAAGGCCTCTCCGTATGGCAGAGATTGGTCTTCCGGTTACGGAAGAATAGCCGAGACGAGAAAACCCCGGTTACGGGGTTTTTCTTTTTTTAGGGACCGCGGTCAAGCTCCACAAGTGCCGCAGGTTCAACGCCGCATCGAGAACATTCCCCTCTTCCGGCGATCCTTTCAGTGCCGCGCGAATGCACCCCGCCCACATGTCGGCTAACCGAATAACCGGCCCGCTTTCAGTTCTTTCTCCAATATGTTCGGCCCTGTCATCCTACTCCATAATGCAGTTTCCATGATACCCTGGAACTCCAACGTGAACGGAATGAAAGAATCGAAAAACACGCCGTCTTCCATGGGCTTCTCGATGCCGGCGGAGTGGGACCACCACGAAGCGACGTGGCTCGCGTGGCCTCATAATCCCACCGACTGGCCGGACAAGCTCGATGCTATTTGCTGGGTCTACGGCGAAATCGTGCGCAAAATCTCGCCCGGTGAGCGCATCAGGATGCTGGTCAATTCAGCGGCCGGCGAGAAGACCGCGCAGCGCTACCTCGAGCGCGCAGGAGCTGACACGACGCGCGTCGAGTTCATCAGGCACCCCACCAATCGCGGCTGGATGCGGGACAGCGGGCCCATATTTGTTCGGCGCCGCCGGAACCGAAGGACGGAGACCGCCATCGTCCATTTCCATTTCAACGCCTGGGCCAAGTATTCTGACTGGAAGAAAGATCGCCAGGTACCTGAAGTTGCGGCCAGATACCTCTTCAAGCGCATCTTCCACGCGCATGTCGGCAACCGTGAATTCGTCCTCGAAGGGGGTGGAATCGAAGTCAACGGGCGCGGAACATTGTTGACGACTGAAGAGTGCTATTTACACCCGGAAATCCAGGTCAGGAACCCTGGTCTGGACCGAAAAGGCTTTGAAAAAGCACTTAACGATTACCTCGGTGCAACCAACGTCTTCTGGCTTGCAGGTGGCGTGACTGGGGATGATACGCACGGCCACGTCGATGACATCTGCCGTTTCGTCGATAGAAAGACCCTGGTTCTCGTTAAGGAGGGGAATACCGAAGACGTCAACTATGGCCCGCTGAACGAAAACTGGGACCGCATTCAGGATCTGCGGCTCGAGGACGGTTCCAGGCCAGAGGTCATCGCGCTACCTATGCCCGACCCGATCTTTTTCGACCGTGACAGACTCCCGGCGAGTTATGCAAATTTCTATATCGCCAATCATGCTGTGCTGGTGCCCACTTTCAACGATCCCAAAGACCGCTTGGCGCTTGGACTCCTTGGCGAATTATTCAAGGATCGTATAGTAGTGGGCGTCCATGCCGTTGATTTGGTGCTGGGTTTCGGCACGCTCCATTGCCTGACGCAGCAACAGCCCGCATGAGCGCAAGGCTTCGTCCAGCGCCGGGCATGAATGGCGGGGTCAACAGGCTTGGCGCGAGTGTCCGACTTCGGAATCCGGGTTAAATAGCCGCAGGAAAAAGATCCTGCGGCTATAGCCTATGTGGGGTTCAGAAAACGAAATGCACATTCAGATACACTGTATTATTGCCGCTCGCGTTGCGACCCGCACCATCATAGTTAATCGCGGCGCCGTTGAAACGCGTATATCCGGTATATTGGGCAGCGAGCTGCAAATTCTGCATCGGCCAAAACGAAAAGTTCGCGATATAGCCGGCGCTTCTCGGGTTGCTATTGGCACTGCCGGTCACGGAACTCTGTGTATACAGCAAGGGGTTGACAGTCCCCCCGGTATCGAACCAACCGAATGTGGCAGAATAGCGATTGCCGAAATGGTATTCGGCATTTACCAAAGCCGTGTCCAAGTGCTGCCTGCTCTGTTGCTTCTCGGCAGCGAAGGTCGCGGCCAAATCTGAATTCTCGCGAATATACGTGCCGCGCAGCGAAAACACGTCCTTCCTGACCACCGTTCGATCAACCTGAAAGTCCATTGCCCAGTCTGTGTACCCATCCTCGAGACCGACTATCGCGTAAGGGGTCGACTTCATGTGCATTCCATAGCTGCCTACCTCAAACTGGGTCGTCGGCGTCGATTCCTGCCAAGCGACGCGCCAGTATGGCGCGACCCCACGGATGTTGTAGGGAGCGCTTCCTGGATTAGGTTGAGGAGCACCTACGTGCTCCGAGCGATAAACAGTTGCATCCAGATACAGATGATTGTCCCACATTGCGTAGCCACCGAATCCTGCGACGTCCTGCGCCAGACGGCCTCGAATGATGGGAGCGGCAGTAGGAGTGGGTGCGAAGTCGCTAGAGATCCACGGGAAACCCCATGCCGGCGTATCATTCCAAAGGTCCTCTACGGTCGGATTGTTATTGAAGGTCACGCCGTAATCGAGTTCCCTGCCCGCGAAATTCCTCTTATTCGCATAGCGGATATCTGTATTATCGATGCCAAAATGGTCATTCTGCGTATCATAGGTCACTTGAAAAAAACTGCCGACGTGGGTTGTCCATGCCCCGGCAAGAAAGAGCGACAGATCCTGAGGAAATTCAAAATTGCCATTCTGGGTCCCCGGCTGAGGTGTTTTCGTTGCGGTGAATGAGGTCTCGAAGTTCACGGAAAGGGGCAGTGAGGAGAGAAGATCAAGCCCGGCACGCCGCTTATTTGAATCGGCCGTGATTCCTTTCTTCTCTTTATCTTTATCAACGTAACCCAGCAGCTTGAACTTTCGTCCCGCAGGGTTGAGTTCCGGAGGCGTGTAGTGGCAGCCGCTGCACGGCAACCCTGTCTGGCGCGCATAGCTAGGAACGGCCCGCACGCTGCGCGGATTCAGTGTGGCAAGTAATGCGAGAAAAAGCGTAGGAACTGATGCAAGTAATGAAATCACCACCTTTTTCATACAGCACTCTCCTTGGTTCGGAAGTTCTACCTCACCGAGTATTTAGGCCCAGGATGTGCCGGAGCCTGATACGGAGGCTGAGCGATGGCGCGGTAGAAGGCGATGACCGCGTCGATATCGTCCTGGCTCAGCGTCTTGCCCCAGGAGGGCATGAGGGCGGATTTCCCCACCGCGCTCCCGCCCAGGGTGATGATGTTGCGCAGGAAATCGTCACTGAGAGGATTGAACGCGGTACCGTCGTTGGCGAGTGGCGGCGTGGGGTTGAGGTTCGAACGGTTGGACGGCCCCGCAGGAGTTGCATCCGCGTGGCACCAGACGCAGTATTGGTAGAACACCCGCTTGCCCTGCGCCTGTTGATAGTTGAGGGGAATGACGCGCTGCGGATCGTTCGCATCCGGTTCGCTGTCGTAAGCGCGCGCGAGAGGGTCGGGCTTTGCGGCGGCCAGCTTTTCCCGGCAGGAAGTACCGACCCCTGCTGACAGCAGGACGGCCAGCACGACAATGAGTTTTGATCTCATTGGCCCCTCCCGGCCGCCGCCGTGGTTCGAGTGGGGCCATTCTGCTTCAGCGTCATCAGGTAGGCGGTCAAAGCCGTGCGCTCTTCGTCGGTGAAGGCGCGGCGCGGCTCGATGACCTCAGGGACCAGCGACTGCGGATCCTTCAGCCAGCCCTCAAGCCATGCGGGGTTCATCCAGTTGCCGACGTTACTCAGGTTGGGGCCGACGTACCCACCCGTCGAACCGATGGTGTGGCAGGATTGGCACTGATACTTCACTTCATAGAGCTGCTTGCCCAGGCTGACCATTGGGGGGGTGAATTGCTTTGTATTAACGCCCTCCAGGTTCATGTTGGGGGTTTGCATGACTGTGCTGAGGTAATCCGCCAAGACCGTTGCCTCCTCTGTCGTCATGTTGAACTGCGGCATGCGGAAGGTGAGCGTCGGGCGCAGGGTCTGGGGGTTCTTCAAAAAGTCGACCATCCACTTCCGCTGCGCGCGGCTGCCCTCGAACGTCAGGTCAGGGGCGAGCGTGCCGCCGAAGCCGTTGAAGCGATGGCACACGTAGCACTTGTAGCGCTCGAACAGCTCTCCGAAGGCTCCGGCCGGCCGGAATTGAGGGTGCTGCGCGGGCAGAATCAGGTTTCCAAGGCCGGCCTGCGCAGGATTTCCTGACATGCTTAAGAGCGCGGATGTGATGGCTTCAAGGTCGTTCGGCGTGAGCGAATACTGGGGCATGCGCGCCGCAGCATTCACGGAGAGAGGATTGGTAATCTTGGCTTCAATGTACGAGACCAGAGTGCGTGCCATCCGGGAGTTGCCGAATTCCAGTTGTGAAACGGTCTTGCTGCCCAGGCTCGCGAGGTCGGGGCCATAGTCTGCCTGTGAAGCCACGCCCTTGATGACGTGGCAACTGGCGCAACCCTTCTCCAGAAAAAGCCGCTGTCCAAGTTGGCTTTCCGCTGCGGTCGGAGCTTGAAGTTCCGGCACATCACTCAACAAAGTGGGGTCTGTCAACTTGGATTCGATGTATCGCGTGACGACATAGAGATCTTGATCGGACCATTGGTAGCGCGGCATCTGGGCGTGCGGCAGATACGCCTGAGGATTACGCAGCCAGGCCGTCAACCAGTCCGGCTTCACCTTGCTTCCTACCTTGGTGAGTTCCGGCCCGATGTCACCACCGATCAGCTTGGTTTCACCTGCGCGAGTCACAGCGAGCGAATGGCAGGTGGTGCAAAACATCTGCCGGAAGCGTGTCTCACCTTGTTCGACGAGGTCGGGTTTCCTTTCCCATGCGGCCAGCTCTCGCGGATCAAACCTATAGGGTTGGGGGGTCTCGGTCGGGAGGGTGCTGAGGTAGCCGGAAAGGGCCCGCAGTTCATTTTCGTTCAGCCGGAACTTGGGCATGCGCGGCTCATCTTCATTTTCGTAGCCGTTCACGACCACGCTGCCGTCGCTGGCGGTGATGGTGCGAGGGTCCTTTAGCCACTTGTAGAGCCACGCGCGGCTGACCTTGCCGGCGATGTTCGTCAGGTCCGGCCCCAGCATGGCCGGGCGCTCAATCCCTTGAAGGCGATGACAACCCACGCAGTTGAGCGCGGCCAGAAGCTCGCGGCCGCGATTGAGTCGCGGCGTTTGGGGCAGGTCGGAGCGGTGGCATATGCCACACGAAGCCTGGATGTAGCGCACGGGCAGGATGGGTTGCTCCCAGGCAAGCGTCGTCTCGTGCGCATCGCGAACTTCGGTAGCCAGACCTTGACCGCGATGGCAAATGACGCATCCCCAGTCCCGCACGCGATGGGGAATGTGCGGATGGGCGCGAAACGGCTGGGGAACGGAGGAGTCTTCCAGGGTCGGCTGGGTGATGCCCTGGTGGCAGGTGGTGCAACGATCGACAACCTGCATTTGCGGGATCCAAATCTGGTCGATCTCGAAAGGATTGTCTGCGAGCAGTTGCTTGGTGTCCGGCCGGGACTGCGCGAAGCGAATGTAATCCCTCTCGTATCGCTTCCACGCGCGGAGGTAATCTCTGACCGGCGAGACGGCCAGAACCACGAGGAACGCGACGCTTGAGATCGCGAAGGCCAAGCGCATGCGTCTTGAAGCTTTTCCCAACTCCTCAGCAGGCATCTTATCTCCAGGGCCAGACCCAGGACCACCCAGGGCCCCTGAAAAATGTTCCTACCGTGGTGAGGGTCAGCGCGACAGCAATAAACCAGGTCATCACCCACCACGGCAGGGTACGAGACATCAGGTATCGGACGAAGCGCGAAGGGCCGGACGGTTGGAAATACGGGACGAGAGCCAGCGCGGCCACGAGTACGGTGGGAACCAGCACAGTCCAAGCCTGGTAAACCGCCAGAAAAACGAATAGAGCGACGAACGCTCCCAAGAAGATCTGAAGGCGGGTTCGCCGGCTGTGCCTCCAGAGGGGCTCTCCTTGGATGTTCACACCGAAGTAAGGAATGACCATCAGGGCCACGACCACCAGGGTGGGGATCAGGACTCCGGCAACGATGGGCGGAAAGTAGTGCAGCAGTTCCTGAAGGCCCAGGAAATACCAGGGGGCTTTGGCCGGGTTGGGAGTGAGCAGCGGGTTGGCAAGTTGCTCGAGCGGCGCGTCCCAGAAGAGCGCCAGGGCCACCAGTACTATGGTCAGAATCTGGAAAACGATCCCCTCCCGCAGGATAACGTGGGGGTAAGACATGAGCTGCGGGCCGACGTCGCCCTTGACCTTGGCGGAGGTGTTCCGCGTGATGAAGACGATGCGGCGCGGCTCCTTCATCGCGTCCGAACTGAAACCCACTTCGTAGCTATTCTTCTCGCTCATTATCGTCTCGTACGGTCAGCCCGCCATCCTTCTGAATTCGCCAGAAATGCTCGGCGATCAAGACCACTGCGGCCAGCGGCAGGATCACGCAATGAAGCACGTAGAACCGCAGCAAAGCGTTCTGCCCGATGATGTGGCCACCCAACAGCAGGAAGCGAATGGGGCGCCCCAGCAGGGGGACATATCCAATGATGTTGGTGCCCACGGTGATCGCCCAGAAAGCCAATTGGTCCCAGGGAAGCAGGTAGCCCGTGTAACTCAGAAAAAGTGTAACCAGCAGCAGGCCCACGCCCACAACCCAATTGAACTCATGCGGAGGCTTGTATCCGCCGCGGTAGAAGACGTGGAACATGTGCCAGAAGACTGCCACCACCATGGCCTGCGCGGCCAACCGGTGCAGATTGCGGAGGAAAGTCCCGTTTGCGACCACGTAGACCAGGTCTTTCATGTCGCGGTAGGCGTCGGGGACCGCAGGGTGGTAGTACAGCATCAACAGGATTCCGGTGACGGTCAGTACCACGAAAAGGAAAAACGAAATCGAGCCGAGATAGTATGTGGCGCGGACCCGCAGGGATTTTTCGCGTACCTTGACCGGCAGAACGTGCAGCGAGAGGTTGCCGAACACCGCCAGACTGCGCGTGCGGTTGGTGCGGGCCGGGCCACGCCGGAAGATGGATCGCCACACGCGCGTCTTTCTAACCTGTTCGAGAAGCCGTTGGGTCCACACCGTCGTCGCCATGTCGTCCTCAGACCTTCAGGATTTCCGTTTCCTCGACGGTTTCGAGTTTGTCCACCACGAGGCCACCGTCTGCTGCCAGCCGGACCGCAAAGTGAGGGAGCGGCCGCGGCGCAGGCCCCGCCTCCACGTTTCCATCCCTCTCGAACTTGCTTCCATGGCACGGGCAGGCGATCTGGTTCGACTCCGGCTTCCATTGCGTGATGCAGCCGAGGTGAGTGCACACGGACGACATCGCCCACAATCCCTTCTCGGTCCTGACGATATAAACCTGCTGGTCTTGAAGGTACGTCACGGAGTTAACTGGGTAGTCATCCAAGGGACCGGCTCGGAAAGTCGTGGGCGGCTCAAACAGGACATTGGGCGAGGAATACGTTACCGTCACAATCGCGGCTCCTAGGCCGGCGATGGCCAGAGCGCCGCCGGCGATTTCGTTGAAGAAGTCGCGGCGGCTGACCGGAGTTTTGGTCTCTGGCTTCTCGGCAGCTTTCGATTGGTCTTCCGCGGCCATATTCATTTCCCCCTGCTCAATGTCTCCACTGCTTCGGGATCGTGGTCAAACACCTCGAAACCCTCCATGGTGATGGTGTGCGCGGGGCAGCGCTGGGCACAGAGGCCGCAGCGGATGCAGATCGTTTCGTCCTTAACCATGACGGAGCCTTCCGCGTCGGGCAGTTCATCGGGGGTAAGGTGCTGCAAAGTGATAGGATCCGATCCGGCTTGCGCAGCGATCCTTTTCTTTTCTACTTCCGAAATCTTCAGTTGGCTGAGCGGCACGAGCGACAGGCAGTCTTCGGGGCAAACGTCCACGCAGCCGCCGCAAAGGATGCACTCCGTGCCCTCCGCTTCATTGCCTTCGAAGATGGTGTTGATCCAGCACTTCAGGCAGCGCGTGGCTTCCTGGCGCGCCTGTTCCTCCGTGTAACCCGACTCCACTTCAGCAATGCCCGTGCGGCGATCGAGCGCGATCGTCGGAACCGAGAGGCGTGAATACTCATCGTAGTCCTGGGCCATCTGGTGATGATCCAACACCGTGATCTGCACGTAGCGGGGATGGGGTTTCCAGGCGGGGCCCCGCAGATAGCGGTCGATTTCCTCTGCGGCCTTTTTCCCGTCGGCGACGGCACTGATGATGAGGCGAGGGCCAAAGGCGATGTCACCGGCGGCGAAGACTCCCGGCGCGGTCGTCATGAGGGTTGCGGGATCGATCTTGACGGTTCCCTGGCGAGTCGTCTCAATACCGTCCTGAGGCCTCAGAAACGAAAGGTCCGAGGTCTGTCCGATGGCCAGGATCGCCGTATCGCTTTCGAGCACGCTCTCCGTGCCCGGCTCGAAGACGGGATTGAAGCGGTGCTGGGCGTCGAAGACCGACGTACAGTGAACCGTTTCGAGCCCCGTCAGCTTCCCGTTTTGGCCCAGAAATCGGGTCGGACCGCGTGAGGGATGAATCTTCAGGCCTTCGCGCAGGGCCTCTTCGATCTCCTCTTCAAAAGCCGGCATCTCGGCGCGCGATTCCAGGCAGACCATGTGAACTACCCGCGCGCCGAGGCGCAGTGCCGTGCGGGTAACGTCCATTAGTTCTTTCATGGCCACGTCCCGTTCGGCGTCGCTCAGCCGGTCCGGCAGGTGGGGACCGCCCAGGGCGTCGAGCACATGGCGTTGCTGTTCGCGCAGCGCCGTGCGCGCCACGTCGATCGCCACGTTCCCGCCCCCAATCACCACCACGCTTTTGCCGATCGAAAAGCGGTAGCCCAAGTTCACGTTGAGCAGGAAGTCGGTGCCGGTAATGACTCCGTCCAAGTCGTGGCCGGGAAGCGGCAGGTCCCGGCTGCGATGGAGACCAATGGCCAGCAGAAGGGCTTGGAATCCTTCCGCACGCAAGTCTGCCAATGAAAAATCGCCGAGTCGGCTGTTCAAGCGCAACTCCGGCCCGAGCGCCAGAGTTTCGCGGACCTGCGCCTGCACAACGTCGCGCGGCAGGCGGTACTCCGGAATGCCCAGGTGAAGCATGCCGCCCGGCACCGGCGCCGCTTCGAAAATCGTCACAGCGTAGCCGAGCAAGGCCAGATCGTGCGCCGCTGCCAACCCGGCGGGGCCTGAGCCGATCACCGCCACGCGCTCCGGGTGAGTCACCTTGGGTTTCTCGGGGAAGACGTCGAGCGGATTGCGAGATTCCGGCCCGTAACGCTCCGTGACAAAGCGCTTGAGAGCGCGAATGGAGATCGGGGCGTCGAACTGCCCGCGGCGGCAGGCCGTCTCGCAGGGGTGCCCACAGACGCGGCCGCAGATTGAGGCCAGCGGATTGGGAAGGCGGGCGTAGCGATACGCTTCCTCGTAGCGACCCTCCGCGATCAGCGAGACGTAGCGGCCGGCCTGCGTGTGGACCGGACAGGCCTGCATGCAGGGGAAATTCGATTCCAGCCAGCCCAGGTCTACGAGTTTGGTTCGTTGCTTGGCCACCTTGCCGCTCCGTCGAGTGTCGCGTCCCATTTGACGATTTACAGGGTACGCGTACTCACCACCCCTACCCCCTCCTCAAAGAGGAGGGGAGTTTGGCTGCTAACTCCCCTCCTTGGTAAGGAGGGGGCAGGGGGTGGTTCGCTAGCGTGATACCGTAACGTTCACTGAAGTCGATTCACCGGACACACTCACCGCCTGTGTGGTGGGCTTGCCCTCCTCGCTCCACGTCTTCAGGGTGTAGCTGCCGGCAGGGACGTCCTTGATTTCGAATTCGCCATCCTTGTTGGTCACCGCGAAGTAGGGAGTGGGAACAATTACCACGTAGCCCGACATCTCGGGATGCACGTTGCAGAGCAGAGGAGCCACCCCGAGATCGTTAAAGGTGAACGATTTTTCCTGACCCTGCGGCCAGGTGCCCATATTGTGAGCAAGCTTTTTGTTGCCACTTATGGAGGGCCAGTAAACATTGTGCCCCACAGGATCGCTGTTCAAGAATTGCACTGTCGTGCCCTTCAGGACGACCAGCACGTGAGGAACGAAAGCCATGTTCTTTTGATCCTCCACAGCGGGCTTCGAGGGCGGCGTAAAAGTCTTGCCGGGAATGGCGTCAACGTAGACGGCGATATTCTCGGAGGAACGCATGCGCTGCGCCGTCACCTTGCCCTTGATCTCCCCGGCAAAAGCCAAGGCTCCGAAACTGAGCAACAGGAAGATAAGCGCAAGCACTTGGTGCAGATTTTTCTTCATGTCTTCACCTCAAATTCAGGATGCTGACGGTTCTCCAGGCCAAATCAGAGCACGTCGTCAGAAAGCTCCCGAGCCAGAACCGCTTTAGAACATCAGATAGCCTAAGGGATGGGGCGAAGCACCTTCAGTGACAGATAACCCAGGACATTGTGACCCGCGTCACAACGATGCCAGCATGACAAATGACACAACGACCGGGCAGTGGTGACATTTGACAGCTTTTTCATGCTGGAATCTAAGCTTCATTTAAGACATAATGACATTGTCGGGGTGACCTAATGCCCGTGGATAGACCGAGGGCTCCGTACAACCTGCCACCCATCGAGAGCTGCCTGAGCTGCTTGGCGCGAGAAGAGGGACTTTTCTGCCAGCTCCCTCATGCCGTGCTTTCCACCCTGAGTTCTCTTCGCCAGACTTCCTTTTACCCCAAGGGGGCTTTGCTGTTCGTGGAGGGGCAGCCAATTCAAGGACTCCACATCATGTGCTCAGGAGAAGCGAAGCTCTATGTGAACTCCGCGGAGGGTCAGAGCCTTACGTTGCGGGTTGTCGAGCGCGGCGAAGTGCTTGGTCTGAGCTCCGTAATAGCGGATGAGCGTTATCCGGTCAGCGCCGAGACGCTAAGCCCAAGCCAAGTGAGTTTCATTCCTCGTCTGGAATTTCTCCAATTCGTGCGCGCCAACGTCGACGTCGCGATACGCGTGGCCAAGCATCTCAGCATGGAACTCAGCCGGGCTTGGCAGCAGACCCGGATGCTGGCCCTGGCTCCGGATACTCATGCCAAGCTCACCCAATTCCTCTTGGAGTGGGCAGAAAAACACCGGCAGCCGGCCGCCGACGGCCTGCGCATTGCGCTTCACATGACTCATGAGGAAATCGCGCGAAACATCGGGGCCTCTCGCGAGAGCGTGAGCCGCATTCTCGGCGACTGGAAACACCGGGGAGTGATTCGCGTGAGCGGCGGGACGATTACCATCCTCCAACCATTGGAACTCCAGAGCGCGACGACGCCCTTGGCCGCCCCCTAGAGATCAGACTATGGCGCATGGATTGCTACGGCTTACCGGGAGGTGACCGATGCGCATCGTGACATGCGCTTTGCTCGTGTTCTACAGCACGACAGCCTTGGCCGTTGATCTGAAACCGCCAAGCAGCGCAGAGCTGTGTGGCGATTGCCACCGCGCCATCTTTGAGGGGTGGAAGAGATCGGCCCATGCGACCGCGATGGAGAGTCGGCTTTTTCAGGATGCTCTGAAGGGAGCCGAGGCGGATTTCGGTGTCCAGGCCCGCAAGAATTGCCTCGCCTGCCACGCCCCTGTAGCTGTTCTGACTGGAGATCTTGAACTGACCAGAAAGGTGAGCTGGGAAGGAGTCACCTGTGACTACTGCCATTCGATCCAAGAGGTTACGACGACAGGCGGTAATCCAAAGGCCAAAGTAGAGTTCACGCTGGTGAAAAGTGGGCCCTCAAAGGACTTGCTTTCGCCAGCTCATGGGACGCGTTTCTCGCCGCTGCACACTTCTTCGCTGGCCTGCATCGCCTGCCACGAATACTCGAACTCGCAGGGCTTTCCAGTCCTGGCGACATACTCCGAGTGGAAAA
>Ga0074046_10003474_pt1 | contig 13168 bp, 13 predicted proteins | sample BogForMeECP23OM3_FD_94441 | JGI IMG/M metagenome (GOLD analysis project Ga0074046, IMG submission 94441) | Bog forest soil microbial communities from Calvert Island, British Columbia, Canada - Bog Forest MetaG ECP23OM3 | ecosystem: Environmental > Terrestrial > Soil > Wetlands ...
CATGGCGGCCAAGGCGGTGACCGCGGGCGAGCGCGCCGACATCGTGGTCCTGGTCGCCGACGGCGGCTGGAAGTACCTGTCCACCGGCGCCTACTCCGGCACCCTGGACGAGGCCGAAGCCCGTTTGGAAGGCCAGCTCTGGGCTTAGCGGCCATAATTGCCTGCATGCGCGTGACCGTGATCGGATGCGCGGGGAGTTTCCCCGGGCCGGACAGCCCGGCGTCTTGCTACCTGCTCGAGGCCGAGGGATTCCGCCTGCTTATCGACATGGGTAACGGCGCGCTCGGGGTGCTTCAGCGGTTCGCCGGGCTGTTCGGCGTCGACGCGATCTGCCTGAGCCACCTGCACGCCGATCACTGTGTCGACCTGGGGTCCTACTGGGTGGCCCGGCAGTACGCCCCGGCCGGGCCGCAGCCGCTGATCCCGGTGTACGGCCCGCAGGGGACCGGGGAGCGGGTCGCGGGGTTCGGCGGCGAAGGCCTGGCGGCCGTCCAGGCCCGATTCACCCTCTGTGACCTCGCGCCCGGCGCCTTCGAGATCGGGCCGTTCCGGGTCACCGCCGATCACGTGAACCACCCGGTGGAGACGTTCGGCTTCCGGGTGGAGCACGCGGGCTGGCGGCTGGCCTACTCGGCCGACACGGGGGAGTCCGACGCCCTGGTCCGGCTGGCTGAGGGGGTCGATCTGCTGCTGTGCGAGGCGTCGTTCCTTGACGGGCCGGGTTACCAGCCGAACCTGCACCTGACCGCGCGGCAGGCGGCCGAGCACGCGGCCCGGGCCGCGGTCGGGCAGCTGGTGCTCACCCACCTGGTGCCATGGAACGACCGGGACCGGACGCGGGCCGAGGCGGCGCAGGCCTACCAGGGCCCGCTGTCGCTGGCCACCTCGGGCCTGGTGCTCGGGCCCGGCGCCCCACCCTCCGCCGGCCGATAGGCTGGGCGTCATGTCACGACCCGACGGACGATCCGTCGCCGAACTACGGCCGGTCAAGCTGACCCGGGGCTGGCTTGACCACGCCGAGGGGTCCGTGCTGGTGGAATTCGGCCGCACCCGGGTACTGTGTGCCGCGAGCGTCACCGAGGACGTGCCGCGCTGGCGGCGCGGCAGCGGGCTCGGCTGGGTGACCGCCGAGTACGCCATGCTGCCCCGGGCGACCAACACCCGCGGCGACCGCGAGTCGGTCAAGGGCCGCCTGGGCGGCCGCACCCAGGAGATATCTCGGCTGGTCGGACGCTCGCTGCGGGCCTGCGTGGACTACAAGGCGCTGGGCGAGAACACCATCGTCATCGACTGCGACGTGCTCCAGGCCGACGGCGGCACCCGCACCGCGGCGGTGACCGGCGGGTACGTCGCGCTGGCCGACGCGGTGGCGTGGCTGAAGAACCGCAAGCGGACCAAGGGCGACCCGCTGCTCACCTCGGTGTCCGCGGTCAGCGTGGGCATCGTGGACGGCGAGCCCCGGCTCGACCTGTGCTACGAGGAGGACGTGGCCGCGCAGACCGACATGAACGTGGTGTGCACCGCCAGCGGCGACTTCGTAGAAATCCAGGGCACCGCCGAGCGGGAGCCGTTCAGCCGCGACCTGCTCGGCCAGTTGCTCGATCTCGCCGTAACGGGCTGTGCCGAGCTGACCAGGTTGCAGCGTGCAGCCCTCGGCGGATAAGACCGTGGTGCTGGCCACCAGGAATGCCGCCAAGATGCGCGAACTGGCCCGGATCCTGGGCGCGGAAGACCACGGCGGCGCGCAGATCAAGCTGGCCGGGCTAGACGAGTTCCCCGGCGCGCCCGACGTGCCGGAGACCGGGGCCACGTTCGAGGCGAACGCGCTGCTCAAGGCGCGCGCGATCGCGCAGTACACCGCCCTGCCCGCGGTGGCCGACGACTCCGGGCTCTGCGTGGACGCGCTCAACGGCATGCCCGGCGTGCTGTCCGCCCGCTGGGCGGGCCGCCACGGCGACGACCGGGCCAACCTGGAACTGGTCCTGGCTCAGGTGGCCGACGTGCCGGACTCCCGCCTCGGCGCGCAGTTCGTCTGCGCCGCCGCGCTGGTCGTGCCCTCCTCCGGCACGCAGGAGTGGGTGGTGACCGGGCAAGTCGAGGGCCGCTTGGTCCGGAAACCGCGGGGCAGCGGGGGATTCGGCTACGACCCGATCTTCCTGCCCGACGGGTTCGACCGGACCACCGCCGAGATGACCGCCGAAGCCAAGGACGCGATCAGCCACCGCGGTCGCGCCTTCCGCGCGCTGACCCCGTTCATTACCCGGTTGGCTCCCGGGCGATAGCGTTGGGCTCATGACGGACAAGCGACTCGCACCTGGTGACCCGGCCCCCGACTTCACCTTGACCGATGCCGACGGCCAAGAGGTCTCGCTGTCCTCGTTCCGCGGCCAGCGGATGATCGTGTACTTCTACCCGGCCGCGATGACCCCCGGCTGCACGAAGGAAGCGTGCGACTTCCGCGACAACCTGGCCGACCTGAACTCCGCCGGCATCACCGTGCTCGGCATCTCGCCCGACCAGCCCGCCAAGCTGGCCAAGTTCCGGGACAAGGAGGGCCTGACCTTCCCGCTGCTCTCCGACCCCGACCACGCCGCGGGTGAGGCCTACGGCGCGTACGGCGAGAAAAAGCTCTACGGCAAGACCACGGTCGGCGTGATCAGGTCCACGTTCGTGATCGACGCGAACGGCAAGATCGAAAAGGCGCTGTACGGCGTCAAGGCCACCGGCCACGTCGCCCGGCTGCGGACCGAGGTCGGCGCCTAAGCGGTACCGTTACTAGCGGCCCGGTTACCGGCGGCCCATCGCGAGCGGCCCCGGTCACCAGCGGCCAAGCGGGCGTGGCGAAATGGCATACGCGGCAGGTTTAGGTCCTGTTGGTGGCGACACCGTGGGGGTTCGAATCCCCCCGCCCGCACTCGGGGTTACCGACAGAACTGCCGGTGTCGTACCGACAGAACTGCTTCGGTGACCTGTTTTCGAGTATCGCGCGGGGGTCTGACAATGGCTCGGGTCGCCGTGTGGGCTGGGTTCAGGCGCCTCCGGTGGCCAGGTCCTCGGCCTCGTCGAACGAGCCCAGCATCCGGTAGCAGTACGCCACCAGCTCACCCCGGTACGGCTCGAACTCCACAGGCCCATCATGGCGTACGCGGCGGGCCGGCTGGATAGGTTCAGCACCATGAAGGCGATGAGCGTGATCCCGGGCCGCCGCGGCTCGGCGCGGATCGCCGACGCACCAGATCCGCCGCCCGCGGAAGGTTCGGTCCTGGCCGAGGGCCTGCTGGCGGGCATCTGCGGGACCGACGCGGAGATCATGCTCGGGCAGGGACTGCCGCCCGACGGCGGGGATCGGCTGGTCATCGGGCACGAGTCGCTCGGCCGGGTGCTCGAGGCGCCGCCGGACGCGCGGGTCCGCCCCGGTGACCTGGTGGTCGGCGTGGTCCGCCGCCCCGACCCGGTGCCCTGCCCGGCCTGCGCGGCCGGCCAGTGGGACTTCTGCGCGAACGGCCAGTACTCCGAGCGCGGGATCACGGGCCTCGACGGGTACGGCGCCACCCGCTGGCGGGTCGACCCGCGGTTCGCCGTCAAGGTACCGGACCGGCTCGCCGACCTCGGTGTGCTCACCGAGCCAGCCAGCGTCGTGGCTAAGGCCTGGGAGCAAATCGACCTGATCGCGGCGCGGGCTCCCCGGCGGGCCAGGGTCGCGCTGGTGGCCGGGGCCGGCCCGATCGGCATGCTGGCGGCGCTGCTCGGCGTCCAGCGCGGCTACCAGGTGCACGTCTTCGACCGGGTCACGGCGGGTCCCAAGCCGAGCCTGGTCGCGGCGCTCGGCGCGACTTATCATCACGGCCCGCTCAGCCGCCTGGACCTGCGCCCGGACGTCGCGCTCGAGTGCACCGGCGACGGCGAGCTGATCCTCGGGCTGGCCGGCCAGCTGGCCCAGGCGGGCGTGCTGTGCCTGATCGGCATCTCGTCCGGTCAGCGCCGCCTGCCAGTGAACCTGAACCAGGTCAGCGCCTCGATGGTGCTGGAGAACTCGGTGATCTTCGGCACGGTGAGTGCGGCGCGCCGCCACTACGAGCAGGCCATCGACGCGCTGGTCGGCGCCGATCCGGCCTGGCTGGGCAGCCTGATCAGCCGCCGCGTCCCGCTGTCGTCATGGCCGCAGGCGCTTATCAGACAGACAGGTGATGTAAAGGTCGCCGTGGACCTGACAAAATAAGCCGTCTATCCCGAACGGCTACGGCGAGAGTACCGAGAGCACCAGGACAGGTTCGGGCCCGGCCAGGAAACGGAGCATGTGATGGCGGACGCGGACACCGACGCGAAGCCCGTGGACCAGGGCGAGCTGGTGGCGGACATCGACCGCACCCGCGCGGAGCTGGCGCGCACTATTGACGCCATCGCCGACCGGGTGAACCCGAAGAAGAACGTCGACCGTGCCTTGGAGCAGGCCCGCCAGCGCGCCAGCCAGATCGACCCCCTGATGGTCGGCGCCGCGGCGGCGGCCATCGTCGTCGTCGGCGTCACCGCCGCCCTGCTCCTCTGGCGGCGCCGCAAGCGCTAGCCGGCGCTCTTGGTCAGCTCTTCGTACTCCGCGGCGGTCAGCAGGTCGGGCGGCAGGGCCGCGTCGCCGTTACCGTCCTGGGCCACGCGCACCCGGAACATCCAGCCGGCCGTGTACGGCTCGGCGTTGACCAGGGCGGGATCGTCTTCCAGTTCGGTGTTGACCTCGGCGACCTCGCCGTCCACGGGCGAGTACAGGTCGCTGACTGACTTGACGGATTCCACCTCGCCGCAGGGTTCGCCGGCAGTGACGGTCGCGCCGAGGGCCGGCAGCGAGATGTAGACGACATCGCCGAGTTGCTGCGCCGCGTACTCGGTGATGCCGACCGATGCCAAATCGCCTTCGACGGACACCCACTCGTGCTCGGGGGTGTAGCGCAGTTCGGCTGGAACGCTCATCGTAATTGTCTCCTCCGGTAAAACGGCAGGTCTTCCACGTGGGCGGGCACGGCTTCACCCCTGATGCCGACCGCCAGGACGTGATCACCTTCGCCGGCCTGCGGCCGGTTACCCTCGCCCGGCTCCAGGTAGGCCATGGCGATCGGCACGCCGAGGGTGGGGGACGGGGCGCCGCTCGTGACGGCGCCGCAAGTCCTGCCGTCGGCGAGGACGGGGTAGCCGTGCCTGGCGATCCGGCGGGACTGGATGGTCAAGCCCACCAGGTGCTTAACGGGTCCGGAAGCAGCGCGGGCGGCCAGGGCCTCACGGCCGACGAACTCGCCCGGCTTGTCGAACTTCACCACCCGTCCTAGGCCCGCTTCAAAAGGTGTCACGTCCGGGCCGAGCTCGTTGCCGTACAGCGGCATGCCGGCCTCAAGCCGGAGCGTATCGCGGGCCGCCAGGCCCGCCGGTACCAGGCCGGCCGGAGCTCCCTGCCGAGCCAGCGCGGACCAGATGGGCTCGGCGTCCTCCGGGCGGCAGAACACCTCGAAGCCGTCCTCGCCGGTGTAGCCGGTGCGGGCCACCCAGGCCTTACGCCCCGCCACCTCCCCGAACGCTCCCGCGTAGTACTTGATCGCGGCCAGGTCCAGGCCGCCCGCCAGCGGGGCGAGGATCCCGGCCGCCTCCGGCCCCTGGATGGCGATCAGCGCGTAGTCGCCGGTCGCGTCGCTGACCCGCGCATCGTGCCCGTAGGCCCGGTCGCGAAGCGAGGCCAGGACCACATCCGTGTTCGCGGCGTTGGCGATGACCAGGAACTTGTCCTCGTCTTGCCGGTACACGACCAGGTCATCCAGCACGCCGCCGTCTTCCGCGCAGATCATCGTGTACCGGGCCCGTCCCGGCCGCAGCGCGGACAGGTGCCCGGTCAGCGCGTAGTCGAGCGCCGGCCCGGCGGCGGGCCCGCTAACCAGGATCTCGCCCATGTGGGAGAGGTCGAACAGGCCGGCCGCGCGCCGCACCGCTTGATGCTCGGCGGTCTCGCTGGCGTAGCGCAGCGGCATCTGCCAGCCGGCGAAGGAGGTCATCGTCGCGCCGAGCCGCTCGTGGACCCGATGCAGCGGGGTCTGCCTCGGCCGTTCCCCTGATGATGTCACGTGCGCATGGTATGCCGGAACCATGAGCCTTCTCACCGAGTCCCAGATCAGCGAAGAGCTCGCCACGGTCCCCGGCTGGACCCAGGATGGCGACTCGATCACCACGGTCACCCAGCGCGCCGACTTCAAGGACGCTCTGCTCTACGTCGGCGCCGTCGCCTACCTCGCCGAGAGCGCCAGCCACCACCCCGACATCACCATTGAGTGGAACAAGGTGACGCTCAGCCTCAGCACGCACTCGGCGGGCGGCCTGACCGCTAACGACTTCGCCCTGGCCCGCCAGATCTCGGCGTTGACCTGACCGGTACGTGTCACCAAGTCCGTTCGGCCCGGCCCTTTTTTCGGAGAGATTCACACAAGCATGGGGTCACTGTTTCACCAGATTTGAACAAAAAGACACCTATAGGCCTCTTATGAGCCGGCGGAAAGCGTGGCATCGTGGGCTCTCGCGCGGTGCCGGCATGGCGGGCCGCGCCCTTACGCGTGAGAGGAATAGCTCATGAGGAGAGGACGGGACGCGCGTCGACGCCCAGCCCGCCTGGCCGGCCGCCAGGCGAGCTGGCTTCGCGTCACCGCGGTCGCCAGCTCGGCGGCGCTGCTCGGCACGCTGGGCCTGGCGGGGACCTCGATGGCCGCGACCGCGAAAGCCGCGAAGGCCGCGACGCGCGCCGACACCACCAGCACGTCGTCGTGCCACCTGGGCAACGGCGTCAAGCACGTGGTGCAGATCACCTTCGACAACGTCCACTACTTCCGGGACAACCCGAACGTCCCGTCGGACCTGGAACTGATGCCGAACCTCCTCAACTTCATCGAGGGCAACGGCACCATGCTCAGCAACAACCACACTCCGCTGATCGCGCACACCGCCGACGACATCCTGACCACGCTCACCGGCCTGTACGGCGACCGGCGGGGCATGCCGATCTCCAACGACTACCAGGCCTACAACGCCGACGGCCCGAACGGCAGCTTCAACACCACCGACCCGGCCGGCTCGTTCGCCTACTGGACCGACCCGGTGTACAACACCGCGAAAACGCCGAGTCCGGGCCACGACACCAACCCGAGCATGGTCTACGCCCCGGTGCCGCCGGCCACCGCGAAGACGCCGGTGACGCCGGACACGATCACCCCGGCGCCCTGGGTGCCGTTCACCCGGGCCGGCTGCGACGTCGGGGCCTTCTCGACCGCCAACGTCGAGCTCGAGAACACCGCCGTCGACATCCCCAAGGTCTTCGGCCCCAACTCGCCAGAGGCCATGCAGCTGAACGCTGACACGAACCCGTTCAAGGACGCGGAGGTCGCCGACTACGTCGGCGTCGCCGTGCACTGCGCGCAGGGCAGCGCGTTCTGCGCGGACGCCAAGGGCGTCAAGTACGGCCAGACCACGCCGAGCCCGACCGCTGTGACCGACTCGCTGCCCACCGAGCCCGGCGGTTACACCGGCTTCCAGGGGCTGTTCGGCGCCAGGTACGTCGCCCCGCAGCTCGGCGCGGGCACGCCGAACAAGACGCACAACGGTTACGAGGTGACGAACGCGGCGGGCAACCTGGTCGACCTGAACGGCCAGCAGATCAACGGCGCGTTCCTCACCAACCACCCCGGGTTCCCCGGCTTCGACCCCACTGCCTCGCAGACGCTGGCGTACGCGGCCGACATGCTGGAGTCCGGCGTTCCCGTCGTGCAAAGCTACATCGCGGACCTGCACGGGCTGCAGCACATTCCGTCCCTGGACGGGAAGGGCGGGGTCTGCGCGAACTCCCCGGACGCGCTCGGCAGCGGCGACCCCTGCTACCTGGCCCAGGCCGCGTACTACAACCAGGCGTTCGGCACGTTCTTCAAGCGGCTGGCCGCAGACGGCATCACGCCGAAGAACACGCTGTTCGTCATCAGCTCCGACGAGGGTGACCACGAGGCGGGCGCCAACGTCGGCCGGGCCATCCAGCCCACCCCGGCGAACTGCGACGGCGTGACCGTGGCCTGCACCTACCCGGCCGGGACGTTCGGCGAGCTGGCCGGCAACCTCCCCGGCCTGCTGGCCACCGAGAAGGGCAACACCACGCCGTTCAGCATGGAGGCCGACACCGCGCCGGAAATCTACGTGACCGGGAACCCGGGACCCAACACCCCGGTCGTGCGCACGCTGGAACGCGACGTGTCCGGGGTGACCGCGAACAACCCGTACGCGGGCGGCACCCAGAAGATCGCCAACTACCTCGCGGACCCGACCGAAGAGGCGATCCTGCACATGGTCAACGCCGATCCGGCCAGGACCCCGACGTTCGCGGTGTTCGCCAAGCCGGATTACTACCTGTCCACCTCGCCGAAGTGCACCACGGCCGCGCAGTGCGTGGCGATCGACAACGGGTTCGCCTGGGATCACGGCGCCTACGCGGCCGAGATCAACACGAACTACGTCGGCTTCGTCGGCCCGGGCGTGAAGAACATCGGCCTGGACGGCCAGGCGCCGGGCACCGGCCCGAACTCGGCCGGCCCGAACAGCGGCCAGGAGGTGGTCGCGAACAGCGGCACCACCGGCACCTGGGTGGACGAGACCGACATCCGGCCCACCCTGATCTACCTGACCGGCCTGAAGGACGACTACGAGCACGACGGCCGGGTCATCACCCAGATCCTGTCCGCCCGGAACCGGGCCCTCAGCGCGCCCGGCGTGACCAGCCTGGGGGCCTGTTACAAGCAGCTCAACTCCAGCGTCGGCCAGTTCGGCAACTTCACCCTGCAGGCCTCGACGGCCGCCGTCGAGTCCAGTTCGGTCGGCGACACCCTCTACAAGACGGTCAACGCCTCGCTGGCCGGGCTGGACCGGCTGCGGGACGCGCTCGCGCTGCGCATCAAGGGCGAGCTCGAAGCGGCCGCGTTCAGGGACCAGCCGGTCTTCGGCGCGCCAGGCCAGCTGATCACCTGCCAGGCGCTCATCGCCTCCGCGGGGGTGCTGGCCAAGCACCTCTGAGACAGCGAGGTCGCAGGACCGTGCCGCCGCCCGACGTCAGCGTCAGGGCGGCGGCACGGCCATCGCCCCGGGTGTCGGACAATAGACCGGTGGAATCCCAGGTGCCCGCAGTCGGCCAGACCCCAGGACCCCGCGAGATCGTCATTCTCGGCTCGACCGGCTCGATCGGCACGCAGGCGCTCGACATCGTCCGGCGCAACCCGGGCCGGTTCCGGGTGGTGGCCCTGGCGGCGGGCGGCGGCCAGCCCGACGTCCTGGCCCGCCAGGCCGCCGAGTTCGGGGTGGCGGCGGTGGCCGTAGCCAGCCCGGCCGCCGCGGCCGAGGTACAGGACGCCCTCCGCCATTATTCGGGCCGAACGGAGTCGGTATCCAGCCCCGCCCACCCGCAACTGCTCTGCGGCCCGGACGCGGTCAGCGAGGTGGCCGCGTGGCCGTGCGACGTGGTGCTCAACGGCGTGACCGGGGCGGCCGGACTGCGGGCTACGCTGGCGGCGCTGGACGCCGGCCGGGTGCTGGCCCTGGCCAACAAGGAATCGCTGATCGTCGGCGGCCCGCTGGTGACCAGCCGGGCCAAGCCCGGGCAGATCGTGCCGGTCGACTCCGAACACTCCACGATCGCGCAGTGCCTGCGGGCCGGGCGCGATTCCGAGGTGCGCCGCCTGGTGCTGACCGCGAGCGGCGGGCCGTTCCGTGGCTGGAGCCGCGACCGGCTGGACGGCGTCACGCCGCGCCAAGCGCTCGCGCACCCCACCTGGAACATGGGCCCGCTGGTCACGATCAATTCCGCGACGCTGGTGAACAAGGGCCTGGAGGTGATCGAGGCCCACCTGCTGTTCGGCTTCTCCCTCGACCGCATCGACGTGGTGGTGCACCCGCAGTCGATCGTGCACTCGATGGTGGAATTCTCCGACGGCGCCACGATCATCCAGGCGTCCCCGCCAGACATGCGGCTGCCGATCTCGCTGGGCCTGGCCTGGCCCGACCGGGTGCCCGAGGCCGCGCCGGGACTTGACTGGTCGACGACGGCGACCTGGACGTTCGAACCGCTCGACGACGCGGCCTTCCCGGCGGTCGCGCTGGCCCGCGAGGCGGCCACCGCCGGGGGCACCGCGCCTGCGGTGTACAACGCGGCGAATGAGGCGTGTGTGGCGGACTTCCAGGCGGGCAGGATCAGCTTCCCCCGCATAGTCGACACCGTGGCCCGGATAGTCTCAGAGCATGACGCCGCGCGCACGGCCGTCACCACGGTGGCCGACGTGCTGGCCGTCGACGACTGGGCCCGGCGGCGGGCGCGTGAACTTAACCCCTGAGGGAAGGACGGCGGGATGGACCTGATCGGCTGGGTCATCTTCATCGTCGCCCTGCTCTTCTCCGTGATGCTGCACGAGACCGGGCACTTCGTGACCGCTAAGAATTTCGGCATGAAGGTCACCAGGTACTTCGTTGGCTTCGGGCCGACGATCTGGTCCACCTGGCGGGGCGAGACCGAATACGGGATCAAGGCCCTGCCGTTCGGCGGCTTCGTCAAGATCGTCGGGATGACCTCGCTCGACGAGGTCGACCCGGCGGACGAGCCGAGGTCGTTCCGCCGCCATCCGGCCTGGCAGCGGATCATCGTGCTCAGCGCCGGCTCGTTCATGCACTTCGTGCTGGCCTTCGTGCTGATCTTCGGGCTGGCGCTCGGCATCGGCATCGAGAACGCCAACACCACCCAGCTGGGCACGATCAGCTCGTGCGTGGCCACGAACGTCACCGCGCTGGACAACGGCACCTGCACCGCGTCGAATCCGCCGTCCCCGGCCAAGCTGGCCGGGCTGCGGCCCGGCGATAAGGTGATCGCCTTCGACGGCAGGCCGGTGGGCAACTGGACCCAGCTCGGCGACGCGATCCGCCAAGCGCGGCCCGGGTCGCCGGTGACCATCACCGTGGTGCGTGACGGCAAGACGCTGACGCTGCACACCACGCTGGCCGCAGTCAGCGGCCGCAGCGGCGGCTACCTGGGCATCGCGCCGACCGTGGTGTTCTCACCGGCCAACCCGATCCGCGCCGTCCAGTACGCGGGGTCGGCGTTCGAGCAGGTCATCGTCGGCTCGGCCAAGGCGGTGGCGGCGCTGCCCGCAGCGCTGCCCAAGCTGTTCAGCAAGGACCGGGCCAGCACGGCCGGCGGCCAGGTCAGCAGCGTGGTCGGCGCGGCCGAGGCCACCGGCCAGGCGGTGGCCGCCAACGTCGGCTGGCAGTACAAGGTCAGCTTCGTGCTGCTGCTCATCGCCTCGCTCAACATCTTCGTCGGCGTCTTCAACCTGCTCCCGCTGCTGCCGCTGGACGGCGGCCACATCGCGGTGGTCATCTGGGAGCGGATCCGAGCCTGGTTCGCCCGGCTGCGCGGGCGTCCCGACCCCGGCCTGGTGGACATGGCCAAGCTGCTGCCGGTCAGCTTCAGCATCTTCATGGTCTTGATGTTCTTCGGCGTCTTGCTGATCCTGGCCGACATCGTGAACCCGGTGAATATCGCAGGTTAACAGTGCTGGCTCACCGGCGGGTTCATCCCCGACGCGGCCGTCAGCGTCCGGCCCCGGCCGGTCGCCGGAGGGTGGAACAATGGATCGGGTTGACGGATTCGGGAGTGCCAGCCGAGATTCGAGAATGCCAACCGAACGGATGGGGGCTATGAGTACTGACCTCGGAATGCCGCAGACGCCACCGGCGCCGCTGGCCCAGGATCTGCTAGCACCGCGCAGGCCATCCCGCCAGATCATGGTGGGTTCGGTGCCGGTCGGCGGGGGAGCGCCGGTGTCGGTGCAGTCGATGACGACGACGCTGACCGCCAACGTGAACGCCACCCTGCAGCAGATCGCCGAGCTGACCGCCTCCGGCTGCCAGATCGTCCGGGTCGCGGTGCCGTCCCAGGACGACGCCGACGCGCTGCCCGCCATCGCGAAGAAGTCGCAGATCCCGGTCATCGCCGACATCCACTTCCAGCCCAAGTACGTGTTCGCGGCGATCGAGGCCGGCTGCGCGGCGGTCCGGGTGAACCCGGGCAACATCAAGCAGTTCGACGACAAGGTGGCCGAGATCGCCCGCGCCGCCAGCGACGCCGGGGTCCCGATCAGGATCGGCGTCAACGCGGGCTCGCTGGACAAGCGGCTGCTGGCCAAGTACGGCAAGGCCACCCCCGAGGCGCTGGTCGAGTCGGCGCTGTGGGAGTGCTCCCTGTTCGAGGAGCACGGGTTCCGCGACATCAAGATCTCGGTGAAGCACCACGACCCGGTGGTGATGATCAACGCCTACCGCCTGCTCGCCCGGCAGTGCGACTACCCGCTGCACCTGGGCGTGACCGAGGCCGGGCCCACGTTCCAGGGCACGGTCAAGTCCGCGGTCGCCTTCGGCGCCCTGCTGGCCGAGGGCATCGGCGACACGATCCGGGTCTCCCTGTCCGCGCCGCCGGTGGAAGAGGTCAAGGTCGGCATCTCGATCCTGGAATCGCTCGGCATGCGCCAGCGCGGCCTGGAGATCGTGTCCTGCCCGTCCTGCGGCCGGGCTCAGGTCGATGTGTACAAGCTGGCCGAAGAGGTGACCGCCGGCCTGCAGGGCCTGGAGGTCCCGCTGCGGGTCGCGGTCATGGGCTGCGTGGTCAACGGCCCGGGCGAGGCCCGCGAGGCCGACCTCGGCGTCGCCTCAGGCAACGGCAAGGGCCAGATCTTCGTCCGCGGCAAGGTGATCGCCACCGTGCCCGAGTCCCAGATCGTCGAGACGCTGATCGAGGAGGCCATGCGCCTCGTCGAGCAGAGCGCCATAGCCGACGATTCTGGGGACCCGGGTCAGCCGGTGGTCACCACCTACTGAAGCCTATGCGGACTTTCTGGCCATTGACCTGGCCAGCATGCTCTCGGCGTAGATGACCTCGCCGACCTGGTCGGCCACCTGGGCCCGGGCGTCGGCGGGCAGCATGTCGTCGGTGATGAGCACGTCCACTTCGCTCAGCCGGGCGAACGAGCTCAGGCTGACCAGGCCCCACTTGGTGTGGTCGGCCAGCACGACGACGCGGCGCGCGACCCGGATCAGGGTCCGGTTGGTCTCCGCCTCCGCCAGGTTGGGC
>Ga0074046_10003475_pt1 | contig 13161 bp, 5 predicted proteins | sample BogForMeECP23OM3_FD_94441 | JGI IMG/M metagenome (GOLD analysis project Ga0074046, IMG submission 94441) | Bog forest soil microbial communities from Calvert Island, British Columbia, Canada - Bog Forest MetaG ECP23OM3 | ecosystem: Environmental > Terrestrial > Soil > Wetlands ...
TACAGGACCGGGTTGAATTCAAAAAACTGCTCGATCAGGCGCTCGCGATCAATATCGACGACGCACCGGACCAGCGGCTTTCAAATATCATAGCACAACGCCGGGCACGATGGCTCCTCGGCCGAATGGACCGTCTCTTTCTTGATTGATTCAGGTGAGCGAAACAGCATGAAACTTCATCGGAAAGAAAACCCCAAGTCCGAAGCGGGAAGCGGGAAGCGGGAAGCGGGAAGTAAAAATCATTCTTGCTCCCTGCTCCTTGCTCCCCGCTCCCTTCTGAGCCGGTTTTGCTTTGCGGCAATTTTCTTTTCCATTTCCGCATTTGCCGCACAGGCTGCAGGCGAGATTGTCATAAAAGTGGCGACTCTCGCTCCTCAAGGATCCGAATGGCACAAGGTCCTTCAGGAAATGGGCGCTGAATGGCAAAAAGTGTCCAATGGGCTGATTGTATTCCGGCTTTATCCGGGCGGGGTGGCCGGAGATGACATGGACCTCGTCCGAAAGATGCGGCTTGGCACACTGGACGCGGGGCTTCTCACCGTAAACGGCCTTAGCGCAATAGACCGCGGAGTACTGGGGCTCGAAGTCCCCCTGGCATACTCTGACTACGGGGAACTGGATTGCGTCCTTGAAAAGATGGCTCCCCAGTTGGAGCGGCAAATCGAGTCGAAAGGTTTTATTGTCCTTGGCTGGTCGCAGGGAGGATGGGCTCATTTCTTCACGAAGTCTCCCGTGAGGACGCCCGATGATATGAGAAAACTCAAGATGTTCGTCTGGGCGGGCGATGACCAGTATGCGGAACTTTGGAAAAAAGCTGGGTTCCATCCTGTGCCTCTGCCGTCCACCGAGATTGCGACCGCCCTTCAGACCGGACTGGTGAATGCGGTCACCATTAATCCCCAGGGTATTCTCCTGCTTCAGTGGTATAAACACGTCAGTTATATGACCGATTTTAAATGGGCCGTCTTCCTGGGGGGCATAGTGATATCGAAATCCACCTGGGAGAAAATTCCCGCCGAAATTCGCCCTGCCGTGAGGCAGGCAGCGCTTAAAGCCTGTCAGCGCCTCCGGGAATTCTCGATCAAAACCGACCAAAGTGACATTGAGACACTGATGAAGAATGGGGTCAAAGTTGTTTCTGTTGACGAAAAAACCTTAAATGAATGGCGGCGCCTGATTGAAAGCGTTCTCCCTCAGGTGCGCGGGTCGTATTTGCCTGCCGAATCTCTCGACACCGCCTTGAAGCTGAGAGATCAATGCCGGGGGCAGGCGGGTGAGGCAGGAAAGTGACACCCCTTTCGACACTTAGACTTATCGGGGAAGGTCTGCCGGTCGCCGGGTTTTTGCTGCTTACAGCCCTGCCGCTGGTGGACTTTCTGGGCCGCCCGCTTGCAGGGTTTCACATCCCCGGCTCGGCCACCTATACCCAGCAGTTGACCTTTTTTCTTACATTCATTGGCGGATTTGCCGCCACCCTGACCGGCAAACATCTCACGCTCTCAGCGGCAAACCTGCTGCATGGAGTGCGGGCGCGCCAGGAGGCTGAATTTTTCTCCCTTTGCGCGGCCGCCTCCGTCACCGCAATTCTTGCCTATGCCAGTTTCTGTGTTGTTGTTGCCGAACGTGTGCAGGGCCAGAAGCTCACGTTCGGCCTCCCGGTCTGGGTCAGCGAAAGCGTAATGCCGCTCGGCCTGGGGCTTATCTCACTGACCTACATTTTGAAATCCTCAAACTGGCTTCCGGCGCGTCTTTGCGCTGCGGCTATCGCAGGCGCGGTCTTTTGTCTTGGCATAATTCAGCCCACGGACTCGATAGCCTGGGTCCTGGGCGCGATACTGATGGCCGCGACCTTTCTTGGCTCGCCTGTCTTTGCAGCAATGTCCGGACTGGCGCTGATTTTCTTCTGGAGGCAGGGGACCCCGGTTTCGGCGGTCACAGCCGAGATTTACAGGCTAGTCGGCTCTCCAACCCTTCCCGCCATACCGCTCCTGACTGCAACAGGCTTTGTCCTCGCGGAGACCAACGCTGCCCGGCGGCTGGTGAATTTCTTTCGAGCGCTGCTGGGGTTCATTCCTGGGGGGGTCGCGGTGCTCGTTGGAGCGGTCTGTGCGCTTTTCACAGCCTTGACCGGTGGCTCCGGCGTCACCATCATAGCTCTTGGGGGGCTTGTCTATCCCATACTGCTCAACGATGGTTACCCCGAAAAGTTCTCGCTCGGTCTTGTAACAGCGGCCGGGAGCCTCGGACTCCTGTTTCCCCCGTGTCTTGCCGTAGTCCTCTACAGCGTTGTCTCAAACACTCCGGCCGACCAGTTGTTCATCGCCGGGATGGTACCGGGAACGCTGCTGCTCGCCCTTGTGGCGATTTATTGTGTAAACGTCAGCCTGAAAGCCGGGATAGAGCGGCAGCCCTTCAAATGGCGCGAACTGCTGGCTGCGGGGCGCATCGCCAAATGGGACCTCTCGATCCCGGTGGCAATGATCATTCTGTTCGGTAGCGGTCTCGCCTCGCTGCTGGAGACTTCCGCTTTCGCGTGCGCCTACACGATCGTTATTTCGTGCTTCATTCACCGGGACCTGAGCATGAAGCAGTTGCCGGTGACGCTGGTTAAGGCTGCCGCCCTCGTCGGGGCCGTCTTGATCCTTCTTAGCTGCGCAATGGGCCTGACAAGCTACCTCGTCGACGCACAAATCCCCGACAGGCTGCTGGAGATCGTGAGGGAGCGGATTCACTCGCCCCTTCTTTTCCTGCTCACATTGAACGTCGTGCTGCTGGTACTCGGGAGCATACTGGAAATATTTTCGGCGATAATCGTTCTCACTCCCCTTGTCATTCCGCTCGGTGTAGCCTTCGGAGTACACCCGGTCCACCTGGGCGTCATTTTCCTGGCCAACCTCCAACTTGGTTTTCTCTTTCCGCCGGTAGGCCTAAACCTGCTCTTATCTTCGTCTTGCTTCGGAAAGCCGATGGGGGCGCTATACCGGAGTGTCATCCCGTTCCTGTTGATACTTGGCCTGGGAGTGCTGCTCATTACCTACGTTCCCGCCCTGTCCATCGGGGTGCTAAGGCTCCTGGGACGAATCTGATGTAAGGTGCCAAAAAAAATGGTATTAACTTCCATAATGCCTGTAATTATTTGAATCCAAAAGCACACTCCGGAGAATTCCAATGATTTCAGCGGTTCTATTCTTTTTCGGAGCGACCTTGATATACACGGGCTTTCTCGTCTCAGGGCGCGACCTGATCACGGGGCTTGCAGTCGCTTTTACAGGTCTCATTCTCATCATCAAACCCACACTCTACGCTGTAAGGTACTGCCGGACCAATTTGGGCGGCGGTCCACGGCCGCACGGAAGCAAGATCGAACGAAAAGTCAAGACGAGAAAAGTTCACCTTAAAATAGTAAAGTCCGAGGACGATAGACCGACAATTCATTGAGGGCGGTGGGACCGCCGGCCAAGATGGGCACTCAAACCTTCGGCGGCGCCTGGCCCTCCCCGGAGCGTTGCGGGATGGGCACTCAAACCTTCGGCCCCGGAGACACGCAGACGCGGGGAGGCGGGCGTCTGGCCCGCGCAGATGATTGCAGATTATGGATTGACAGGGGAAAATCTCCTGTATATTAATAAACGCGGTGATGAAGTTCCACCATAACTGCCCTTTAGGGGGATGATGACTTCTGTTTTCTCGATGGAAACAGAAGTTTTTTTTTGATCTCAAACGGATGGCAGATGTCAGTGACTGCGCAGTGTGATGCGTTCCTTCAAGGAGTTGTTCCATGTTCAATTACGCGCAACTAAGAGAAGTCTTGATCGGCATTGCCGCACAACTGGAGGGCACCGTGCGCGATGTGACCTCCAAATCCCTGGGTGAAACCAGGATCAAACTGGAAGAGGAAGCTTTCAACCTGGTGGTTCTCGGTCAGTTCAAACGGGGTAAATCGACTTTCATCAACGCTCTTTTGGGCGAGAGCATTTTGCCGACAGCCATCACACCGCTTACTTCCGTTGTCACAATTCTGCGCTACGGTCCAAAGCTGAAGGTCGAGGTAGAGTATCTGAACGGCCGATTGGAAGAAATCGATATTGCAGGTCTTCCGGCCTTTATTACAGAGCGCAAAAATCCTCAAAACAAAAAGGAAGTGAAAGAAGTCACGGTCTTTTATCCTTCGCAGTATCTTAAAGGTGGGGTCCGCATCATCGACACTCCGGGCGCCGGCTCGGTCTACAGTCACAATACCGAGGCGGCTTACGCCTATCTTCCATACGCCGATGCGGGAATCTTCATCGTCTCCGTCGATCCGCCTCTTTCCAGGAGCGAGCACCAGTTTTTGAAGGACGTCCGCGAGTTTGTGGATAAGGTTTTTTTCGTTCTCAACAAGATCGACCAGGTCAGCGACAGTGACCAGAAGGAGTCGCTGGAATTTACTTTCCGTATCATCGAGGAAGACGTGGGGCCGGGGAAAGTCCGGATTTATCCGCTGTCGGCCCGATGGGCCCTCGAAGGGAAAAAGACCGGGGACGATCTTCTTGTGGGGCGCAGCCTCCTTCCTGAATTTGAAAGACAGCTTCTGGATTTTCTGGCCCGTGAAAAAGGCAGGGTCTTTCTGCAATCGGTTGTCAATAACCTGCTCAAATTGATATCCGACGAGACCATCTCCTTTCAGCTCGAACAGGAAGCTATCAAGCTCCCGCTTCAGGAGCTCAAGACAAAGATCGAGCGTTTCGAACAGGAGATGAAGGAGATCGCAAAGGACCGAGAGAATACTCAGTTCCTGCTCAAAGGCCATTTGGGCAAGATCATTTCCGGATTAGACGAGGAAATATTCGGATTTAAGAGGGAAAAATCGCCTGCGCTGCAAAGGGAGCTTGAAGAAGAATACCTGAGACTGGTGCGTCGCGGGAGCGGAGGTCTGAGGGAGCAGCTTGAACAATTTGTTTTCGATAGAATTCGAGAAACGTTCAATCCCTGGCGACAGCAGCTTGCAGAAAAGATGTCCTCCCGGCTCGAGGATGCACACGGAGAATTTGCCCGCAAGATAAACGAAATCATCGAGAGGATTCTGACTTTAACCAGTGACATTTTCGAGTTGAAATTGAAGCCTTTTACTTCCGTGGAGGGCCTGAGCAAGAAGAGCGATTTTTATTTCATGCTCAAGGACGATCCGGTGGGGCTCGAATTGGTCCAACTTGCCGTTACCTCCGCTTTACCTTCGTTCATTGCCAAAAAAATGATTTTAAAGAGTATGAAGGCGGCGGTTGCAGAACTCCTGGACCGGCACTGCGGAAGGGTGCGCTATGATCTGGTCAACCGTATAACCAAGACCATGAAGGATTTCCAGAACTCATTGAACGAAAAGATAGATCTTACCCTGGCGGGAATCCGCATCTCATTTGAAAAGGCCCTGGCCCTTCACCAGGCGGGGAAAAACAACGTTGAAAAGAGCCTGGGAGAGCTTGGCGAAAAGCTGGAATCTATGGCTGGCATTCGAGCAGAGCTGCTAAGTTGTGCCGCCCTGCTCAATACTGAGATGCGGGGCGGCGGAGCCGCCAGCCAGGATGGGCATTGCCCCCGGATAAGGTACGGGACAGGCTTGGCAGGCTTCGAGACGCCTCCCAATGATACGAAATGATGGGATTGGATCCGGTTTGCGGATTTTTCTACTCACCGCCGAGACGGGGCATAGTCCTGACAGGGAGAGAACACAGAGCAGCCTTGGGCCGGAATCAAAAGACGAAAAGCAATTTTCCGCGGATCACCTTGAAGCCCATTAATCGCAAGAGTTGTCTTCGGCACTCTAGCCTGCATCGAGCTGAGGAGCTACCAACATCTGGAAATGATGCTGTGTCCTCGAACTACCCAAAATGGTCTGATAGGCATTGCCATTTAAGTTTTTTGATTGAGATACCGTATGATTTATGAGCTGTGGGCGTTCGACGAGCTTTTTCGGGTGGAATCCTGCCCCAGTGCGGTTCAGCATCCGTTTAGAGTTAAGTTTGCGCATTATTCAGGCTCATATAAGCCGGGAAATTGCAGCATTGCGCATCAAATATCTCAAGGAGTAATCGAATGAAGCTGAGCGGAGATCAAGCGCAGGGCTTGAGCATATTCCGCATAGCCTTCCAGGCAATGGGATTGCTGATTATCCTTCCCACATTGGTGATCCTTTATGTCTTCAAGGAGAACCTTAACTGGCAAAAAACCGAAGTCCTGATTTGCCTGTTGGTGGCCGCCGGCCTGGGTTACTTTCTTCTTTGGCGGATTTTGTGGGGCATGAAAAATGTCTTGCGCAGCCTCGAAAAAGTATCAACAGGTGAGGCCGTAAATGTCGACGCAGCAGGAGAAGTTTCGCAACTTAAGGAAATGGCTTCCATCATAAATGCCCTTAACCGCCTGACCGAGGACTTTCGGGAAAATGCCGCTCAACTGCAGAATCTGATTCAGCAGTTCGCCACACTTGCAGAAATTACTGAGATCACTGCGCATGTCCCCGACATCACGGAACTGCTACGACTGGTGCTGAGGAAGGCCATGGCCTCCACGCATGCGCGCATCGGCTCGATTGCGCTGGTTCGCGAGGATGGAAGCGGGGTGGACGTGGTTGCATTCGAAGGATGGACCCCCGAGTTAGGGGAGCCGGTTGCAGCGGCAGGCGCCCTGTCCAGGGAGGTGATCGAGACAGGGCAGCCTATGCTGGTTGAAGACATTGAGAGGTTCCCCCTCACTATGCACCCTGACAACTGGGATCGTTATTCGACGAAGTCTTTTCTGATCATGCCCCTGAAAACAAAGATGGCAACCATCGGTGTACTATCGTTGAGTGATAAGGCTACCGGTGGGACATTTCACGGCCAGGACCAGCAATTTTTGGCAGTTCTCCTTGGCCAGATGGGCTATGCGGTAGAGAATGCGAGGTTGCTCAAACAGGCTCGCGATGCAGCCAGCAACCTGAGCAAGACCGTTCAGATCAAAGAATCACAACTTGAGGAGGCTCAACTAAAGATCCACCAGAGCGAAAAACTTTCGGCCCTGGGGCAACTTGCAGGAGGTGTCGCTCACGATTTCAACAATCTCCTTCAGGCTATCCTCGGTTATGTGATCCTGTCCATGCCCATGTGCCAGCACGACCGCACGCTTACACACAATCTCGACCAGATTCGAACGGCGACCGAAAGGGCGGCTCGTCTCGCTTCCCAATTACTGGCCTTTGGCCGTCGGCAAATGCTCAAACCAAGAAACCTCGATCTAAATTGCGTCATAGAGGAACTGCTGAAAATGCTCGAAAGTGTCATAGGCGAGCATATCAACCTCCAGGTCATCCCAAACAGCCGAAGCATTGTTCGAGCGGACCCTCAGCAGATCGAGCGGGTTTTGATGAATCTGTGTGTCAATTCTCGTGATGCAATGCCGAATGGAGGCGCCATAGTAATTGAAACGAAAGATCTGGAGGTTGGCCGTTCAGGACATGATCAATTTCCTGGCGTCGCCCCCGGACGTTTCGTTCTCATGAGCGTAAAAGACGATGGTTGTGGTATGGACAAAGAGACGCTCAAGCGCATATTCGAACCCTTTTACACCACAAAAGAGGTGGGTAAAGGAACCGGCCTCGGACTCTCCACTGTCTACGGCATCGTCAGTCAACATAACGGCTATGTGGACGTGAAAAGCGAACCCAGTAGAGGATCAGAATTCAGGATCCTGCTGCCGATGTGTGACGAGGCCATCGCTGAAATTCCAAGGGACAAAGGCGCCAACAAGGAAGAAGGCAGATTATCGCGGGGACTCGAAACGGTGCTCATTGCCGAAGACGAGGCCATTGTACGAGACCTTTCGGCTGAGATCCTTCGGGCCGCAGGTTATGATGTCATTGGTTCAAAGGACGGAGAAGAAGCCATCGAACTATTTGAAAGCAACACCGATGGGATATCGTTACTGCTTGTCGACGCCATCATGCCAAGGAAAAGTGGTCGGGAGGTCTACGAACGTGTGAGGTCGGTGAAACCAAAATTGCCTGTACTGTTGTTCACCGGATATAGCGCTCCGGATCTTTTCGATCTTCCGGTTGATGACAGCAACGTGAAAATCATCCGTAAACCCGTCAGTCCCGTGAACCTTCTTGGTGAAGTACGCAATGCAATTGACGGCAGTAGATGATCTCATGGGCCAATTTCCGCCCTGGAAGTATTCCGTCAACGCTCCGTCATGGCGACACCGCGTGTCCCTGTGCTGGACACGTGCGAAAGCCCATATCGGAGACTTCTGGCAAGTTCCGGATACCACGGGCAAAGTCCTAACCTCAGAACGCTATTCAGAGCCCATCGACATACGATGACGCATTATTCAGGGTTGGAAAATCTCTTTGCAGATTCATCAGATGGTCGGCGATACGGTCCCAAATAGTTGAGGTGACTCCCACAGCCGGTCGTTGGGATATATTGGCGGCCATTCCTTTTCATTTTTCATGTCCGCATTTTGGCAATCCGGCGGCCATAATTGACAATACCTTCGAGTTCACTATTCTTGCCCTTAAGTGGAAGCTTCTCAAGCTGTGCCCATTGTGCATGTGACCAGATGATGAATACAGGTGAGCAGCGTTCTATAAAGCGGAGTCTTTCCTGTGTCGGATTGTGACCAAGTTACCAAGGTGAGCAATTTCAAAGGGGGCAATGAATCTCAAGAATGCTTTTTCATATCTGAAACTTTTGGAAAGTTAATAAGTTGGCAAGGAACGGTGAATCAGTTAAATTCGGCAATCTGCTCCGGGTACGCTTAAAAAAACATGCCCATATCAGATCGACCCGGATTTTCAGCGCAGCCCCAAATGTGATGTTGCAGGGTCGCAAAGCTTATAATCCAATCTGGCAGACAATCTGAATCCTGAATAGGTCACGCTGTAGCGGGAGTCACCTCGGTTTGGTGTAAAGTTATCAACTATGGCGTCCGATAGAAAGTTGTACATAGAATGTTTATCCCGGGCAGCCATTTGCCGCTGTACCGTTTGTATCTTTTCGTTCGCAGAACTTGGTACATTATTCCGGGTCCAGGCGTTCGCCCTTCAATACATTGAGACTGAGCGGCAAGCGAAAGGAAAATAATAGGTTTCTGTTCAAATGCTTCACTGGTCCAATAGAGGGAAACATGAAAGAGAATTCATATTCGCAGGGAACCACCCCTGCATCTTTCATAACGATTCTAGGAATTGCCGCCGCATATTTTGCGTTAGCCAGGCTTGGGTTACTGCTGGCCATCCCCCCCGGCTACACATCAGCCATATGGCTTCCGGCTGGCTTGGCCTTAGCAGCCGCCCTCCTGTGGGGTTATCGAGTCTGGTTTGGCGTCTGGCTCGGTTCGTTCGCTGCCAACCTGTGGACAGTTCTTAATGCCGGCAACGCCATTCTGTCGGTCTCGACAGTATTGGCAGCGGTAATCGGCTCCGGCACCGCCCTCCAGGCCGTGTTTGGTGCTTATCTGATCTTCCGCTTTGTGGGCTGCCCGCTTAACCTCTACCGGCTAGGGGATGTAGTCAGATTTTTGTTGTTGGGTGGGCCGTTGAGTTGTTTAGTGAACGCGACCATCAGTGTGACCTGTCTGTGGATGGCGGGCGCCATTTCTGCGCATGACTTCTGGTTTAGCTGGTTCACCTGGTGGGTAGGTGATGCCACCGGTGCAATGCTGCTCACTCCGGTCGTATTGAGCCTTTCGGTAAAGCACGGGGAGATCTGGAAGCTCAGACGGACCTCCGTCGCCCTGCCGCTCTGCCTGCTGCTCTTTCTGATAGGCTCCCTTTATGTATTCGTAAGTCACAAGGAACAGCAGCGTATCGAGAACGAATTCAAGCTAAAGGCTGAACTGATCGCAAGTCAGATAAAAGAGGAGTGGGCCGCCCACCTCGATGCCCTTTATTCGGAGGCGGGTTTCTTCGCTGCCTATAGCCAGGTTAACCGTGATGAGTTCAAAGTATTTGCACGATACTGGCTTGCTCGTCACCAGAGCATTCAAGCCCTGGAATGGATACCCAGGGCGAAACATGCGGAACGCTCGGGTTACGAAGAGGCAGCTCGACGCGATGGATACCCCGCCTTCAGGATAACGGAAAGAACGCAAGAAGGCCAGTTGCTCGAGCGCACGCCACAACCCGAGTACTTTCCGGTCTATTATGTGGAGCCCTACGAGGGAAATGAGAAGGCACTCGGTTTTGATCTCTCGTCGGACAAGAACCGTATGAGTGCTTTGAACCAGGCACTCATGACCGGAAAACCGGTTGGAACCAGCCGCATCACTTTGGTGCAGGAAAAGGCCGGCCAGTATGGCTTTCTAGTCTTTATGCCGGTCTATGATCGCAAAACTTCCAATCCCGGCGAGCAAGAGCTTCATAAAGCCGTCAGGGGCTTTGCTCTCGGTGTTTTCCGTATAGGGGATGCCATGCGTGTCGTGGTTGGTCAGGCGGAGACGCAGGGTTTCCGGATTCAGCTCACCGACTTGGCGGCTGACCAAGGAGAACAACTGCTCTATGACTCCAGGCCGACCACGCTGGCCAGGGACGATTCTAAAACCACAAGCCGAAGCGTAACCTCTGTTGCACCCTGGCTGGCAACCACCCTGGAGATAGCCGGGCGGCGCTGGCAGCTCTCCTTTTCTCCCACAGCAGATTACTTGGCTGAGCACCGCTCTCTTCAAGCATGGAGTGTACTCGCAGGCGGACTCATTTTTGCCGCTTGTGCCTGCGCCTTTCTCCTTGTCGTGACCGGTCGCACTGCGCGGATCGAAGTTTTGGTTCGTGAGAGGACCGATGCACTCGAGATGGAGATTATCGAACGCAGGCAGGCGGAGAAGTCGCTTCAAGAGAGCGAAACCCGCTATCGCCTCCTTGCCGATAACGCGACGGACGTCATCTGGACGGCAGGTATGGACATGCGACTGACCTACGTCAGTCCCTCCGTGACGAGGCTCTTGGGCTTTACGGTGGAAGAGGCGATGGCGCTAACGATGCAACAAGCGTACACTCCATCTGCATTTGAGAAAGCGATGCAGATTTTTGCCGAAGCAATGGCGATTGAAAGTGCAGGACACAGTGATCCCACTCTGTCACGGATGCTTGAACTGGAGCTGGTCCGCAAGGATGGAAATACCGTCCAGGTCGAAGCGAATTTTTGTTTCTTGCGCGATCCAACAGGTAAAGCGATTGGCCTTCTCGCGATTGCACGCGACATCACCGAACGCAAGCGGGCGGAAGCGGCTCTGCGGGAAAGCGAGGAGTTGTATCGCACGCTTGTCAGCTTATCCCCCGACGCTATCTCGGTGGCGGACCTGAATGGCTTGCTCACCTTCACTTCACCTAAGGCCATGCAAATGTTTGGAGATTCGCCTGATGACCAGATCATTGGACGCAGTATATTATGTTGGGTTGCCCCGGAAGAGCAAGAAAAGGCGTCTGCGAATATGCGGCGTTTCCTGACAGAAGGAACACTCACACCTTCTGAATACACACTGATCAAGAAGGATGGGACCCGCTTTATCGGAGAGGTCAATACAGCGGTCATTCATTCTCCTGAGGGCAGTCCAATGAGAATGATCGTCATTACCCGTGACGTCACCGAGCGGAAGCGGGCCGAGGATGCGGTCCTGCGAGCGAAGGAGGACTGGGAAAGGACATTTGATGCGGTGCCCGACATGATTGCCATACTTGACAAGGATTACCGGATTGTCCGCGTGAACAAGGCCATGGCAGCCAGGTTGGGCGTGACTCCAGTAGAGTGCATCGGGCTGCGGTGTTATCACGCTGTCCATGGGACGAATGAGCCGCCGTTGTTTTGCCCACACAGGCAATTGCTCGGGGATGGAATCGAACACACTGCGGAGGTTCACGAAGAACGTCTATGCGGTGATTTCCTCGAAAGCGTATCGCCGCTTTTTGGCCCTGTGGGTGAACTTATCGGGAGCGTCCACATCTGTCGTGACGTCACCGAGCGGAAGCGGGCCGAAGACACGTTGCGCGAGAGCGAGGAACGTTTCTCCAGATTCTTTCGCGCCAGCCCCGTGGGCACCAGTATCACCCGCTTGAGCGACGGCCAATTTGTCGACATCAATGATGCGTTCCTGGCCTTATCTGGCTACACACGCGAGGAGGTCATCGGCCAACTCTCGTTGAAGCAGGGGTGGTGGGCTAATCCTGGAGACCGGGCGAAAGTAGTCGAGATACTGCAAGAGCAAGGCAGGATAAGGGACTTTGAAACCCAGCTCGTCAGCAAATCCGGTGAGATCATAGATGTGCTTGGCTCGGCGGAGGTGATCGAGATGGCCGAGGAGAAGTATATCTTGAGCCTTGCATATGACATTACCGAGCGCAAGCGAGGAGAGAAGGAAAGAAAAAGACTTGAGGAACAACTGTTCCAGGCCCAGAAGATGGAGTCCGTAGGGCGGCTGGCCGGCGGCGTGGCGCACGATTTCAACAACATGCTTGGCGTGATCATCGGCCGGGCGGAATTGGCGTTGAATAAGGAGGTTTCCGCTGACCAACTCCAGCACAACCTCCAGGAGATCCTCAAAGCGGGCCTGCGTTCAGCGGACCTTACCCGGCAACTGCTCGCCTTTGCCCGCAAACAGACCGCCGTTCCGAGGATACTGGATTTGAACGGCACGATCTCGGGCATGCTCAAGATGTTGAGGCGGCTCATCGGTGAGGATATCGACCTGTTCTGGGTACCCGAACTCGATCTCTGGAAAGTCAAAATTGATCCCTCCCAGGTGGACCAGATTCTGGCCAATCTTGCGGTCAATGCCCGCGATGCTATTTCCGGTGTGGGCGCCATCACCATGAGAAGCGAGAACGTTGTGATCGATGATTCCGATAGGACAAAGCCCCCCGAATTCATTCCCGGAGAATACGTACTGCTGACCGTGAGCGATACCGGAGCGGGCATGAGTAAGGAAGTCCGCGAAAATATCTTCGAGCCTTTTTTTACCACCAAGGAGGTGGGCAAGGGAACCGGGCTGGGATTATCCACCGTTTACGGCATCGTTAAACAAAACGACGGCTTTATTTATGTTGCCAGCGAACCGGGGAAAGGAGCCACCTTTAAAATCTACCTGCCGCGGTTCGTGGCTGAAACCGCACAGGTCCCCCCCGAGGAGACGGCCGGCAAGCCCCCGGCAGGCACGGAA
>Ga0074046_10003477_pt1 | contig 13156 bp, 8 predicted proteins | sample BogForMeECP23OM3_FD_94441 | JGI IMG/M metagenome (GOLD analysis project Ga0074046, IMG submission 94441) | Bog forest soil microbial communities from Calvert Island, British Columbia, Canada - Bog Forest MetaG ECP23OM3 | ecosystem: Environmental > Terrestrial > Soil > Wetlands ...
GCACACGTTCCGCTGTTGCCAGTCGCCGAAGTGCGACGACGCATCGCGTCCCCAAGTCGGCGAGTCGGCTTTGGCCATGTACTGGCGCATGATGTCACGCGCGGCAAAACCGCGCACCAGCATCGCACCCTGGTTGCGGATCATCGGGCCCAGCCAGTCATCGGGCCCAAGTGCATATGCCGAGGCACACGAGCAGCCTTCCTGGCCGAGTCCGAAGTAAACGCCGCCGACGACCTTGCCCTGCTTGTAAAGATTCTCCAGCGCCACTTCCATGCGGCGGTTGAGCAGCATCCAGCGATAGAGGGCGATGCATTGCTCGCGCGAAAGGTATTTCGACTCGCGGATGGGCGGCGTCGGGGCGCTCAAGTCGCCTTCGATGCGGTATTCGAGGTTCGCACCCTCGTCCGACATAACGATGCGGAACTCGGGACGCTCAAGGCGGTAGTCGGGGATGTTGTAGGTGCGCAACGAAGAGGGAACGCCGCCATCTTTAGGGGCCGGGCCAGCATTGGTGGCGACAGGCTTGGGCGAGCCATCGGCTTGCTCAACCGGAGAATTCGTTTTGGGCGGCTTGGAGCTCGGAGCCAGAGGAACCGTGCTCGATTTCTTCCCGGTATGTTTGTGCGTTGGCCGCTTCTTGTGAGCCATAGGGTGCAGAAGAACGATAAACGCATGGCGCAGCCGAGGCAAGTTGTCGGAGGTCAAAGCACAGAGAAGACATGGAGGAGAGCTCTACATCGCTTTCGCTGGACTACTGTTGTTTAGGCAGAATGTAATCCGTCAGCAATCGCTCGGTCTGCTCGTGCATACCTTTGGTGTTGTAGTTCGTGCTGGTGATGACGACGACCATGTCTAGCTGGGGAAAGATAGCCACCTTGTTGCCGCCGTTTCCAGACATATAGTAAGCAGACCACGGCCGCTCGCCCGCTTTGAAATCTCTCAGCCACCAGAGGTAGCCGTACTTCGTTTGTTCGTCGATCTGTGCATGCGGTACGGTCGACCTCTTCACCCAGCTTTCGGAAATGATGTCCTTGCTATTCCAACTCCCGCCATCCAGATAGATTTGGCCTAGCTTAAGCAGGTCACGGCTCTGCAAACGCAATCCTCCGCCGCCCATTGCCAGCCCGAGAGGCGAATAGTTCCACTGCACGTGCTGGATGCCAAGTGGGTCGAACAGGTCCTTGTTGGCAAAGTCTGCCAGCTTTGCGTGTGTGGCTTTTTCCAGCACGAACCCCAAAGTAGTGACACCGGCCGTGCAGTAACTGAAACTACGTCCGTAAGGCGAATCCTTTGGCTTGGTTGCCCAAGGCGGGAAGCCCTTGATCGGCAGATCGAGGAAGAACTTAACCCAATCTTCGATCAGATACATGCGTTCTTCGTTGCCGCGCGAGAAGTTGTTCCAGTCATCGCACTCCATCAGCGAACTCATGGTTAGCAGGTCTTCGAGCGTGATCTCAGCCTTGCGAGGATCGGGATTGGCAAGCGGCAGCTTCTCTGGAAAATAGCTGAGGACTTTTGCATCGAGCCCAGGCAGCAGATGCTGGTCGAGCGCGATGCCGGCCAGCATGCTTGTAATCGTCTTGGTTGCTGAACGCGTGTCGCGTAGCGAATCAGCAGCACCCTCGAAGTAGGCTTCGTATGCCAGGTGGCCGTGACGCGCGACTAGGATGCTGGTGATCTTCTTAAAGTCCCCACCGGTTATTGCCTGCTCCATGCGCGACAATGCCGCACGATCGAGGCCAGCCGAGGTCGCGTCGCTTGTCGCCCAGCCATCACGCCGAACCTCCGGCGCGAAGTTGTCGTGTGCTTTCGGCGCCTGTGCAGCTACAGGCAAACAAGATATGACGACACCAACAAGGACAGGAGCAAAACTTCGAATCATGGTTAAAACTCCCGAGAGTAATCCAGGGCACGGCATTGCTACGCTTCTTTGGCAGCTAATGTTCCAGGTGGAACATGGCGAAAAATCAGACCAGTTCGCTGCCGTCCCCGTGCAGCTCGCGTAGCTCTTTTGGAGGGCGGGCCGGCGTGTCCTGATTGGCCGATTGGGGGTTTTGCGCAACGGTTGAGGCTTCGCCGATCAAATCATCCAGCGACTCGAGCCATAGCATTTGCGATTGGAAGACGCGCCCGAAGTTGCGCGACACGGCAGTGGCCACTTCCTCCATCGTCAATGTCTTTTGCAACTCACGTTGCATCGAGGTGACGGGCTTTCCACTGAGGCCGCAAGGAACAATCAGCGAGAAGAAATCCAAATCGGTGCTGACGTTCAGCGCAAAGCCGTGGGTTGTGACCGCGCGCGAGATGTGCACTCCGATGGCGGCGATCTTGGCCTCCGGCTTATTGCGCAGGGCATAGGTCCAGACGCCGGTCAGTCCCTTAATACGCTGGGTGCCGATGCCGAAGTCGCCGCAGGTGCGGATAAGCACCTCTTCCAGTCGCCGCACAAACTCCACCGCGCCAATCCTGGGCTCAAAGCTGCGCAGGTCGAAGATGGGGTAAGCGACCAATTGTCCCGGCCCGTGGAAGGTGACGTCGCCGCCGCGGTCGATATCGAACAGCTCGACTCCCTTCTGCGCGAGAAATTCGGGCGGCGCAACCACGTTGCTCAACGTGGCGTTGCGTCCCAGCGTGATAACAGGCGGATGCTCCAGCAGCAGCAGAGTATTCCCGACGCGGCCCGCTTTCCGCAGCTCCACCAGAGTGCGCTGCAGTTGCAAAGCCGTTCCGTACGGCACAAGCCCGAGATGGAGCACGTGGATGAGCATTTAAGCCGTTTCAGCTATCAGCTTCAACTCATAGCTTACGGCAATTTCAGACCGACTTGTTCGCGAAGCGTCTACGCTTTAGATGACGCAACCTGCGCTGTTGGCTCATGGGGCGAGGGGACGCTATACCGGCAACTCCAGTTACGGCCGGTGCCATCTTTTCGGTGCTATGCTGAAGGCTGCTCCCACGTCCATGAAGCGCGATGTAGAAGATCCTCCCATCAGCACAGAACCAGCGGCGGAACCGCCCCATGCCGGGCGCAAGCTGGTTGGCAACGCCCTATTCGTTCTGCTCATCATCGTCGCGGCAGCGGCGGGTGCGGCTTCGGGATTTCTGCTGGTTTACTCCACCGATCTTCCTCAGGTTACCGAGTTGGAACAGTACCGCCCCAGTACCATTACGCAGCTCTACGACGACCAGGACCGCGTAATCGGGCAGTTTGCGCTGCAGCGGCGCGTTATCGACACTTACAATGACTTTCCCAAGGTGCTGCGTGATGCGTTGATCTCGACCGAAGACAAGGAGTTTGCAAGCCACTGGGGTGTGGACGTGTGGCGCGTCTTCGGAGCGGCGTGGCGCGACGTGATCCAGGAGAGCCGCGCGCAGGGTGCATCGACGCTGACCATGCAGCTTTCGCGGAATCTGTTTCTCTCGCCGGACCGCAATTTCCGGCGCAAGATTCAGGAAGTGATGCTCGCCATTCAGATCGAGCGTCGCTTCACCAAGCAACAGATCTTTACCCTCTATGCGAACCAGATCTACCTCGGCCATGGTGTGTACGGATTCGAGGCGGGCGCGAATTATTACTTCAGCAAGAAAGCCAAAGACCTGACGTTGGAGGAAGCTGCAGTCCTCGCGGGCCTGCCCAAAGCACCCAACGCCTACTCGCCCATCAACAATCCTGAGCGCTCGCTGCGCCGCCGTAATGTGGTCATCAACAATATGCTGGAAGACGGCAAGATCACCGCCGCGGAAGCGCAACGGGCCAAGAGCTCGCCCCTGCAGGTCAATGTGCAAGCCGAGTCGAACGACATTGCGCCTTATTTCGTGGAGGAGATTCGCCAATATCTGGAGAAGAAGTACGGCACGCAGGAGGTTCATGAAGCTGGGCTGCGGGTGTACACCTCGCTGAATCTGGAGATGCAGCGCACCGCGCAGCAGGCCGTGCGTGACGGTCTTGCCACCTATGAGCGCCGGCACGGCTGGAAGGGCAACCTGCTGAACATTATCGCGAATGGCGACTCGCTAGCGACCTATCGCCATGTGGATTGGGACAGCAATCTCGCGCCCGGCAGCTACGTGCACGCCTTGGTGACCGACGTCGAACCGCAGGCGGCGACGCTCAAGTTCGGCCGGTACCAGGCCCGCCTCGGGCCCGCCGAGATGAAGTGGACCAAGTATGCCTCGGCGCAGCAGTTCCTTACCCGAGGCGATCTGGTCTACGTAAAGATCGTTGATCTGAACGGCAGCGACAGTCACGTCTCGCTGGAGCAGGAGTCCGGTGTGCAGGGCGCGCTGCTTGCGCTCGACAACTCCACGGGCGACATCAAGGCCATGGTCGGCGGCCGCAGCTTCGAGGAGTCAAAGTTCAACCGCGCGACTCAGGCGGAGCGGCAGGTCGGCTCGTCTTTCAAACCGTACATCTACACCGCAGCCATTGACCAGGGACTGACGCCTGACGATACCGTGCTCGACGCGCCCATCAGCTTTAGCACCCCGTCGGGGCCGTACACGCCGCACAATTACGATGGCAAGTTTGAAGGAGTGATCACTTTTCGGCACGCCCTTGCCGAATCGCGCAACATACCGGCGCTGAAAGTGACCGAACGAGTGGGTGGAATCAAAACCGTCATCGAGTACGCGCGCAAGTTCGGCATTACCTCGCCACTGCCGGCGTATCTGCCGGTCGCGCTGGGTGCGGCCGACATCACACTTTTCGAGCAGACCTCAGCGTTCACCACCTTTCCCAACGACGGCGTTCGCGTGGTGCCGCGCTACATTCGCAAAGTCACCGACTACGACGGCCGTGTGCTGGAAGAAAACTATCCTGAGGTGCGTGACGTGGTCAGTGCGCGCACCGCGCGGATCATGGTCAACATGTTGCAGGAGGTGGTGAAGCACGGCACTGGTTATGCCGCCAGCAAGCTCAATCATCCGCTGGGCGGCAAGACCGGCACTACCAACGATTTCACCGACGCGTGGTTTGTCGGCTTCTCGCCATCGCTGACTTGCGGAGTCTGGGTGGGTTACGACGAGAAGAAGACGCTGGGCAACAAGGAAACCGGAGCCATGGCTGCGCTGCCCATCTGGATCGACTTCATGCGAGTTGCGCTCAGGGGACGCGAGTCAGAGGATTTCGTCGCACCGCCTCCAGCAGTGCCGTCCGCAGTGGCGCAGAAAGAAGACACTCCAGATCACACTGCGAGCGACAGTGAGGCGCATTGATGCGGCGCTTCTTCCAATACGTAGTGCGCATGCTGGTGCTGCTGGTGGTCTTCATGGCTTCGGCGCTGACCGCAATGCGCTTTGCCATCCATGGCCGCCAAACCCAGATTCCCAAGCTCGTCGGCATGACCACATCGCAGGCCGAGCACAGCCTCGCCGATCACGGTCTGGTGCTTGAGCCTGGCGATCGTTACTTCAGCTCCGAAGTGCCTCCCGGGCGCATCATGTCGCAGGCCCCAGCGCCAGGCGAGCAGGTGCGACGCGGCTGGCACGTGCGAGTGGCGGAAAGTATGGGCCCGCAGCGGGTTGTCATTCCCGACCTTAACGGAGGCAGCGAGCGCGCGGCTGAAATCAACATCCGCCGTCGCGGGCTTGAGCTGGGCAGCGTCGCTACCGCAACCATTCCCGGTGCGCCACCTGATCAGATTGTGGCGCAAAGCCCGCCTCCCAATGCGCTGAACGTGTCGGCGCCTCGGATCAGCGTACTGCTGGCCGCGCCCGAAGAGCGCGCTTCGTTTGTTATGCCCGACCTCACAGGCCGCAGCGAAGATGACGCCGTGAACGAAATCGTGGGCGCGGGTCTGCGCGTGGGGAGAATCGTAAGCCAGGAACTCCCGCCAGCGGCCAACAGCAACGGTTCGGAGACCGTTGCCTCCGGCACGCGCATGGTGGTGCGGACAACTCCTGGCCCCGGCCAGCGTGTGTACGAAGGTCAGGCGATTGGGCTGGAAGTGACGAGATAGCCGCTCTTCGCTTTTCGCAAGTGCAGCGATCATCACGGCTGAAGCTACTGTCGCAGCGTTACTCTGCGGGGGGTGGAATGGCCAAGAACGAGTAGCAAAAGCGAACGGCGGCCCTTTTGTGGAAAACTCTGTGCAAGGTTAACCATCCCGACAATTGTCACGGACGCAGCGGCAAGATATTCTGCGGAACGTAGCTGTTTTTCTCCGGTCATGGCGAATCTTTTCGAACCACCGCGGTACATCGCCGTTGAAGGCCCGATCCGTGTCGGCAAAAGTACGCTGTGCCGGGTGATTGCAGAGACCTTGCACGCCCAGCGCATCAGCGAACCTGAGCACAATCCCTTTCTGCGGCCGTTCTACGACGGTGAGTCGGGCGCCGCCTTCCAGGCGCAGTTTGCCTTCCTCATCGCGCGCTACGAGCAGCTTGGCGGTTTGGATGTGAAGCGCAACCCGAACAAGACCTACGTAGCGGATTACATCTTCGAAAAGGACAAGCTGTTTGCCTGTCTGAATCTCGGAGACCCGGAGTTGGAGGTTTATAACCGCTACTACGAGTTGTTCCGCCAGAATGTGCCCACGCCCGACCTGGTTATCTATCTGCAAGCGACACCGGAGGTTCTGAAGAAGCGCCTGAAGAAGAAAAACGCACCCGGCGAGAAGGCCATCAGCGACGATTACTTGGAAGAAGTAATCAAGGCCTACGAACACTTCTTCTTCCACTACACCTCGTCCGATCTGCTGATCGTGAACACCTCGGAGATTGATTTCGTCGAGCGCAGCGAGGATTTGCAGGCACTGCTGCGCCGCGTCAGCGAGCCGATCCGCGGCACACAGTATTTCCTGCCGCTGGGGCCGGACGAGCACGCCGCACGGGCATAGTTTCGTTTTACCAACTTTTCACTCCTTTATCACTGCCAATTGCCCGCGATTGCGCTATGCTCCTTCCATCACCACGAAGGAGACTGCCATGGGCGTACTATTTCAAGCCTTCTATTGGAACTGTCCGCAGGAGGAGTCGCAGGACGGCACCTGGTGGAATTACCTTGCCGGCAAGATCCTCGAATTGCAGCAGGCAGGCTTCACGGCGCTGTGGCTGCCTCCGGCGTCGAAAGCTGCCAATCTCGGCGGTCCTTCCATGGGCTACGATCCCTACGATTACTTCGATCTTGGCGACTTCAACCAGAAAGGCCGCACCAAGACGTGGTTCGGCAACCAGGCGGAACTAATAGCGCTTATCAACGCGGCGCATGCGGCGAACATGCAGGTCTATGCCGACCTCGTCTTGGACCACAACAATGGCGGCGACGCGCAGGAGGTTAATCCAATTGATGGCCAAACCCGGTGGACGAAGTTCAATCCTGCCAGTGGCAAGTTCCCGCGCGACTGGCAGTGCTTCCATCCGTCACCATTTGAGATATTTGACGAGATGACTTTCGGGCAGATGCCCGACCTCTGCCACCGCAATCCGCTGGTTTATCAGAACCTCATCGAACTGGGGCAATGGCTGGTTGAAACCATTGGCTTCGACGGCTACCGTTTCGACTTCGTCAAAGGTTACGCGCCCTGGATGGTGCAGTCGCTGGCCGAGCTGCGCTACCTGAAAAAATCGGCGGACAACTATTATGCATTCTGCGTGGGCGAATGCTGGGACAACGAACGTACTGTGGACGACTGGCTAGGAGAGGTCAACAGTTACACAGATAATCCTGTCTCGGCCTTCGACTTCCCGCTGCACTACCGGCTGAAGGACCTATGCGATACCTACGGCTTTAGCTTGCAGACGCTGGCCGACCCTGGAACCGTGGTGCAAGACACGCCATCGCATGCGGTGACTTTCGTGGACAATCACGACACCATCCGCGATCCGGGCAACGCCATCAACAACGATAAGCTGCTGGCCTACAGCTTTATCCTGACCCATGAAGGCTATCCCAGTGTCTTCTGGATGGATTGGTACAACTTCGGCCTGGCGAGGAGCGGCAGCGCGAACGGAATTGCCGCGCTGGTCGCCGCGCACGAACGCTATGCCGGCGGAACGACGCAGGTGCTATACGCGGACGACAATCTCTACATCATGCAACGCACCGGCGCCAGCGGACAGCCTGGTCTGGTGTATGTCCTCAACAATCTCGGCGACAGTTGGAACGGGACCACAGTGCAAACCCAATGGTCGAATGTACAGCTTCAGCCTATTGCATATGGGGGAAGTGATGTGAGCCAGCCGGATGCCAAGACGACCTCCGCTGCTGGCTACGCTGACTTCTGGGCTAGCCCGCGAGGATGGGCGGTTTACGCGCCGCAGGTGTAATGCATCTCGCGCACGTCCGGCAGCTCCAAATATTCGGTTAAGATATCTGGGCATACCCGTTTGTTGAGCATGCCCATGCAGAAGTGTCCATCGTGCGAAGCGGAGATCACCCAGGCGGCGCCTTTCTGCGCTTATTGCGGGAAGCCCGTCGACCCTAACGTGACGGCCACTTTGGGTGCGGGCATTCCCACGATGCGGACCCCGTCGCCGCGACCGGTTTCCAAGTCTCCCTCCTCGCGTCCGTCTTTCGGCGTCCGCAACGAAGGCCGCTTCGCCCCCGGTGTGATGGTTGCCGACCGCTATCGCATCATTGCCCTTCTGGGCAGAGGCGGAATGGGCGAGGTTTACCGCGCCGACGATCTTAGCCTGGGCCAGCAGGTCGCGCTGAAGTTTCTGCCGCAGTTTGCCACGGACGAACACACGCTGGAGCGATTCCGCAACGAAGTCCGCATCGCGCGCAGGATCTCCCATCCCAACGTTTGCCGCGTCTTCGATATTGGACAAGCCGCCGAACTCAACTTCCTCACCATGGAATACATCGATGGAGAAGATCTGGGGTCGCTGCTCCGCCGCATCGGACGTTTATCTGGGGACAAAGCCGCCGAAATCGCCCGCAAGGTCTGCGCTGGCGTTGCCGCGGCGCACGACAAAGGGGTCCTGCACCGCGATTTGAAACCCGCCAACATCATGCTCGACGGCCGTGGCGAGGTCCTGATCACCGACTTCGGTCTCGCGGCCGTCGCTCACGAGATCACAGACGTGCGCAGCGGTACGCCGGCCTATATGGCGCCTGAACAACTCGCCGGGGAAGAGGTTACCTTCAAGAGCGACATCTACTCGCTCGGGCTGGTGCTCTACGAGGTATTTACCGGTAGGGCTGCGTTTGATGGTAAGACGCTGGACGAGATTGTGCGTGTGCGCCGTGACAGCTCGCCGAGCCGTCCGTCGTCTCTGGTGAAGGACCTCGATCCCGCAGTTGAGCGCACCATCTTACATTGCTTGGAAGCGGATCCGGCTGCTCGTCCTCCGTCTGCGCTCGCTGTAGCCGCAGCGCTTCCCGGTGGAGATCCTCTGGCAGCGGCACTCGCGGCTGGCGAAACCCCATCGCCGCAAATCGTCGCTGCCGCTGGAGAGACGACTGGACTCAAGCTTCCTGTAGCCCTGGCGTGGCTTGGCGTCGCGCTTACCGGACTACTTGCGTTCTATGTGCTGGCCGACAGGACGAGCGGCATCAACCGGATGGATGTGCCGTATTCTTCAGAGATTCTTGCCCAGAAAGCTCGCGACATGGTGCAAGAACTGGGATATACCAATCCTCCCGCCGACAGTGCCGAAGGATTCGTCTTCAACGACGACTACATTGACTATCTTCACGACAACCCGAGAGTGCGCACCAGCTGGGACGCCGCGTTGAAGGGTCGGCCCGCGGTCCTGATGTACTGGCTGCGCGAGAGCCCTGCGGAAATGGTGGCCACGGACGTGAAAGACAGTTCCCTGGTTCCCGGTATTGTCGACCGCAGCGATCCTCCGCCAATCATGTCGGGCATGGTGCGAATCTCGCTCGACCCGCAAGGCAGGTTGGACTATTTCGAAGCGATTCCACCGCAGAACGAGAAGAGCTCGGAGCCGTTTACTCCGCTGGACTGGAATGTACTGTTTCGTGTGGCAGGCCTCGATCCAGCGCAGTTCAAGTCCGTGCCATCAACCTGGAACTCGCTGGCAGCTTCCGACGCCCGTGCGGCTTGGATCGGCACGTGGCCGGGAACGTCCTATCCGCTGCGCATCGAAGCGGCTGCGTGGCGCGGCAAGCCAGTCTTCTTCGCGCTAATCGGAGACTGGACCAAACCGAACCGCATGGAAAGCTCGGACACATCCTTCGTCAAGAAGGTCATGAACATTGTCCTTTCCGTGGTGGCGGTGCTTCTATTGCTCGCCGCGATTCTGATCGCGCAGCGCAACTACAAGCGGGGGAAGGCCGACGTGCAGGGAGCTTTGCGGCTGGGCATCGTCATCTTCGCACTAGAGATGCTGCTGTGGATCTTTCAGGCGCACTTCAACGCGTCCGTGTCCGCGCTAGGGCTGTTTGTGCTGGCGGCAAGCGGAGGTCTGTTTGTTGCCGCGGTCGTCTGCTCTCTGTATATCGCAATCGAACCCTACATTCGGCGTCACTGGCCGCATGCCATTATCTCGTGGAGCCGGCTGATGGCCGGACGCCTGCGCGACCCGATGGTTGGCAGAGATCTACTCTATGGCGTGCTCCTGGGCGTGAGCTGGTCGCTCGCCTTTTCCATCTTTTTCCTGGAGCGACTGCGAGCCGGCGACCCTCCCGCATTCGGCAGCACCGATTATTTGCTTGGGACGCGTCATGTGCTGGGCACATGGCTTTGGCATCTGGATAATTCGGTGCAAGGAACGCTGCTCTTTTTCTTCCTGATGTTTGTTTTGCGTGTGCTCCTGCGCAAACCATGGCTGGCCGCGCTGGCTTTCGTCGCTGTCTGGACAGGAATAAAGACATTCGACAGTCATCACCTGCTGATTGACATTTCGACCTTCGCCGTCATTTACGCCATCGCGGCGTTTGTGGTGTTGCGCTTTGGATTGATCGCGCTGGCAACAGGTATTTTCACCGTTGACCTGCTGCTGAATATCCCCGTCACGACGCGGTTCTCGAGCTGGTATATTGGCGGCTCTCTGTTTGTGTTGTTGACCGTGATCGGTCTCGCCGTTTGGGGATGCTACACTTCGCTTGCAGGGCAGAAGCTCTGGAAGGCGGAACTGTTCGAATAGTTTGAACGGTTTCAATAGGCCCGAACGTTCCAATCTCAGTGAGTTGGCGGAACGTAGTCCTTGGGCTTCTCAGCGCCTTCGCCGAAGAAATAGGCTTCCATCTGCTGCGCGATGAACTCCTGATGATCTTTCTTCCAGGGCTGCAGGCGATATTCGTTGAGCAGCATCTTCATGTGTTCCTGCCACTGTTCCCACGCGAGTTTGGAAACGTTGTCATAGATGCGCTGCCCAAGTTCGCCGTCGAAAGGCGGCTCGTCGAGGCCTTCCGTCTCGCGCCCTAACTTAATGCACTTCACCATATGTGCCATTCAGAAGCTCCTATCAAATGATTGCCAACATCGATTGTAATGGGGTCGAGGCGCGGAACGAAACCTGCAGGGTCGCGTCTCGGCTAGGAGCGCGCAGTTCCGAGCGCAGAGGCTTTCGGCCAGCGATCCTGTGTCGTTCCTTTGCTTGTCTAAGCTGCGCTGTTTCTCGTCTCTGCTACATGCTTTCGCGGAAACGAGATTCGCAGGGGCCCCTTCCCCTGTCTTACGTATAATCAATAACTTAGACAGGAAATAATGTGCAAAATCATGATTCTAAATAAGTTACATGCAAGATACTGATTAATAGTAAGTTATGAGGAGAAATTGTTGCTCTTGCCTCACCTTTCTGGTGCACTTGGAGCATTAGATATAAAACATATACAAAGTATGCAAGTGGACCAGCTTCTTGCCGCTGGAGTCTACGGTCGTGCCGAATTCGTCATAACAAATCTCCTGAACTGACAACTGACCACTGGCGACCGACAACTGGTTTACGGTGTGATCTCAAACACCGTCCCGACTCCGTTCGCTCCGCCACTGGCGGTCGTACCATAAAGTTTGCCGTTCTGGTCGAATACCAATGCACACTGGGGATTGGCGCCATCGTCCGCCGTGCCGGTAAAGACGTGCAGCACGGAGTACGACCAGCCTCCGCTCGAGGGCGTCAGTTTGAAAACTGTGCCGCAGCCATACCCTCCGCAGTTCGTGCTTCCGCCTCGGTAGGTGGCGCCGTACAGGTTGCCAGCTTTGTCCATGGTCAGATTGGCTGCCGGGCCGGAGGGTTGATAGTTCTGTCCGCCAACAAAATCGTAAAGCACGCTGAACGTCCAGCTTCCGTTCGAGGGTGTTAACTGGAGGGCGGCACCGCCGCCTCCTGAACCGTCAATACTACTGGCTCCATAGAGATTGCCGAGTCCGTCCAAGATCAAACCGGCATAAGGTGCGGCCCCATCACTCCCGCCTTCAAAGGCATACAAAACATTCTCGGTCCATCCGCCTCCTGACGGTGCCAACTGAAAGACCACGCCGTAATGTAAGCTCCCGGCGAAGCTGGCTGTGCCGTATAGGTTGCCGGTTTGATCGAGGGTCACGCCGGCAATAGGTTTGCTACCGTCGCTACCTCCGGTGAAGGAGTAAAGGACGCTCTCGGCCCAACCATCTGACCGGGTCAGCTTGTAAACCGTACCGCAGCCGTTGTGCTGGCAGTTGTTGCCGCCACCCTGGTAAGTTGTGCCGTAGATATTTCCCGCCTGATCGAAGGCGGCACCGCTGAAGGGAAACTCACCATCCGTTCCTCCTTTGAAGCGATAAAGCACGGTTTCTGCCCACGGACAAAGGGCCGTCTTGCAGGGCGACGCTTGAGGTTTCAGGTTGAAAACGACACCCTCTCCGGTTCCACCATTTAAAGTTGTGCCGTACAAGGTGCCGTCGGGGCCGAAGCTTACAGCCATGGGAAGAGACCCATCCCCGCCTTCGAAGGTATAGAGCACGTTGAACATCCAACCGGACCCCGCCTGGTGGAGCTTGAAGACCGTGCCGTCAAACCCGGAGCCTCCGATGGACGCAGTGCCATAAAGGTTTCCCGCTCTGTCAATCGCCAAGCCGGCCACTGGTTCGGCTCCATCGGCTGCGCCGGTAAAACTGTAAAGTACCTTGAAGGTCTGTGCCTGCGCCGATTGCGCCGTCGCCATCAGCACAAACATGATTGCGATTGGGAGCGCTGCAAGTGCAGCCCAAGAACTTAGGTTGCGAGTCCAACTGCGATGCTGTGCCGAATACTTCATGACGAAATCTCC
>Ga0074046_10003478_pt1 | contig 13155 bp, 7 predicted proteins | sample BogForMeECP23OM3_FD_94441 | JGI IMG/M metagenome (GOLD analysis project Ga0074046, IMG submission 94441) | Bog forest soil microbial communities from Calvert Island, British Columbia, Canada - Bog Forest MetaG ECP23OM3 | ecosystem: Environmental > Terrestrial > Soil > Wetlands ...
ACCTGCACGGGTGGGGCGTCGGACAGCAACTACAAGGTCTCCTACGTGGCGGGGAATGCGACCGTGACGGGCACGTGGACGATCACTCTGACATCGCCGCCGTGTTCCTTCATCCTGACAAGGGTGGGGCAAAGCGTTACATGCTCCTACACTGTGACCAACAATACTGCTACCCCGCTGGCGATTAACGTGATATTTGCTGGTTTGAACGGGGATTACGATGAGTTCGCGTTTGCCGGAGGTACCACTTGCGCGACGTCGGGGACGAAAGGGACAGTAGCCGCCAATGGAGGCCATTGCACAGTCGCGGTGTATTACAAGGGCGACAGCGACGATACTAAGGGCGTCACGGCCGTTTTGAAAGCCGTTCAAGCCACAAAAACGAGCAACATACTTGCCTCGGTGACACTGAAAGCACAAGACTAATGGTCGGAACTCCGACCAGGGAAACAGGGGCGAGCCGAAAGGCCCGCCCCTTATTTTGTGAAAAGGAAGAGCGACAGCAGGCAACTCTGAGCGGCCGCGAATGGGGAGTCTTCGCTAAACGAGGGTTCGCTGAACAAGCCTCCGCTGAACCCACACTTCAAGGTCAGACCGCTCGAGCAACTTCTCTGCCCCGGCAGCTTTGCACCTGGCCTCAAGCAGACTGAGCGCCAGCTGATAGGGTGAGCCTCGGACGCTATTCCGCCAAGCCGGCCTTACGAACAATGCTTTCGCCAATGAGGCATCGCCAACGATCACCCCGCAGAAGATCTACTTGTCAGGAAAATGATAGGGACGGAAAAGCAGAGGCAGGTATAGCGGTGAGCCTGACACAAAGGCGGCCACGGGCTCAGTTGACGAACAACACGGCCGGGTGGTCAACGTCGGTGACGAAATCGACAAGCCTGGAGCTTTCAAGCGCAGCAGGGGCGAGCCCTGAAGCTCGCCCCCGAATTTCTGGAAACTGAATCGCGATGCGGTTAACTCTTGGCGGCTGCAAACCGCGTGGCTTCGCTAAACATCGACTTCAAGTCAGCGCGCTCGAGCAACTTCTCTGCTCCGGCCTCTTTTTTCATGGTATCCAGGGTGCTGACAACCGCGCGGTAATGATCCTGAGCTTCAGTATGATCGGCAGAATTTCGTGCGATCGTCGCCAACAGGTAATGCGCGTGAGCGCTTAGCGGCTGCTGTCCAAATTTGTCCGAAAGCAGCAAAGCGCGCTGCAACTCCTGGCGAGCATGGGTATAGTCATGGCTTTGCATCATCGCTTCGGCCATGAAAATCGATGACTCGACCGAAGAGTATTTCAGGCCCAAATCATCCGCCTGCTGGATCAGCGCGCGGAAGTTCGGAATGACCTGGGGTCCGCTCTTTCCACGGACTTCAGCTTCGGCCAGGTCTATTTTTGCGAGCAGGATCCGTTGGGTTTCCTTGCTGCGGGTAGCGGCCTGCAATGCCTGCTCGTAAAGAGAATGGGCCGCCTTGAAATTTCCCTGATAGAAGAATACATCCCCCTGGTACCCTAATATTTCCCCTACCAAGCCGTCATTCTTTAGTTCGTGAGACAGGCTGAGCGCTTCGTCCAAAGGACCCTTGGCTTCGTCTCCGCGCCCGGCGAGGATCAGCGACTCTGCATAGCTCCCGAGGATTTCGGACATCAAGTCGGTCCTGTCCTTGAGATCGCGGAAAGTCTTGAGAGCATCCTGCTCGGAGTTGACCGCCGCGCCGAACCGTCCCTGATAAATAAACAAAGTGCCCAAGGCGTAGGAGGCGAAAGCCGTGCCACGTGGATCGTTCATGCTGCGCCGCAAATCCAGCGCCCGCATATAGTAGGAAATGGCCTGATCGTACTGGCCCAAATTAGCCAAAACTTGACCCAGGTTCTGAACCGCCTCGACAATATCCTGTGGCACCTTCGATTTTTCGCGCAACTGGAGCACCTGCTGGAAGTAGGTGAGAGCGTCCTCGTATTGAGCTTTTTCAGAGTACACAGCTCCGATGTTGTTCAGACAGATAGCCTGCACACTTTCATTCCCCAGGTCGCGCTCCAGCCCCAAAGCTTCCTTGTACAGCTTGAGTGCCTGATCCCGATCGCCGCGGTCGTCGGTGAAATTGCCCATAGCGATCAGAGTGTCGCCCAGGCCTCGCTTGTCGCCAATTTCACGCCGAATCTGTAGAGCCTCCTGGAAGTTGGACATGGCATCTTTGGTATTGCCAAGCGACACCTGGGCGTTGGCCATTTCGTTCAGGCTGTAGGCCAGACCGCGTTTTTGACCGACCTGGCGCCAGATAGCAATCGCCTCCCGCTCGTTACGCAGAACTTCCTCAGGCTTGCCCAACATCCTGTACGCCGCAGCCATGAGGTGAAGACTGGTGGCCTTTTGTTCCTGGTTGTCCACTTGCACAGCCATGCTATAGGCGCGGTTCAGGGGATCAAAACTTCCCTGGGCGTCGCCGCTTTTCATCTCGATGCGGCCGAGGTTAAGATTTGCCGCGACGTCCTTTGGGTTGGACGACAAGAGTTTCTGGTAATAGTCGCGGGCCTTCACCAGATCGCCAGAATCCTGGTATAGGCCTGCGAGCGCCGATTGCACGTCAGAGTTATCGGGCGAGGCCTTGGCCAGGGCTTCGTATGCTTTTATTGCCTCCGGATAGTTCTTTGTTGCCTGGAAACGAATGGCGGAGATCAAATATTTTTCCGCCTCCGGGAGGTCCTGACTCAGATCCACGGCTTTCTTAGCAGACTGCTCCGCTTCGTTGTCATAGCCCAAACTGCTATAGACCTGAGCCATCCGGGAAAAAGCCAACGCGAAAGTGGGGTCCTCATGAGCAGCCGCCTCGAACTGCTTTTGCGCTTCCAGGTTTTTCCCTTCGCGCTGCAACTCGATGCCCTGGTTGTAATCGCGCAGTGCAGGGAGGGATTGGGAAGTGGGTTGGAAGGAGCTGGCCTTCAACTCCTTGACTACATTCCCCGGGAGCGAGAGTTTCTGGCGGATGGACTCCGCCAGGCGATCGACCGCGCCTGGAATCTCCTTTTCACTGGGCACATCGATTTTCAGCGGAAGCGTGCGGTCGTTCTTGAGGTCCTGCAGTGTGGCATCGATGCGGATCTGGTCGCCGAATTTGGCGTATTGTCCCCAGACCACCCGGTCCGCACTGCTGAAATTAGCCACCCGGCGGATGGTGGCGGGATCGAGCACGACGGCAGAAGAAATGCGCAGGTCCGTGAATATCTGGTGCAGCGTGGAAGGACTGACGGTGCGCAAACGAGCGGACTGGCCGACGTCGGTGCTCAGCATCTCGGCGAGGCTAGGCCCCAGCCAGTCCAATGAGGCATCGCCGGAGGCATTCCGGAAGGGCAAAATGGCCAGCGAAACTTCCGGTTTGACCGACGCTTGCGGGGTCGGGCTGGGCGTAAACAGCTGGCCTCGGTAGCGGACGCCGACAACCGCCAGAATCAGCACGGCTACCCCGAGGCTGATCCACGGCCATGCGCTCGGCGCCCATCGCCGCACGTCGGGAAATTGCAGCGTGGCCGCGGCGGTCTGACCCTGCCAGCCTTCCAGAGCTGTCAGCAGCTCACGCGCCGACGGGTACCGCAGATTGGGATCCGTCTCCAGGCATTTACTGACAATCCGGGCGAGATTCTGCGGAAGATTGGCATCTAGTTCTGAGATCGGGACAGCGCGTTCCTGCGTGCGCCGGAGCAGGCTGGCCACTGCGCTGTCAGCGCGGAACGGCATCTGCCCAGTCAGCAGCTCGTAGAAGATCAATCCTGCACTGAACAGATCCGAACGCTGGTCCAGGTTCTTGGCCAGAGCCTGCTCCGGCGACATGTATTCGATGGTGCCGACCAGAGCTCCGGTCTGGGTCATGCCGTCGCCTTCGAGCGTGCGGGCCAAGCCGAAATCCATTACCAGCACGCGGCCGGCCTGGTCCAACATGATGTTCTGCGGCTTCAGATCGCGGTGGATCACGCCCACACCGTGCGCGGCCTCCAGTGCCAGACACACCTGCTGAATGATCTCGACCGCCTCTTGCGGAGTAAGTTTCTTCTTTTCCTGGATGAGGCTGCGCAAATCCTGGCCTTCGACGAACTCCATGGTGATGAACTTCACGCCGTCGGCGTCACCCAGGTCGTAGATACGGATCACATTCTTGTGGGTGACCTGATGGGCGAGCAGGAGTTCCTGCTTGAAGCGGGCGAGAATCGAAGGATTCGCAGCCAGTTCGGGGCGGATCAGCTTCAGGGCTACGGGACGGTCCAACTCCCGGTCCATCGCCTTGTATACAGCGCCCATTCCGCCTTCACCCAGAAGTTGCAGGATTTCGTACCGTCCCCCCAGCACATCGCCTGATTGCAGAACGGGTGCAGCGACCTGAAAACGAGCCGGTCCGCGGCTGGCTGAACGGGGAGGCGGAGTTGCGTCGACCTGCGTGGCTTGGGCATCCACAATGGTGGCTTCGGGATCAGACGACCCTTGGGGAAACTGAATTAGGGTAGCTTCGGGGTCAACTCCCTGAGAAGATGCAGAGCTGTCGCCCTTCGCCGGAACACTTACGCCAGCCTGAGTCGGCAGGTCGCGGAGGCGGGACACTTGGTTCCGATTTTGCATGATTCGGATGGCTGGGGACGAAATGCGAAAGCCCCCAAGAGAAACCCCACACCAAAGCTATGCCAAGTATATACCCGGCCCGCAGCTTAACGGGACAGGGAAAGCAAGCTGCCAAACTCACGGCAGCGATAAACTCTCCGGCCGGCAGAAAATGACGCCAAAGTGGGGTTACCGCAATTCTCTTCCTCCTCGCTAGCGCGTCTGAGTGAGTTTGGCGGCCCTGCGCTGGAGCCGTCCGGACCGGAAAAAAGCCGCCGGAGCTAAACTCCGGCGGCCGAGTGGTTGTGAGCAAAGAGCCGACCCCTAATCGCCAGTCCCGGCCAAGGTTATGACTGGGTTTTGTCCGCCATTGGTAGTCAAGGTGAGCGTCGCGGTATAGGAGGCCGCCGCAGCCGGCGCGAACTTCACCGTCACGTTACAGGTGCTACTCGGCGCGACCCCGGCACTGCAGCCGTTAGTCACCACCGAAAACTCCGAGGGGTTGGTCCCCCCAACTAACGTTGCCGAAACCTTCAACAACGCGATGGTCCCGACATTCTTAACCACTACGGTCGAGTTTTCCGTGGTCCCGTGGGTGATGGTTGTGAAATTCAGTGGATTAGGAGTCGCCGAGACATCGGTGGTGGCCGTACCGGTGAGCGAAATCGCCGGATTCGAACCACCGTTGGTGGTCAGTGTAAGGGTGGCAGCAGGCGCGGCCCCTACCACAGTCGGAGCGAACTCCACCGGCAGCGTGCAGCTAGCTCCTGCCGCCAGGCTGGTCGTGCAGGTGTTGCCGGTGCCTGAGATCTCGAAGCCCGATCCCGCAGGCGTTATGGCCTCGGCCAGTGTAAAGCTGGCGGTGCCGATGTTACTGATTGTCAGGTCCTTGGTAAGGGTTGTGCCATACGAGATCGACCCAAAGGCAATGGACGGCGCCGAAGTCTTCACCTCTGTACTAGTTCCCGTAGCCTGAGCCAGCAGCGGGCTGGCTGGATCGTTGCTTTGGATCGCCAGAGTGCCCTTCTTACCGCCAATGGACTGCGGGTTGAAGGTCACGATGATGGTGCAGCTTTTCCCCGTGGCCACCGCAGTGCCAGCGGCACAAGTACCGCCAGTGATCGAGAAGTCGGTTGTCTCGGTCAGGAAGATCTTCGATGGCGTGACCGAGGCGCCGCTGTTGTTCAGGGTGACCGTCTTGGGCTCGGCTGTCTTCAGCAGGTCAACCCCAAACGCCAGCGACCCGGTGAGCGAAAGCCCCGATCCGGTTCCGCTCAAAGTAATCTTGTTCGGATTCGCCTTGAGAAATGCATTCGAGGTGATGGTGAGAGAGCCGTTGACTTTACTTGCGGCAGTGGGAGCGAAATACACGTCGATCTCGCACGTCTGGTTGGCCGTCAGGCTTTGCCCGACGCAATCGTCGATCTCGCTGAAGCCGGCGGTGACGGCGATGGCGCTGATCGTGGTCGGCCCAATCGCGCTCACCGCGACCGGCTGGAAGTCACTCGTGGTGCCCGCAGGCTGGGTCTCGAAGGTCAAGTTTGTCGTCGACATTCCATAACCGGCAAAGGGAGTGATCCGACGTACGCGCTGGTTATATTCGTCCGCAACATAGGTGTTGCCCTGGCTGTCGCGAGCGATTCCGCTGGGATAGTAAAAGGTTGCACTCAGGGCAGGGCCGCCGTCGCCGGTGAATCCGGCAGTGTTGTAAATGCCCCCGAAAGTGAGCATCCATCCGGAGGGAGTCACCCAGCGGACGAGTTGATTGTAGTAATCCGAAAAGAACAGGTTCCCATTCGGATCGGCGGTCACATAGCTCTGATAGATAGAGTTCCCAAGGGCCGGCCCGTCTCCGGTGTAACCGCACGAGCCATCACCCGCCACCGTCTGAATGAATCCGGTCTGAGCGACGATCTCGCGGATACGGCAGGTGTTGGCGCCGTTCTGCTCCGAGAAGTAGAGATTGCCTGCACCATCGAGAGCGACCGAAAGTGGATAATAGATCTCCGCATTCACCGCAGGCCCGCCATCTCCCGTGTAGCCGCAAGTCGCCGTCGGGGGACCGACTCCGGCAATGGTGGTGAACGCGCCGGTCGTCGCCGTCATCTTACGGATTGCGCAGTTGCCGTAGTCGGCGACGTACATGTTGTTGGAGGAATCAAAGGCAACCCCCTCGGGTAAATAGAACTGTGAGTTCACCGCGCCCGAATTGACATAACCGCAGCCCTTGAGCGCACCCGGCGATCCGCCGGCCACCGTCGTGATGTCTCCGTTTGAAGCTTCCACTTCGCGGATGGCGCAGTTCTCCTGGTCGGCAAAATAGATATTTCCTTTGGTGTCCCTGCCAAGGCCGAGGGGATAATACATTTCCGTGGACAGTGAACTGGCGGCGCTTCCGTCCCCGGCGAATCCAGCGACACCGCTGCCTGCGAAGCCGGTGATCTCATTGTTGGCGCTATTCCATTCGTACACTGCCTCTCCCTGATATCCCCCCACGTAGACTTTGGTGGAGGTGGGATCGGCATAGACACCGATCGGGTAGTAGAGCGACGGAGTCCCGCCCGCAACCCCGCTCACCCCGACTGGATCCGAGTAATACGGCTCGTTTCCGCCCTTCGGTCCCCATCCGTCGATCGTGCTGATCAGACCAGTGCTCTTGGTGACCTTACGGACGCGAGAAGCGCCATAGTCGCCGATATAGAAATTGCCGCTAGAGTCATACCCGATGCCAACGGGGCCCATGCACGCGCTCAACGCTGCCCCGCCATCATCATTGCACCAGCCGTTCGTTCCCTTGCCGGCGATCGTCGAAATGTTGCCGAGCTTGGGCACTGCCGAAGTATAGGTCAGAGTGAATTGCCGTACTTTAGCGTTGCTGTAGTCCGCAACCTCCACCGTGGTGGTCGATCCGCTCACGGAGACGTGCGTCTGATAAGGGTTATACAGTTGGGCGCCCACCGCATTGATGCCGTCGCCGTTGTAGCCGCAGCCCAAGGTATAGCTGCCGGCGAGCTGGTAAATATCTTTGCTCGACCCGACTACCTCGCGCACGGTGCAACGGCCTAACTCGGTGATGAAGAGGTTCGCCGGCGTCACCGAGCTATCAAGCGAAACCGCGGTCGGTCCGCAGAGATGCCCCGCGATGGCAGACGCTCCATCCCCGTAGGGTGCGGTGCCCTGGCAGTTCTGCTGCGGAGTTCCCGCCACGGTCGTGATCGTCCCTGTGGCTTTGCCGCCCGCGACCTTGCGCACAGCGCCGTTGTCGTAGTCGGCAATGTAAAGATCTGTGGTGGAAGGGTTGACGGCTATTCCGGCCGGGTAATATAACTCCGCCTTGTTCGCCGCCGCGCCGTCGCCGCCATAACCGCAGCTCGTATACGGGTTCCCGACCGCCGGAACAGTTACCAAACCGGCAACCGTACTGATTTTGCCAGTGGTCTGATTGACCATTCGCACCAGGCAATTGCTGGTGTCTGAGATATAGACGTTCGCCGGACTGGCCGTATCCACCGCCACGCCCTGCGGATAGTACAGCTCCGCGTTCACCGCCGGGCCACCGTCGCCGGAGTAACCAGCGGTGCCGGTACCGGCAACAACAGTTTCCGTTCCGGCTGCGCTTATCTTGAAAACTCGCTGCATACCGTACGCCGCAACGTACACGTTGTTCGATGCATCCACCGCGACTTGGTAGGGCTGCAACATGTTGGCGTTGATCCCGGGAATGCCATTGGGGCCCCCGCCGATGACGGTGGTGATCACACCTTGAGCCGCTGCCGAACAAATCAGGCCGCAGACCACTAACAGACAGCATGCAAATTTCGTCAATGTCTTCACAGTGCTCCTCATTTCGTCGTTTAAAACCTGCTGTGGCTCAAAGCCGTGTTCACATTTGCGGTAGCGTCAGAAAGTCCACCACGTCTAGCTGGAAAGCCGCTGGAGACCCCGCGCCAACGCCGAACGCGCTAGTCGGTTCCCTTAGCGGGAGGTACAAACCGGTACGCCTGGATGTCTGCCGCAACGGCGGTGCTTCCGCTGGGCACAAGAAACTGGAGGACCGGCGCATGGCCGTGTTGCCAGTTCTCGTACTCTGCTGCCGAGATGGTGAACGTCTTGCTCGCCGTGACCTGCCCCTTGGAAGGCAGAGTCTTGATCGCGCTGAACGATCCGATAAGAACTGGATTCGGTTCAGAACTCAGAACCGCGACAATGCCGCCTTTCACTTCCGTTTTGCCGGCGTTCCTGAGCGTTAATGTCAGGGTCACCTGGACCTGGCTGCCATCCTCAACCACATTGCTGAGTTCGTAATAGCCGTTAAATGCCCTGGTGGTACTTATCGTGGCTGCCCGGGCAGCGCCCAGAGAAAGAACCACCAGACACAGAGCGCACATCATTCGCACAAAGCTACACCGCATGCTTCCTCCTTGAACTGTTCTTGCGCCGAAGCCTCATGTCCAGCTCGGGCGTGCGCTGCGCCTGCGCAGCGCAGCGCTCCCCCGCGAGGAAGAGGTTTTGGGATGATCCTTAGTGTTAGGGCCGAGAGACGACAGATCAGCAACTGCAAGCACTGCGAGCCACTGTACTTTTGACTGGCACTTCCGGCCCGTCAGTCATGCTTATTGCGTTTGCTTTTGGGGGAGGTCACGCCGGAGAAACATCCCACAGTGCAGGTCTCTCCAACGCGAGTGCCATTCTGTGCTAAAGGGCAAGGGTTGTCAAGATGCAGAATTTTTCACACCCGTCTCACCTGGCTACCGAACGACTGGCACGTGTAACCGCGCCTTTCAAGCAGGGAGGCGAGAAATTATCGTCGGCCGCGACCAACATCGAAGAGATGAAGCGGGAAATCGCTAAGCAACAGCAGGAGACGGCACGACTCGGCCCAGGTGCCGATTCTTCTCTGGCAGCAGCGGCACAAGCCACATTCCCGAACGCGGCCCAGCACGGACCCAATGGATCACCTTTCAACGGTCCAACCGGGGCGCAGTACGGTCAACCGCAGGGAGAATTGACGCCACAACAGCACCAGGCACTGGCCTTCGACACCCAGAAAAAGGAGTTGGCATCCCGCAACACAAGTTCTCCGACAGCTATACACATTGTATGCAATGACTCCACGAGAAGAGCTGCGCCTTTAAGAAAAAAATCTTATGAAAGCAGTAAGGCCGAATGTAAGTCCTTGAAACACAAGTCAGTAGAGTAAACACTGCGGGGCATGAAAATCCCTTGGTACGCGTCCCCACCCCCGATTTTTCTTGACATCATAGATGCCTATGGAGCTTTCATGCGCGGAGGAAAATCAGGGGACCCGCTCAGCAGATTAAGGATACGCGCGGTGCCACCCAATGGAAGGAGAAAAGGTGAACTTACTCGATCGCTCCGCAGCGACACCGAAATGCCTGGTTGATGTTGGGAGACTTGCCCGTCGGCTGGCGTTTCTGCTGATCGCCGTTTCATCTTGTTACTCCGCAGTTGCGCAAACCATCACAGTGTCTGTATCTCCGGGAGTCGCGTCGGTGGGAACCGGGGGATCACTGGGCGTAAGTGCCACCGTACAAAACGACTCTACGAACGCGGGCGTGACTTGGGTTCTCACCGGAGACGGGACCAGTGAAAGCTCACCCGGTTGTTCCGGTTCCACCTGTGGAACGCTGACGAATGTTGGGACCTTCTCGGTCACCTACGTGGCGCCCTCAACCGTGCCCAGTCCGGCGACCGTAACATTGACGGCTTATTCAAAAGCCAGCAACACCAGCTCCTCTTCGGTGAACATCGTGGTCACGTCCGGCTCGCTGAATGTGTGGATATCGCCGACCGGCGCCACTGTGTCGACTAATCAAGGGCAGCAGTTCGACGCCATTGTGTCGGGAAATTCCAATACGGCCGTGACCTGGGAAGTGAATGGGGTGACGGGCGGCAACTCGACCGTGGGCACGATCTTGACCTCCGGCCTATACACGGCGCCCGCGACTGTGCCCAGTTCCGGAGTGGTGACGGTCACGGCGGTCTCACAAGCCAACAGCGCGGTATCGGCATCGGACACCGTTGCCGTCATCTCACCGTACGCCTCCATAGCCACCACGCCTCCCTGGATTCCCCTGCCCCTGCACGGCGCGACCGTGGCCGACTTCAGCTTCTCGGGCGCGGTGCAGGATATCAGGGTTACGAGCTACCTGGATGAGGTGGTTGCTTCCCTGAATAACCTCACGGACCGGCCTACGGTGAGAATCACGTTCACCCTTTGCGCCGTCGGTGACGACGGCTCTTGCTCGTCTCCTTCTGCGGCCAGCGCTTATACATCGGCCATACAGACCCTCAAATCACAAACCCGTCCTCCATTCCTGCTCGGCGAAGTGCTCGATTCCAGTTATCAGGGTTGCTTCACGGTGAGCACTGCTCAGGCCCGCTGGAACGATTATGTTTCTACGCTTGGTTCCTACGTGGACGTCTGGGAGATTGGCAACGAAATCAACGGCAACTGGTTAGACAGTAAGGACGCTGGTGGTACAAGTAAGATCAGCTGCCCGTGGACGACGCCACCAACCACCGATGCTAACGTCGTCACCGACATGATCAATGCCTACAACACTGTCAAGGCCGCGGGCAAGCTGGCGGAGATGACTCTGTATTATCCCGGTGCCGGATCAGGCTGCGATAGCCCAGCCGCATTCGATCCCATCACCTGGACCGAAGCCAACGTGCCACTCAACCTGAGGAACGGCATGGATTACGTGCTCCTCAGTTACTACCACCAGGACTGCACCAGCGGTACTGACCCAAGCGCGACCACCTGGGGCACTTTCTTTACGCAAGTGCAAAACCTGTTCCCGAATGCGAAGATCGGATTCGGAGAATGGGGCTACAGCTCGAAGAAAGTGACCGGCTCTAAATTGGCGACGTTACTCAGCGAAGGCTACAGCATGGACCCATACCCGTTGCCCTTCTCAGCCAACTGGGTGAGCGGTGTGTTTTTCTGGGAGTGGGCGGACCTTGCCGTGCCCTACAACTCCAGCTCTGGTTCAGTCTGGGAAGAGGTCAACACGGACATGCAGAGCCAGCCCTAGTCTGCCGAAGGGGTCAGCCCGCGTTGACCCCTTCTTTAGTTTTTGCCTGGCTTTGAAGTTCTGAGCAGGGTTAGCAGCCCGTGGTCCAAGTGAGATTCGTATCAGGGCACGCCTCCAGGCGTACCGCAAGTGCGGTGTTATCAACGCGCCTTCAGGCGCTGCACTTTGAATTCGAGTTTCACCACAGGCTGTTAGGCAAAGCCCTTCGGGAACCGGCTAGGTCGTACGACGGAGTGAACTGGGCTGTACTGTCGTCACGGTAGGCGGTGCCCTCTGGTTACTTGTCAGCGACTCCGTTTCACAGTGCAATTGCCACTGGGAGGAGTCTATGGGCCGCCTTTTCGGTTTTCTCAGCGTCGTTATTGTGATGGGTGTAGGAATGTACATCTACACCAAGCAGATGCAGAGCACTTCCGCTGCCGCAGGGGCGAACAGCCCGAAGGGCGCCATCACGATCACCGGCGTACGCAGCGACCTGATCAGCATCGCCTCCGCCGAGCGCCGCTACATGGCCAGCGAAGGCAAATACGCCTCTTTCGACGAACTGATCTCGTCGAATTACATTACGGTTGCGCGCCAGCGTCCTCCTTACAGCTACGCGGTTGAGACCAGTTCCAACGGCTTTCGTGTAGTCGCGACCCGTTCCGGCGACGACACTTCCGGCAGCCCCGCCCAGCTTTCGGTCGACGAGAACATGGAGTTCCAAACCTCCCAATAAGACCACTCGCGGCGTGACTCGTTCTCCGGATCGTGTCGAGCCCAGGCCGTTCCTACCGCCACCCGGCCAATGACCGCTTTCGTAAGCAGCAGTCATGGTCCTGAAAGGGGCGCGGAGAGGGCCGTTTGGCCCGATCGCCTGGTACTTTCGTTTACCGCGCGGGTTACATTCGGATCGCGACAGACGGCAGCCAGCAGGGTTAGCATCAAGAGACATTCTCAAAGAACAATTCCGCATACGATTAGGAGAGGCTTATGCAGCGAATGTTCTGGAAACTTTTTGCTCTTCTATTGCTAGTGACGCCGGCCGCTTTCGGACAGCAGCAGTCGCTGGCCGACATCGCCCGCCAGTACCGCGAGAAACGCGACGCTGAAGAGGCAGCCGGAGCGGCGCCCAAGGTGTACACCAACCAGGACATTCCGCCAGCCCAGCAGGTGGGGACCCCGGAACCGGTTAGAGGAAACGCAGCCGACGCGCCGCGCTTTTGACGATCGCTCGACAGGACAGCCTAATGCTGAGAGGGGCTTCGCCGAACATCGCGCCGCCGTGGAGTGGAGGAACCGCATCCAGGCGCAGGAAACGAGGCTGGCTGATCTGCAGGCGCGAATCGACCAGTTCAGCGCCATGATTCATTCCCGCGAAGGCAGCGCCCAGTACGAGGGACCGTACACCCGGCGGCAGGCGGGTGCCATGCAGCGCCTCGACCAGATGCAGCAGACACTCGACTGGGAGAAGCAGCGACTCGAGCAGATGCAGGAAGCGGCCCGGCATGCGGGCATGCAGTCGCGGGTTTACGACC
>Ga0074046_10003481_pt1 | contig 13155 bp, 15 predicted proteins | sample BogForMeECP23OM3_FD_94441 | JGI IMG/M metagenome (GOLD analysis project Ga0074046, IMG submission 94441) | Bog forest soil microbial communities from Calvert Island, British Columbia, Canada - Bog Forest MetaG ECP23OM3 | ecosystem: Environmental > Terrestrial > Soil > Wetlands ...
GTGACGTTCGGCTAGCGCCTTGGCCGTAGCTTTCGATCGCTGTATTGCCGCTCGGATGGGGTGCGTTGTCGTGGCGCTGCCGTGAAGAACCTGTCCCATAACCGCTCCCGAAGTTTCGGGTCAGCTGATTCCACCACAAGCTGGGACTAAACAACCAGTGTCTGCGTGGCTCTACATCGTGAAGTGCAGCGACGGCAGCTACTACACTGGAACCACACGGGCAAGTCTTGAACGGAGGATCGCCGAACATAACGCAGGCTCCTTCGTAACGCTCGCTACTCGCAGCACTTCGAGCGGGTGGAGGATGCGATAGCCGCCGAACGCCAGGTCAAGGGCTGGTCGAGGGCAATAAAAGAAGCGCTGATGCGCAGCGATTTTGACGAATTGCGGCTGCTCGCGAAGCGGAAGGTAAAGTGACCGATTAGTCCACATGGGTTCGAGACGGCCTTTCGGCCTCCTCACCATGAGGCCGCGCCAAACCTCATCCTGAGCCCCTCGAAGGTTCAGCAAAGAATGTCGGCAAAGCGCCCGTGCCGCAGTACGAAGGCCTTGAAGTGCCTTATGCACCAAGCTAAAGAATCGGCATCGAGCTTGCGGGGAGGCGAAGCCAATGCATGCACTAATCGGTTTTATTGCTATGGTGATTACACTCTACATCTGGGTGATCATCATCGGAGCGATCTTGAGCTGGCTCATCGCCTTCGACGTGGTGAACCGGCGGAACCGCGCAGTCTATACGATCGCCGATAGCCTATATCGGCTCACAGAACCCGCTCTCCGTCCCATCCGCAAAGTGCTGCCTGATCTGGGCGGCCTCGACATTTCGCCGGTGATTCTGATCCTCGGTCTGATTTTCCTCCGCGACGTGGTTCTGCTGAGCTGGCTGATTTAGAGCAGCCCGCGTCCGTTTGGACGCTGGCTGCTCTAACACTTTAGAATCGATCAACTTTTCCGCCTTTAATCGAGTCCGATTAAAGGCGGGTTGATCTAGGCCTTCCTTCAGTCGTGGGAGAAGGCGCGAAAGTTTAATCATGACTCTTCCCGCCACGCGGAAAGGAGATGGCGTTGTTCTCCATGTTCGCCTGACACCGAAAAGCAGCGCGGCGCGCATCGCTGGCGTCGAGGACCATGGCGGCAAGCCGGTTCTGAAAGCCTACGTCACAACCCCGCCCGAAGACGGCAAGGCCAACGCCGCGCTTTTGGCGCTGGTTGCGAACTGGCTGGGCGTTCCTAAGTCCGCCGTCGCGCTGGCGTCAGGCCAGAAGTCGAGGCTGAAATCGGTTGCAGTGGACGGCGAGCCCGATAAGCTGCTGGAAAAAATATCCATGCTTCTCGCCAATCTTTCGCAGAGCGGCGCACAATCGAAAAAGCAAAGGTAGGCCGATGGCTGAAGCACAGATCCTGAACGGCGTTGCCATGGCGGCTGAGGTGAAGGGCGATGTGGCTAAGCGCGCCGCGGCTTTTGCAGCTGCTTCCGGCCGCCCGCCCGGGCTCGCAGTGGTGCTTGCCGGGGAGAACCCTGCAAGTCAGGTGTACGTGCGCAGCAAGTTGAAGCTTGCGCGCGAGCTGGGTTTCCATTCCGTCGAGCATCGCCCGCCCGCCGATATCAGCAAGGCCGGGCTTATGGATCTGATCGCATCGCTGAATGCGGACGAAGCTGTCGACGGCATCCTTGTCCAGCTTCCCCTCCCCGCGCACCTCAACTCGGACGACGCCATCGCAGCCATCGCGCCCGAGAAGGACGTGGACGGATTCCATGTGGTGAATGCTGGCCGCCTCTTCATCGGCAAACCGGCTTTCGTGCCTTGCACGCCGCTGGGCTGCCTTCGGCTTATCCAAAGCGCCCGCGAAGAGCTTTCCGGCCTCAACGCTGTCGTTGTCGGGCGCTCGAATATCGTCGGCAAGCCCATGGCGCATCTTCTCCTGGCCGAGAACTGCACCGTGACGATTGCCCACTCGAAGACGCGGGATCTCGGCGCGATCGTTTCTCACGCTGACATCCTCGTGGCCGCCGTGGGCCGTCCTGGCATGATACCCGGCGTTTGGATCAAGCCAGGCGCAATCGTCATCGATGTCGGGATCAACAGGGTTCCGGCACTGGACGGGAAAACCAAGCTCGTCGGCGACGTCGACTTCGAAAGCGCGCGCCGCGTTGCCGGCGCCATTACCCCCGTGCCGGGTGGCGTCGGGCCGATGACGGTCGCCTATCTCATGGCAAACACCTGCCGCGCGGCGTTTTTGCGCCACGGCCTTCCCTGGACTGAAGGCGTTTGATAAGCAAACGTCATCCCGGAACGGCGTCACGCCGTATCGGGGTCGTCGGAGTATAAGTGCTCACACATGTTACGATCTCGGACAACGCCTGTGGCGTTTCCGGCGAAAGCATATTCCACCGCGCCGTTATTCCAGCCCGACAGCCTTCCGCACGCATGATTTGGCTTCGTCGAAGGCTTGCCGGAAATCAGGCTTCGCAAAAAGAGACGCTGCGACGGCGGTGCCGATCAATTTCCCAGCCTCCACATCGCTGCGGAAGTGAGCGCCGGCAATCATTCGGGCGTGGGCATAGTCGTTGATCCGGCGATAGATTTCCGCTCTTTTTTCTGGAAGCATCTCCGCGAGGAGGAACCCGACCGTGGCGCCGTAAGCGGCGTGTCCCGAGGGATAGGAGAAGCTATCGTCTGGCCGTGCCGCTTCCACAGGATGTAAGGGGCTGCCTGGGATCTTGAACGGCCGCGTACGGCAAAATGCATCCTTCGCCGCCTCGACTGCAGCCTTCTCCTCCTGCCGGGGCATTGTAAAAAACTTCTCGCACGAGCGAAACTTCTCGGGCTCATAAGCGATACCGGCTCCGTCGAGGAAACGGTCGGCGCTGCGCTTGGCATCGCTTACGACCCGATTTTCCTGCTCGGGTGTGCGCTCCCGCTCCAAGGTCGCAAGTTCCTCCAATTCGGCTTTAGCTTTCGGGCAAGTCTCGCAAGGCGGCGGAGGCAGCAGATTCACCATAGGAACATCCGATTGACCCTGGCATTCCCGAGCTTCGAGCGCTGGCGCATACAGAGCAAAACAAAGAACACCAACAAAAGTAATCGCCTGACGCATCGCCAAATCTCCTCCCGCCTGTCGCCCGTGGCTTCTTTCTGCGCCCAACCTTCCCGCAAAACCAGCGCCAAACGAAATGCGCGTCTTTAAAGCCACGCCCGGCCAGATTCCGGACTGCTCCAATCAAGGTTTGCGCTATCTAAAGTTGCGCTCGTTAATTGTCACGCCTAAGCGTTGAAAGAACATTCTTGGCTCGATTCGGGGAAACCTCATGATTGTCATCGTTGACGAACGTGAAACCGTATTAAATGGATATACGGCATGGTTTTGCCGGGAGGGCGTCTCCGCAACCGGACTTGCACCCCAAGATTTCCGCCAGTGGGTCAATACCGCGCCGGAGCCGGATATCGATGCGGTTGAGGCTTTCCTCCTTGGAGACTTCCAGAATCGGGAGGAAGTGCCGGTCAAAATCAAATTGCGATCGGCCGCGGCCGTCATCGCGATGAACGATACGAAATCCTTGACCGATACGCTCGATCTGTTTGCGGCTGGCGTCGATGACGTGGTCCGCAAGCCTGTGCATGTGCGCGAAATCCTTGCTCGCATCCGGGCGATCAGCCGCCGGTCTCAACAAGAGCCGCAGCCGGCGCTTGCTGGCAGGATCAGAGTGTTTGCTGACGGCCGTGATCCTGAAGTCGATGGCGAGCCGTTGCCCCTTCCCAGGCGCGAGCGCCGGATTCTCGAATACCTGATGGCCAACAAAGGCCGTCGCGTGACGAAATCGCAGATCTTCAATTTCGTCTATGGCCTCTTCGATGACGGCATCGACGAGAATGTGATTGAGAGCCACATCAGCAAGCTCCGGAAGCGCCTGCGCCAACGGCTTGGCACAGACCCCATCGATTCCCAGCGCTTTCTTGGCTACCGCCTTACGCACGACTGAGTGAAGTAGGTTTGGCCGCTGAACCGGGTACGCATAGTTTCACAGGCTTGCCATGCCCACTTCGTTTGCGGCCCTCGGCCTCATCCTAAGCCTGTTGAAGGATGAGGCCGAGCTTAAACTTTCGTTGCCAGCAGAGAAGGGGCACGCGCCCCAAAGGGGGCTTGAACCCCCACCCGTCGGCCAAACAGGCTTCTAAAATTCCAGAACCATACCGTCGTGGGCTGGCACGACCCCATCTGGAAGCTGTGCCGCGAGCTGATCGTAATCCATATCCACGTGCAGATGGGTCAGGATCGCTCGTTTCGGCTTCACCTGCCCAATCCAGGCGAGCGCTTTTGTCATTGTGAGGTGGCTCGGGTGAGGCGTGTAGCGCAGCGTGTTCAGGATCCAGACGTCCAGGCCACGCAGAACAGGCAGCGCTTCATCGGGCAGATCGTTCAAATCGCACGAATAGGCGACGCCCCCGACGCGCAATCCGAGGGAATCGATGTCTCCGTGGATTTGCCGGAAAGGCTGGAAAACCAGATCGCCGCCAGGTCCGGTGATGGTCACCGGCGTTCGATTTTCAATCACGTGACCTTGCACAATGGCAGGATAGCTTGATCCCGGCGGCGTCTCGAAGCAGTAGTCGAAGCGTTTGCGGAGCAAAGCAAGGGTCCGCGGATCGGCCCACACGTCGATGCGGCGGCGCTGCATGTAGCAAAGCATCCTGAGATCGTCGATCCCATGCGTATGGTCGGCGTGGTCGTGGGTATAAAACACCGCGTCAAGCCGCGTCACGGCCGCCTGGAGGAATTGCTCGCGAAGGTCCGGCGACGTATCGATGACAACCACAGTGCGCCCGTTCGGACCGATCCTTTCGACGAGCAGGGAGCTGCGCCTTCTTCGGTTCTTCGGATTATTCGGATCGCAAGCGCCCCAATCGTTGCCGACACGCGGCACCCCGGTTGAGGAACCGCAGCCGAGGATCGTGATACGAAGGGTCATTGTGACTCCGCTTGAACAGCTAGCCGAAGGTGTCGTCATCGGACCGGGCAGCCGGAAGTTCCGACGACCATCAGAGGCCGAGTGACCGCTAAAGCGCGCTCCAAGGTGAGTATCTTGCCCCGGCGAAGCGATCTAGGGGAGCCGGAATTATGCCGCGCCGCTGCCTTGTTGCGCCCGATCCGCCACCGCTTTCGCCTTTGCAAAAACCCTGAAGAAATTCGCCGTCGTCATGTTTGCAATCCCGGCTTCGCTCACGCCCTTGATATCCGCTAAAACCTTGGCGGTGTGCCGCACAAAGGCCGGCTCGTTCTTCTTGCCGCGATTGGGTTGCGGCGCCAGAAAAGGCGCGTCCGTCTCAACCAGCAACCTGTCGAGAGGCAGCGACGCTGCAAGCTCACGCAGCTCACCGGATTTCGGAAAGGTAAGGATCCCCGAAAACGAGATATAGAGCCCGAGTTCGAGGGCGGTCTCGGCCAGCTTTCGCCCTCCCGTATAGCAATGAAGCAGCGCCTTGAACGGCCCGCGCGCCATCTCCTCGCTAAGAATACGAGCGGCGTCCTCATCGGCGTCGCGGGTGTGGATCACAAGCGGAAGACCGGTCTCCCGAGCAGCGGCGATGTGAGTGCGAAACCCGGCTTCCTGATCCTCGCGGCTGCTCTTTTGATAGAAATAGTCGAGCCCCACCTCGCCGATTGCAACAACGCGCGGATGGTATGTCTGCTCGATTATTTCCTCTACGGTGATGTCAATCTCCTCGGTCGCGGAGTGGGGGTGCGTGCCGATCGAGCATGTCACTTCGGGAAAGCGCTCTGCGATGGCGAGGACTTCGCCGAATTTTCGCACTCGGGTGCATATCGTCAGCATATGCCCGACGCCCGAGCCTTTCGCGCGGGACACCACCGCGTCCAATTCGCTCGCGAAGTCTGGAAAATCCAGATGGCAATGACTGTCGACTAGCATCTTGCGTTCCAGTTTGCGCCACTGCGCACCAACCCAATCAAGCCCCTCATCCTGTCCTCAACCGCGCAATACTGCCCCCTCTCCCCTCGCGGGAGAGGGGGCAGTGTGGGGGGGCACCAATTATTCCGCCACGGCGGCCGCCGCTTCATCCTCAACATAGCGCGGGAACACAGGTTGTGGAGTCCCGATCTTGGTCCCCGGCTTCAGGTCTCCTTCCGGGGAAAGCGCGTCAAACGTCCTGTCCTCAGGGCTCGCGCCGAGTTGGTCGAGAAACTTCGCCGCCGCCGCCGGAACATAAGGCTGGCTCAAGATCGCAACGCGCCTCACGACCTCCGCCGTGACCCAAAGGATCGTGCCCATGCGCGCCGGGTCCGTCTTCTTCAGCGACCACGGCTCCTGGGCGGCGAAATAGCGGTTCGCATCGCCGACCACCTGCCAAACGGCCTCGATCGCCTTATGGATCGCCTGCCGGTCAATGGCCTCTCTGCAAACCTCAAGAAGGGCGGAGGAGCCTTCCAGGATCGGCTTGTCAGCGTCATTGAGCGCCGAAGACTCGGGAATGAGGCCGCCGCAGTTCTTCGCGATCATCGAAAGCGACCGCTGGGCAAGGTTGCCGAGGTCGTTCGCCAGATCGGCATTGATGCGGTTCACCACCGCTTCATGAGTGAAACTGCCGTCCTGCCCGAAGGGCACCTCCCGCAAAAAGAAGTAGCGCACCTGATCGGCGCCATAAGCCTTCACCATGTCGAGCGGCGCAACCACGTTGCCGACCGACTTCGACATCTTCTCCCCCTTGTTGTAGAGGAAGCCGTGGCCGAACACGCGCTCCGGCAAGGGGATCTTTGCCGACATCAGGAATGCCGGCCAATACACGGCGTGGAAGCGCGTGATGTCCTTGCCGATGACATGCACCTGCGCGGGCCAGCGTTCTTTCCAGGCCTTGGAACGCACCTTGGGAAAGCCGGCAGCGGTGATGTAGTTCGTGAGCGCGTCGACCCAGACATAGATGATGTGCCCTGGCGCGTCCGGCACCGGAATACCCCAATCGAGCGTCGTCCGCGAAATCGAAAGATCTAGCAATCCGCGCTTTACGAAGCTCACGACCTCATTGCGCCGTTCAGGGGGCATGATGAAGCCGGGATTGTCCTCGTACAGCTTCAGGAGCTTGTCCTGGTACTTCGACAGGCGGAAGAAGTAGGTCTGCTCCTCCGTCCATTCCACGGGCGTGCCCTGCGGCCCTAAGCGCTCGCCATTCGCGCAGAGCACCGTTTCGCTTTCCGCGTAGAAAGCTTCATCGCGCACCGAGTACCAGCCCTTATAGCCTGCGAGATAGATGTCGCCCGCCTTCTCCATGCGGCGCCAGATTTCGCTCACGGACTCGAAATGGCGCGGTTCGCGCGTGCTGATGAAATCGTCGTAGCTGACTTCGAGCGCCGACAGCATGTCCTTGAACTTGGGCGTGTTCCTCTCCGCCAGTTCATCGGCGGTTATGCCGAGCTTGGCTGCCGTCTGTTTCATCTTCAGGCCGTGCGCGTCGACGCCGGTCACGAAAAACACCGGGTGGCCGTCGAGCCTTTTGAAGCGCGCGAGCGCGTCCGTGGCCACCGCCTCATAGGCATGACCGATATGCGGCTCAGCGTTAGGATAGGAAATGGCGGTTGTTATTGTAAAATGCGGTTTTGCTTCGGTCTCGGTCATATCGCTTTGGGGGGTGAGCGTGATTTTGCGAAAGGAGCGCGCTAATTCTTCCTTGCAATACGTTCCATATCGGAAAAAGCGGAAACGAGAAAGGCTCCTTTATCGAGATTGAGCGCTTCCAACTCGAGACGGCGCTCGCGCACAGTTTGCCAGAGCTCCGCCCAAGACGCGGAACGCGGTTGGTGGCCCGGCTGCATTGCTTCTTGTTTTGCCTTCCCTTCGATCCGCTCCTCGATCAAATCGCACACTCGCCTGAAGGCTTCCGCATTACGCGCCCCGCTCGTCGACTGGATCAGCTCATGCACGAGCGCATGATCGAGCTTCGGCAGACTATCCATGATCCGCTCGACCTTGTCCGCAAGCGATAAGAGGCCGCCCGAAATCAGATCCACGGCGCGGCCCGGGGAACCCGCCGATAGCGCAAACAGCTTTTGCATTGCGTTCTCATCCGGTTCCGGCAGGTCGCCTGCTGCGCAAGCCGCGGCAACGGCGCTTTGGAAATCGGATAAATCGAGCGGGCGGAAGGTGAGCTTGATGCATCGCGACCTTATGGTCGGCATCACAGTCGATGCGCCGTGGCTGACGAGAAAAAAGACGGTGCGTCGCGGGGGCTCTTCGACAGCCTTGAGCAGTGCATTCGCCGAGGCAATTGTCAGGTCATTTGCGGGATCGACGATCATCGCGCGCCAGCCACCTGGGCTTGTCAGGCCGAGGAATGAACGCAGCTTTCGGACTGCATCGACTCCAATCGAGGCAGAACCTCCCGCCTCAGAGCCAAGCACGAAAAGCGAAGGATGCGCGCCCGCCGCGATTTGTCGGGAGACGGGATGGCTGGCTGGTATGGCAAGCGAGGATGCTTGGACCAGCCCCGGAGCAGCTTGCTCCCGGCTCAGGAGGAACCGGGCCGCACGATAGGCGAACGTCGCTTTTCCGATCCCCCGCTCGCCCGTGAGCAACCAGGCGTGATGGAGCGAGCCCGCGTTAAACGCGCTCAGGAACAAGTCCTCGGCCGCTTCGTGCCCGGAGAGCTTGTCCGTATGCCGAGGATGGAGCGGATCGGGTGCGCCTTCCTCCTCGGAAGTGCTCGCCTCAACGGATTTGCGCTTTGCCATGCTAAATCGACCCAAACGTGGGAAGCGGTAGCACGCAGCCTAAAGACTGAAACGCTCCCGCACAATCGCCCAGATTTTATCTTCAACGCGCAAGGGTGTCTCCGAAGCATCGACGACCACGCAGCGTTTGGGCTCCGCTTTCGCAATCGCAAGGAATTCCTCGCGAAGGCGGCGATGGAAAGCCATATTCATGGTCTCGAACCGGTCGGGTACATTTTCGCCCGCCTCGCCGGAGGCGTCCGGCACCACTTTTCGCTCGGCGGCACGCTTCAAGCCCAGCTCAGGCGGAAGATCGAAGACGATCGTCAGATTGGGCTGCGTCGAGCCGACAACAGCACGGTCGATGGTTTCGATTGCGTAAACGGGAACCCCGCCCGCCGCGCCCTGATAGGCACGAGTCGAATCGCTGAAGCGGTCGCAGATCACCCACGTGCCTCGCTCTAGCGCGGGCCTGATCGCGAGTTCCAGATGCGATTCTCGCGCGGCGTAGAACAGAACGGCTTCCCCCAGCGGGCCGAATTTCTTCGCTTTGCCGGAGAGAAGGATTTCGCGGATGGCTTCCGCGCGCGGTGTGCCTCCCGGCTCGCGGGTTTGAAGGACGTTAACCCCGGCTCGCCTCAGCCGCTGGGCCAGAATCGCCGCCTGGGTCGTCTTCCCCGCACCTTCGCCGCCTTCGAAGGTAATGAACTTGCCTGGAGTCACGAGCTCGGCTTCGAAAGTGCAGGAGTTGCCGCTGCCGCCGGCTGCGGCGGCTTTTTGAGAAGTTTGGTAACGGCCTGCGACACGTAGGTATTCACCCCGAGCAGCACTGAATCGACCCCTTTCGAGATCATGCCGCCGACCTCCACATCCGCCGCCGCATAGAGCGGCGCAGCATTCGAAGTCCCGTTCGCCTCAGACGTGATCCGAACCTCTCCCACCCTGTCGCCTTCCTTGACCGGCGGTTTGAGCGGACCGAGATAAACAACCTGCGCCTTGATGCGGTGATCCTTTGCATTCACAGGCAGGAGAATCATGGCGTCGGATTTCGTCTTGAGCGGCACGCTCCACTTCTGGCCGCCCCAAACCCTGGCCTCGCCAACCGTCTCGTCTTTCGCAAAGACCTTGAAGGCTTTGAAGTTGACAAATCCCCAGTTCAAGAATTTGAGAGCGTCTTCACGCCGGTCACGCTCGGACTCGAAGCCGTTCATCACAGCGACAAGACGCCTGCCGTCCTTTGCGGACGATGCTGCAATGCCGTAGCCCGCGCCTTCCGCGAAGCCGATTTTCAGCCCATCGGCTGGAATGGCCGCGTTAAGCAGCGGATTGAGATTCTTGAAATCGTGCGTCCTGTACTTGAATTCTTTCTGCCCGAAGTAGCTGTAATAGGTCGGGTATTCCTTGATCACATGAACTGAGAGCCTCGCCAGCTCCCGCGCTGTCATTTGGTTGGCGGGATTTGGCAAGCCCGATGCATTTCCGAATGTCGATTTCTCAAGCCCGAGCGCCCGCGCTTCCTCGGTCATGGCTTGCGCGAACCCATCTTCACTACCGGACAAACCTTCGGCAACCGCGATGCAGGCGTCGTTGCCATTCTGCACGGTAATGCCCTGGATCAGGTCGCCGACTTTCGCCGTCTGGTTGAGGGGAATGAACATAGCGGTCGTGCGAGACGGCGCGCCGCCGGTTTTCCATGCGTGCAAGCTCACCGGAAACTCAGTGTCGAGCGAGATTTCTCCGGCTTTGAGTTTCTTGAACAGAAGCTCAAGCGTCATGATTTTGGCCATGCTCGCTGGCGCAAAGAGCTTGTCGGCATTCTTCTCAAAGAGCACTGTTCCGGTGTCGGCATCGACAAGGATCGCTTCCGCGGCAGAAGTCTGGAAGGTCCCCGCGGATTGCGCGCCGGCTGGCTGCGGACATAAAAGAAGGATAAAAAAAAGCAGGGCGAGGCGCATCGGCTTAATCCAGGATGAATCGCTGGTATTATATAACAAGTGAGGGGCCGGTTTGCGAAGAGTTAGGGCTGCGGGCCTTTAAATAATCTGAGTGTGCGACTTCTATAGCAACCCATTCATTAATTGGGTTGCGCGTTGGTCACCCATGCGCCCGTGCTTTCCTTCGGGGCTTTCTCGAAGCCGGCTTTCTTCGTAACGAGAGGCGGGTCCACCGCTACGGTTGCCGCCGAAAGGAAGCTCACCTTGGGCGAAGGAGCAGCATGCGCTTGCTTATCCTTCACGACATGCACTGCCCAGGGTTGCTTCGCCAGCATGGTCTGCTCAAGCGTCTCGTCGCCGTTCAAAGGCGCAGGCGACAAATAGCGGACACGCACGGCAGCCGAGCCGCGTCCGAAGAAGCCGAGAAGCTCTGCCGCCCTGTGAGAAAGATCGATGATACGGCCATCATGATAGGGGCCGCGGTCGTTGATCCGGACAACGATCGTTCGATTGTTCGCAAGGTTTGTGACCGTTGCATAGGTCGGCATCGGCAAGGTGGGGTGAGCCGCCGTCAAAGTATTCATGTCGTAGATTTCACCGTTGGCGGTACGCCGTCCGTGGAAGAAATCCCCGTACCAGGATGCTATTCCAGTTTCGTCGTAAGACTGGTCATTGACCGGCACATACCATTTGCCGCCAGCGAGATACGCGCTGCCAAGCTTATACTCTCCGCCGCCCTTGGGAACAGGATCGCCAACCTTGATGACTCTCGGGCTCAAAGCCTGGGTTTCATCGACGGTGCGCGATGTCTTGCTCACCGAGCAGGCACAAAGAGATGCAACGAGAGCCGTAACGATCATGATCCTGCTTGGGAAGCCGTTGACGATGCGCTGCAACCTGGACTCGCCCTGCAGCGCATGAGATCCCAAGCCCCGATTCGGGCGAATGCGGGGCACAGGGCATGGCTTTGCCTCCGTGTTGCCCGGTTTTTCGACCCAAGCGCCCCCTGACACGTTACCCTCGCCACTCATGGTAAACCGACATCCAACAACACAACCAAAGGTTGTGCTCAGATTTACAGGAGAGCGGTTAACGGACTTTTGCGGGAACCTGCACCGCTGTCATAAGAGCGCGTTTCGTTCGGCGCCGACGGGGCTCCGGCTCTGTTTAGCTAAGCGTAGGCATCAAATCATCCGCCAGTGCAACGCGTGCAGCATGAACCGGCTCTTTCAGTACATTGCGGAGAAGACCGCCCTTCTTGTCGGGACGCCATGGGCTTTCATCGCGGCCGTGATCGTCATCATAGCCTGGGCAGCCTCCGGGCCGCTTTTCGGCTATTCGAATACCTGTCAGCTCGTCGTCAATACAGGCACCACGATAATTACTTTTCTCATCGTTTTTCTTATTCAAAACACTCAGAACCTTGAGACGCGCATCGTGCGTCTCAAGCTCGATGAGCTGCTTCGCGGCGTGGAGGGCGCCCGAACAAGGTTCGTCTCACTGGATAAGATGGCGGATAAAGAACTGGATGAAATTGAAAGCGAGTTCGAGCAGCTGAGAGTGAGATATGCGCCTCTGTTAGAGGATGATCTTGCCGCCATACGCGCCGAACGCCACTCCCGGGAAAGGCAGGGCCGCGAATAGCGCTCGCTCCCTGAATGCGGAAAGCGCCTCCGATTCGGCCGGGCACTCGAATCCCCCCTCATTCGCAAAACAACAGCGAACCCCGCAATTTATTTGACCGCGCCGTGAACCTCTCGAGCGCCCGCCCCGACAAATGAGATGCCGGTGAGTGCACAGACCAAGCTGAAGCCACCGGGTCTTACAACGCCATTCCAAGGAGATTGCCATGTTCAAGCGTTTCACCCTCGCAGCTCTTGCATCCACTGCTGTTCTTTCTTTAGCGGCGCTTTCCCCGGCCTCGGCGTTTCAACATCCGCAGGCGGGAGGACTTCATCAATCTGGAGGCTTTTTCCGGCCGCACGTGCCGGGAGGCATGAGTCACCCCGGAAGCTTCGGTCACCAGCAGTGGCGCCATTGGCCTCACGGCCCGATCGCGCATCTGCCTTTCCCTCATCACCCGCACTGGCATTGGCACTGGCGTCATGGTTACGGTCAAGTCATACTCGAACCGGGCTATTCAGAGAGCTATGCGGCTCCGGCCTACATCAGTTCGGCGCCTGCCCCGGTCGCGACGTGCCCCGTGAATTGCCTCAGGAAACAGTATCTGCAAGACGGCAGCGTCCTGTTCACCGATCAGTGCACAAACGAAAGCGCATCAGCGCCCGCTGGCTCTCGTGGCTGAATCGCGTCGTGATGGATATGTCAGCGTCCGGTCTCAACAAACCGGATGCTCTGCCGAGCAGGGCTTGCTAAGGAGACGGGGCAAGCCTTGCCCTCTCCGCGGCGCTAGCCCCTGCAACATTGAAACTGATTAAAGCTGTTTTGGTGCGGGCGAAGGGATTTGAACCCCCACGACTTGCGTCACTGGAACCTAAATCCA